>Ga0100403_1000203_pt1 | contig 54383 bp, 60 predicted proteins | sample CryGeymet201501t_FD_83663 | JGI IMG/M metagenome (GOLD analysis project Ga0100403, IMG submission 83663) | Groundwater microbial communities from Crystal Geyser aquifers in Utah, USA - Crystal Geyser metaG 2015-01t | ecosystem: Environmental > Aquatic > Deep subsurface > Groundwater | place...
ATCACCTGTAAATTGTAAACATATTGCTGGCTTTCCAGTCATGACCGATAAGGATCTCGCCAAAGAGTCAACATACTTTCCATTCACATGGATTTTGTTAAATGTTATTGAAGAATGACGTGGGATAATCTGATCAATAGATGGGTATTTCATATCTGACATAAGTTTATAATTAACAACACCATCTATCATCTCTAAATTGATCCTCGTGGCATCGACACTGCATGGCACTCTCGTTCCCTCTACCCCAAACCCACTTAGGAATTTTGACTTGCACACGAGACCAACAAGAAAAGATGGCAATATAATATCCAAACCTCGATAATCATCATAGTCGTAATCAAGAATAGGCATCTCCGATTCAACACGAACGGCAATATGACCATTTGTAGCCTCATAAATAATAACGCCATCCCTCTCAAATACGTGGATGCCGCATAAATACGGTCTTACATCATCACTTGACATGGCAGGTGCACATGATCTGATTGATTGAATGTCTAAATCTAATAAACTGGTCATAAGAATATCCTTTTGTTTGTTATTGGTTGAATTTTTGCCACTCTTGTGGAAACACTATCGGCTTCATGCCCATATCTTTTAATTGCTGGTTTGTTCTTCTCGCTAAGAGATACTTCTTTATGGGAAACCCATCAAGAATATAATTTCCAGCTTTTACTTTAAGGCGCATATCCCAAGCCGCATCAAGGGCATCAACAACCTGATTATTGTCGGCGGTTTTTGTGTAAAAAAAATCACTTGGACTTGGGTTGTAATGCTCCTCAACATTATTTGTTTTCTTCATTGACCTAGCTTCAAGGAGTTTTTTTATTTTCTTGCCAACGCTTATTGCCGTTGCACCATTTCCAATAAATGACGCTATATCCGTAGAAGAATAACATTTATCGTACATTTCCATGACGATCTCGCACTCTTTTTCAGAGTAATCATTTTGTGTTTTTTTGTCTCTCTTTTTAGTCCAATTTTTTTCTGATCTGTCATTGGCAAAAAGACCAAGTTTATTCATTTTGACATAGAACGATTTGGGATTTCTCTTAAGAACTTTTGCCATATGGTCGAATGAATATCCTGCATTATACATTCTTCGTATTCTTGTTATTTCTTCTTTTGTGTAAGAACCTGTCACATATAGCATCATAATAACTCCCAATAAGAATAATGCCTAATTTGACTCTTTCAGTCAATAGGTTCAGCCAAATATTTATCCGTTTCATTGCCATGACAATCCCAGCCATTCCTCCTGGTTCTGGCAAACAACTCCAAATAAGGTCCATCAAATAACTCCATAAGCATTAAAGGCACTTCATCTGGCTTCCTGCTATGTTCCCTTGCCATTGACGCTATAGTGATCCCGATATCGTTCAAATTATCAGGCATTTCCCCAGTAAACACAGAATTTCTTGTGGATCTGTTTTTAACCCTCGGCTTTCCTTTTATGCCAATGATAAATGGCTCTGACGATGATCTAAAATAATAGCCAGTACCGAACCCTTGTTTTCCGTGCTTCGTTGTTTTATTCCAAGACCCACCCGATATTCTATTAAATCCCCAAACCTTCATTAAATCCATTGCTTGCTGTAGGTGATCAATTCCATTTTTAGGATCAGCCGCCCATGTCGTCCACATAAATAAAACGCAATCAGTCGATGTCCGAAAAATAATATCATCTCTCATTAAGATTAGTTCTTGAAAAGTCATGCCAGAATAATGCTTGTGCGCACCTTTTTCATGCCCTTTTTCCGAATACATCTGATACAACCAAGGTGGATCAGCCATAATAACGCCATATTGCTTGTCAATGTCACCAAACATCAATCATCGTTCCATTCTTCTTGCAAGGCTCGTGCTTTTTTTAACTGCTCCCAAACAAAATGTGACCTCGTTGCCATGATTGCAATATTAATCGCAAGAAGAGATGCCCTATCAAGTATAAAATTTATCACGAGAAATTATCCTTTGTGGTTATGTGCCAGCAATGACAGAATGGGCAATTGTAAACAGAGAAATTCTTATCAAACTTCTCGGCAGTTTTTATTGCTTGACCTTTTGTGTTAAATGACTTTTTTTTCTTACACATTGAGTCATAAATATGGTTTAGCTTGCCATAATTTGGTTGTCTTGATTCCAGCCCTTTAATTTTTTTATTCAAACCCAATACCTCTTGGTGCAAGGACTGATTTTTTGACCTTAATGTCTGATTTGCATTATTCAATTGTAAAATTATGGTATGTAAGTTCTTGTTTTTCTCTAATAGATTCTTTACTTGTCTTTCCGTGTTGTTCATTTTCGCTATGAGCCCTTTTTTTAAAAATTTCAATAATCTAACCCCAACATGGGCTATGTTAATATTTCATTGGAGTTCCTCAAACGAAAACTTATAATCATCGGGCAATGGTATCCAATAAAGGTAATTGTCCATGGTTTCGCTAAAATCATCCATACCATCTGCGCTTAAATAGAGTGGATCACCTGTTAATGCGTCATCTATCCTAAGATAAAGGTTAGCCCCACTACCATCATCGTATAAGGCGATAAACTTTTGCCCAACGTCTGGCAAGCGTTCGTTAAAAAATATCATGTGTTGTTTAATGTTCATTACTTTATCCATTATCGCCCCTTTTTGTATATAATATTTATCATTGTGTTAGTTATTCCGTATCATGATTCTTTTACCTCAATTGAAACTGAATGATCGCAATCCTCAAGAGCTTGCATGATATAAATTAATGCGTATTTCATAAGAATGTCTCGCGTAGGTGCGTCCATGGAGCTGTATATTTCGTTGTCTTTTTTCACTGTTATATTAATCATGTGTCACTCCATTCATGCCCTGTTGCTTCGTTTATGGGTGGCAGTGTCTCGTCCGCCGTACACAAATTATCTTGTGTATTCTGATTTCGCTTTTGTCGTACGCTAATTTCTGGCAATATAACATAACCCTCTTTGGTAAATTGCAAGGGCGGTGCTGGGCAAGGGTCGCACTTGAAATCAATATTACCATCAACACCGCCAAACCAAACGCCCGCACCACCGCATCTGTGACATGCGGTCTTAGGCTTACACTCATACCCACTTGCATCGCATATGTGGGGACTATCTCCATATTTGCTATGTATGACCATTTCCCCCATGTGGGGAATATGGTCGGCTGAATAATCGAGGGCGGCTAAAATATCCTCTGCGTAGCTCATTGATACTGGGCATCGGGAGTTTTCAGCTATCCATTTCAGTTTCTTATGCGTATCCGTATCAATCGTCACTGTTATTTTTGGCATTTTGTTTCTCCTCTTTTTGTGCTTTAATGTGTTCAAGTAAATCCTCCAAAACTTGAATTAAATAATCTCTTTTTGGCGGGTATCCCCAAAGGGCGCGCTCTTTTGATATTGCGTCAGCTTGAAAACAAAACGGAGAGGCGTAAGGCGAATAATTTTTACTATGGACGTGCTGTAATTCACTAGCAATACAATATAACACCTCTGCTTGCGTTTTACTATCAGCTCTAGCAAAAGCATAACCAATATCGTAAGGATTTATTGTTACTGTTATTTCTCGCTTAATCATAGATAACTCCCCGTGCTTTTTTTAAGATGTCTCTAGCATCTTTAAAATCACTTTTTTGGCAACATTCAGAACCGTCTTGCAGGGTCGCCACACTATCAATAATATTATTAAGAATACTGTAAAGCTCTGGAGCGCAAGATATAAGCCTTGCATCATGAAAGTGTCTACATGAACCCCCATAAGTTGAAAAACCAATAACCGTTTCATTATCTGCGCTCAACACATGGGAGTGCCCCATAACCTCTCTTAATTTCCAAGGTGCTCTACTAATTTTCATGCCTTTTTCATCCTTCCTGTTGCCACCATAACGCCCAAACAACGATTAAACCCTATATCCTCGTAATAGGTTCTTATGTCGTGAGGAATGTACATATCTTTATTTGGTAAAATAATATCATTTTTTAGTTCATCACAATAAGGAATACAAACTACAACGTGACATTCTGCTATTTCTTTTAATAAGTTTTCAATTTTACTGGCTGGACACTCAAAGTCTAATGACTTAAGTGGCTCAAATCTTTTAAACCAATCAAGACATTCTTTTGCATGAAGTCTATGCATCACTCCCCCTTAATCATTGCAAGTTGCTGTAATTCAAAATCAGTCATAACTGTACCAATCGTTGTCATACTTGGGTTTGGCTTTACGAAACTCGGTTGTGACATATCGTTCGGGATTGTGTCGTATCTGGTCATTGCGCTTCCTTAATCTTTGCAATCGCGTTGAGGGCGGCTTCTGTTCTCAAGAAACCTTCACGCGCGGCGATAGCTTCCAATTCTGTTTTGTATATGCCAAGAAATAGATATTCTCCCATAATAGAGCCAGAGGCTTCCCACCTGTCGCACGTTTCCCTTTTTCTAACTCCTGCTTTTTTACCGCTCAATCTTTCATGGTATAAAATGTGGTTTTGTCTATGCGAAACGTATTGGAGATTACTAAGGCGGTTATCGTCTTTAATGCCGTTGATATGGTCAACGTGTAAATCTGACTTTCCTATAAACGCGGCACAAACAAGCCTATGTATAGAAAAGCTGTTTTCTCCATGTGGGGCGTTTGATAAAAGAACAAAGGTGTACCCTTTTCTATATGAAGGCTTCATAAGTTTATTTCTTTTGTGTGAATAAACTCTACCAAGGTTTGAAACCTCATATTTCCCATTGTATCCATCAATGGGCTTCCATTCTTCACCTTGTTGTGTTATATCAGTTAAAGTCATAGCGAACTCACTTTCGTTAATGATTAGAGGGGGCTAGGTGTTCGCGCACCAAGCCTCTGTTGTTTTATTGGTCATCTCACTCTCCTATAAGTTCAAGTTTATAGCGCTTACCATCAATGACAACCTCTTTGCCGTTGCAAGTAACGTCTTTTGATTTGGTAATAATAAGCTCACCATAGCAAATATCTCCAGAAATAAGTTCTTCACACTTAATTTGCATCTCTTCTTTATTCGGTAATCTGTATAAACAGAGACCAGCAAAAATACGAAATCCAGATGATAAGGTTTTACACGTGATGCCAGAACCAGCCTCGATGCCCCAACCAGCCGTGATGCCAGAACCAGCCTCGATGCCCTCACCAGCCTCGATGCCCCAACCAGCCTCGATGCCCCAACCAGCCTTGATGCCAGAACCAGCCTTGATACCCAAACCAGCCTTGATGCCATCACCAGCCTCGATGCCCTCACCAGCCTTGATGCCCTCACCAGCCTCGATGCCCTAACCAGCCTCGATGCCAGAACCAGCCTCGGCTAATATTGATAAAGACGCACACAGCGCACCCTTAAACTTGACACGCCCAAGACCGCCTGAAATCTTAATGTGACCTGCGTAGTTCTCTACATCATCTTTACCAATATAATAATTGTCTTTATCTAAATCTTTCTTAGTAATTAAAAGTGTTTTTTCCATCTTATTTTTCTCCTTCGTTTGTTAATAATGGTAGTTGTTCAATCCGTTGCACATCACGCATGGCAAAGTGATACGCCATAAATCCACTGGCAACCAACGTCACCGCGAATATGCTAGATAAAAAACACAATAGAATTGTGGTGTATGGGTTAAGGCGTTTCATTGTTTGACTCCTTTGGCGGTTCTGGTAATGGCTTCCAGTGGGTTACGGCATCTATTTTCCAAGTTTGATTGATTCTCAAACGCCAAACATTGTTAAGCCCATATCGAAAAAACTTGCCAGTGCGTACATCATAACCATCTTTCTTTGGCTTTCTTAAAAGAATGAATGACCCATCTTTAGGCGCGGTGGTTATAGGTTGCCACCCATTTTCCAAAAGATGATCGTGAGGCTTTTTTAGGTTTGTTTTGTGCAATTTCACTGTGGATTCAGTCATACCGCTATCCAAACAGTTTCATTATTTCCGTTTGCGTTTACTCTTTTTAAGCCGCTATTGGCTATATACCCAGCCTTGAATAGTTCGGTGCATCTTGGCTTCGCAGTGTATAAATTAATCTTTAATATTTCCGAAACTTCTGATCCAGTCGCCCCATGAGAACCCTTCGATCTTATGAGTGACAAAACAGATGTCCTTAGTGCGGTCATTTTTAACTCAATATTCTTTGCCGCATCTTTGGAAGATTCATTGTGGGGCGCATAAGGCGCAGTATCAGGCATATGCCCCCTAGATTTTAATAGATTATCAAACCTATCGGCTACAACACCCATAAGACCATCTTGACCGAGCCATAAATATTTAGGATCTTTGCTTCTCAATGCCTGTATTAATTCATGATTTGATAAGTCGGTGGCTTTCTTCATAGTCATAGCATTTCCCCTGTTGATTCATTGTTGATTGATTTTTTCTTATCTTCAATAATATTGAAAATATAGTTATACGATGCCATTGAGGCTTGTTTGATAAATTCTATATCATCGGCTCTGTCGTTCAGAACGCGCATAACATCGCTCTCAAACTCGCAATCCTTGACATCTCTAATAATATCAGCACACTTTGATTTTACCAAAGTCTCTTGATCAGACTGCACACTTTGACTGGCTAAGAAATAACCAACACTTTCATCAAGCTGTTCTGTCCGTTTAAACATGTCAGTGATTGGCTTCTCGTCACCATATTCGTTTATTCGTGATGACTTGGCTGTCCAATCAGGCTTGCCCATTGATCCTAGAGGCAATATGATAGAAATGCCCATTTCATAGAAATACTCTTCTGCACCAATCGGCGATAAGCCTTCCTTGATATATTCTATTTTGCCATTGACTTTGACAAGGTCAATTTTCTCTTTGGCTCTAAAGCAAAGGATTACATGACACTTAGTTCTTGATAGAGTATAGCTAATTAATCTCTTGCGCCCACTTTTAGCAGGTCCCCATGCATTGATCTGGATCTTCTCACGCTCCTTATAATTTTTTACGTCAATGTTTCTTGCTCGCAATCTCTCGTTAATGTACTCCTCGTGCATCTCCACAACACCACCAGGACCTTCGTGCTCATGACTCATGCTGTCAATAATAATAACATCCCCCTCTCCGTAGCCATTTTTCTCTGCAAACTGGATTGCTTTATCGTATCGTTCTGGCGAGAATGGTGGATCAAGAGATAAATGGTTAAACGAAAAAGCGTTGGCATAAGTCAAAGACCTCTTATTTTCTGTGTCAATAAAACAGATTTTGCCCTTTGATTTTTTCACTATCCCTGTGGCTATCCGAAGGGCACTCGTGGTTTTTCCTGATGCTTGTGGACCAGCTATAGCTATAAGAAGCCTTGTATTTATTGGTCTTGCTCTTGATATAGAAAAATCTGATGTCATAATTACTTCCTTTTTTATTTATGTGTTCCACTGCCGCGCCAATCTAGATGGCTCTATAAGTTTTGGAGGTCTTTAAAACAACCAAATAGAATAGCGCAGCAGTGAAATCGTTTTCAACAATGATTAACCAGCCATAGCCACGTCAATCACGCGAGTCTCTTTATCGTTTTCTCTTGATTTTATAATATCGGCTTCCTGCTCTTCCTCTATCCACTTGTTCTCAATCCAAGGCGGTGGGCAAGCCCTAACTGTGTATGGAGGGTACCCCTTCCAAACGCCTGTTTTGATGCACTCAATGAACTTTGCTCGACCAAAATTATAACGATCCTCAACCTCTTTTCTGTACGATGGGGATATCTCGTAAATTCTTACCAAGAATGGTTCTTTGGTTTGTTGGACAACAAATATAAAGCGACAATCATTTTTACCATTTGTGAGTAAGCCGTTTGCAACTTTCCTGTAGTGCGGATCTTGCAAATATTTCTCTCTCCATAGTTCATTTTTTTCCCAACTATCAAACGATAATCCAGTTGTTTTATAATCTACAATCAGATTTTCAATGAACTCCCCATTTGGGGCGTTATAATTCGAAACAAGCCAGTCAGTCCTTGCTCTATTCCAGATATCGCCATCAAAATAAAACATCGACTGCTCTGCCAACCCTTCGTTAAATACACCAGCCCAATCACAATGCTCATTGATCTGCTCTAACAATCGCATCTTCATAATCTTGACATCGTCAATTATTGATTTGGTGGAATTGTTTAAAGGTATTTTGCCACGCGCCTTAATATCATCACGAACATTTTGTGAATCTTTGGTGCGCCAATTATCAAATGGTGCAATCTCAAACAAACCCTCGCCGCCTGATAACACATAGTCGTGGGCAATAGATCCGAGAGCCATGCTATCCGACTGCCTATCCTCTTTGCCGACATTGAGTCTCTTAATTGTTGCCTTTGCCTCAATTTCTGTTCCCTCAATCAGGGCAGTTAAGGTCGTTGAAGATAGCGATGTGCTTTCCGCAAACCCATCTAAATATGGGGTTGGGTCAGAATGATACACATCTTCTGGCATTTTATCTACGATACAATTTTCAGTTATTTTCATTTTAAAGCCTCCTTTTGACTATATAACCTATAATAACCCATTGACTTAATTTGTCAATAGGGTTTAGTAATTTATGTGCACATTTGGCAATTTATTTTCACCAATAAGCATGATGATGGTTAAAGCAACCCCTTTATCAAGGTTTACTTGAGCGCAAAGCGCATCAACTGCGGCATTTATCACCATCTCTTTGTTGTGCTTGTCTGCCTCGCGTTTTTTACGCTCTAACTCTTCTCTTGATTTTTCGTCAGCAACGCGCTGGCGTTCTGCTTCAATAGCTTGCTCTTTTTCACGCTGGGCACGTAATTCGATCTCTTTAGCTTCGCGCTCTAATCTGGCAATTTCTTCGCTGGCTTTTCTCTCAAGTTCAATACGCTCGCGCTCTGCCTTTTCCTCTGCCTCTTTTCGGGCATTATCAGCGATTTCTTTCTCGCGCTGTTGCTGTTTGCGAAGTTCCTCTTGTTTGCGCAATTGATCAAGTTCAGCTTGCTCAAGGTCTCTTTTTTTTCTGGCTTCAAGCATCTCTTTTAAGTGGTTTTCGGCTTTCTCAAAAGAATGAGTCGCTGTATCCTTAAACTCCTCCCAGTCTCTTTGGAAAATATCGGACAAAGCAGTGATGCGCTGTGAAATTAAAACAGTGTCAGGGTCAAGAATGTCAAAAGACAATGAGTTGGTAATAAAATCTAAGGCTTTTTTATGATTGTCAACGCGCTCTTTCTCTCTGTTTTCAAATTCAGTCAAAGGTGCTCGAATATCCTCTTTAAGTGCATCAAGTCGATCTCTTGCCTTTTTACGTTCGGCATCAATCTCATCAACCTTTTTTTGGGCATCTGCTTTAAGTTGCTTACCAGCGTCATCAAATGTGGTTTTTGTTCGGGCAATTTTGTAAGCCATAGAGGCAATTTCTTTGCGACCTTTTTCAGTGGTAACATCTAAATCAATGCTTTTGGCTCTTTTTTCAATCTCGTCAAGAATGTGATCAGATCCACCAGCTTTGAATAAAACAGTAATGTCGTATTGTTTAAAATCAATAATATCAGTGCCAGTTTCTTTTTTAGAAACATCTTCTGTGGTATTGTTTTGGGTTTCTTGTACCAAATCATTTTGATCTGGCTCATAGTTTAAGAATGTTTGCGTCATATTGACCTCCTTGGTTGTTCCATTGGCTATAACTTAATAATACCTTATTGATTATATTTGTCAATAGCCATTGATTAAAAAAATCAATATTTGTTTGACGTTCTATAAAATGGCTCTATAATGCCAATTATGAGCAAAAGAATTGAAAATTTTAAAAATATAGAAAAAAGAATTAACACAGTCAAATCTTGGGCTACAAGACTTGAGGTGCTTAAGTCACGAAAAGAAAACCCCATAACACGCGAATATGAGTTCGCTAGAAAATATGGTATTGATCCAGCATACTTCAATCGTCTTAAGAATTTGAAATGCATCCCAAATCAGTCCACTGTGGATATGATAGAGTCATACATGCAAAAAGAGGGTGTATAAAAAATATTTTTATGCCCCTATTGACACGTTCTAAATATTGAACGATTATGATCCACAAGAGGATCAAAAATGCAAAAAGAGAAATTAAATTTAACGCCAGTTATTTCGACTTGGCGAGATAGAATCAATGGTTCTGGCAAATCTTTATCGAGTGTTGCCAAAGAGATTGGTATATCAAAAGGTCAATTATCCCAATATTTGAGTGGAATAAACACGCCAAGTGTTAAAATATTTGAGCGCATAGAAAATGGCTTAAGGGGGATTGGATTATGAGAGGATTTTCGAAGATAAACCCTTCTGTTTGGGGGTCAAAAAGATTTGAAAGCCTTACCGATGATGCGAAGCTTTTTTATTTATATTGCCTTACATCACCACAATCTAACTCTGTGGGGTGCTATAGAAACCCTGTAGGGTACATGATGGTTGATCTAAACTGGAATGAGGCAAGGATCAAAACATGCTTAAAAAAGGTTTCTGATACCCTATTGATACAGTATCACGAGGAAGAGAGTGTTGTGCTAATTGATAGGTGGTTTGAATATAATCCTGCATCTAACCCAAAACATGCCCTAAAGCTTGTTCAGGACGTTGAGGCGATACCCTATCCGAATTTTGCGGCTATCTCTGCGCGAGCATTGAAGCGGTGTATAGAGGACAGGGGTTGGAAAATAGAGGACAATTTAATAAACCGTATCGATAGGGTATCCCGACTTGGCGACACTAAGACTAAGACGGAGACTAAGACGGAGACGGAGACGGAGACTTATACCCCCTTACCCCCTTCGCAGGGGGAGGAGGATGATTTTACAGATGATTTTTCTGATTTCTGGGCAGGATGGATACCGCATGAGATGTCCAAAGGATCAGACAAAAAAACAACCCAAGATAGATACACTAAGGCAAGAAAGACAGGAGTAACCCATGAAGAAATTATCAACCAGCGTGATCGATATTTGCAAGAGTGCAGAGAAATCAATAGAAAATCACTCTATGCAGCAACTTGGCTCAATGAGAGAAACAAAAACAAATGGGAGTTCGAGGTCGATGACACAAGAACGACCAGCAATAACCAACCAAGACCAAGCGCACGACCTTCTATTGCGGATGCAGTCGCAATGGCACAAAGGGATTCGAGACGCCCCTTTGGCGATTCTTGAGGAAGCAACCCAGAGGGCAGGATATGATTTGATAACTGTTTACATCGGAAGGCTGCTTTGCCATTTCCCTTATCGTGATGCCACAAAAGACGCTATCGTAATTTCGGATGTTGCTCGTTTGTGCCACCAAGATCGTGTATCAGCACTTGCTGTTGCAGAAATTGTTGATGAGTACATACGAGACGACAAGGCAAAAGCACAACCTCTGTCAGGTCAGATTATTAAAAAAATAAATTTGAGGACGATGATGTATAAAAATATGGCAGATAGGATTTTGGGGGTGGATATTGTCGATTAAATCGTCACCTTGGTACTTTTTAGACGATTCTGTGCGTTTAAATGGGTTAGCCTATAGCGAGGTAGCGCAGATAAATTTAACATGCCTCTACGCCTCTTAAAATGGCAAATTACAAAAAGGAGTTATTATGGATATAACATTACAAACCATTTTTGCTTTATTGGCAGTTACAACTTTTGCAGTTTTTCTAACGAAACTGTGCTTTGAATGTTACAATAAAGGGGTTAGAGATGCAATGGATAACATGCGTGAAATGAACCTTAATTTTGATATTATTGTTGATTCCAAAAACATCATATGTGAAATTAATTTTACCAAGCCAAGAACCAGCCAAAAAGACACCCAAGAAGAAAAAACAAAAGAAGGTTTAAGAAAATGATTGTTTTATCTTTGTTTGATGGAATGTCTGTTGGTTTGCAGGTCTTAAAAGATTTGGGAATACCAGTAACCAAATATTATGCGAGTGAGATTGATAAATATGCGATACAAATATCCAAAAAAAATCACCCCGAAATAATCCACTTAGGCGATGTCAATAACTGGCGAGAATGGAATATAGAAAAACCAGATTTAATTATTGGTGGTAGTCCTTGCCAAGGGTTTTCTTTTGCAGGAAAACAGTTAGCTTTTGATGACCCTAGAAGCAAGTTATTTTTTGTCATGATGGATTTAATTAACCATTACAAACCGAAGTATCGTTTTCTTGAAAATGTCCGTATGAAAAAAGAGTATCAAGATGTTATAACGCAATACATGGGCGTTGACCCCATGTTAATCAATTCGGCTCTTGTGTGCGCTCAAAATCGCATAAGAAATTATTGGTTCAACTGGGAAGCAGAAATACCAGAAGATCGCAGCATACTTTTGAAAGACATAGTGCATGAGAATGTTGATGAATGGGTGGATCGTGAAAAGTCATACTGTATTGATGCTAATTATTATAAAGGCGCGACCCTTGAGCAGTATTTTGAAAAAAGTCGTCGGCAACAAGTTTTAGTGAGACTAAACGAATATGTCGTACCCTTTGATAAAACTTTGCAGATACTAGATAAAGAAGTTGAGCGCGGCAAGGTTGGATATTTCAGGAAAGATAGTCAAGCAAATAGGGTATATTATATTCATGATAAAGCTGTCTGCCTTTGTGGTGACGCTGGTGGTGGAGCTGCCAAAATGGGTCAGTATTTGTTTGGTTGCATCACACCTGACCGCGTAAATCAAAGGCAAAACGGTCAACGTTTTAGCGATGGTAAAAAGTTTTACACCCTTACAGCGCAAGACAAGCATGGGATACTGATTGAGGGTTATATACGAAAACTTACACCAATCGAGTGCGAGAGACTACAAGGTTTGCCAGATAATTACACACAAGGCGTTTCGGATAGTCAGAGGTACAAGATGCTTGGCAACGGCTGGCAACGCGACACCATTGAACATTTATTTGAACAAGCACCATTTGCAATAGATAGGAGATAAATCATGGCAAAAAATGACTGGGAAGATTCCCAAATACAATTACTTAAGGAACTTTGGGGCTTTGGATTGTCGGCTCAAAAGATATCAGAACGTCTTGGTAATAAATCAAGAAATGCTGTTATCGGCAAGGCAAACAGGCTTAATTTATCATCAAGGGCAGTGGGGGTTCGGGCAAGACCAGAAAAGCCCAAACCAGCACCAGTAAAAACTAAGATAGTTATTAATATACCATCACCAGAAAAACCCAAAAAGCCAAGAAAAGTATATATTAGAAAAAATGATGAACAAATAAAGGAAATAGCAAGAACATGCTACGGACAAAAAACGAAACTTTTGCACTTGAAAAGCAACCAGTGCCACTGGGGGGTTGGTGATCCACGAGACGATGACTTTGGATTTTGTGCAGCACCAATACAAAAAGGTAAAAAGAACTATTGTGAGAAGCATGACAGTATCAAAAGCGTTCAGGCTCGTGAGACTAATATCCGTAAATCTCTCTAATTTCTTGTACCCTTGGTCTGGCTTGTTTTCTTATTCTTCTCTCATCTGCGCCTCGGAGTTCTTCCTTGACCCTTTGCTTTATTGATGCTTGGTTTGGAATTATTTGCAGGTGAGGTGGTTTACCCTCATTGTGTATTCTAATTTCTTCCATAATAGCCGTGAATTGACGCTGCATCTCTGCCTGACCTTCAAAATCCCCTTGTGCATATAGCCTTTGACCTTCGGCAATAGCCTTCGCCATTCTGCCATAGTACCTTTTTCTTAGTTCATTCACGGCATTATTGGCGCGTGTTTCTGACCATACGGAATCTCTTTTGTTGGAAATATCTGCGGTTGTAAAACCAAGACTTTTCATGAAAACATCCATTCCTGTAATATCTTCGGCATCAATAACTTTAGATCCAGCTTTGGTATAAACGCCATCGGACTCCCAAGACATCGCCTGTAGGGGGTTTGATAAGAAAGCAGGAAGCAACTCTCTTACCGCAGATCCAGCCCTACCTTGCGCCAAATATTGAGATGCTTGCAATGGACGTTCAACAAAAAGGTCAAACCACACACCCAAGAAATCAGATCCTCGATCTGGGGCAATACTGCCAAATCCTAATCGACCAGATAAATCCATATTTAAAACACTTGCTGGCAATCCTTTTAATAGCGTATCAGCAAGGAACTTTGATCCTGTGTATTCCGTTATTACTTCTCTTGCCTTAAAATCAATGTCAACATCAATGCCAGTAACTAATTTATACAATCTTTCGTATAATTCTTGAAGGTCATCAGTGAATGGTATGCCCTTCAATCCAGAAAATGCCACGATAGCAAACATCATGTAAGCAACGGACGCTTTACTCTGTCCACTATTGACTTTTGAGAGCCTATAAATCAATTCAAGGGTTTGTATGGTAAAAGATAAGAACTGGAATGGTAATGTTCCAATACCCCTTGATACTCGTGCGCGATTAAGCTTTCCAACGCGGTATTGCGTTGAAACAACCGCTAATTCTGCATAAGCAAATGCAAAATCTGCTCCGTCTTTACCATCTAACATAGCCTTTGAAAACTCATCACGACCAACCCACTTCATTATATTTTCTTTTGCTCCAGGCTTCATAGCAAGGCGATATGCGGAGATAAATGTGGCAATCCTGTTTACTTTTTCAGGTATTGAGAAAGTTAAAGCCACCGCATCGGCTACCTGTCGTGCGCGTTTTCGTGCACCCCTTACTTTAAGCGAGGAGGTACTTGCAACCGCCATAGCGTCATGAGTTGCCTGTGATAAGAAATCACCTTCGCTTTGGGCTTTTATCAATGCATCTCGCACATCAAGCGGTGCTTTGGAAAAATCAAAAGAATCATCCCCACGAATATTTGGCGTAGAGACACTGCCAATATCTTTGTATGCCTTTGATAACTCAATGGCGATATCAGAGGAACTAAATTTTCCTTTAAACCAAGGTGCGGTAAAAAGCACAGGCTGTGTCAAGTTGACAAGCCCTGATGACACATTCCCAGAAAGGTAATACATGAATATGGTCATTCTAGCTTCACCCCATTCCTCAATAGGGTCATTAATGTAATCCACGTACTCTCGACCATATTCGTAAAGATTTTTCATGCCAGATTCAGCCAATACAGTCAAAGAATCCTCAATTTTTTTATCATTCAATCGGCGAGAAATATAAGACGAAGCCGTGATAAAATAATCATTTATTGATCTCTCAAAATCTGCGCTGTAACCAGGTATATCTCTTGATCTAAAGAAGTGTGACCTAAAGCCTCTTTTTTGCATTTCTTTTTTGATAGCTTCTATAAATTTCTCTCTCTCCTCATTCGTAAGATCGCTACTGTGGGCAATAACATCAAAACTCTCGAGATCTATGTTTGCGACAACATCATTAAAATTACTCATTTCAAAGGTGGATATCGTGTATTCTGGCTTGAGAAACTCCTCTGGCAGATTGTCTAAAGCATCATTTACTTGTTTTATTTCGGCAAGTTTTTTGTTTTGAGTTTTAGTGTTTCCAATATCGACACGCTCAAAATAGACGACATCACCCTCTTCGTTTTTAACGCTAATGCCTACCTTGCCCCAACGCTTTAATGGGATGTATCCAGTTTTCTTGGAGTCGTTAACATCATTAAGCTTTTGCAGGACAGAACTTAATCTTTTAACCTCTTCGACATCTCCATTTTTCTGCGCCGTTAAGCGTAATCGCTCAACGTCTTGAATTGATTTGATACCTTGCTCCAAAAGACCTTCCTCTTCCAATATCGTATCAATAATTTTATCAAGTGCCAGATCAAATGATTTTCTAAGCCCTAAATAAGAGGCGGTTTGTGAAGGTGTTAAAGTAATAAAATCACCCTCTTTTGAATGATGAGTGTATTTTAATCCCTCATTTTTGACCTCAATGATGCCATCAACGTTTGGCTTATAAGTCTTTCCAGAAAGCCTACCAATTTCAAGGACGGCATGGACCTGTTTTTTCTCTTGTTCGGTCAGGCTATTATATGTTGTTGTGTTGCCCATAAGCTGGTTAAATATGACTTCTCTTTGTTTATATCTTCCTATTACAGAGTTATAAACAGGCACAAATCCTTTATGCAGTGAGGCAATCATCTGCGGATGTAAGAATATGGATGATTGCTTATTGAGGTCGTTAATAAATCCTTTTTCAAGACCCTTGACTTTATTCAAATTAAGGCGAGCACCATCGATTGATTGTTTTTTTCCAGTCGGTAATTGATACATGATACTGCTTTCGTCCGCATCAAAAGTTCCTTGATTAAATATAGATTTTACTTGACTGGAATTAAAAATTACGTAGCTATCCCCTCCATCACTTTCAAATACATTATTGTAAACAAAACCATCGTAGCCAGCTTCTTTTGCGTATCTTATAAGCGTAGCTTTTCTTATCGGTTCTCTTTCTTGTTGTAATATGTCGTCAGCCTCAAACTTTGTTAATATGCCTAAGTTCTCTAACTCTGTAACGTAATCTTCAACCTCATGCTGCTTCCCACTATCATCTATGCGTATGGGGTTTTTCATAGAAATATAAACAGGGAATACTCTTTCTGGGGCTACGTTTGGATCTATATCTTCTCTGATGTCGTCAATTCTTTTTAAAGCTTGCTCTCTCGTACCAAAATGAGACAATCTTTTAAATGCATCAAAATCTTTAACTGATGTAGTTGAGTGATAAACCACCAAAGGTTTACCATTCTCATCAACAACCTTGCTATCACCAAACCATCTCTTGAAGGCAGGACTGTTTATTTTATCAGCAATTGAAAACATTGGCTGCTGTACGTTTGTATTATTAGATATTTCTTCTTGTATTCTTGCCCCTATTTTACCACTTCTTACCGCTTGGAAAACATCATCGGCTGTTCTCATGTTAAATGCTTTGCCACGTAAGACATCTCCAATCGCCTTAATAAAAGATATGGCTTTGTTAACAATTCGGCGAATAACGCCCTTATTATCGAAGTCTTGGAAGGCATGTGCTATAGCTTCCTCGTCCAATCTTCGCTCAAGAGAAGATTCACTTTTTACGCCCTGCGAAATCAGCACGTCTTTGTATCTATTATCAATATCGTATTTAACACGCCATTCTGCCGCTTTGGATTCAAGTGTTTTCCATTCTGCGTCTGTGAAAGCACCAAAATCCTTTAATCCATGAATGACCTCGTGATCAATAGTGCTTAATATGTCACTAGAGTGCATGGATACATAGATTATTTTACGCCAGTACGCCCCATCAATATCAGATGGTGCGCCAGATAGTGGCGTTTGAGAAACATCGTCAAATAGCGTAAATCTTGCATTAGACCAGCCCAATGATTTTAACTTTTTATTAATAGCATCTTCCATGCTCTTCGTTATTTGGTTCTTACCGCTTTGGACATTTTTTCTAAACAGTGCTAATCCAGTTCTGGCTACTTCACGCATAGCGTCTGTGATGTCCAATGAGTTAACTATGGATCTTTGCGCTTTGGTAAATGGGTGATCCTTATCATTCGCGTATTTTGCCACAACGTCATCGGGCGCATTGCCAGTGTTGATTTGTATTTGACTTACTTGTGCGCCAAACTTCTTACCAAACTTATTGGCGTATTTGACAAGGATATTATCGTAAAATCCCTTCATGCCGTCACCGCCGATTTTCAGATCAACGCCAGATAGAATTGCTTCTCCATCTTTATTAGCCATTTCAATAGCGCGTTTTGCTACATCTTTACCGACAAAATCCTCTATACGCTCCGCAGGCATATCTCTAGTGTCTGGCAAAGGAATAGGTTTACCATCATTTAATACTTCAAGATTATAGTTTCCGTTATCAAGTTTATAAACTTCAACTTGGTCAACCTGTTTACTTAAATCATAACGCTCATTTTGTTGCTCGCCAGTAGTCCATGCCACGCGGTCATAGCCACCCTGCGCCGCCATTTGAACGACTCTACGAAACGCCATCTCGTGCCATGACTTTTTAAATGGGGCATCTGGAACTTTTTGTCTTTCTTGGTTTTCGCGAGTCATTTGTTTCTCGCGTAATTCGTTATTTGCGTATGCGCTTATTATTTCATCTGTTGTTAATACATCGCGATCAAGAGGCATCATAAAACTATATAATTCCTGCCCATCACGAATTACTTTGTACTTGTTCCACATATCGTCTTGTTTACGCTCAACAACAAGACCATCAGTGTTAACTTTTATATCTTCCCCAATACTGCCTTTGTACCCCTTCTTGCGCCCTGCCTGATGCCAATCTGATTGGATCTCCTCGATAAACAAAACGCGCTTACCATCAGCATCGGTGCGGTCATTTAAGCGAACGTGGGCAAGGATATTGGCTTGGTCATAGTGACGGGATTTGAAGTTACTATCAATGCGGTTTGCTAATTTTCTATTAAGATCGTTGTATCGTTCCAAATCCTTATCAGGGAAATTGGCTTCATTGTTCATGCGCCTTGATAAGGTGTCCATTTCCTCACGTTCTTGTTCGGAAAAAGGGCTTTGCTCTGGCAACGTCATCAAGACCTCGCGGTAATTTGTGCCGCCAGCAAGGGTGTATTGCGAGAACTTTGCCTGACCTGTCTTTTCTGCGTTAGCAGCACTTTCAGCTTGTAAACGGGCTTGGTCGGCAGATAAGCCCTGTACCATATAAAAATTCACGCGATTATCAATCCAATCATCTTTAGAAATCGGCTTATCCCAATCACTTCCAAGCGTAACTTCTTCAATCTGCACCTGATTGGCTTCAAGATAATCAACAATCTCTTGCTTTGTAACGCCCCCTCGATTTTTAAGGAAATCATCAAGACCAGTCCACTCGATTTCTTCTTCCTTAATTCCGTCAGCTTTGCGCAACATAGCAAGGAACTGCGCACCTGTTCCTTTTTCTTGTTTAATTTGGTTCTTTGTGTAATCCAATAGGTATGACTGCAACCCATTATTTAGGGAGTACATAGCAACCCCAGCTTCCGTTTGCTTTGTATCAATCACATCAAATAAATTATCAAAAGCACCTGCAATAGTATCCACCATTTCGGCTCTAGTTGGGTAAGGGTAAGTGCCATCGCCCATAACCGCTTCAAAACCAATTTGAGAACTTAGGTTCGCAAGGTAATCATTCGAATACCCTTTTAAATCAGCTTTGTGAATTAAGTATGCCTCAAACGATCTGGCGATCATCTCATGTGGCGTTGACCAATAATCTTTTGACCTGTATCCATCAAGTTTTTTAGACCTCTCTTTTATCCCTGTGGAATTGATAGCCTTCATGACTTGCCTAAAAGCCTTCTGGACTTCTTCTCGGACATCATCAATTTTGAAATAACTCGTGTAAAGATTGTTTTGGCTCAAGTATGTATTTGTTTTTTCCTGCTTACCAAAATAATTGTCCATAGCATGAAACCACTCGTGACCAAGCGATCCTGCCCCATTTATTTTTGTGAGGTTTATAACAACATTGCCAGGTTCGTAATGCGCCGCCGCGGAGTTCTTACCGCCACTGCCACGCGCACCAAATGCCAAACCTAATTGACCATCAAGTGATATGGCTTTTTCGGGAATACCAATTATTCGGGCGAGATCCGTTAAAGCATCATAGGCGTTATTCAGGTCATCAACACGGCGTGATTGTTCAACGTAATTACCAAACTGAACACCTCTAAAACCAAACGTCTCCGTGAACTCTTGAGGTGATATATCTCTACCCTCTCTGTAATCTTCACCCTTGCGTGGATCATTAGTTGATCTTCTAACTGGTGGCACGTCTTTTTTCTTATTAAGCAGAGCAACGAGATCGTCATAATTCTCGTTCATATATTCCGCAGCCTCTCTTGAGGTTTTAAAGCCACCTTGGAGGTCAATAAACTTGCCTGGTCCAACTTTCTTTCCGACAATGATTTCACGTGTCTTGGTGACACGATAAATATTCAGTTCGACCTTTTTATCAGAAGGTTTTCTATCTTCTTGCTCTATTTTCTTTTTGACGTGTGCAATGGCTTGTTCGTACGTATCAAAATCATCTCCAAAGTAAGATTTTCTTGCCGCAACCCATCGATCACCCATATTTATCATTTCATTAGAGTCTGGCGACCTGCGCGATATTCTTGAAACACGAACATTCCAGTCTTTAGCCTTTGTGAAAGCTGGGTAGCCTAAATCTTTATATAAATTGATGCGATCAAAAAACCCATCAAGCTGGCGTAGTCCTTCGCCCTTTGATTTTAGCTTACTAACCAATTCAGGGTCTTTTATAACATCATTAGCAAAATCTCTTATTTGGGTGAACTGATCAACCCACCTCTTTACGCCATACTTACGTGGCTTGCTGGGTATTTGATCACGCAAAGCTTTTACAGTGGCAAGAGCATCAATCGAAACACCTTCGGCTATCAAACGCTCATAATCTGGCTCTGGGAAGTGTTTTGATACCGTTATCGCCGATTGGTCATCTGGCAATTCATCGGACATTGTTTTGCTATATGATTGCCATAGATCCTTCTTCGCGCCTTCAAGTTTTTCACCAAAATCTTGGATCTTCTCGCCACTTGGTTTTTCATTTTCAGTTTCATTATCAGAACCCTTTTTTAATTCAGAAGAATCTAATTTGGCATCACTGGATGCCTTAACATTATTAAGGAACTGCGCGTAATCCATGCCAATCTTGGTGATCTGCTTTTGATCAATAAATACATCACCCTTGACCAAACGCCTCTCCGAGTTAGTTCCTTTTATAGTCATCCCATCTTTAACTGATTTTTCGACCCACTCGTGACGTTTAATGACCCCATGACCTGCGTGGTTCACCAAAGTCATTAAAGACTTTTTAAATCTGATCTGATCATTTTTGTTGTATTTAGATAAGAATTTACCAACATCGGTTTTATTAAAATCCTCTATTTCCTTATTCTTATCAGCAATCTTCTGCGCATCAATTAAAGCACTATTCTCCTGCATTTTCTGTTGCGATTGTTTGCGCTTAATTTGGAAATCAATTTCAGATTTTGCATCCTCAAGACTACTGTGCAAAGTATCGCCTAGAACGGAATTTGAACTTACATTCCGTTCGTCTTGAACCGCCCATTTACCATCTTGCGTTTTGTATATTTTACGCCCTTGGTAGGTAATTTCTTGTGCTTGAACAGGTTTATCTTCTGCAATAGATTCATTCTTTATTTCTCTAACCCAATTAGGTAAAAAACCTTTTGTTCTTGCCCCTTTTGGTAATGCCAAATAACCGCCACGACCATCGGATTTAATAGTAACAGTTTCAATGCTTTCGCCAAAAATTCCACCAACACCGCGCAATACTTCTACTTTTTTATTTAGGTTATCCTCATAAAATTCCTGCGTTGGTTGTCTCCAGCCTTTTTCTTCAATGATCTTCGTTTTTAAGGACTGATTAATGTTATAAATACGCAATCCGAAATCATAATTTTCTGGAACGCCTAATTGATTGGCTACATCTTTCTTTAGATCGTCCAGATACGTCCAAGGCTTTGCATTACGAATAGCGGATTCTATTTGCTCATCACTAAAATCTTTAGGGGTATCTATTTCAATTCCAATCTTAGAGCCTCTGTAACCTTTATCAATCAAGTATTGTGCATATTCAAGTGCTTCATTTTCTGATTTCGGCTCTTTGTATGTAGCGTATGTTCCGTCTGAAAATGTAACAACAAATCCTGCATCCGAACTCTTGACACTTTTTGGCTTTATATCATCTTTCGTATTGTCAGAAATATTCGGGTCTTGTTTTTTGTAAGAAAACGCTTTTTTGGATTTAGATTTATTTATCCATTCTTTGAAATCGGCAACACTTACTTCGCTAACAGCACCAGCGCGACTTGGACCAGAACCATCAGAAAACGCCTTAAAATAATCATTTACGGCTTCTTCTTGAGAGTTATAGCCGACCATAGCCTTGACTTCGTCAAATTCACCGCTTTGTGGGTCTATTTGATCTATGATGTAAACGCGGTCACTTTGGGTTGACTCGCCGACATAAACATCGATCTGATCACCATCCGCGCCATTTGTTCCTTTTAGATAGCCATAATGGGCAGGAAGTTCGGTTTGCCATTCGTTTCCGTCACTGTCCTTGCCTGACCGAATAGATCCTTTAGGATTTTCAATAGATATTGATAAACCTTGAATTGAGACATGACCTTTTTTGTAATTACCAGCCTCTTTTTGTGCATCTGTAGGGTTGATATTGACATCCTGAACCGCATCATTGATAGCAAGTTTTGTCGGTGCATCCCATTCTGGAAAACGTGTATCAAGTTCTTTTTTGTATTTTCTTTTGTAATCTGTTAAAAACTTATTCCACCCACCTTGCTTTGCTTGGGCATTGACATTATCCATCCCCTTAATAAGGTCATCTAGGCTCATTGATGATAGTGGGTCATCTTCCTCTTTGCGATCAACTGTGTCTGCGGTGAATAAATCTTTTGGCGACTCTTTGGGTTTTGTCGAAACAGAAATTGGCGGCAACGACTGAACTAAATCACTAGGTTGACTTTCTAATATATTTTGGTTGTCTATCTGTGTCTTATCGGTGGAAGTGGCAATATCCTGCGCTTGCGCCAAAGTGCCGTTATCAATCGTTCCATCAGATTCAAATAATGTCCTTAGATTGCCAAAAGTATCAACTATTGTGACCTCTAATTCACCATCAATGATTTGTGCAGAAACCAAACTACCTTCAATGGATTCGCCGTCACCTGTTTTTTGTTCTATAGGCGTTCCAACTACAAATCCCTGCTGCTGTAGCACAGGATCAATCTCAATTTGTGGAAGATCAATGGTTTTATTCTCTGGAAGGGGCGTATTGTTTTCAATGGCTTGAGTCAAATCATCTCGATTCAAGGGCGCAGGTATTCTCGCAACGATGCCATCATTTGGCACTGGGGCTTTAGGTTGTGGCTCTATTGACGCATCTGAACCCAAATTCTGCTGTGTTCTGCCATTTTCAATAATTAATGGGGCAGGTGTGTTATTCTTGTTATTAAGTGCCAAATTGGTGGCTTCTGTAGCACCCCTTATAGCACCACCCATCGGACCACCAACTAGAGCACCTTGAATACCAACTTCAATTCTATCTTTAATTGTCGGATTGACATCTGTTCCTTGTGTCGCGCCCTGTAATTCAAGATTTTCTTGGATTGCTTCTGTTGTAGCCTCGCCCAAAGCGGATCGTCCAACCGCGCTAGGTATTTGAGAAGCCCTTGTGACTTGTTTTGCACCACCGCCTAAAGCCGTAGGAACGTCACCAAGCACTCCAATTCTCTCAAGTGCGGCTGATGGTACGGCGTATGTCAAAGCCGTCTTTAAATCGTCTCCTGTGGGGATTTGATTGGCATCTTGACCTTGGTTAACATTTCTTTCCTCTAAAACATTTTGTGTTGTGGTGGCGGCTACAAGAGGTGCGCCGACAAAAGGTATAAACGCCACACCTGCCTCTGGGATGCTTTTTGCGCCTTGCTCTAAAACAAATCTCCCTACTTTAAGTGGGTCAATATCCGAAACTTTATTACCAAGTGGGTTTATCTCGTCAAAAGTGACGCTATCTTGCACATTCATAGATTGAATTTGTCCAGATAGGTCACGTTCTACGCCAGAGGCATAATCTGCTGCGCCGCGCAATCCTCTTGAAACTATATTTGACCCATCAAATGAAGAAACTGTTGCAACATCATCTTGGGATTGCTCTGGATACCCAAATGCCTCGTAAAACCTAGTGCGGATATCAGTGTCAATGCTATCAACTTTATTGGCGGCTGTGTCTAAAAGATTTGCCGAAATACCAGATAATCTGCGCGTTGCGTCTACAGCACCCAAGGCTAAATGACCAGATATACTCTTATCTACTTCCTTTTTTGGGTAATAGGTTGGCGATGTAGCGCGAGGATTAAGAACATCACGCTCGCTATCAAGCGTTATGTACTCATCTGGCGCAAGCTTTCTTACCCTAGAATTTTTTGGCACGCCCGATTGTGCAACTGGCTGTGCACTGTCAAGAACAATTGCTTCGGACTCGCCAATTTTACGGATTGCCATCGTCTATAAATCTTTCTCCGTTTGGTGCTTGATATACAGGTCTACCATTGGCTGTTCCCACCTTAATAGAACCTTGAGGTACTCCAGATGGTAGCTGATTTTGCGCCAAAGATTGTTGAGCAATCGGTTGTGATTCAAGCTGGGGTAAATTAGGTTGAGGTCTAAATTGGATTGCCCTTGACAATAGGCTTTGCCTTTCATTTTGCTGTGGCGGTAGCGTTTGTACTAGATTTGGGGATACTTGATTTGGCGGTAACGTCTGCACTTGTTGCAATTGACCACCTTGCATCAATCCTTTGATTTTTTGCACATATGGCTGTGTTTGATTTGGATCGGGCAATGCAGAATAATCCCTTCCTGCCCTTAACCATTTATCCGCATTATCTGGTCCAGCATTATAGGCGACAAGAGCAGCGTCAACGTCTCCATTATACCTTTTTAACATAGCCCCTAAATACTCAACACCTACACGAGCCAACTCTTGTTCTGAATTATCTCTCGCTGGCTGTACGCCGAAACCTGGATCAGATAGAGTTCTAGGCATGACCTGCATTGGTCCTATTGCTCCTGCCGAAGATGTGCGTGAGTCCATCCCAAAACTAGACTCCGCACCAAAGACGGCACTTGCAAGAACTGGGTCAACACCGCGCTCTTGAGCCATTAATTGAATAGTATTTACACCTGTTGCACCGCTAAAATTAGGACTGTACCCATTTAAACCACTTTGACCACCAAAATATTGATCGTAAGATTGAACGGCGATTGCCCCTGCATCAGGGGTTGGCGTAAAGCCACCCAAGCTTTCTTTTGTTGCATCAATAAATAATTCTTGTCTGCGACCTGCATCTTTGGCTTGATTTTTGTATTGCTCCATAGCAAGTTCTCTTTGGAATTTTCTATCTTCTGGATCAATGGGTTTTCCAGCGATTTGACTTGCTTTAATAACTCTTTGACCAAAATCAGGTATATCGCGAGTCTGCATCCACGCTATAGAAAATTTTTGAGCACCAACTGGGTCATCGCCATAAAAATTACCAGCCGTAGCCAATCCTTTTGCGAAGTCGGCGTTCTGAAATATCTCTTGTGGAACATCAAGATTTTTTGACTTGGCTAAATACATAGCTTCTTCCGTCTTACCACTTCCAGCAAAATCAAAAACTTTGAGCATATCATTGTCTCGTTGTTGTTGCTGTGCAGCAATTTTTGCATCTTCCATGTCTCTTTTTTGTTGCATCTGTGATGACCTAGCCTCAAAAGCCGATGCCACTGGGTTTGCCGTTGATGCAATCTGTCCTAAAATATCCATTTTAAGCACCCTCCTCGTAATTCGTTCTGCTCTCTCTGGCTTTTATTACATCATTTTTAAGAGTATCCGCAATAATCCCACCAATATCGCCAATGGCTGATCCAGTTCTATTGCCCCTGCCAATGGTATTACTAGCTGTGACATTACCCCTATCCAGCAAACCCTTAGATGTCGCGTCACCTTGACTGATCAAATTATTATTCAAATCCCTGCTTGTGTTAAAATATTGACCAGTTAAAGTCGCGGCGGCGTTATCGGAACTATCTCTGTTTGAAGTCATAAAATTGTTGCGAACGCGCGTATCCGTGTCACTTATTACCGCTGATGTGGCACGAGCAGAACCTCTTAATGACGAACCTTTTAAAGCATTAATAGATTCCCTACGGCTATCCTCAACCGCCAATTTCTGCTCTGGGGTTAATTCAGAACCCCTTGAAATACGTTTTTGTAAAGCAGTAAGACCAGGTGATGCCAATTTTCTCGTTTCATTAAGGTTTTCCTGCGCTAATCGTAATGCGTTTTCCTGCGCCTGTTGAGACTCTCTGGACGCTTTGAGAAGATCGTTTGATGCTTTGGCACTCGTTTTATTGGCTTGGGTCGTACCATAAATGGTCGCCCCTGCCGTTACAAGTGTCGGTAAAAAGTTCCAAAAACTCATCTTATGATTTCTCCCTAGTTTCTGATTATGCCATCAGACCTTTAGATAAGCGATTATCATCCATTAATGGATTGTCACTTTCTTGATATTGTGCTGATTGGACGTTTTGCGGTTGCGGTGCTTTTATGCTGTTGCTTTCCTCTTCAAAAACACCCATTGCTTTAAAAATTGGCACTAATTCTGGGATAACAAGTGATAATTCCATAGCCGCCTCAACTGTCAAGGCGGCATCAATAGCAGATCCAAAGTTTGGATTCTTTTTTATTTCTTCGTCAATCCGCATCAAAATTAAATTATGAACACCCTGATTAAATTCAGTATTTTGCGCCTGTGGCTGTGCCCCCATATTGGGTTCTGATTGCATATTTTGTTGCATTTGTTCGTTCTCCTGTTGGTTTTGATACATTTTTTACTCCTTATCTGATAAAGTCTATTTTATTTTTGTCGCTTGAATACATATACATATCACCCTCGCCTATGCAGGTAAAACCAGACTCAACGTACATTCTTCCAACAACGGCATGATCTGTTAAAGAAGATATAACGACATCTTCTCCAACAATCTCTTTTGTCTTTTGAATAGAGGCTTCAATAGCCTTTTTTACAAAAAAACATCTACGACCTGGACCAAGATTGTAATCTGCTATAGCAAAAGCCATGTGCGCCAATTTAGTTTCATTCACGTATATGAAACAAGAAGCAACGATCTTATTTTTATGAGAGACAACAACGCCATTTTCTGGCACACAATCTATCGGAAAACTATCGCCATCAAAATATAATGACCACCAATTGTTTATATCATCAAAATGCTTGGTTTTATCAAAACTTAAAACTTCACAGTATGGCTCAATATCATTTTTGCTCATAGAAATAACTCCTCAAATCTTAAAAGTTCTTCGTTTCTATTATCCATTGAGTTCAAAAGATCAATCAATTCAACTTCGTTATATGTCTTATCTGTAGCGTCTGGAATTTCAAGAACGTCCGCAGAAATGTACCACGGCGTTACAATAAGATTATTCTCTGTTGCCATTGGGTAAACAATGTATCTGTCAATTTCGCTTTCAGGCTCATAAGGTTTTGATAGAGATGAATCTTCTACACGCAACCATGTGCCACCCTCAAAAACGGCATGACCGCCACTTAGAATTGTGTTTTTATACTTGTAAAGTTCATCGGCGTAAGATTTACCTATGGCTTGAACCTCACCACCTAATGCCACTCGATCACCAAGAACAATGTCCTCAATATTTTTATGCGATGAATCTTCCATAAGGATAGGCGTTCCAGCAACAAAACAGAATAAAGATCCAATTGTGCCACCTATAAATCCACCGCCAGGGATTGGTATGAGTGCTTGACCTATCGCCGTTCCGATCCCTGTGGCAACACCTGCTTTTGCCGCATCTTTAATATCGCCACCTGTAAGAAGAGTAGCTGCGGCGGTTGCAAAACCTGCCCCTGCCGCCCCACCAAAGTTTGATGCTCTTGTTGCACTTTGACCAGCTTGCGTTCCTGCAACTTGACTTGATGTCGCTGGTCCTAGTTTTCCACCAAGAGATGATAATGCTTGATTCGTAGCTTGTGAACCTGCGCCACTTGATGACCCAATAAGACCCCCACTGACCTTATTTGCGAGTGATGAAAATCCAGTTCCGATACCTTCTCTAAATGTACCTCCATTTGCCAATGTTGAACCAACTGTCTGACCGACCTGTTGACCAACAAAAGGAAGGGCTGAACCTACAACCTCTTTAGCACCAAAAGAGGGAACTTCAATTGATTCGTCATTTTGATTTGACGTTGACTGATTTGACTGTAAATTATCTGTTGAACTTCCAGACAAATTTGCATCATTTTCAGAAACACCTGTTGACACATTGCCTTGCGGATCAATTCCACCACCAGCAAAGTTTGCGTAACGAGATCCCCTAAAAGAATTGCCTTGTATTTCTCTAAAATCGTTTTCTGACATTACAAATACCCAATACCCTTTTCATTTTTGATTTGTGCGCTTATTATAACAGAAGAAATAATAAAAATGTGAGTGTAAAATAATTTTATCATGCGCTTAATCCTATAGCTAATTTAACGGAAGCCTCTTTGGCTGGATCACTTGGTAAATTATCAGTTTTTGCTTTCACATTTGCAATCTCGGCAAGCTGTGCGGCCTCTGCTGTCGTTAATCCGCTTGTGCCTGTTTCGGCTATATAGACAGGGTCATAGTCAAGCTGTATTGAATTAGATGCACTCGCAATAATAGTGCTACCGTCTGACCTAAATAAGCGCCCACCTGATAATAACAATGGCGTTGATTTTGTATTATCCAATGTCACAGATACAACGCTTGTGTTAATGCGAACCTGATTTAGAGCAAGCCATGTAATAGCTCCGAACGCCTCGTCAATACCTGTAGCCGTTGTTATGAAATAATAATACCACGCGGCAATGCGTTGAATAACTGTAGTGTTATCCGCATCATCAATGTCAATTTGGATATTCCCACTATCCCACGCAAACTCGGATATGCCTGAACCATCAACACCATAGCTATTGTATTCCGCTTGGTTAACCTGCGTCACTGGCAAGCTGTTTGTCGTTGTGCCACCTGTAAATGTAAACTCACCCTCAAGCGTTTGCTTGGCTGTTGTGCCTGACTGATACGCCACGCGATAACGACCAATATCGCCAATGGTAAAATCAACACCCTCGTCATAAGTGTGTGTGATACCAGAACCACCTGATACAACCGCATTATCCAGTTCCGCATCTGCCGTCACGTTGTAAATCTGATAGCGTGAACCATCAATAATGTTCGGTAATGCAAGCGTGTAGCCTGCGGCTGGTGCTGATATAGTTGTACTTGCGCCAGCGCCATTCCTTATAGTGGGTGTTGGATCACCATCACCAAGAGTAAGTGTCACCAGACCACCTGAATTATTATAGATAGCCGCATCCGTTGAGCTATCCGCGCCATATCCTGTGAATGTATTACCAAAGAAGTCATGCGTTCCTGTGGCTGTAATCTCGATGGCATGACCAGAACCAACACTGGTAAACGCGCAATCCTCAATATCACATGTCGTTGTTGTAACCTGTTCTGACGTAATAAGGCATCGTGCCAAACGCCCACCGTTTAATGTAATGCCTTTGCCGTCAAGTATAGAAGCATCGTTAATTGAAATGCCAGATACGTTATTCTCAATGCTCCACCCTTTTAGCACAGCGCCAGTGAAATCATAAGAACCGCTGGCATTTGAGCTTGCGTTGATAATGATTTTATTTTCCTGCGTTGTAGCGAGAATACAGCCCGAAAGGTCAAATACACAATCAGCAGAGCCGTATATCTCGATATTGGCGTGGTTGTCAGAAACTAAGTAACTGCTCTTAGGACGAGCCACTTCAATGGAATTGGCGGCTAATTGTACATATGTAGGCGCTGTGCCATCCCCTAACTGCAATGATTGTTTAATAAGCGCCTGCCCTGATCCTTGGGTTTGCGCCAACAAATAAAAACGGTTGGCGTTCAAGATACGATTTAGGTCAGTTGACACAAACGGACGTGCCTCACTACCCCCAACCACAGAACATTCCGTTAAGATTACAAGGTTGGCTATATAAAAGATAGCGTTTGAAGCTGTACGACGATGTATAAAGAAACCAATCTTAACAACATCCGTCAAATCAACAGGACTTGCACTCTCATCGTAAGTTGGCGCTATCCCAAAATCCAAAACAAAATCAAATTCTTGGTTTGAGACCATACTAGAACGAGAGGCTAACTGAACAGCTTTCCAATTGTCAGAGCTATCAACAACAACCGAAATAAGACCCTCCGTGTCTACACGTGTGCTGGTAATGTTAGAAACGCTCGCGTAAAACCCCAAAGCCTTATCGCTCAAATCAATGGATATACCTAAGAAAGCCCCTTGAAATACCGTGTCTTCGGAGCAGGTAAAGCCCGTCACGTTACCCCAAGGGACACCTGGTCTGACTTGAGTGTCGCCAAGGGCAGCAAGAACGGATGACATCGTAATGCCGTTAATGGCTGTTAAACCTGTCACACTGTCTGCCGCTGTGGCAATGGCGGCGGTAGTTGACAGCAAGCTACCTAAATAGTTCACGACATCAATGGTCTGGTTAACCGCTATATCCCTTGAACCACCAGAAGCATTATTGATAGCAATAACCCACGCATTACCGCCCTCACCATTAACCTCGTGTGTCATTTTAACTGTGGGCACTGCACCAGCGCTAAATTGCTGGCGATACCCTGTAATAGCACATACACCAACATTAAAGTTATAGATCAAAGGAATGGCTACATTCGTATCAAGAACCATCTCCGTTACGTTGTCAGAACCAAACGAATAAAATAACAGACAATCATCATTTGTCGTGGTTAGCGCAGGGCTGTCTACTTCCTCTGCCGCGTTCCAGTCGCCCCTCGCGCTTGCGTGAATTGGTGTTGACGTGTCAGCACCACGTACAACAAACATTTGAACTACCCAGTCATCATTCGTACCTGTAAACTCTGGGTCTGTCTCGCTTGAAGACGCGGCAACCTTGTAAGCCCATACCTGACGTGACCCACCATTTGCGGATTGTGTGCCTACTATATTCCAGCCAGACGTTGCTGTGGCTATCGTAGTGCCACCATTATCTTGAGTAATACATAAAAGAATAAGATCGCCTGTAGTATAATCAAGCGCAGTTAGATCAGGCGTGTACGTGGCTATCGCCGCCTCACTTCCCTCAACTACTTGTGATATTATATACGCCACTAGCTGTATGCCACCCCTGTTAAATCTGTTCCAGTATAGCTTAACGTCTTTGTTAAATCAATTCCGCTTGGCGTGTCGCCTGATAAAACAATAGAGGTCAACACGCCTGATGTGTAATTAAGCGTCTTTGTGATTGTGCCACTTGGCAGGGTATAAACAATGCTTGTTAAGTCTGATCCTGTATAATTAAGCGCGTATGGATAGCTTTTAAGGTTCTTTGACACTGTTTCATATTGTTCTGATAGACCATCCGTGACGTATCCAGCGTCATTGGTCAATAAAGAAATATTAGCACCAGATTGTAAAGCTGTATCTGCTTTTCCAAGCGATGTTGTAACGCCAGTATCAAGTTTTGACGAAGATATACTCCCCACTTTGATTGATGCTGTTAAATTCTGGACATTAAGAGTAAAATCAATCTCGGAAGAGTCCGTGACTGTCACTGGTCCATGACTTGAGGCAGAGAATGTTGAATCTACGTAATTTTTTGTGGCAAGATGATTTGAAGTTGTTGGATCTTTTCCAGCCACGACATCTTTAAATGATATATTTCCGCTTACTAATTCATAATACTCACTCCCGATATAAAGAGCATCGTTTTCCAAAACAGAAACATTATCGCCAGCTGAAACAGAATTGGTATTTATATAATTTACCGACTGGGTGATGACTTGATATGCCCTATAAAACCAATCAATTAATATAGGAAAATCCTGCTGCACATTCCCTGTCGTCCTTGGGGGCGTTTCAAGGGTTCTTGGAATAGGCGTGTTATTATTGTTCTGCTCATCCATTATCGTGAAACCCTGTCAATATCAACTTGTAGCTTCCTGATCTCAAACGGAGCATTATCGGTCATTGAAACCTCAAATTGCCAAGTATCGGCAATCCCTTGTGATCCAAATTCAATGTAAAGATTATCTTGACCTGTTTTACCTAAATCTCTTTTTTGCCAATTACTCCAGCCTCGATTATCTGGATTTGTCCTCATCATAACCTCTGGGGCTTTCGTGTATGATCCAACACCTCTTTTTAAGAGAAAGCGAACGCCATTTATCCTTGAAGTGGTACCTATCTCATAATGCGCGGTTCTAAAATAAGATCTCTGAACATTGTTATCGTTATCGTAAGTTTCTGTATCAAGTTCATATATTTTGCCGTTGCCACCAACAAATGTTTTTCCCCAAATACTAAACACTGACCTTCCTGCCCACAAATCGGGCACTCCGTTTTGCGCATCCCATCCGAATATCTCAAAATATCTTCCACTGCGTGTATCAAAAACAAGAGTGACACCTGTTGTGCCATAATTATTAGTCGCATTGGGGGATTGGAATATAATAAACTTTTGACCTTTAATGTACGCAGGGGCAGCCCAAGCACCATTTAGTGCGCCTATATTTCTAAGAGAATATCTGTATTCAATATCTGCTTGAACATCGTTTGAAACAACCTGTGTGGTTTGACCAGAAAGCCTGACAAATTCCCTCTTATCATTTAGACCCCATGCAAAATTGTCGGCAAAGCACAAGGTCCACGGCTCGCTTATGCCATCACCAACTGAAAAACGCCTAAAAAAAGCTACGCCAGTCGAAGATCCAACGAGTCTTTCATATTGCTCCAAACTTTCTTCACCAGAAAGCAAGACCTCATTAAAAGGCGTTATAAGCATAGCATTAATATCATCAGGATTGCCATCAACCGCAAACGTATCAAGTGGATTCCACTGCGATAATTCATTTATCCTTGAGTGCTGAAATCTTCCAGAATCTTTCTCAACGGCAAGCAAATAACCATCAATAAAGCCAATAAAAGATGATGGGGGTGCATCTTTTGATAAAACACCTGTCTTATTCCCATCAAATTTAATAATCTGTGAACCTGCTGCCATCATAACGCCATCACGAGTACGCGCAAAGCTTACTCGATCACCACCAGCCACTGGCGTTCCTTCAATCTTGGTCGCATTGTAATTATTATCAATTCTAAATAATTGACCATCTCTCCCACATGCAATTAGATCATTATTGTATCTATTGAGGAATATTTCACTATTGCTATCAAGAGTGACCACGGTTTTGAGACCAGGAAACCTTGAAACACCGCCACCTTCGGTAACAAAACAATTCTCCAATGCCGCATATGTTTGTGTAAGAACCTGCTCATCAAGATTCTTAAATAATTTGGCATTAAGGGGAATATCTGTCCATTCTGGCATTACGTGCTTACGACCTCCACATCGACTGTCCATTCAATTGTATGACTTGTAGCACCTGTCACTTGTAATTCAATCTCTGGTCCATTGGCAACAAACGCCGCGGCATACCCTGCCGTTGTTTCAAAAACGGCTCTTAAATTGACATTTCCAGTTGAGTCAAGAGACGCATTTTGATGGGATAGAGTGCCGTTTACTGTGGCACTTCCAGGTGAGGCATTGTCATCGGTTATAATCTCATTATCAATAAACTCGCCAGAAATATCTGTTAGTGTAAGCGTTCCTGTCGTTCCAGAGTCGCTATCGGCTTGAATACGCGCTGTCGCGCCAGATGATGCGCCTGTAATGATTGCTCCTGCCGTGAAATTGGCTGTTTGAGTGTCATAAGCAAGTGTTGAACCAGGTCGAAATGCGCCACATCCAATATGATAAATGGCGCGTTGCACAATATTCCTTCCTTTTCCAATAACCTTAGCCACAAAATAAGCCTGTTGCCCTGCCTTTAATGGTATGCTCCATGCTTTTGTTGCCGTTGCGGTGGTTGTAAGACCAAAAGTTGCTCCGTTTTGTGAGGTTGTTGATCTGATAAGCCTTGTGGACTCGCCTATGATTGTTACGCCAGATAGTTCAAGACAATCTTGTAACAAAATAAAGTTTTCAATTGGGGTGGTCGGATTGATTTCAAGGTTTGACAATTTCATGTTCTTTAAAACAATATTTTGAGCAGTTCCAGTAACTTTGAAATCACCACCATTAATTCTACCGCCATCAAAAAGAATATTGATTGTGTCGTTATTCTGTGACGTTGAGGGCGTTAAAACGTCCGTATCGTCAGTGATATTAATGGTTTTAGTGTTTGACTCCCACCAGCACCCTATAAAATCAATGTTTTGTATGCCATTAATGTTGACGGCATAATCGGCACATGACTCAAACCCCACTCCGATAAGGGTAATATTGTGACAAATGGAATCTTCATATGATAAAGATAACCCAATCGTTGTGGCGACATCAATGACACCCCCCGACCATAGTAAGTCCTCAAAAGCAGATCCATTGCCTGTATCACCACTGTCTGAATCTCCATAAAGCTTAATGGCTGTAGCCGTATTGTTGATTGAAAAATCAATCCATGTGTGGCTTTTGCCGCCTAGGAAATGTGCGCCAGTCTCAAATCTTTTGATTAAAACAGATTGAAACACTACTCGGTCATTACCTACCGATTTAACACCAACTGATCCAATTGTTAATGTTTTACCATCAAGCGTGAGGTCAATAAATCCTGCGCCATTACCCACAAGGTTGAATGATACAGATCCGTTTTCGCACTCTAGGATCGTTGCATCTATGCCTTGACCACGAATGACGACATTTTCGGGAATATCAAATGAGTTAAGCTTATAAAGCCCTGTTGGTACGTTTACAAATCCACCATCTGATAAAGAAGCGATTGCAAGTTCCATTGTTTGAGTGTTTGTGGCGGCAACCCCACCTGTTCCTTTAACAAAAGAACCGAAATTAGCTACATTGACCTGTCTTGTGGCAAAATCAGCCAATGTCACATCATAAGATGATCCTGTGGCTCTAATGGTGGCACTGCTTGCGTTTTCTCCTGTAAGTGACGATATAGCAGGTCTAACAACACCTGTGTTTTCAATGCCATTTATGGAAGTGTGATAGGATTGCGCTGTGTATAATGGGAAAGCAAACTTTCCGTATCGAACACCGCCTTCGGCTTCCATAGCCAATAAGGTCTGCGGATTTGGGGCAGGAATTGTTAAAGCTTCATCAGTATAAATATTGGCAAGAGTGGATGTTCCAGCAACGTATATTCCTACAACTGCCCCACCATATCCAGGTCTCCAAACATCAAATTCTACTATTCTTTGCGCCATATCTTTTCTCCCTATGCGGTTGTTAATGGTAATAAATCTACCACGTTGTAATAAATTCTTAATGCGATAGGGCTATTGCCTGTCAATATAGCGTCAGGCAAACAAGCTACGAGAGGTGCATTGGGAATTAAAATTGACGATAGGAATGGGTAAGAAACTGTGTACGTATCAGAAGTTTGATCAATGAATCCAAATGTCTCAATTGAGCAAACAGTAATGCCAAACTTATCAGTGTAGTTAATGTCGATATCTTCTGCCGCCCCTATCCCATCATAAGCTACCGAGTTATAATCTAAAAATCCAATTACTCTCTCGAATACAATTGCTTTTCCTGCGCCTTGGGCTGGGATTAAGGTTTTTGGCGTGTTATGAAGATCCAATAATTCTGCGTTTGATATAACCACATCCACATATTGTGATGACTGTCCGCTAATAACGCCTGTGTCGTGATCAGGTACGTTCCCTAGCCCTTGAACTGTTGCAATAACTGGCTCTGCGATATAAACAGGCTGTCTTAATTTACCTCGTGAATCAAGGTATTGTGGGTTTTCCAGTAAGCCAACACCACTTATTGACGAATAAATGGTTGCAAGCGTTGATGTCTTTTCACCAAATCCATCAATAGTATAGAAATACAAAACCCCATTTGCGTATATGGGATTAGCTTGAGAAAAGTCTTGGATTGATGTTCTAGCTATGGTCATATCGATTTTCCCTTGTTGTATTTTGTCTAATTTGGTTATTTGGCATCATATGGATACTTTGATTAACTGTACGCTCCCTTGATACGGAGTTAAACATCTTTCTACATACCCAAACGGCGTGATTTCTTATCATTTGTAAAACTCCATCATTTTGATCATAAACGCCAGCACCCAAACCATTGCCATTACTGTGCGCCCCTACTTTTTGTTACAAAATCCTGCAAACTTAAAAGTCGCAATCTGCTTTCTTCGCATCTTTTTGCAAAGTCAAGTAAATACCAAGACTGCAAGCCATTTCCGTTAGAAAGCTGTGATTTTGAGGTTTGGTCATCGCGTTCTGCGGCGGATCGGCTGTTATCAATCGGGATACAGACTGATTGGTTGGTGCGCATGAGCAAAGCGCGATACTGATTGTCAACATCGCTAAGTTTTTCTTCAAGTTCATAAGTGATCTCCCTTGTTAATTGTTTGGCTTTTTCGCATTTATCATACATGGTAATTGACAATGCGTCCAATTTAGCATCGCAAATCTTAATTTGAGCCGATTCTGTGCGTTTTTTTACTATATCCACTACCTTGATAGTGTAGCCACCAATTAAAAGCACAGAAATCGCTCCTATGGCGATTATTTTATATTTTAGCGGTATAAGTTTTAACAATTTCATGATGTCATGCCTCGTTTGTTGAAATATCTATGTTTGCAATTGCAGATTCGGTGACAAAAAATGGTCGAACACTTTTTGGCTGCGCTATCTTCCATTTACAACGCCTTGCATGGGTCAATCGCTTTTTCTCAAGAGACATGATGTTAACTGTGTTGCTCTGATTTCCACCAAGAACATAATAATAATGCTTGTTTTCACCTACGTAAAAACCAACATGACCGCCACCAGAGCGAGAAAAAACGAGTATATCGCCAATAGAAGGCATATCAGAAGGAACACCAAACTTACTCCACTCACTAGCGCGAACGCAAATATTAACAGGCTTAAAGCCAGCCCTAAAAACGCAAACACCAACAAACAAGCCACACCAAGGTACTTCGTCAGCTTTGTAATCAATTCCGACATATTGCCCTAACTCCTTTGCCCAATTTAAGATGATCGGATTGTGCTTAATTCCAATAATTTCCTTTGTTCCATAAAGCTTCATCGCCTCTGCAATGACGCGAGGTGATTTTGTATTGTTCAAAAAGCTAAAAACACCTTTTATCATTAGTGAACCCTTTATTTCGTGTGTTTATCGATTAAATTATCAACGGCTCTTTGCACTCCTGCTTGCAAATCAACCTGCATAATCGCCATAGCAATTCTTTCGGCAAGCAAAACTGTAAAACACCCAATGACTATAGAAACCATATTTCCAGCTTGAAGTTCATACGCCAGCAATCCAAATAGGCAACCCATAGGGAAACCAACGGCAAAAGACGCTGTAATACTTTTCAGTTCGCGTTTTGTTGGCATTAATATTACTTTAATCAAGTTGAACATGAATATAAATAAGCCAAGCATGTATAAAAATGCTTTTGTTACTGGATCATCAATCATCAATTTAATCCCTTTCTGTCCACTCTTTCACTTGGTCGTATGATAAATAATGCCATACAAAAGTGATAATTCCGATGCAAATATGAGTTATTAGGAAATATGGATCAAACTCCACACCAGAGTATGAATCTATTGTTGATACATACAAAGGGGTCACTATTATAAATAAAGCGTTTCCAGCAACCCCTGTAACCACTGTCCAGAACTTTTGTTCAATCTTTGAGTCAAACAAAGCCTTGGGGCATGAGTTTACAAACAATCTCTCCCCTTTTTTGATTGTTTTAAAGCCCCAATAAAGAGACAATAAGTGAAAAGCCATAGACAGATAAAAAAAAGTAACCATTTCTATTCCCCTTACATTCTTGACAAAGCCATCAAGGCGTAAGTCATTAGCCCTGATTTCTTTTCGGCTGGCTCAAGTTGTTCCTGCTCATTCATAAGATGTTCGCGTCTATATATGTATGACCGCGCCAAACCAACCAATACAATCATGGCAAAAGGCAATATTGTGAGATTAGACACGGCTATAAGCACCGCACAAAGCGACCCTGCAATGAAATGATGCACCATCCACATAGTCATTTTTAATATGACGAGTTTATCATTTGGAAGATTACCCCATTCAAAACCGCAAATCTTTTCGGCAATTGAGTAAATATAAAGATGGTTCTGCTCTTTTTCTTTTTGAACATCATTCATGAAGGTTGCGCCCCATAGAAACCATCGTCTCAACATACCAGCGGCAACCCATGACAAAGCAAATGTACCGAGTACCACGCCCAATGCGCTTAACCCCATAGACAAAATCCCCCAATTTAAGACAAGTCCGAATAAAACAGGAATAGATATTGCCGCTCCAAGCGTCACCTGACCCAAGGCTTTTCTACCATCACCACACCATCGATCACCTTTAAAACCAAGATAACCGCATAGTGCTACTACCAATAAGGACAGAATAAAATTAATCATGCCGTTTCTCCAGATTGCAAGCTGTGTAATTCCTGCCTCAACACCTCTGCCTGAACCTCTAAATAAAGATGTTCTTTAACCTCTTTTTCTGCCATGGCAACCAGACCTTCTTTTCTTTTTTCAAGTAATGGCGTGTTTAAGTATGTCATGTTTTTCCTATGCTATTTCGTATTGGCCAGTTACTGCAATCTTGCGACCATTCGCGATAATTGTTGTATTGTTATATTTTACAATGTAAACAGTTGAAACACTAGGCGCAATATGACCAGTACACGCCTCTGCTGTTGCGAACACCTCTCGAGCAGAGCATATGTAATCATGATTTGCAGATGTAAACGGTAACGTAGCAACTATTCCGCTTGTCGCTGTTCCTGCTGTTGTAATGTCTATAAGCATAGTAAATGATACGGTTTTACCCATTTGCTTATACCTACCTGTAGCGGATACTGAAGTGAATGTACCAATAGCCGCGGTTATAACAGGTGTGTAAGTTGTCCAATCTTCGCTGTCACCCACTACTACACCGTTAGCATACAAACTCGTAGCATTGATTGTGCCAACGCCTTGACCAGCAAGTGCACCAAGTGCTACGCCGTTTTGAATAGCCATTTCAGTGTTTAACGAGCCACTTAATGCTGTTTGAAAGCGTATCTTACCAAGTTCAGAGCCATCAGTAACAATATCCGCGAACGTGTCAATTCTTGCGTAGTTAAATTGTTCGTCTACACTATTGCGTCCAAACATGCCCCATTGGAATATCACGCCCAGTGATGGTGATGCCGTTGTGTCGTCAGTGTTAAATGTTGGCGCATCGCTTGCAATTGTGATAGTATCGCTAAAGCTATTTGTGCCACTATGCACGTTATTGCCCGTAAGCGTCTTGTTACCAGTAATTGTTTGTGTTGAGGAAATATCGACTGCTCCGAGAGTTGCGATTGCTGCGGAAGCACTGGCATCATCAAGAAGAGTTCTTGCAAAAGCGGTTAAATCAGTTGTGGCGGCTGTATTCGTGCCATTAAAATAAGGTAATTTATTCGCCGTTGCGGTCAATCCTGCCAATGCAAGTAAAATAGCACTGAAGGCTTGGACATTTGTTCCAATAACCAATCCAAGATCAGATACAACTTGTGCTGGCGTTCTGTTTATCCAGTCTGTGCCATTGTATTTCATAAAGTCGTTGTTTGCGAGGGATGTAAACAAAACATCGGACAAATTGGAAACGGAAGGAGTTGTTGCGCTTGATAAATCAGCCCACAATGCCGCCCCTGTTTGCGGATCTAAGCAAACAAAATATGTATTGGTGACAGTGTTTATCCAAATTGAACCTTCGGAATAATCGTCCGTTTGATCATCATTGACTGTTGGATCTGTTGTCGTGATCGTTCTTTTTGGGATATTATTTGCCGCATCTGTCACATCACCTGATATTGAAGCCACTACAACAATAGAGGACACAATCGCCGCCAAAGCTTGAATTGCCCCTGTGGCGACTGTTCCATCCTCAATATCCGCAAGTGTTTCTATATCCGTTGATATGGGAGCAAGAATATTAATATCATCAGAATCAGAGGCAACTATATTGATATTTGTGGCGTTTCCAGAAGCGGCTGTGACATCTGCCGCAATACCTGCCACTACTGGCACATCTGCCATTATAGAAGCCACTGATCCAATTGTATTTGCGCCTGTTAAATCATCACTGACCGCTATAAAATCAGGGTTTGTTAGTACCGCCTCAACATCATCTCTTGCATCGCTAATTTCTGACGCATTGGCAAATATATCACCAATGGCTTGGCTACTATATGCAGAAGAGGTAATGGGCAATTGGTATTCGGTTGGGTTTTGCTTTATCTTGCGCAGTAATCGCTCTGTGCGTTCGCTAATGCCTGTGATTGAAGCCACAATAGCACTTTCAACATAACAATCAGCCGATAACTGACCATTATCATTTAAGGTTTGGGGGTTTTCTCTTGACGCAGTTCCTGTTGGTGCTTGGTATAGTATTGCTTTTGTGGTGCTTTTGCTACCATCATCATTGGCAACATAGAAAGTGACCACCGCTTGTGCGAGGTTTTTTTGAATAATGCCAAAATCTGCTATTTTAACGCGCGTAGTCATCTGTTTTTACCTCGATATCCATAGCCATTACCATTATAATACCCATCATTGTCAAAGCCACAATCAACCGAACCAATGACTGGCTCTGTTACAGGTGGTTTTGGACCAGAAAAACGACCATCGTATGCCGACAACAACATTTCCAACTTTTGAGCATCCTCATCAAGCCTACGAAGTTCACCTTCTGATAATCTTCTGACTGGTCCGCTACCAATTTCATAAGCAAGGCGTTTAACGACCCATAAATACCATGATGGACGCAATCTAATGTCCTCATCCCCTACACCGCTTGGATCAATGCTCTTTTGGTAAGTTTGGACGCGAACCCGAAGAACAAGACCCAAATCTTCCTCAACTTGTGTTGGGAGAGGGTAAACTTTCAAAACCATATCTTTATCTTTGGTGACATGCACACGGCATGGGCGACCTGTTTCATTCAATTTTTCTAAAACATTCTCGCTTTCGTAATTGAAAATCAACGAGTCAACATACCCTGTCCTATCAACAATGGATGTGCTAAATACACCCACAACGCCACTATCACTTGAATAATCAGACAAATCATAATCGCCAATACCTGCCTCAAGGGGAATATCGAACACTTCCCAAAATCCAGGCATGGACAATACACCAACTTGGTAATTTAAGAGCATTTCAAGCCAATTAAGTGTCTTTTTCATTTCACCTTCATCTGGTGATGATTGAGACGCAGGAAACGCACCAATCGTACTTAGTGCGTCCTCTGCTATCTGTTTGGCGGTTTTAATTGTTGGCAAGATTTGATCCTCATATCAAATTACAGATTAAGCCTTGGCTTTGGCTTCCAAGAACTTTTCAACATCTGGCTTTGTGATATTGCCATTCGCGCCTGTGCCAGTGATATCATTAATATCAAGACCATTGGCTGTAATGAGCACAAGTGCGCTGTCTGTAGCTTTTTTGATCTCTTCTAGGGTAAATGACGCGTCTTTATCACTAGATTCATCGCTAATGGCGTTTTCTTGCGTTTCTAGGGCTTTATCTTCTTGAGTGGTATCATCAACCGCCTCACTTACATTTAACGTTTGTGCGTCAACCTGTGGGGCTTGATTTTCAGCGACAACATCAATTTCCTCAACATCATCTTCAATTAGGTTGTCTTTGCCATCGATATAGTCCTTTGGCAACTCAACATTACCATTCAAGAAATCTATCAATGCAGGACGCTCATCTTCATCGGCTTCAAGGAATATTTCACCATCTTTTTTCTGCGCTACGCGTAATTTAAGAGCCTCAAAGGTTAATTCAGAAAATCGAGCAATGCACTCGCCTTTTTTAAGCTGCGCTTGGACGTTATCAGTGGCAATAACAGGGAGTTCTAACTTAGAACCATCAACTTCCTCAACGATAAATCCATCTTTCATGAATTTAATTCCCACCTCAAAAGGCAAAATCTTTTCTTCGCCGTACTTAAATTCAACTGTCTCAAGATTTCCGTTAACAAAAATCTCATGGATACGAACAACCGACTCCTCTGTCACGCTCGTATCAATTACTCTTAATGCTTTTTGCTTGCTCATGGTTATGATCCTTCCTTCTCTGGCTGTTTGTGGTCATATGGAGATAGACCGATATAAAACCGATCTATCCACTATGATCACTAGATTTTTGACGCAGGTAGCATAGCTGGCAACAAGATAAACCCTGCCGCAGTATCAGAACCAGCCGACAATGTGTATGTGATTGCTTTTCCAGTCTTATCTGTATTGATTTCAGGGAAATCATCACCAGCATTTGCACTGTCTTGAACAACCAAATCCGCACCGCGTGTCGTGCCAGCATTTGCACTTGTGGCTTTGATGTATCCAGCCGTAGCAACGGACAATCCATCAATAAAGCCATCAGCATCACCAGAGTCACTTGATAGTGTTCCCACATCAATTGTTTCTGTAGCATCAACTGTCACCACTTCAACGCCCACATTAGGGGCAATAGCACCGATTTGTGTAAAGCCTGTGTTTGTTTCTGTAGCGGCAGTTTGATCGGCGGCGTTAAATGGAATAACCATTGTGGTTTGAGCCACACTGTCATCAATATTAATGCTTGCTTGACCAGAGGCTTTGACGTTACGTACGACAACGAAGTGACCAGAAGGGGCTTGAATATACAAGTCCACCGCAGGAACGCTATCGGCTACATTAAAATCAAAAAAGCCATTTGTTAGAGGCAATGGATTAGCTAAAGCACCACCATTGGCATCTGTTAAAGCAAGTTTAGCTGTGCCATTAGCCGAAGTTACATAAACTGCACCGCCAGCCTCGCTAATTGCTCCACCTGTAATCAGGCTTCGTAGTTGGGAGTTATAATTTCTCATAACATTTTCTCCTATATTTGGTTTGAAAACAGGTAGCCCAATTAAGGGCTACCTTGATGAAATTAAAGTGCCGCGGCAGTTTTAACGGCAACTACGCCGTAATCTTCTGCTGCATTTGCGCTTGCTGTAGGCTTATACTGTGGCTTAAGCATACCAAGCATTTGTTGATAACCAACGGCAGGTTTGCGACCATAATCATTTTGATCGCCTTCCAACCATTCGCCACCACCCAATGTGGTAAAGCCCAATGCACCAGCACCCATAAGAGTGGCTTGCGCACCTTCCACTGTACCACCTGATCCCCACTTAGAACTTGAAGCCAAGCCAGTCGTGTTGACCACTTTGCGGTGTTCGTACAAGATTAACCCATCAACAACCGCTAGAGCGTTCATGAACAATGGGTTTTTAGAACCACGTTCCGCAGCGCGAGAAACAATTGTTTGATATGTTGAATCAAGTAACAAATCACGGCGTTGTTCAGGTGACATCACCATAGCATAGTATTCCTTACCGCCTTGACGGATTGGGCGAATACCTTGTCTACGTGCGAATGTCTTTGCTGACACACATGTAGCCCATGACATCTTATCTGTCGCAGTCAAAGTAGCCTCTGACGTTGCAGTACCAGCGTATTTAACGCGGTTTGCCGATGCTGGGGTAACAGAGGCAGCAAACTTCAATGAAGGTAGCTGTGATGTACCACGAGTGGATAGGTCAGTATTAAGCGTAAATGCCCGACCAGCGGCAGTTAAGAACATAAGTTCATCAACCTTATCTGGCAACCAAAAGCCTAATTTGTCCTTGGCTTGCTCACGGAAGCGAATAACAGTTGCCTGTTCAGACATTTGACCTTTTGATTTAACGGCGTGTGCCAAGCAATCAATCACGATGATTTGCGCATCGTTGACCATTTGCTCTTCTGCTCCGTTTAGATCGTTGTCACCTGCTGTACCATCTCCTTCGAGATCATTCACCATTTGCATCACGCACTCAAGACCGCGAGAGGTCTTAGTGAGTTCGTCAACTCGATGAATAGGGGTGTTCATGTTTGTGCCAATAAAGCCGTTGCTCTGCCAAAACGATTCGTCACGGAATTGCAACCAAAGCTTACTTGACCAAACTTTTTTCTGGGCGGCTGATAATGCACCAAAATCTGTTTGCATAGGGGTAGTCTCCTTGTTTGTTTTAGGCTTTTGGAGACACTCTTTTCTATGTGTTCCTAGAGCCTAGATTGCTGTTCTACCTAAAACGCGTTGGATAAGCTGGGGCGAATTTTTTAAAATATCAGCTAAATCATCTTGGCTCATTTGTTCAATTTGCGCCTCGGTTAATTCACCTGTATCCGTACCCATACTCATACTCGCTATTGAAGGCGGTTGTGAGTTAGCTAGTTCAATTTTCTTTGATAGGCTTAATGCGTTACCAGAAACTTGAGTTTTGCTAGGTTCAGTAGCTTGACCATTTGCCGTCTGCGGTTTGTATTCACTTGGGTTAACAAAAGAATACTGACCAAGAAGTAATTTAGTGGTGTTTTCTGTCGTGAGTTGATCTGTAAGAAGTGCTTTTTCTTTCATAAGCGCGACATGAACTCTCGGATCATTTGATTGAGCGTTCACCCCACGCATTGCAAGATTCTGCACTGCTTGTTGACTGATTGTTTCCCACACGGCTTTTGAAGTGCTCGGAGGTAAATTATCAATCTGGGCAACATTTGGGTGCTCTTTTTGGATATTGAGGGCAGATTCATGAATATAATCTTCTACCTGTTTTTTGGATAGAATATCATTGGTCACTTGTCTCGACTCTTGGGATATTTGTTCTAACCTAAGCTTCGATAGCCCACGTATCTCTTTGTCAATTTCTAAAGTTGCTTTTGTTAATTCGACTGTGGAAATATCGCCATCGTCATACTTTTCAGCTAACTCAAGCTTTTTTGCCTCTGCCGTATCAATTTTGGCATCAATATCATCAACCAAAGAACCCTTGTCGTCCACCTGCTCCACTTGTTTATTTTGGGGATCATTATTCTTTTCAGACATTTGCAGTCTTAAAGCTTCATTTTCTCTTTCTCTAAACTCAAGTTTCGCACGTATCAAATCACGTTCAGATAAAATCTCATCAAACCTCGGCTTTGGGATCATATGTGGGGTTTTCCCATTATCACCTTTTGCGTCATCAATCTTTTCTTCTGCCGTTGCCTTTTCAGGGGTTTGTTCGGCTTCTGATTTTTCTTGATTAAGGGCTTCAACTTCTGCCTCTGCCTCTTTGAGCCCTGCTAACATAGGATCATCATCGAGTATTTGTTCTTCGGCTTGGGTCTCTTCCCCTTGGTTTGTTAAGTCTAAATCTTCATCAGTTGGTTTTGTGGTCATACTAAGTCCTTTTCGCTTGACGTTCTGCGGTTGCGCCCGATATCTACGGCGGCTAGAAAGACATTTATCGCTATGCCTCAAAGCGGATTGTCAAAAGATTTAGGAATTAAAAAAGCCACACAATCCCAAAGAGGGAAAATGTGGCTAGGTTGTTCCTGCACCAATCGACATTAAAAGGATATGGTTTTTATTAAAAACTGTCAACTTTGTTCTAATTTAAGCCCCATATATAAGCGTACGGGGGTTAAAATAAGTCACTCCTTATCAGTATACCAGACAAAATGAACGCAATCACAGGGCTTTTAAAAGTGATTCGTTACGGCTTTTCTGTTTGCTTGGTCTCAATGTGTGATACTTTTCCAGCTTGAAAACTGACTGTAATTGATCCGTAAAAACTTGGGTTTAATTTCTCAACCATTTTTGAGATAACCCACTGCATGTTTTGATCAATCACCATTTCTAAACCCCTTTTAAAGCGTTTAATGCCACTGTCGTTTGTTGATTATCGGATAGGTTCATGTCGCTTTTCAAAACTTTGCCCGAATACATCTCGTTCCATTGCTCATGCGCTTGATTGGCTAAACCTGCGTAATATTGAAATCCAAGAGCAATCATATTGGCAAAAGGTAATTCTGACTCCACTGTATATTGTGGATCACCATCTTCATCATGCCAAATCATAACCAATCTTGACCAACAATTATCCTGATCACCCAATAAAGCCTGTATCTGTGGTGGATGCGTCCACCCAACAAGCCAAAGCCCATTAAAATTTAATTCTTTTGTTAAATACCCCTGCAATTCTTCGGCAAAATGCTCTTGCATAGGGTGTGGTGGGATATTCAACAATTCATCGGGCTCAAAATTCTTTAAAACCACTTTGCCATTCTTTGAATCTGCCTCGGGGGCTATAATCCAATAGTGCTTTTTATCTGGAACGCCATAATTACTGTCAAAAGATGCCTCAATAAACAATCTTTTTTTTATAACTGGCGATTTCCATAGGTTACTTGGTAATTTCATACTCCACCACTCTTTTTTATGTTGTCTTTAAGCCATTCTGCCGTGCCAACAAGTTCGGCAACTGTCACAGATCTCCCCATAGATGCCTCTTGTTCAACATACTCATAAACTAAATGATACAATCTTTCTGCTAAATTTGTAATACGTGGCTTACAACCTTGGTGCAAAGGCACAACCTTAAAGTTATTTTGCTTTACTTTAGCCATTAATTGACAAATCCCTCTGGCGTTGATGTCTGAACTGGGGTTTCATTCATTGCGTCTGCTCCTGCGGCTTGCGCTACATCTTGCGGAACTGATTGCTGGGCTAACTCCATCGCCTTTTTCCACTCATTCTTGCGCGGTAGGCTTGTTTGATCAATAATCAATTCTGGCGCGGTTTGAGCCAAAGCCATACCAATTGGACCAAGTTTCTCAATCATCATCATAGTTTCTTCAAACTGTGCTTGTTTAAAGGTAGCTGAAATCGGAACTTCATCAACATGAACGGAATATTTACCGACTGTAATATCATTCATTCTCGTGATAGAGTTTGTGCCAGTCTCCATTTTCTTATTAATCTCATAAGTCACAAGAGACGAGTCCTCTCCCAATACGCGGAATATCCTATTTTCTGTGTAAAATCTCTGGAATATATCCAAGCTTGATTTGCCTTGAAGTTTCTTGGATCGGCTAAAATTATCAGAATACATTTGGATTGATAAAACGGCTTGGCGTTGACGCGCCTCGATTGCTCTGCCTGATTGAACTCTGTCTATTTGACCCAATGCCGATTGGTTAATGCCACTAATTTCATTTAAATCCTCACGCGCCTTTTCTTCCAAGCGATCCAACCCTTGAGGATATCCACCTGGATCAATCCTTGAAGGCTTCTCTGCGTTTTTCTTGTGTTTCACGTTAATTCCAGGGGATGCCCCAAATTTCTTAAGGTTTTCTTCTTGGTCTGGATCTAAAGAATCTTCTGAATACATCCAGCCTGAATTGGCATTACGATTGAGAATATCGGTTAAAACTGAACGCTTTTTGTTAATCTCGCGTTGTGGATCAATCAAATCATCAATCATACCTCTCGTTTTGCCTCGGCGAAAATAAGGGAAATAACCAACTGTCGTATAATTATTATAGATTGACCATTCATCAAACAATAAAATGTCGCCACAAGTCACAGTACGTCTCACACGATTAACTGGGCGATTGGCAACCTTGACTAAATTTCCATTCATTTCTGCGTACTTTAAAACCTTATCAATGATTGAAGGGTCTTTAAGCCATGCATCAGGGATCATTTCGTGATCTTCGGTCTCTGTATCCACAAAGCACGGCACAATAGATTTAACCTTATACTGGCTATCAAGTAACCTAATTTGCTTCGCTTGGTGATCAATAAAATCGCCATGATAAACATCTGCCCATCGATTATAATCCCTATCATCGGCATATTGTCCAAATGTCGTCTTAGGGCTGACATCAACATCACCAAGGTAGCTCATGATATTTGATTGATACGTTGGACTCATGACGTTTTGAACAGCTATTGCCGCATCCGAACCATAATTTGAGTTAATAGCATCAATGTTTGTCCATACCGAGTCTTGAATATAGGATGCCCCATATTTATCATTATTCAAATCATAATGCTTGCAATCTGGATCTATGTATTTAGCAAAAGGGTCACTTGCTGTATAAGCTATCTCGCCCATAAAATTATCTTCAAAGCATAGTTCTATATCCCAAAATCCTCGCCCTGTTGAAAGCCCATCGGCAAAAACGTCCGTATCCACGTATTGTAAATCTGTTCTATTGGCTTCGGATTTGTAAATATTATTTAAAACCTCTGCTAAATCTTCGGAAGATGATGAGTTTGAAGTTGGTAAAAATGAAACATCAAGCCTGTTACTTGACTGATAACCCATGACGAGGCGATAAAGAGGCGCAATCTTATTCATCACAAGTGCCGTTCTTTGGGCTTCATTCAAGATTGCTCTTTGTTGTGGCGTGTACTGCTCACCCTCTAAAAATTCAACACAAAGCTTGGCTTGTTTAGCCCATCTTGAGTGTGGTTCAACTGTTCTGATCCATCGATAGCAAAGTTTGCGAACAATCTCATCGTTTTGTTCTGGTAGCTTTAAGCCATTTAAGCCGTAACCCATGAATCACTCCTGCCCAATCCAGTATTTCTTAATCCAGTTCTAATGCCTAGCGAATCACTTGGTGGTTTTGGTAAACTAGGCTCTTTTATCAAGCCCATTTCTTCCAAATCAACAATTCTTGCAAGGCAATCTATCATATCATCATGTTTTAAAACAGGAAATGCAACATATTCTTCTTCGATGAAGTCTCGCACAAGGTCACGAGAGCGACCCTCATTGTCTTGAACGATGCATGAGGTGGGTAATATAATCCTGCTTTTTGCTATGCCGTCACCGCCATCTGTGACCGATTTATAGCCATTTTCAAAATAGGGTACTAATCTCAATATCCTTAATTCCTTTTTCATTGATCCACCTAATGGCTCTATATGAAATTCATAGACATCTCGCTTTTGGACTGTTTCGATGTAGCTTATATCGGCTTGCATACCATATTCTTCATAAGCCACGAGTTCTGGCTTCCATTTTCGGTGCAATTCCATCAATACTTCGCCCCTTTGTGTGAGGCTCATGCGGTCACGGCGCATCTCTAAAATCCGATATTTATGATCTGCGCCATAGCCAATAACCATCATTGACGTGTAATCACTGGAATTATTACCCTTTTTGTTTGATTTTCTCTGTTTGCCCCCTGCTGGATCAACAATTATGAAGCGGAATAGACTTCTCATGGCGGCACTGTATTCGACATCTTCTTTGACAATCCAATTTAATTGGAATCCCATCGCTTTATCTGCTGTAGGATTTAAAAGCATTTGAGACGAAAACACATAAGGACCTTGATTAAGGCGTTTTTTATCTAAGGTTTCTTGATCCATTAAAACTGGATTACCAAACTCCGTGCCATCATCAGTTGCTGGGAATACCCTCGGAATAACTGCGCCTCGATCCATCATGACCGAATAAGTATCAAATAGGTGATATCGAGTGCCAATATAACGCACTGTGCCACCAACCGCGCCCAAGTTATCAGACATTGACCAAGCCTCGGTGGTTTTGTGTATCTGATCAGCCGTTGAGACACTCTCCATTGTCACCACATCATCGTAAATCATGAGTTTGAAGTGGCGACCTGTGGGCATACCATCAACAAGTCCATGACCCTCAACTGTAGCCTCTTTAGGGTTTTGTGTGCGCTTCACCTCAATACCGCCATCAATTGACCATCTGCGCGATTGCCGTTGTGGCTCTTCATAGAAGATATGAGACCAAAGACGCTTTAAATCATCGTTCATCTCAAGTTCTGATTTAATCTGCTTCACAAAATCACGCGCAATCGATTTGGTGTGCGAGAAAATACCAATGGTTATCTCTGGATCATTGATAATATCAAATATAGTCATGCCAAACGTAATAATGCTTGATTTTCCATGCTCCCTTGCCCACAAATCCAAGTGCCCATTTGGATCGCGCTGGACATCACGACATCGATTAAAAAGCCATTCCTTGTTTAGATCCGTGCGCTTGAGAATAAACACAAGCAAGAAGAATAAATCAGTTTGACCAAGACCGCGCTTTATATCATCCAAATTACCCCTTTTAACGCCCTCCTCATACATCCGCTTGTAGTAAGCCATGCACGACCTATACCCAAATTTGAAGTGGATTGGCAAATCACTCATTTGTTTTGCCTATGGTTTTTTCAAACTCCGCAAACACTTTTTGTGCAATATCATCAAAGAATTTTGAACCCTGTGATGCCAAATCAGTCGGATTGCCCTCTTTGTCCACCATCTGTGTTTTAATCAAAGCCTCTCCACCATACTTTTTGGGCGCAATCTTGCTCAAATACCATTTTGTATTATCAGCCCGAATTTTAGCCAGCATGACAGACTCTTTACTCAATACCTTCATTCTCTCGCCAGTCTCTGGGTGTATAGCGTCCGTAAATCCATCCTCGCCCATCTCAATCATGTTATCAGCCATCACATCAAGCCCAATGTTTCGCGCACGCGTGTACTTGTCTAGAAAACCCTCTCGGATTATTTGCCCATCATCCCCCCTCACCTCTCCTGTATTATGATAAATCCATGAATAAATCGTTTGTCTACATGGCATGTCGCCTTGTTTGCAGATTTTATTGAGGCTAATTCCTTGCGCCAATTGGTCGCATATTTTATCGGCAAGGGCGTGTGTAAAAATAGTTAAGCCGTGTAGGGTTGGCTCATCTTTTTCTGTACGCTGTACGGGCTTCTTTTTGCCCTTTTTGACTACTTCTTTTGTGGTTTTAATTTCTCTCATAAATTCAAGATAGCGTATATGCGCTTAAAAGTCTATTGAGATGCGTTTTTAGGTTCACGACTAAGTGATGAACATGGAAAATAGTAACTGGGGTTTTTAAAATTGCGAGATATTATTAAATAGCCAGAAATGAGGGGATATTTGGTTTATGTGAAAAAAGTGGGGCATTTACATGGGCGTACAGCAAATTAAAAGGGGTGTGCCTTGTGTTGATACCAAAGAAAAACCCCATAGATGGGGATCTATGGGGGGAGAGGCTCTCATGTGTAATATTATGATGATAAAGATTTTAACTTTTGTCAATATCCATTAATTTTATCTTCATTTAAATATGGTTAAAACTGTGGTGTTAATGTTTGTTCCGCTTTCGCGGAATGACCCGAATGGCAAATCAGACCATTTGCCATTAACCAAGCCATGTTCCTTGGCGGTGATAGGTAGTATTGCAGTTAAAACGCCACCATCTTTTAAAAACTTTAAGGCGTGTTCTATGTGCTTGGCGTAGTGTTTGCCGTAAAATGGTGGATTCATTACGACACGATCATATTTTGGTGTGGGGTGCGTTTCAAGGAAGTTTGCCGTTTGAACTTTATGCCCTTTAGATCTGGCAATTTCGGCTCTGACTGGATCAACCTCTATGCCATGGACAACATTTAGGTAGTTCTTCTTAACGAGTGCGTCCATGAAGCGACCACAACCGCATGATGGTTCTAGGATTAACTCTGGATCACGCGAGTAAAAATCGCCAACTATGCGATCCACAACGGCTTGAGGCGTGGGGTAGTATTGTAAATCCTTTGAGACATAGGTTGATTGCTGTTTTTTTTCAGGCTTTTCCTCATAGCAATCGGCTAAAACTTCTCCATAGTACTGGGCGAGGGCGCGATTTATGTCCTTGAGCGTCTCTTGTGTGAAAATCATGTGGGCGTTGCCGTTCTTAAATCGTCTAAGTTCAAATCCACGAGTCTCAAGGTAGGCTTTATCATCCTTTTTTAATTCATCTCTCAATTGAAAATAATTTAAAATCGGTTTGTTTTGATATGATGCCAGAGCGTTTACAACATCAGCCAGTCTTTCCCATCCGTAAAAGCCATACTCACCGAATCCAGAAAGTATGATCCGCTTTGGCAAGCCGTCCACGCCTATTTTCACTTTCTCGTGTGATTTATATGATTGATCAAGAGAGCAGAAAACCTCGGCAAGTCCTCGCAGTATGTTTGACCAAGGATCAAGGATGTAGTCGCCGAATGTGGATCTGATATTATCCATTGTAAACTCTGGGAGATCGGACATTGATTGCTCAAAGCGTTTTTTGTCATTTGCGCTCATGAGAATATCAAGATTGAGTCCTTTATGTAAAGATAGCCAAGCCGAACGCCTCAAGCCGTCCTCAAGCGTTCTTAAGTTAACGCGCCCTGTGTCTATGTTGACCTGGCCAAAAACGCCGTTGACTGTGCACGATGTGATCAAATCGTTTCCAGAGGCTTTAAAAGCTTCTAGTGCATTTTCAAGATTACCCTTTTTGGTTTCGTACTCTGTGACCAGATCAGATATCTTTTGTTTTAAGGCTATATTTGTTCCCATTGTTTAAAGCCTCCTTTGCTTATGGTTATAATATAAACCTATTGACTTTATTTGTCAATGGGCTATAATAATAAAAATGGAGGTCATGAAAAATGATTTATAGATACTACTCAAAGGTGGGCGGTTGGCGGTTTGTCATCATGTACCTACAATCAAAAAAGGTGATTCGTTTGCTTGATACGTCAACATTCGAGATTTACGTGATCAAGCCAGATCAAGTTAGAGAATTGATTGAATATACAAATATAAACCTCGCCGATATGGCTAAGCGTATCAAAGAGCGCAAAAAAGTCAAAAAACAGATCGGTGTTCCATATTCCATCAAGGCGGTTCGCTTGGCGATTGAAAAATTAGAGGAGCGTTCACAATGTCTATTATAACATGCCATAAATGCTCAACCTTTATTGATACTGACAATGATTGTGATGCATTTTCTGTAAGCACTGATGACTGTCAAGAGATTAGCCTTGAATATCCACTGTGCCATGATTGCAAGATTGATTATGAGGGATTGCTCGTGTTTTCCCAAAAGCTTGATCAATTTACCCAAGATGCCTTGGATTGGGTGAGCACTATTGGAAACATAGAACTACTCACCGCGCTTTATCAAGCAAAAGAGACGATTAATAACCAATTATACCCAAACCCACCAAAGGAGAATTAAGAAATGCCCAATACAGAAAATCAAACAGTGTATTCTATATATGATTATAAATTATATAGCCGAGATATGGAACGCGCCAAAATTGGCGATTGCTTGGTTGATGGATATGACAAACAAGAGGTGGTCGAAAGAGCCGAAAATCTACTTAGTGACCGCGCCGAAGAAAATGGCGAATACGGAGAAAGAGAAGATTATTATGTTTTGGTAACAACCGATGCCGATGGTAAAGAAACTTATGAGCAAATAACCTTGCAGTGGTGCGCCGAGAGAGATTCATATCAAGACGATGTGCGATGGACTTGGGCGAATAGTGTAATATAACAAAGGAGGAAGTTATGTCAAAGTCACAGATAGTTCTTGAAGCTATTATTATTTATGTTTTTTTTGGTTTTATGATATTCGGGATACCTTGGGTATATTATATATTAACAGGGAGCGTTATAAATTATGGTTAGCCTTTACAAAAGAGTTCCAGAGCCAGAATTTAAACTGGATTACTGGATCATACGTCAAGAAGCAGAGTTGATGAAAGCAATGGCAGATCAGGCGATTATTGATTACAAAAAAGCGATTGGATTGGATCAGTAAACAATTACCATAACCATGTGTTTTGAGGGGGTTTTTGACCCCCTTTTTTACTGTCTTGAAATTGGCAGAAAACAGCGATTTTCACTTATGAAATCGGGGCTTGTAAAAATAGGTTAAGTTGTTGAATTATAACATTAATTTTGCCTTATAAAAAAATATTGCAAGAGACCTCTTTTGAAATCGTCAAAAAAATGATACGATTGCAAATGTTTTTGAAATTGTAAGGTATTGAAATGATTGAAGAAAAAAAGGTTAAAAGAAAACAGCGCGGACGTAAAATCATCCGCAAAGAGAAAAAAGTCAAAAATGTGCCAAAAAAACCACTTCGTGAGCCATCAATGGTGGGGTACATGCGCGTCTCTACCGATAAACAAGACCACGCCCTCCAGTATGACTCACTTATCAATTATGGAATAAGCGAGGACAAGATATTCAAGGATACCATGTCGGGAAGTAAAATCACCCGAGACGGATTAACTAAATGCCTAAAATACTGTATCAGAGGCGACACCATCGTTGTCTGGAAGATTGACCGCTTCTCTCGTAAAACCAAAGATATGCTTGAACTGCTGGAAGGGCTTGAAAATAGAGGCATAGGCATCAAATCAATTACACAACCATTCGACACCACAACACCTGGTGGAAAAATGATGCTCCAACTCTTGGCAATATTTGCAGAGTTCGAAAGAGAAACCATAAGAGAACGCATCACCGCTGGAATCCGATCAACAAGAGAAGCCAACAAAAATATGCGCTGGGGCAGAAAGCCCCAAAGCGATTATGATCCAGTCGAAATAAGACGACTCAAACGACAAGGGCTACAAAACAAAAAGATAGCGCGTCAACTTGGGATATCAGAAGCAACTGTTTCTCGCGCCATCAATCATAAAAAACACAAAAAAAAGCAATAGCAGGTTTATTTTTAATCTAAACCAAACAACTTTGGTAAGCCACCGCCATCAGCTGCATCTATCGGAGCACTTTGTTCCTCAACCTTGGCTGGCTCGGCATCAAAAAGTGACATTGGCATCAAAACACCTGTCCAATTTGGAAAAATATCGTCTTGAACCAAAATCGGGCAACCATAGCGATCACCTGTAAATTGTAAACATATTGCTGGCTTTCCAGTCATGACCGATAAGGATCTCGCCAAAGAGTCAACATACTTTCCATTCACATGGATTTTGTTAAATGTTATTGAAGAATGACGTGG
>Ga0100403_1000209_pt1 | contig 53642 bp, 68 predicted proteins | sample CryGeymet201501t_FD_83663 | JGI IMG/M metagenome (GOLD analysis project Ga0100403, IMG submission 83663) | Groundwater microbial communities from Crystal Geyser aquifers in Utah, USA - Crystal Geyser metaG 2015-01t | ecosystem: Environmental > Aquatic > Deep subsurface > Groundwater | place...
CAGAGAAGCTTGGGCGGAATCATCCACATTCTCATTTTGGGGCCTCCAAGCCCGTATGTCTTTGCGTTAGAAAGCAACGCGGAGTTTCGTGGGCGCATTCTACATCGGAAATGCCACTTTTGAGTTTTTATAACTGTCCGGGGAGTTGTGAGAGTGGATCGGGTGATTGTGCCGTCGATAATCGAATAATGAGTTATTGTAATTACAAAACATAAAGTGGAAAGTGGTATTGCATAGCGCAGATCGCTTTTACACACAATCAAACGAAAGCCTTATATAGCACATGTGCATGGTGGGTCGTGCGCGCGCGCGAAGCGATTATTCTACTACTTACTACTTATTTAGTAATAATAATAATAATATTGTTTGGTTGCATATAAGGGGACTAGGAGGGGGTTTGGTGTGTTTTTATTGTTCAAGCGGAAGAACGTCTGTTTTCGTGTTTGCGTCAAAACCCGTCCAGAATCGTCCCCAAAAGTCGGAATTGGATCAGGGTATGCGCCCCTGGACTGATTGGAGAAAAATGGCGTGCTAAAACAGACGTGACTTTGTGGGTTTCGAGCTTTCTTTCTTGGGGTGTAATAACTAAACGGTGATTTATGACGGTCCTGATTAGTGTCGATCCGTCGATCAAAGACTTTGGCTGGGCGGTGTTTTTGGTCGATGACAAGAGAAAGGTCTGCGGGTATTCAGATAGTGGGTTTATTCGATTCAGCTCTAAGGTGAGTTGGGAAGAGCGGATCGACGAAAGCGTTGATTCGATCGGGGAAGCCACAAAAGGCTGGGGGAAGGGTTCTGGTGGTAGTGGCGGGCTTCTCGGCGCGATTGAGCACCCCGAGCCTTATGCAAGCGCTCGAGGGGAAGCCGCGAAGAACACGGGAGCAACGCTGAAGTTGATGGCCCAGGCCTGGTCGATCCGTGCAGCGATGAGAGCTAACGGCGGTAGAGTGACGATGACGACCCCAACTGGGTGGAAGGGTCAAACGAACAAAGACCACACTGCCCGTCGGATGCTCCGTGCTTGGGGCCTCAATTTCGATAATCACAATGAATGTGATGCAGTGGGTATCGGGACTTGGTACATTCGAGAAATTCTCGGCTATAGACTGACAGGTAGGTAGGTAATCCAGCACAGTGGCCCCCATGAAACCCTCACCTTATCTGTAATGGACCTGGTTGATGCCGAAGAAAACGACGAAGAAAGTGGCGGGCGGCCCAACTAACCCGAGGCGCAACCCGAGGGGTCGACCGAAGGGCGGTAAGCTTGTCACCGATGAGCACATTGCCCAGATGATTGAGTGGGTAGCTCAGGGTGTTACCCCTTGGAATTTGAAGACGAAGCTCTACAAACTGCTGGGCACTGAAGTGTCGCCATCGTGCTTCAATCGCCAAATGGCGAAAGTTCGCGCCTACTTGCGGGAGATGTGGACTCGACCTCAGGAGGATATGAGGGTCGAGTCACTATCATTCTATGCAGAGGTGAGGGGCAACAGCCGCGCTATGATGCAAGACCGATTGATGGCTGCCTCGCGAATTGATTCTATCCTCGGACTCGACGCTCGATTCACTCAAGGGCTCGGAAACGAGAGCGTTGAAGACTTCGTCGAGAGAATCAACGACATCCGCCGGGGAATGCGCGAGAGCGTTCCTGCGGCGCCTGAGACCATTCCTGAGCCTCCTGCGGCCAAAAAGCCAGCAGCTGCCAGGAAGGGAGAGAAGTGAAATTATGGGGCCTCAGGTGATAGGCCGATTCCTGGATTCCGTTTCTCTCGTGTTCTCACCTGAGGTCCCGTTTTGATCAAGCCCAAACCCAAGCGGCTATTGAATAACCGCTGGTATCCCCTCAGATACCACAGTAAGCAAGCTGAAATGTCACGCTCGGATGCGCGGTTCATTGTCAACGCAAGTGGTCGTAGAAGCGGTAAAACCGAGCTTGTAAAGCGATTGGCGATCCAGCGCGCCATGGACTTCATCAAGTTTGACGACGGTCGCTTTATCTTCGGTGCCCCTACGATTCCGCAGGCCAGACAGATCTATTGGAATGACCTGAAGCGATTCACCAACATCCCTGGACTACGCCTCAAGGCGCCTAACGAGTCACGACTCGAGATCACCCTATTCAACGGGGCTCGACTGCAGGTGCATGGGCTTGATAAGCCAGAACGAGTCGAGGGTGACCCGATTGATGGCATCGTGCTAGACGAGTATGGCAATATGAAGCCAAGCGTCTGGGATGAGCACGTTCGACCAGGCCTAGACACTCCCGACCGTGAAGGTTGGGCCATGTTCATTGGGACGCCTGAGGGTCGAAACCACTACTACAAGATCTACCGAAGAGCTACTACGGATACGACCGGGCGTTGGCAGTCATTTCATTGGCCCAGTTGGGAGATTCTCACAGAAGAGGCTATTGAGGAGGCCCGTCGAGACCTCGATGAAATGACCTTTAGGCAAGAGTACGGTGGTGAGTTCGTCAATTTCGGCGGACGCGCATACTACTGCTTCGACCCGGACATTCACGCGACCAGGAGGCTTCCTTACGATCCCGAGAAGCCAATCGCGCTCTGCTTCGACTTCAACGTCTCACCCGGTATTGCAGTGATTTGCCAGGAGCATCCGACTTATGACTCTCGGGGGAATCAACTCGAGTGGTGTAAGGGGATTCCGAATCTCGACCCAGCTGGTGTTACCTGTGTGATCGGTGAGGTGTGGATTGACCGCAACTCAAACACCCCAAAAGTATGCAAAGTATTCACGAAGAACTGGAAGAATAAGCACAGAAGCGAGGTTCATTGTTTCGGTGATGCAACCGGCGGTGCGCGGCATACAAGCCAAACTGAGGGTACTGACTGGGACCTCATCTGGGAGTATCTGAAGCCGGAATTTCCGGGGCGATTGCACCTGTATAACAAGCGCTCGAACCCTCCTGAGCGAGTCCGCGTTAATTCCGTGAATTCGCGTCTACAGACAGCCGATGGCTTTGTTCACTGCCTAGTCGACCCGTACGAGGCCCCCCACTTGATGGAGGATCTTGATACCGTCACTTGCGATGAAGCCGGCGAGCTTGATAAGAAGACGGATAAAAGACTTACTCATCCCAGCGACGCTTTCGGTTACTATATCGAAGCTGAGTTCTCGATTGCGGCATCCGAGCTACAGTCAACGGAGTATTGATATGCAAATCCTCACCATTTGCCTCCTGCTCCTCGTTTTCGCACTTCCTGGCTGCAAAACGGCTATCTCTCCAGAGTGGTCGCCAAGGATCCAGGAAGCTTGCGAGAAGGGGCAGCTTACCATCGGCATGACTCGCGACCAAGTCAGGTCGTCATGGGGGTATCCCCAGAATCGTCATGTCTTCACAACCAACTCGGTCTCCTATGAGACCTGGGTCTATCACCCCACCAGGCGTAGCACCTGGCTTGTTATGTTCGACCCCAGGGGTAGGGTCAGTTCTGTAAGCCAATAGGAGTGGCCCATGAAGAGCTTTCTCACTTTCATCATTCTCGCGGTCTGCGCGCTTCTTCAGGCGTGCCAATCGCCTGGTCAGGGTGCTGCGGCGGGTACGACGATCCCGCAGACGCAGGGAGCGCAGACGGTAGGCAATGACCAGGGTCAAGCGAGTGCCGCCGAGACCGGCGCTGCGACGACCCAGTCGAATCCCCTCATTTTCAACATCATGGCGGCGAAGACAGTCAACATCAAGACCGAACCGGGCAAGACGACCGACGTTGCTGTTGTCGGCTCCGACTATGCCGAGGTGAATATATCCGGCGCCGAGTTCGGATTGATGAAGTGGGGCAGTTACAATTCACTCGATGCCAGTACGTCGAGTGGTGGAGGAGCTGCGGGTGGTGTAGGCGGAGCAGTCAGAGCTCAGGAGGGAGTGTCGTCTTCCGGGATCAATCCGACACTGCCTGTCTCGACTCCGCCAACTCCCGCAACCCCGGTCACTCCCCCGGGAAACTGAATGGGACCTCCCTGACGGAGGGAGTCGCCGCGCCCTTTGGTGGGCGTCTGGCGGGCGGCGGGGAGCGTCCGAATCAGTAGGGAGTAGGGGGAGTCGAGCTCGAGGTGTGCGAGCTTGATTCCCCCGTCTTTTTGTGAGAGTAACATGCCCAGAGAACTCGAATTCAAAAACACCAAAGTGGTCATCATTGCCGAGTCGCTCATCCGTGATGCCACTCGGGATGTCAATGCAGTGAACCCAGTGGTGTTCATCACCTATCCAGACGGCACTACCGGCACTGAACTGGCTATGATTGCCAAAGAGACTGCCTCGGTTGTTCGTGCCGTTGATGAGCTGGAGAACGAGAATGCCAAGGCCAGTTGACTTTACCGAAGCCAATTGCATATTTCACGCGCCGGACGATATGCCCGACTGTTCCTCCATTCAAGTGTGGAAGGGATGTGATGAGCACAAGCAAGAGCTCATCATCGAGGTCTGGGAGTTCACGCCCGAAGAGATCATCGATCTGATGGGGAATGGCAGAGTCTATCTGACGGTCCTCGGCGGATCCTTGCCCCCCATCGCGCTCAGCACCGAAAACCCCTTTGTGAAGGTATCCGATGAGCCTGAGAATCCCGATCCGCGGGGCTGATTACCAGCCCAAGTTCCGCGACCTCAAGACCGCTGCAAAGCATATCGCTGACAAGGGCGATTTGAGCTTTGATTCCGGTGGGTGGCCAGATGAGCGAATCGTCTGGACTGACGGCAGCACGTTCGCCGACTACATTCCACCACTCACCGGCGGCAAGCGGCATGTACTGCCCGCAAATGCCTCTTTAACCGTCCTTCGGGCATGTCGTGAGTGGGAGTGTCCCTCGGCTGACAAGTTCGACGCAGTCAGGCAAATCATCGAGGCCACCAGTAATATGGGGGTGATCACCCAACCCGGCTATGAGAGGCTGAATCACCTCGCCGGGTTGCATCTAGGAGGTCATCAGCCGGCGAACACACCACATCCTGATACTCGGATTGAGTGGTGGCGTGACAACTGGTCCTCCAATCTGGGGGGCAATCCGAAGAAGGGGTGGTACTTCGGGACATTGCCGGGACGTTCGGCCAATGGCTGGGATAACAACCACTACAATCGATTGCTCTGGGAGACTGGGGCAATGTGCTTCGAGACGGATCATGAGAAGCGCCAGGGAGCTTGGGCTTTCTACCTTCAGCAGGCAGTCTCGTATGAGGGCTTTGGCCGGATTCAATCGGGACCGAAGAAGGGCTATTCGCGGACTGAGAAGGGTGATGTCTACGTTGGCCGCGACTCCGGCGGGAACGATGTCACCGCATATGAAAAGGACTGGGTCCCGAACCTGGTAGGATCGGCTCTTTTGACCGAGCAGGAACTCTTCACGGAGGCTCTGGTCGAAGCCGCTGATTTCTATTCGGCAATCACCTATCAATGGGGCGGTGCCTGGGGCGCAAGAATTCCTGGTCGAATCCTCGAGAACATGCTTCAGCTTTGGATGGTTTTGCCCACTCATCGCTGGGCTCTCGAGCGTGAAATGGGCCAGGTGCTCGACCTCCTCCTTCACCAGCTTGACAAGAGCGAGTGGTTCTGGCTCAATCTAGGAAATCGGGGGAAAGGCCCAATGTCCGGCTGGATGCACTCTGAGGCGGTAGCATCGATCCTTCGGGTGCACGAGCATATCCCGAGCTTGCGTGATCGTGGACCGTCGCGAGCTGATTGCGTCAAGATCATGCAGCGAGTCATGGACACTACGAGTGGCATCGAGGGTGGGTCCGAGATGATCAACGGATACGCTTGCTTGAGGTATCGCTTCCACACCAACACCGGGGAGTCGATGAACGCGGTCTTTGCTGTGAACACTGCTTTTGCGCTTCCCGCCTTGCGACTGTTGCAAGTCGAGATGCCCACCGAGTACGAGAACTGCAAGGAGTTTGTTCAGCGATTCGCCGGGTCGTCAATCGCTGATGTCCGGGCCGACACACCAGTTCCGCTGGATCAGATCGGCTACCGATTCCCTCGAGAGGGTCCGGCTTGGACGAAGACAATTCTGGAATGGATCGAAGGCGTCCGCTGAAGGGGTAAACTATGGTGAGTCCAGTTAGCAGCACCCGTGGGAAGCACGCAATCACGTTGGCCGCCAATGTCGTCAATTCGACGACGGTGGCCTATGACCGTATGACTCGCAGATGGGGACTGCCGGATACGTTGATGGGTGGCACTGTGAGTATGCGCGAGGCGGGGGAGAAGTACCTCCCCAAGGAACCCCGCGAACAACAGCGCACTTGGCAGAATCGCTTAAACAGATCAATCCTCTTCAATGCTTACGAAGATACCCTCAAGAAGGTGTCGGCGAAGCCCTTTGAAGAGCCGATTACCATCAAGAACGAGGAGAAGCTCGATCCCCGACTTTCGAAGCTGCCGAAGAACGTGGACATGCAAGGCAACTCGCTGACCCAGTTCGGAAATGCCCTATTCAAGAACGCTCTTCATAGGGGGCTGATCCACGTCTACATCGACTATCCAACGGTCGACCTCGAGAATCCGCCGACCCTGTCCCAGGAGATCGAGGGAAACATCAGGCCCTACTTTACTCAGGTCGATCCGATTGACCTTCCGGCCTGGCGTTCTCGAGTGATGCCGTCGGGTGAGCGGATGCTAGCTCAAGTCCGCCTGCTCGAGACTGAGGTCATTCCCGATGGTGACTTCGGTGAGAAGGTGAGAGAGACCATCCGAGTCGTCACAGCGCCTGATTGCGATGACCTCGATATCCTTCAGAAGTTCATCGCTCGGGAGATTGACTGGCGTGTCTTCGTTGATCGTGGCGGCGAGCTTGGTGAAGTGAGAGTGTTCGAGCGGGTTACTCAGAAGGACGAAGACCTGCCCGAAAACAAGCGCTCGAGCTCGAACTTTGAGGATTCGAAGTTCGAGGAGGTCACCGAGGAGGGTGGAGCTCACACCTATCCTGGAATTCCGCTTAGAACGCTCTATATCAACAAAACGGGGTTCATGACCGCGGAGCCACCTTTCGAGGACCTTGCCTGGCTGAATCTCGCTCATTGGCAAAGCATGAGCGACCAGCGCAATATCCTCCGATTCGCTCGAGTCGGTATCCTTTTCATGACCGGCTTGAGCAAGCAGGAAATGGAGAAGGAGCTCGTCGTCGGCCCCACCCAAATGTGGCGCTCGACCAATCCCGAAGCGAAGCTCACTCACGTTGAGCACTCGGGCGCATCGATTGAAGCGGGTGAGCGTGACCTCAAGGAACTCGAGAGGCGAATGGAAGTGCTCGGACTGCAGCCATTTGTTGAGAGTGCTGGTAACGTGACCGCCACTGCTCGATCAATCGATACCAGCAAGGAGCAGGCGGCAATCAAGTCGTGGGTTCGCGGGCTCGAGCTCCTGCTCGAGCAGTGCTTCGAATGCGCGAGTATCTGGCTCGGCGTTGAACTGCCCGACGACTTCGCCGTGGACGTCTTCAGTGAATTCTCGCTCGGCATGAAGGCAAGCACGGATACCGATCAGCTGATCAAGCTCCGCGACCCGATCAATCCCAACATCAGCCACAAGACGCTTATCGCCGAACTCAAGAGACGGGGGCTGCTCAGTGATGATGTCGACTCCGACGAGGAGATGGAGCGTATAGCTGAAGAGGGAGGGGGAATTGACCGTTTCTTGGAGTCGGGGATCGACCCGGTTACGGGGCTGCCCATTGACCACAGTACCGATCACACGAAAGACCCAGTCAAGGAACCCGATCCGGAGCTTCCCGCCGAGGAATAGGTGATTCCGTTCCTGCTCCTCGAATTCGCGGCACTCAGGAACCGAAAGGGGTGAACGATGGGTAGACGAGTCCGGGCAGCCCAATTTCGCACGGTTAACGAGCAGCTATTCGATGACGCCATCATCCATGCTATTCGTCTCGAGCGATTCAAGGCTGGCGAAGTGCGAGAGATCGTGGCGATGCTCAAGAACGAGATTATGCCGAGCATCGCTGCAAGACTTGAGTCGAGGATAGCCCGAATCGCCTCCAGGGGGTTCGATTCGGGCGTTTTCACGACTAACCGTTATAAGGAGATGATCCGGTCAATCAATGCAGTGATTGAGAAGGGCTATGGCGGAATCAGCAATACCATTGTCAATGACATGGTCGAACTGGCCCGACTCGAGACAGAGGTGGTGCTGACCAGCCTTAGTCGGGCGATGCCAATCGCAATCAGCTATTCCACCCCTTCCTCAGCGGTCCTTAAGGCTCTTGTGACCAACAAGCCGATGGGTAACGTCGGCGTGACCATGAAAGAGGCTCTTAGCGGCCTTTCAAAGGGTGCAAAGACCATTGTAACCCAGCAGATCAGGGTCGGTATCGGGTCTGGTGAGTCACTCAGTCAGATAGTCCGTCGAGTGAGGGGCGCAACTGGGGCTGAGCAGCTGTTGAAGCGCCAGGCAACTGCAATCGTGCGGACTTCGATTGCTCATACCTCAAATGCTGCAAGAGAAGAGACCTTCGCGGCCAATAGTGATGTCATCGGCAAGCTTCAGTACGTTGCCACACTCGATTCACGCACTACGGACATTTGTGCCAGTCTCGATGGTGAGGTGTTTGGCCTATATGAAGGGCCCCGTCCGCCGATGCACCATCAGTGTCGGTCGAACATGGTGCCCGTCACGAAAAGCTGGTCTGAGCTTGGTATACCGGGTTTGAAGGAGCTCCCTCCCACGACTCGAGCTGCGTTGGGTGGGCCAGTGTCCGAGAAGACTGGATACGGTGATTGGATTCAACGCCAGCCCATCAAAATCCAGAATGAGGCCTTGGGAGTTGGAAGAGCCCAATTGTTGCGGTCTGGCAGAGTGAGTATCAGTCAGTTCACTGATAGTCAGTACAGACCACTGAGCCTCAAGCAATTGACAGCACTCGCAAATTCATGAATTTGGTAGCCGTGCGGTTACTTGCTTGTCACATAGATTTTGGTCGTAAGCTTTAGGACGGGATGTCCGTTCCGGCGCGGGACGCAAAGGAGTTAGTCAATACCATGCCATTTGATGCACTGATTTCCGCCGAGCAGCACGGGACTCTTCCCGATGTCGTGAAGGCGGAGTACAAGAAGCGCGAGGACGGGATGTTCTTGCTGCAGGTCAACGAAGTCAGCGGATTCGGTCTCGAGAATGTGACCGGAATCAAGAAGGCGCTTTCCACCGAGCGAAAGCTCAGGGAAACCGCTGAGGCCAAGGTCTCCCAGTTCAAGGACATCGATGCTGAAGCAGCGCGGGATGCGCTGGCGAAGGTTGCCGAGATGGACGGGTGGGACAAGGACACGAAGACGAAAGAGCTCGTCGAGCAGGCGACTCGCAAGCTGAGCGAAAAGCACAAGACCGAACTCACCCAGAAGGAGCAACGTGAAACACAGCTCATGGGTGCGCTCGAGGGTGCTCTGATCGAGTCGGCAGCGACCGCGGCGATTGTAGAACACAGTGGCAACGTCGATCTGCTCCTGCCCATCGTTCGCAAGTATGCGAAGGTCGAGGAGAAGGACGGCAAGTTCGAAGTCCGCGTCCTCGACGACGATGGAACCAACCGAATTACCAGTAAGACGGGCTCGACTGACCCGATGGGTATCGGTGACTTCGTGTCCACGGTGCTGAAGACTGACAAGCGGTATCAACCCGCTTTCGTTGGATCGCAGAACAGTGGTGCTGGCGTCAAGCCCAAGGGGGGCAAGGACACTAGCGCTGATCGGGATCGGCGTGAGGGAGACGCTCCAGCAACTCTCAACCCGGTTGAAAGGCTCCGGCAGGCGCGTGAGCAGGCAGCTCAAACGTCGGACGAGTAGACAGTAAAATCAGGCGAAAGCGCGGCGGGATGCCACCCCTCTGACGGGATGTCGGGGTAAAAGCTGAGGCCTTTGGCAACAAAACGAAACCAAGAAGGTCAGGAGAAAATCCATGGCAGTTACCCTACTTGAAGCAGCCAAGCAGATGACTGGTGATGTCATCCGCCAATCGGTGATCGAGGTCTTTGCTCGATCCACCGACCTGCTTCGTGTCATGCTCTACACCGACATCCAGGGTGGAGCCTACAAGTACAGTCAGGAGCAGGCGCTCCCCGGCATCGCCTTCCGAGGCATCAACGAGTCTTACACCGAGTCGGCTGGCGTGCTCAACCCCGCGGTCGAGCAGCTGGTCATTCTCGGCGGTGACCTCGATGTCGATAAGGCCCTGATCAAGTTCCACGGCGAGGGCATCCGTGCCACTCACGAGGCGATGAAGATCAAGGCCATCGCTCACGAGTTCAGTCACCGATTCATCAAGGGTGACTCTCAGACCGACCCCAAGGAGTTCGACGGACTGCAGAAGCGGCTCGTCGGCAATCAGCTCATCGCTGCGGGCTCGACCTCGGGCGGTGACGTCCTGTCCTTGCAGAAGCTGGACGAGCTCATCGATGCCGTTGATGAGCCGAACTATCTGCTGATGTCGAAGGCCATGCGCCGGATCCTCACGACTGCCGCTCGCAATCAGAGCGTCGGCGGTCACGTCTCCTATCAGAAGGACGAGTTCGGCCGTCAGGTCACGGTCTACAACGACCTGCCGATCCTCATCGCCGACGGTAACGGTGATGTGAACTCGACCCTCGGCTTCAACGAGGCGAATCCCGGCGGCGGTTCGAGTGTCGGAACGTCGATCTACTGCATGTCCATCCAGGAGGGCATGCTCTCCGGCATCCAGAACGGTGTTATGGACGTGACCGATCTCGGCGAGCAGGACGCCAAGCCCGTGTTCCGTACTCGAGTCGAGTGGTACAACTCGATGCTGCTCGAACACCCCCGGGCGGCGGCGCGTCTCTACGGTATCAAGACCGGCGCGGCGGTGGCCTGATCCGACTGCTAGCTGCTTAACAGCGGCATAGTCCTTCAACAGAAAATTCCTTAGGGAGACAACTCGAATGAGTGTTACTCAAAAGACATACGATTCCTCGCTCGTCCTCAAGGCGGCGGGGCTCATCGCGGCGAGCGCTGCCGTCGCCACTATCGTCGACCTCGGCGATTGTCCCTGCCATGCGGACGTCGTCATCGACGTTACCGCTCTCGAGATCGCCTCGAACGACGAGCTCTACGACATCGTGATCCAGGGTTCCCCGGATTCCGACTTCGGAACGGCCGGCAACATCATCGATCTCGCTTCCTTGACGCTCGGCGCCAAGGAGGTCATGCGGTCCAGCAGTGACCGTGACAGCGTGATCGGTCGCTACCTGCTCGGTCTTCGGAATGAGGCCGATCTGGCTGGCGTCGTGACGACCTTCCGCTATGTCCGTCTCTACACGGTCGTCGCGGGCACCGTCGCTACCGGCATCAACTACTCTGCGTACATCGCGAAGCAGCAGCCGGGGGCCTGATCGATGTCGTTCCAGGATCGTGAGAAGGTGACTATCCCGTTGTCGAGCCTCGACTCTCAAGGCTTGGTCACGATATACGACCTCATCGACGGGGGCACCAAGCGGTGTTCCCCGATTGATGCTCGCGAGATTATCGCGAGTGGTTGTGGGTCGTTGACCAAGCCCGATTCTGCTCCCATCACCGATGATGGTGATGATGATGCAGCGCAGAGCGAAGTCGAGGGCTTGACCACGGCGAAGGTGACCCGACCCAAGGCCAAAAGAGGGAGCGGGGCCGCTACTCGGCAGTAGTCACCCGTAGAGCTTCGCAATGGCAGCTACATTTGTCGTCGAAGATGGTACTGGTCTGTCCACCGCTAACGCACTAATCAGCGAGGCGGAGGCGGATCAGTATCACGACAACAACGGAACGCGGACAGCGTGGGACCTGGCCTCCGATAAAGAGCAGGCGATCCGCAGCGCAACAAAGTACCTTGAGGTCAAGTACAAGGGGAGGTGGCTCGGTTCTCGAGCTGTCGCAACTCAGGCACTTTCGTGGCCTCGAGCTGGTGTTGAGGACTGCGACGGTTACGCCGTCGATAGTGACTCGATTCCCCAAGACATCAAGAACGCTTGTGCTGAGCTCGCCCTCGATACAGTGACTGAGTCCGATCTCCTTGCCGATGAAACCTCGCCAGTTGGCATAATCAAGCGCCAGCGAAACAAGGTCGGTGAGATCGAGCAGGACATCGAGTACATCGGGGGAGCTGATTCCACTACTCTCCGCACTACCGTTGCTGGATTGGTTCGTAACTACGTCACCGACTCTGACGTCTTGGAACGCGGTTGAACATGACTACTCTTGACGACACTTTTCTCCCACTGACTGCTAACCTAATCAGCAGCTTCGGCAAGTCATTGACTTTCGTCGTGGCGACTGACAGCTACGACCCAGCTACTGGGTCAAATACGGTGAGTGAGAGCACAAGTGTTGTCAAGGGTGTCCTGTCTGCTTACAGCAGCCGGTTCATCGATGGCGACCTAATCCAGAATGGCGACTTGAAAGCGCTGATCGCGGCTCAAGGACTTACCTTTACTCCAACAGTGGGGCAAAGGGTTGAGTTCAACAGCCAGAAGTGGCGCATTGTTGCAATTGCAAGCCTCTACAGCGGTGATGAGATAGCTGGGTATCGTCTTCAACTGAGGCGATGACATCGAACATCCGCCAGTTTGAAGCTAACGTCCGGAAACTCGCAAGAACTCTGACGGTTGAGCAGTTTAACCTGTTCAATCGCAAGATTTGCTTTGAGTCCCTCAGACGCGCTGTGCTCCACACCCCCGTCGATACCGGAGTGACCCGTGGGGCTTGGCAAGTCACTGTCAATGAGCTGCCCAAGGGGTCGGACTCGAAAGACCGGTCTGTATCGGGCTCTTCGTCAACTTCAGACAAGGACGGGGCAGACACAATCAACCGCGGCAATGCGGTCATTGCGACCATGCCCCCTTACTCGCTGTTGTGGATAACCAACAGCACTCCTCACATCATGGTTCTCGAAGAGGGTCTGTTCGACCCGCCCAACCCTGGCCCGTCTAGCGACCCGAGGCCGGGAAGGTTCGGCGAAGTACTAGTTAGTGGCGGATTCTCGCTGCAGGCGCCTCAAGGAATGGTTGGACTCACTCTCATCGAGCTCCAAGCCATCTTCGGGCCCTGATAATGCAGCGAATGACCAAACATGGCCGACAAGCTAGCGGTGGGGGGTTTTGTGGTGCTACTCCTGCCCACTCATCGCTAGCTTGTTGGACTTTTGATGATGTCTCACCAGGGTCAGTGACAAGACGCCTACTGGCGTCCCAGTCGGCTCCCGAGACGATTGATGACTGGACAGTCAGTTCGATCTCAGAATCGGTCTAGGAGACCAATAGACGTGAGTGAAGAAGAAGAAGATACCTTTGAATCAATGCCGCGCCACAACTCACAAGACGACTACCGGTTCATGCGGTTTCTCAACAAACTCGTATGGGCAAGCATCCCAGTCTTGTTTACCTTACTAGGGGCAACTGGGAAGCAGGTGCTTGATAACGACAAGCGTCTCACCGTGATCGAGTCTAACAGGTACAGTCGGGACGCTGGTAATGCGGAACGAGAAGAGAGGATCAATGGGGACGCTGAGCTGAGAGCACTGATCTTGTCCACGCTTTATTCGATCGAGAAACGGCTTGATCGAGTTGAGGTACTCAACGAAAGACACAAGGATAAGTGAGGATACCATGGAGTTGCTCAGAGAGCTTTTGACTAGCAAGAAATTCGTGGCAATGCTCGTCGGCATTATCACGGTCGTTGTCACGAAGATCGGCTGGGACATCGACCACGACACAATCAGCCAGATCGTGGCACTTGTTGCTTCCTACATCGTCGGTCAAGGATTTGCCGATAAGGGCAAGGAAGCCGCCAGGATTGCTTCAGCGGCTCGCACGGAAAAGAAGATGGAGTGATCGATGACCTATCTGATTCCCCAGCACACAAGCTTCAAAATCCCCATCTTCGTCCAGACCGACGCCAATGACCGAACCGCGGTCACGGGGATTACTCCATCAACGATGGAGGTCTATGTCAAAAAGTTTGAGCAACCGCTGAACTTCGCTAGCGGCAACGGGGGCGTAGTCGAGCTCGAAGTGGGATTTGGAATCTATCAGGTGATCCTCGACGAAGTGGACACTAACACAGTCGGGGCGCTCACCGTCGTCGTTGACGCCTCGCCGAGCGGATTCGTTCACATCATTGAGCTGCAGATTACACCGAATCCAAACTCCATCCCTTGTGTCGTGATGGACGCAAGCACGACATCGATCCTAGTGTCGGGACTCCCGCCGAGCGACGACGACGACCACTGGATCGACGGATTGCTGAGAGTCACCGATGGTAACCTTGTCGGACAGCACAAGCGGATCACCGCTAGTACTGAGGTACTAGCTCTCATCAATGGTGCGACCTACGATGACCTCGGTCATGCGGCTGGCGACTATCTGCTCTACGCCCCAGGTCTTTTCGCTGGGTACACTTTCACTGTGGGTGATAGGGTTCGGCTATTCGCTGGTACGGATATGTCACTGACCACCCACGAGATCGCCAGCAGGGTGTCTGACGATGCAGTGCTGTTTACCGCTTCTGCATCCGTTGCTGGTGCCGATTCGATTGATGGCTCTATCATTGTCCTCGGCCTAACTCGACTGACTGTCGCTGGCGGATTCACAAGTGCACCTGCGGTGGACGATCATGCAGTGATTGTCGGGGAGTAACCATGTCTCTGCTTTTGCTGCTCAATGATCCCGAGATTCCCGAGCTGTCTGTAGCTTCAACCTCGATTGCTACAGACGGCTTGAGTATCACCTCGGTGACCAATTCGGAATCGACTCTGCAGATGTCTGTGAGAAGCCTTATCAGGCCATGCCTCATGGACACTAGCGATGAGTCATTCCAGAAGTGGTCGATTGACGACCCCGACTATGCGCTTGCGCCAGTCGGCATCGAGTCGGATTCTAGCAGCTTTACCGCAGAATTTGTCGGATCGGGCGTTGCAGCTTTTCGGGCTAAGTTGCACTGTGAGGTCGACGGAGTTGGCGGGTCGATCAAGCTTCATCCCGAATTGGTCATGGGATCGGGTAAAGCGGGCGCTACCCACTATTTCTCGGGGATTGAGGTCTCACTTCCGATTATCGGAAATGCCTCTGATTGCTCAGTTGTTCTCCCCTCGACCATGGGGATCGTCGTTCCGTTCTTGGACGACTTGGTTCTACCCGACGGAACGGAAGTAAAGTGGGGATACCCGGGACTGCAAAACAAGGGGTCTGGCGCTGGCGCAAATCCGGCTACCCACCCCAGGGGTGATGTCAGCTGGAATGTAGCCTCATTCTTTCCCGTGGTTGCTCTTTACAATCGGGTGACTGGAGTCGGTGGTATTCTTCGAGTCTCGGGGAACAACAACGGGCGAGGCTGTGCTATCTCACTGACTCGGTCTGGGTCGAATATCATAGTTGCTCTGAGGATGATCCCGATTGACCACCAGGTGGGCGTTAACGGGGCCTCAGACGAGGAATTCGACTACTCACTACAGATTAAGCCATTCGCAAGCATCGATGCCGATACTGCTTGGTATGATATCTCCAAGTTCCACAGTGACGAGCTTGAGCGCGAGAGTCATCCCAGCAAGACCGTTGCGAGAGTCATCGATAGGCCCTCAAGCGGCTCGGGCTATTTCCCGAACCGTATCAGAAACCTTGAAGCCTTTGCTGCGATGACCCAAGGCGATTTGACTGACCCGACTTTTGACTTCGACACGCTGTACAGAGCAAACGGCGCCAACCTGGTCAACGGATTCGCACACCTCTCTGCAGCTGGGTTGTGTCTGTCGATTTACAACTATACGTCTGGCAGGCTTTGGGCTAATCACCCGAGTCTGCCATTCGCCCCTGGTGCTGCCCAGGCGGTCATCGACTTGTATGACCTCGGAATCACCATCTCGATGTATACGGTCCAGGCGCTTACTGTGGACGGTTTGACTGGGCTTGGGCTTGACATCGAGAATCACTTAGTTCTCGATGAGAACGGTGACCCGATTACTGGAGTTGTTGCGGGCTCGTCGGCGCCCGAAGGACTCCAGTATCAGATGAGTTTTCTCGACGACTCGAGTGTGTCCGAAGTGTTCGGATATCAGGTGGCTGAGATCACCGATGAAGTCGGAACGAAGTTCTGGGTTATCTACATGGACGGGCTTAACGCCGTGGCACCCCCTGCAGACGCCAATTCGGCTTTGTCATCGGACGACCGAGGAACTGGCTCGAAGACGTTCTGGCCCAAGCTAAGAGCATCGCTCGACCTCATGAGGGCCGAGATGGTAACTGCGGGGATCGTCAGCCCAAGCGTGTTCACCGAGCACCCGAATCCCAACACAGTGGGCACTGCCGACTTCTGCTTCAATAACATGATTGGGCCGGGTGAGTCGTTCCTCGGCGCTCTGTACGGGTCTTGGGACTACATTACGCCTCGATTCCCCAGCTTCATAATCTGCCACTCACCCGAGACCATAGTCACTGACTTCGCCAGTTTTGGTGATGGTCCCACGGCTGCTTTTGATGGGCTCGCAATTGACAACTATGCCACAGTCCCCGAGAGGTTCAACTCCCTCTACTCGTTCAATTGGCATAACCACCAGCTACCCAGCTTCCTGAGGTACTTCGAGGTCGATCCCGACTCTGTGTACTTTCCCGATGATGCAAGTGAGGGCTACCTTGAATGGGCTGAGTTCGTTGACCGGATGTGCTTCAAGAATGGAGACGCGGTCAGGCACTGGAATCGATGCAAGAAATTACGAGACCTGCCCGACTCCCAGCATGTTCGCAGTATCGAAGCTTACCACTACTACGATAGCAGCCTGGTCTTGGTCGAGGGCTCACAGCTTCATCACTCTGTGGTGCACGATGACCGGAACGACGAGGTCATTCTAAGGTTCACGAACTGGTCGATGGTCGGGCATAATCCCGTAGAAGTTCAGTTCACGACATCCTTGACAGTTGACAAGTGGCCCGAGCTCGGGACGATTGCGCGGGATGTCTGGCTGTGGGACTGGTCGAACGACTCGATGACTCCGATGACTAATCGGGACACAGGCTCGGCATACCAGCTCACAGTGGTGATTCCAGCTGGGTTTGTCGGTGTTGTCATGATGGTTCCGAGGGGAGTGCTTCCCACATTCAGTGGCACATTCTCAGTTGAGGCTATGCACAATGCGGCGCGGAGTGTTTGGTCTACTGGGATCGAAGTCGGCCAGTCAATACCGACGCAATACGACAACGCGCCGTTCACTCAGCCTGAAAACGGCATCTGGGCTCGAGTGAAGGTCTCAGTCAGCGATCAAACGCAAGTGTGCTTTGGCAAGAAGAACACCTTCAAGACCAAAGGCCAAATTACCGCCAATATCCACTTCCCTATCACGCTCGGCGACTCGAGCCCCTTGTCGGTGTGTGATAGCGTTGCAGCGGTATTTGACGGACTAAGCGTATCATCGGCAATGCTCTTCAGACAATCGACTGCTCAGAACGGATATCGGGAGGGCGATGACTGGGTCATTCCCATGGTCATACCGTTCGAGTCAACCAGTGTCGAGAACAAGCTGGCCAGGGTGGCTGGGTCGTCGGACAGCTTTGAGGAGTTGGGCAATAACATCCGCAGCTATTTCGACACTAACCTGACAGTTGCTGAGTCGTTGTTGACCCACTTCGACAATGCTCCATTCACCATCCAGGATGGCGTAATCTGGGCCAGGATGTCGGTTCAGCGCGGTGATCGGATGACATCGGAGATCGGTGCATCGCCGACATATCGGACAGTTGGGAGAATCGTCGTCTCGATCTTCATCCCCATCGAGTTGGGTGATATGGATGGACTAGTCTTGGGGGATAAGGTCAGAGGCGTATTCCGCACAGTGACAATCAAAGGGGTTACTTTCAGGAGCCCCACTGTAAGAAATACTGGTCGTGACGGGTCATGGTGGCGTGTAGACGTCACTGTCCCATTCAATGTTAGCAGGTAATTGGAGGGTTCAAAATGGGCGCTGATGCCAATAGAATGGGACTCGCTTTCGTCGAAGAATCAACCTTCGGCACGAGCCCCGGAACGCAGCTGAAAAACATCCGCTACACTGGTGAGTCCCTGAAGCAGGACACGAGCACTACTACCTCAAACGAGATTCGTAGTGACCGCCAGGTGTCGGATGTCATCCGAACAAATCTCAAGGCTTCGGGTGGCATTGATATCGAGATGAGCTACAAGGCTCATCAAGAGTTCATCGAGGCAGCTCTGCTGTCAGCTGACATCAGTGCCGAGGTCGATGTCGCAACCGCTGATACTGGTGTGTCTGCGGCTGCGTCGGACAACTCGTTCAATCACACCAGCGCTTGGGATAACACTCCCGCTGTCGGCGACTGGATTCGGGTTGAGGGATTCTCCACTGCGGGCAACAACGGCTACTGCCGGGTTGTGTCCGCGACTTCGAGCAAGATCGTGGTCTCGTTCCTAACCCTGACCGACGAAGCCGCTACCCCGTCGATCGATATGAAGGTTGGTCAGCAGATGACCAACGGTACGACCTTCCGCTCTTTCCACCTCGAGAAGGAGTTCACCGATCTGACCAACGAGTTCGTTCTCTACGGCGGAATGTGTGTCGATACGATGGATCTCAACATTGCAGTTGAGTCCATCATCACCGGCGCCTTCTCGTTCCTGGGCAAGAGCGAAGAAGCCGCTTCCGCGACCTCGGGAACCGGCACTAACACGGCTGCCGCGACTAACGACATCATGAACGCCGTGGACAACATCCAGGCGGTCTTCGAGAACGGGTCGAGTTCTATCGAGGTCACCAGCTTCACGATGGCGTTGGCCAACAACCTTCGCGCTCGAGCCAAGGTCGGGACTCTCGGCACTATCAGCGTCGGAACTGGTACTGTCGGACTCACCGGCGCACTCGAAGTGTACTTCGCTTCTGCGGGTCTGATGACTCGCTACCGCAACTTCAGCGATTCGGCTATTGCCATCATCGCCGAGGATGCGGATGGAAATGGCTTCATCATCGATCTGCCCCAGATTCGGTTCACCGATGCTCAGCAGGTCTCTGGTGGAATCAACACTGATATCATGGCGGCAATGCAGTACACGGCCTTCCGCCACTCGACGCTCGGCTACACTTGCCGAATCGTCCAGTTCGACGTCTGATCTGAAGATCAAGAAGGAGTAGCAAAATGGCAAAGATCTCGAGTTTCAAACAAGACCTAACCAAAGAGTCCGAGGGCGTTTGGTTTGACTTCGAGTCGGGTATCCGCGTGCTCATCGCGAGCACGAATAGCCCGAAGTTCAAGAAGTTTCTGAAGGCCCTGACAAAGCCACACATTCAGGCGATTCGGTCAAACACGGCCAGCGTCGATCTGCAGACTGCGCTGTTCAAAAAGGCGGGTTCCAAGTACCTCGTTCTCGACTGGGAAAACATCGAGGACGACGACGGAAATCCCATCGAGTGCACTCCCGAGAATTGCCTCGAGATCTTCAACGACCCCGCGCTCCGCGAATTCTACAATTTCGTGGTGCAGTCCGCTGGTTCGGCGGAAGCGTTCCGCGTTGAGTTCGAAGCGGAATCCGCGGGAAACTGACGGAGTGCATGGTATGGGAGCTCGAGTGGGGCCCCCATATCGCTGCACTCAAAAAGAGGGTGGAACGGGGTGACCCAGTGCCAGCTCTCGAGAATATGCCCACTGTGTTCGATGACCTCCGATGGGTCTATGACGGGTTCAGTGAGCTAAACAGCCAACGGAGGGTCAACCAAGTGCCTAATCGAATTAACGTAGTTGAGGTCGATACTTGGTTGACTCTCAATGGCATTGACGATCCAGATGACCGACTGTTCTTTTGGCGAATGGTCAGAGCTATGGACTCGGCATGGATGGATCGTGCCCACAAAGAAATCAAGCGGAAGATGGGTAAATAGCTAATGCCGACACTTAAGCTTGGAATTGACGCTCGCGGTGCAAAGAGGGGCGCAGACCAGTTCACCACCGCAACTCGAAGGACGACTGACGGGGCGGATCGCACCGGCAGGAGCGTCAAGAAGCTTGATGACGGAATGAGCAGGATGGGTAGTACAGCAACTCGAGTTGCTGGGCTCGTCAGTGCTGCATTTACGGCTATCGGGGCGGGTATTGGCATTCGCGGCGCAATCAAGACCATCGCTAGTTTCGAGGAGACACTCGCAACTCTCGAAGCAGTCACGGGTGCCAACGATGTCTCGATGAGAGCTCTTCAGGATACGGCTCGAGAACTTGGTGCTGTGACCAAGTTCTCGGCCACTGAGGCGGGTGAAGGACTCGTTTTTCTCGCTCGAGCGGGTTTCTCAGCTGATGCAGCGATTGCTGCATTGCCATCGACACTTGATCTTGCAGCGGCTGGTGCGTTGCAACTGGGCGAATCGGCGGACATCGCCTCAAATGTCCTATCTCAGTTCGGCTTGACAGCCGACGAGATGGAGCGAGTCGCGGATACGTTGACGAAGACCGCGAACAGTTCGAATACCGACGTTAGACAGCTAGCGGAGGCGATGAAGTACGTCGGCCCCGTTGCGGGCGCATTGGGAATCAGCATTGAAGAAACAGCTTCGGCAATCGGTGTATTGGGCGACAGCGGTGTTCAGGGGTCAATGGCCGGAACGAATCTTCGTGGAGTGTTCTCGGGACTCCTGGGTCCGACGGACAAAGCGAGGAGGGCAATTGAAGAGATGGGCCTTAGCCTAAAGGACCTTGATCCCGCGACCCACTCAATCTCGGATATCATGGACCAATTCGCCTCAAAGAATCTGACCGCCGCACAGGCAGTTGAGATCTTCGGTAGGCGAAATGCGGCCGCAGCGCTTATTCTTACTCGGGGCACCGAGAAAATTCGCGAGCTGGCGGGGGCTAATGAGGAGGCAGCGAGCGCGGCAGAGAAAGCTGCCGCGATCATGAACGACACTCTCACTGGTGCGTTCAAAGCTCTCAACTCAGCAATCGAAGAATCGTATCTCAGGCTTGGTGAGAGCTTCCTGCTCAAGTCGCTGAGGAATCTGGTCGACGGGGCGACTGACGTTATCCGAGTCATGCTCGGGATGGAAGACCAGCTCAATGGTGACGTTGCCGCTGCAAAAGAGATGACCTCAACTGTCCAAGGGTTGTCGGCGTCAATCGCTGTCTTGTTGGCGTTCAAGCTCGCCGGGTTCTTCAATTCCGCTGCAGCTGCAGTTATCCGATTCACCATCGCTCTTGCAGCTAATCCGATTGGATTGATTGCAGTGGCGCTTGCAGCTGCTGTGGGACTCCTCGTCAAGTTCAAGGACGAGATGGTCAATGTCGGGGGACAGTCGCTCAGAGTCGGTGTGATCGTTGCAGCCGCCTTTGACGTCATTGGTGAGCGCGTAAGCATCGTATTCCATGCCATCTACGATATCGCGAAGTGGGGCTTGGACAACGTAATCTCGTTCTTCAAGCAAGTGGGTGATAATGTCGCCGCGGTCGCTCATGCTATGGGAATCAGTTGGGGCGATGTCCTCGACTTCTTCCTGGATATCACCAAGCGGGCTATCAACTGGGTGATTGGGTACTTTGTCTTCATGGGCAAAGAGATCAAGGCGGCCTTTAACCTGATCAAAGACCAGGTCAAGACTATCATTGACACGGTTAGTGAAGTGGTATCTGCCATCGGTGATATCGACTTGTTGTCACCGATTGAGTCTGCAACTCGGCTCAACAATGCCAAGGACCGAATCGCGCTATTGTTGTTTGGCGGTACTGCGGCGAACCTCGCGAACGCCGGTAGGCAAACGGCGATCAACGCGGCTGAGTCGTTCACGACTGACTATGTTGGTGCAGTGATTAGTGCATTGCCGAAAATCAAGACCGGGCTCAAGATTGCCATCAGTCAGATCATTGGTACTGATAGAACTTCCGAGTTGTTCAAAGCCCTTGACGTTACAACCCTGCTTGATGATATCTTGGCGAGAGCGGGTAATCTCCAACTCAAGGAAATGGCCGAGGGAAAGAAGGAATTGACGGAAGTGGGCAAGGACTTGTCAGTCGGAGTCAAGACTGAGAAGGATGCCCTCGAAGAGTTCAACAACGAGCTTGAGACGTCGGCTGACTTGACCGAGGACCTCGCTACAAAGACCGTTGAGCTGACGGCTGCTCAGAAGAGAATTGGTGATGCTTTCTCAGACGTTGGTCGGGCATTCTCGACAACGCTTGAAGACATCGTGTTTGAATTCGAGTCAGTTGGACAGGCGCTTAAGGACCTTGCCACCAACATCAATCGAATCATCTTTGACACTTTCGTCTCTTCACCCATCCGCGACTTCTTCTCTGGATTGCCCGGGATACTCGGGCTCGTTCCCAGCGCTAACGGCAACGTCTTCTCGGGTGGAACGATTGTCCCTCATGCTGACGGTGGAGTTGTCTCGTCACCGTCAGCGTTCCCGATGAGTGATGGTCGAATTGGTACAGTCGCCGAAGTAGCACCTGAGGCGATTGTGCCTCTCGAGCGAATCAATGGTAAGCTTGGCGTCAACACAACCGGTGGAGGGGGCAAATCGGTAACGGTCAACATGACCGTTGTAACCAACGATGCCGACTCATTCCGACGTTCTCAGCGCCAGATAATGGAGGATCTCCGCCGTGGGGTTTCATGAAACAAGGTTTCCGACTGATATCTCCTTTGGATCGAGGGGTGGACCAGGGCTCAACACCAAGCTGATCGAGCTGAAAAGTGGACAGGAGTCGCGGATTGGTCGAATGAGTTCGGCTAAGCGGCGATTCAACGCCGTATATGGCATCCGCAACATCGACGACCTAGCGACTGTTTATGAGTTCTACATTTGCCGAGACGGGATTCTCAACGGGTTTCGGTGGAAAGACTGGCTGGACTACACCACAGCTTCTAACCACCGAGATGCACCGACAAATGCCGACGTGATTATCGGAGTCGGCGATGGTGCAACCACCACTTTCCAGCTGAAGAAGATCTACAGCAACGGCGGGAACACGAGAACTCGAGTCATCACTAAGCCAATCGACGGCGAGACGGTCGACGAGGTCGACTACAACGTGCTGGTTGCACTTGACGCTGTCAATCAGACGAGTGGCTTCACGGTCAACACCACCGACGGGATTATCACCTTCACACCAGCCCCGGGAAATGGTGTTGTCATCACCGCGGGGTGTGCATTTGATGTCCCCGCTCGATTCGGCAAGTCGGTCGACTTCAACCTGTCCATCCAGATCGACGGTTTCAATGCAGCGCTGATCCCCGATGTCCCGATTGTCGAGTTGATCGATGAGATCGCCGTTGACGAAGAGCCATATCACGGGGGTGGGACGGATCATGGTGCAGTGGCGTCGGACGTCTCCATCACTACTCTACAGGGTAGAGTCCAACGATTCGCTCCTGTCTCGGGCAACGTCAGTGTGACCCTCCCAGACTATGCGAGCATTCCGCCAGGTGGACCAATTTTCTTCATCATCAATGAGGGCACTAGTAACGTCAAGGTTCTTGATCATCTGACCAACCTCATAATCACACTCACCGCCAGCAGTTCTGCGTCGCTTCTGCTGACCATTGATGCCACGAGCACCAAGGAGTGGGTGGCGGTATGACGATGAGCTATGAAGCGTACAATGGCGGTGCTGTGCGGATGTCGGGGACAAGCACATTCTATGCGCGTCTCGACACAAAAGTCCATCGAGTCAGCGCTACAGGTACCCAGGACTTCATTCTCCCGGACGCACGGCTTTTCAAAGTCGGTGGCCCCATCTTCTATGTATGGGCAACTGGAGACACTCTCGAGATTAGGTCAGTGGATGTAGGTGTGTCGCTGGGGACTGTGACCACCGGAAACATTGCTGCTGTCTACCTGCTCGACAACTCAACAGCCGTGGGGACGTGGATTGTGGTCATCAAGGCCGCAAACACAGCCACCACTGGGTTGTTCGCCAATCGTGACCTCAGGGTTGTGTATTCGGCTGGTCCGAGCAACGTCCATAGCAAGTATGACTTCAGCGCGGCCACCTGGTCGGCGGATACCACCTCTACATATTCGCGTGAGTTCTCAGTGGGATTCAGGCTTGCTGAGGCCATGTTTCTGAATGGATACAACTCAGCAGTGACGAGGTGCAAGCGAGTCGAGCGATGGAAGTCGGGCGCTTGGGCTGTGATGACAGACCACACCGTCTTCCATGTCAAATCGGCTGGCGATGCAGTAAACGGCATCGGATACATGATGTCGGGGGAGACTAATCTGTCATGCACCGCCTACGCTCAGTTGACAGACGCCTGGAGCGTCCTAGCGGACTCCCCGTACAATCGAAGTCGATCTGTCGCTCGGGGGGTCGCGGGACGCTTGTACTTGATTGCTGGGCTTCCCGCGCTTCAACCCAGTTTCAAGTACTTCCCCAAAGACGATACCTTCGAGAACATCACCGACTATACCACTTTCAATCGCCATGACATCGCTGCATTTGCTCTCAAGCAGTGGGTGTTCACGATGGGCGGATATGACCTTGTCACGCACACAGACGCAGTCGAGGCATACAATACGCTCACCGACGCCTGGGTTGTCACGACAAGTCTCCCATCGGCGAGGTATTCTGGTGCGGGGATATCAGATTCAGAGATAGGCTATTACTGCGGTGGAGCGAACAGCTCTGATACACTACAGAACAGCGCCCACGACTATCGATCAGGTACTTGGGCATCAATTGGCACTATGCCCACGACACACGGTCGCGTGGCTGGTTCAGGAGTAGCACTGTGAGTAACGACCTCAATTCCCTCTACGATCTCATTGAGCACTACAATCCCAAGCACTCGGCTTTCCAGATCAACAACTTCATGGTCGGCCGTCAACCCACTCTCTGGGGTGCATTCCGCCAGGCGCTTCGAGAGCTGTTCCCCCGGTACTTTGAGCTTGATCGGAAGACCGGTCCCAACGACTTGTCTGTTCAATCCATCGAGGAACAGATAGACATGGCTCATCGCAAGAGGGAGTTTTGCCACCTGTTTCTGATCGCACAAAAGCTCAAAGCCCAACTGGGCCCATTGACTCCCCAGAGAGTCGAGGAACTCGAGGCTGAGTACTGGGTGGCGCGTCTGCGTGATGATGCAGTGATGGACCTCATGGGACATGGCCGGGTAACCCGTGAGACTCTCGAGGCTATCTCCAATCTACCGATTGAGCCCCGTGCCAAGCTCTTTACCGAGATCAGTGAACATTCACACCAACTCGCTCTGATCGAGTCGTTCCAGAACCGCGAAAACTTCACCCCCGTTGTCACTCACCTTGAGATCAACGAGCTGGTTCCCCGTACAACCAAGCTGATCGAGGACTTTCATTCATGCTCACTCATCCAAGCAACCTGATCGGCATAACAAGCCAGCAGGTGATGCGGCTAAGCTACGCTTGGCAGATCACTCGAGTTGATGGGACCATTCTCCGATTCACCGACCACAACCGGGTCGTGACAATCGACTCGAATGAGTACACCCCAGTTGGTGGATTCGACAGCTCCGCCTATCGTGAACAAGACGCTCTTCGTGAGAGCGAGATCCAGTTCAACGGTGTTATCCAGTCCTCATACGTCATCGAAGCCGACCTGATCGCGGGAAGGTACGAGGAGGCTGAGGTTCTCGAGTACTTGTTCGATTGGCGAGTCCCATGGGCTGGGTCGATTCAGACAACGAAGTTCTGGATTTCAAACCTCAAGTTCAATGGTGAAGTCTGGCAGGCAAGTCTGACCGACGTCTCGAGATATCTGAGGCAGCGAGTTGGTGAAGTCTTTGGTCGAACTTGTCCGCATCAGCTCGGTGATTCGAGGTGCGGAGTGAACCTCGCTGGATTCACAGTTTCAAGCGTTCGGGTTGTCGGGATGGTCGACGGCGAGAAGAGGCGAATCATCCTGGCCAATTCTGTTGACCTGGGTGGCGGGTTCATCGACGACTATTTCACTGAGGGTGAGGTCGAAATGACCTCTGGGGATAACGACGGGCTAAAACGTGATGTGAAGCTCTACACCCAAGCTGACCGGCGAATCGAACTCCAGGTCCCCTTCCCGTTCATCGTTGCGCCCGGCGATACGTTCGACATCATCGCCGGGTGCAACAAGCTCAGAACTACTTGTATTGGCACTTTCTCAAACATCGACAACAATGGCTCATTCCCATTCATTCCCGGCAACGACCGAGTCCTGCAGACTCCGCAGACCTGACGTTGTCGAGTACGCTCGTACCCTACTAAATACGCCTTTCGTTCACCAAGGTCGTCTAGAGGGAGTGGGCATTGATTGCATCGGTGCTCTGGTCTGCATTGCCAAGCATTTTGACATTCCTCACAAAGACCACAAGTCGTACAGCCGAAAGCCGAATGGGACGTTGATCAAGAGGCTAGTCAATGCCGGGTTGATCGAGAGACCCAATTTGGTTTTAGAGCCGTGTAGTGTGCTTGTGTTTGAGATTCGGCGCGAGCCCTATCATGTCGGCATTATGACTAGCGCGGTAACTATGCTTCACACTCACTCGGGTGTCGGGTGTGTTGTCGAGCATCGGCTTGACCACAAATGGCTTAAACGCCTCCACAGCGTCTGGGAGTTTCCAGTAAAATGGCAGCAATAACAGGAGCCGTTCTCGGCAGCGTCATCCCAATCCCGGGCGCTAACTTTGCGCTCGCGGCGCTGGGATCGTACATCGACCAGCAGTTCATTCTCCCAGCGATCCTCCCGTCTGACGACATCGAGGGCCCGAGGCTGAATGAGCTTCGGATTCAAAGTGCAGAGGAGGGGTCGCCAGTCAACTATTTGATTGGGACGAACAATCGAGTAGCAGGTACCATTATCTGGGTTAGCGATATCATCGAGTCAAAGCAGACCAATACAGTTGGAGGGAAGGGCGGTGGACAGAAGACTGTCCAATATAGCTACTACGTCTCCATCGCGGTGGCTGTTGCTGGTCGTCAGGAGATTACGGGCTTCACGAAGATTCTTGCCGAGGGCAAGAAGATCTGGGAAGACTCGGTGTCGCCATCCGTCGCTAGTTCACTATTGTCGGTCAATCACCTCGGCGGTAAGAACACTGATATTGAGTCACCCAACGGTGGACCAGACTTGTCGGTATTTCGACCCGGTCAGGGGATCACAATTGCCGGTTTCTCTAACGGGTCAAATAACGGCACTTTCATCGTCCTGGCTTCTTCCTACACCGCAGGCACGGGGACGTCGAGAGTTCGGGTTAAGAATTTCTCTGGCACAGACGAGGTCGCTGGCGCCTCAGTGACCCTATCGCAAACACTGCCGAACTTCGTCACTGCCGACATGGCCGATATCACCCTCTATTCCGGGTCGTTGACCCAAGACCCAGATCCTCTGATTGAGAGCTTCGAAGGCGTCGGCAATGTTCCTGGATTCAGAGGCATTGCCTATGTCTCTATCGAAATGCTTGCGCTCAAGTCTTATGGTAACAGAATCCCCCAGTTCAACTTCATCACCGACGCAAACTCAGGCGTGCTAAGCACGGTGTTTGCGAATCTCCTGACCCGAGCGGGTCTGAGTGGTAGTGACTACGACACTTCGGGACTATCGGGCTTGACAGTCGATGGATACTCGATCTCAGGCCCGGAAGCGACAAGCCGAGCACTTCAGCCCCTGATGACCGCTTTCGACATCGTGGAGCAACCGACAGCTACTGGGGGAATCAAATTCTTTCAACGGTCCGACGCCACTATCATCGACGTTGATCCCCTCGACCTCGCTGCTCATCCCGAGGGCGAAGACACACCGATGGATATGCAGATCGAACCGATGGAGTCGATCAATCTCCCGAGCGAAGTCAACGTTGACTATCTCGATCCACTGTTGAATGATCAGAAGGGCTCTCAGCGCGAGCGTCGCCGCGTCTACGATATCGACGCAGTCCAGAACGTCAATCTACCACTTGTCCTTAGTGGCGGTGCAGCGGAGGCAAAAGCAATTGCAAAGCGGCTGATGTGGACCGCGGTCAACTCGCGACAGACCGTACTTGTCCAACTGCCGTTTAAGTACTCTCACGCCCAGAAGAACGACGTTCTGCGATTCACTCGAGGGGGAATCACCTGGTTCTTGTTGATCCATCGAAAGGACCGGGGCGAGAACTTCATCCTGCAGTTCGAGTGCACTATCGAGCTCAAGTCGTCGTTAATTCAATCGGCAGTTGCTGAGGACCCCGTGACCAATGAGCCCAACAGATTCTTCCCAGCGCCTATCGACTTGGTCCCCTACGACGGTCCGCCGACTATTGACGTTCCCGGCGACATCCCCAGCAATACCCCAACTCAGACAGTCATGATCATGTTCGGGGTATCGAAAAAAGACTCGAGTACTCGGACTCTCTGGGGCGGGGCTCGTATCCTCGACTCTGAAGACGACCTGGAATTCTATGAGTTCTCGTCGGCAGTCGAGCAGTCGTGCACCGGGTTTGCTCTTACAGCACTCAGCGCTGGAACCCCGGGAATTTGGGATCGGGTCAATACCGTCGATGTCGAGATGTGGAATGGCACACTCGAAACTAAGACTGAGCTCGAGGTCCTCAACGGCCAGAATCGAATGGTGCTGGGCACTGAGGTCATTGGATTCGCCACTGCAGCACTGATTGGGACTAATCAGTGGCGATTGAGCACGTTGCTCCGTGGGCTGACCGACACACTTGACCAGATGGGGACTCATGCTATCGCTGAGCAGCTGATTCACTTGAATGGAGGGGGCTTGTTGTTCCGTCCAGTGAGTGCTGCTCAGATCGGTACTACGAGGTACTACAAAGCAGTCCCTGCTGGTGGCGAAGAGGCCGACTCTGACTCTGTCGCAGTAACGATTGGACCTCGGTCTATTCAGCCTTTCTCACCCGTGCACTTGAACGCCACCCGAAGCACCACAGGCGATGACGTTACCTTGGAGTGGATTCGGCGGAGTCGTCGAATCTGCAAGGTGCTCGGTCCCTACGCCTCGCCCCTTGAAGAATCGGTCGAAAAGTACGAAGTCGACATTCTCACCACTGGGACGTCGACTGTGCTTCGGACTATTGATGTCGAGAGTGCAGCGACTGTGGACTACACCGAAGCAATGCAGACTGCGGACGGCTTGACAGCAGGGGCATCGCCGTTTGACTTTATCGTATACATGATGAACCCCACTGTTGGTAGGGGTCGCGCCTCTGATACTTACACTGTTCCTGGAGCTTGATCATGACACAGCCGACCTCCTCACGATTCGGTCTACCGCTATTGGCTGAAAACCAGAACTCAGCTGAGATCACCGTTAACCAGTTCACCAATTTGATGGAGGCGCTAAACGGTGGTGGGCTTATTCCGATTGTCGAGTCGAACCTCAACACTCCACCGGGATCGCCGACCAATGGCCAAGTCTGGGTCATTGGGTCATCCCCGACTGGTGCATGGGCATCCAACGCCGACGAGCTTGTCATCTATTTGGATGGGTGGTTTTTCTTCGACATCAGCTCGGCGGACCTGTCAACTCCTGTCATGGCGTTTGACGCAACGGCCAAGGAGATGATTGCGTTCTCGCCGTTCGAGGACTTGTGGTACCCCGTGCAAGATCGGTGGTCCGCGACACAGCACTGGACTGGTCGGTATCAGAACGGCGTCAAGCTGTACAGCAAGTCGCTGCTGAACATCACGGCGCCTGGGTCATTGGCAACTGTCAACACTGCCCACAGCATTACCTCGCTTAACCTGGATGAGCGGATTAATTTTGAGATCTGTTGGTTCCACAATACCGGTGGTGCTGTCGCTTTCTCAGCGCCGCTTGCCCAGGTCCAACACACCATCGATGGGACCAATTTTGCGATGGTCGATGGATCGGGAATGGATTGGTCAGCGTGGAGAGTTGACGTTCGACTTGAGTACACAGTCGACTAGCGAGCTACGGCGTGATTTTGGCGTCCCTGGGACGCTTATCACGAGACGATGACTGTCTGAGCTCGGAATCAACTAAAGCAGCTATAGAGACGCCCCCAACTCTGTGATGAGCCGGGGGCGTTTCTAGTCAGCCGGGTCTATCAGGGATAGACGTAGGCGTTGACTCCCACGGTGATGTCCTTCTCCTCACCATCGACGTTGATCTTGCAGCCCGACGACTTGTTGCCGTTGCTCGTGGCGACGACCAGCGTCTTGCCCGACTTGGAAGGACGGATGGGGTTGACCAGGGGGAGGGTGATGATCAGGGACTTCTTGTCCTTCGAGATTTCAACCTTCATGAACTTGCTCCTGTGGCTTGTTGTTGCAGTTACTTGGACTTGAGACCGCCCTTATGGCCGAGTTCGCGGAGTCGTGCGCGGATACGCCGTTTCTCACCCTTGTCGGCCGAAGTGCGGAGTCGGTTCGTCAATTCCTCCAGGTCATCGGACATTTCCTTTGAGGCCTTGGAGGAAGTGACTGCAGCGCCGCCGTCTTTTGCTCGGCGACCCTTGCGCTTCTTGGCAGACGCGACCGTTGCGCCTGCTGGTGCGGGTGTGGCGTCATCATCGACGCGGTAGTTGCTCGTGCCGGACAGCGCCCTCGCCGTCGTGAAGTTGAGGGCAACCCCGATCTTCGGGACGCGCTCTTCTGTTCCCCTCAGCGCGGGAACGCTAAGGGTACAGCAACGTGAGCCCCCTGCCCTGACCCCGAGATTACGAAACTCCCGGAGTGTGGCAATGATGTTATCCAGCTCATCGACGGTCTTCAGCTCAAGGATCGGCTGATCGGCCTTCTTGCGAAGGTCGTCCAACGTCAATGCAGAGCCGTCGAGACGTTGATGGAGAAACTTGTTGGCCATGGCGCAGATGTCCGCGCTCATCGATGACGGCCGCTCACGCGGATCATCGAGGTAGAGCGTGGACTCAACCGAGTAGGGATACCCGTTGAATTGGCACCACATATCGATTGCGAACCCGTGGATTCCCCCAGCGAACTGAGTTCTACGCCACTGCCCATAGAAATGGGCCTTGTTCCCGACGCAGTCAATGACATCGACGGTAAAGTTGATTCGCTCTTTGTCCCAGACAACCGGGTACTGATTGAATCCCCTTGCCTCGTCGGTATCGTCCTCGTCGTTCTCGGGCAATAGCTCGTTGGCGCTTAGCGTCAACGACTCACCATCGTCAAAAACGACGGTGACTCTCTTACCCTTGCTTGCAACCGATTCGACCGCACCAGCGTAAATGACCGTGTCAAAGACCGCTTTGACTCTGTCACCAGCTGACCACTTGACAGTCATGGTTTCTTGCTCCTATTCGCTTTTCAGAGATCGGGTGATTGAGCCCCCCAGATGGGAGGGGGAACAATCGATGACTGGCGAACAATAAGCTCATTGGTCATCGCAGTCAAGTCGTCATTTCGCGATGACGGATTAGTGCTAATACTGACGGTATTAAGCTTTTCATGCCATAAGAAAGGGCGCGTCCGAAGACGCGCCCTTATCAGACTAGTGCGAGGATCATAATGAGTGCCACACCCGCGAAAATGAGTACCTCGCGAATGAAGCTCATGACTTCTCGGCCCTTTCGAGGATCATCAGGTCGTGCTCATGACACAGTCGCTGCATGGTCGAGTACATCGAGTCCCAGAGGGCGTCGAAGATGAGCTTGTCTTCCGCGCTGACGTTCGGATTGAATTCGGGATGCTCACCGAAGTAGTCGGCGATAAGGGTCTCGAAGAACGCGGACTCCTCGATGGAGACGCAGTCGACCTCCGCGCCGAGATTGTGCGCGATGCCCCGAAGCGATCCTGCTCTCATCTTCTCGTAAGCGAAGGCAAGATGAGCGAACGCCTGTCCAATTAGTATTGCATCGTGGACGGTGAGTTGGATAATCACTGAACTTGCTCCTAGTGGTTGGTTTTGAAGGGGATTCAATTGTCAGAGAGCGGGGGCGCGGGCATTAGGCCCCGCGGCGCTATATCGAGCTAGCGCATACTGTAGCCCCTGGGGCTTGTCGTCAATGACCCCCACCAGAACGACGGTGAGGGGTCAAGGAGTGATCCAGAAAAAATGCCACTACGCGGTAAAAAATCGTGCTTTTTGAGCACAAGGGCCCTGGGGCGCTTTAAATCGCCGTGGGGGCGTTTTGGGGCTCGTGGGGGAGAAACGTCAGCTGTGGGCTCAAAAACGCCCCTACGGCGATTCTCGGCGTATTGTGGCCGAGCTGCTGGGGGCGGGCGCGACGACATCGGGGCCCTCGATTGCCCCTGTAGCTATGAAACGACCCCCACCACAGCCGACGGGGGTCGTTTGATGGTGACGACGGTAAGGGCCTAATGGCCGGCCATCGTTTCATGAGGGACGCGGTAAACGTGGGCAGGATTGAATTGCTTGATGAACATCCGGACGATCGAGGGGTAAACGTAGCCGAGGAAAATGACATTCCCCTGCCCGTGCCGTTTGAGCCAGCATCCGATTTTTCGACTACCCTCTATCTTCGTGACGATGAGATCGTGATTGCGGCGACGGTTGTTGCGGTTCATGGATCAGTTACCTTTCACGGGGGTAAGGGAGTTGACTGTGACCACCGCGTCGATGTCGCAATTGGCGCAGCGAACGACCCAGACGAGAGCGTTCGGATCGGAGTCGACTGACAGGACGCGGACGGTCGTTTCGAGGGTCGCGCAGAAGAAGAGATCGTTTTCGCGGATGGTCATTTTCGGTTCCTTTCGGTTTCGGACGTCTCTCATATTGCACTTGCCGGGCTATACCTGGGAAAATACATGGTACCCGGTTAAAACGGCGATTTGGCCTGGTATACCGCTACTAATCGGTTTGGCACGCCCTCGGTCGACGACCCCTGGCTGGAGGGCAAACTGTAAAGGCAATTTTACAGATGCCGTAAAACGGTAAACCGAATTTTACTGGTATGCGCCGACCCACGGGGCTACGAAAAAGCCCCCGATATGGAGTCGGGGGCGTTTTCGAGGGCTTCATTCAGCGACGGTTGCCTGGCGCATACCGCCCTTATGACCGAGTCGACGGAGGGCAGCGCGGAGATTCTTCTTCGCTCCCTGATCGTCGGTCGAGCGCAGCGCTTCAAGCAGCGTCTCGATCTCGACGGCGCGGTCTTCCTCGGATAGGACATCGATCAGCGCGGGACGGCCCGGCTTGCGGATCGTCAGCTCGTTGAAGCCGAGGGTCTTCTCGGTATCGTCGTCGAAACGGACACGCGCCTTGTGGTTCTTGAAGACTTTGACGACGTGGCCGATGTAGAGCTCGCCGTCGAGTTCGACGTTGACGTTAGAGCCGGCCTCGATCACGTTGCTGTTGTTGTTGCTGGTAGCCATGATTTCTTGCTCCTGGTTTGGTTCGATTGAACCGGGTTTTATTCAGTGGTGATTGAAGGGGGCAAGAGCATGGACTCCGGGGGGCCTTGTTCAGGCCCTGGGGTCGTGCTCGTATTCACTTGTCAGAGATCGGTCGTCGATTCGAGGGCAATCGAGCGTCGATTCAAGATCGACGTAGGAGGACAATATACCCATCGGGGTAGGGGGTCAAGGACCTTGAGGCCCTTTTTGAAAGATTGCCACAAGTCGGGGCATGGCAACGGGTTGTGGGCACGTGGTTTTTTCGTTCGGGGGGTCTGAAGGGGGCCCCCTGGGGCGTTGACGGGGCATGACCGGCGGTTGGGGGCTTCAGGCATGGGGGCATAAAGGAGCCCCCGTTCGCTTGCTTTGTTCAGCGAACGGGGGCGATTGAGAGCGGCACGGGAAGGGTCGTGCCGTCATCAGTCAGGGCCGACGATTGCGGTGATTAGTCCTCGGCGACATCGCCGACGGGCTTCTTGCTCTTGCGCTTGGGGGAAGGCTTCGTCGCGGCCTTCTTGCGCGAGCTGGCCTTCTTCGCCGTCGCAGCCTTGCGCTCGGTCTGACGACCACCACCACGATGACCGCGACTCCGCAGCTTCGCACGGATCTTCTTCTTGTCCTGCTGGTCGACGGCGTTATCCAGAGCAATCAAGAGATCCTCGATGGACTCGACCTCCCGCTCGACCTTCGGGGCCTTTGCGGACTTCTCCGCCTTTGCACTGACCTTCTTTTTTGAGGTCTTCTTCTTGGATGCGACTTTCTTTGCCATTTTGGCTACTCCTGTTTCGGGTGTAAAACTATCGAGCTAGGGCCACAAGGTAGGACAGAGTCGCCGCGTTGTCGGCTTTAAAATAGAAAAAGGGCCCCACGGCTAGGAGCAAGAAGAAACGCCGTGGAGCCCATGCCTCGTCGCCGTGACTACCCGACAACGAGGAAATCCTAACGACGACTAACCAGCCATGTTGTACTTTTCTTTCTTAGACCACCGTCGTTTCACGACCTCGGGTGAAACGGTGATTGGGACATTGAAGTTCTTCAAGTCCTCCATGAGCTTAACCAGCTCGGGAATCACCCATCTCTCGGTCGCCGGAACCTCGAACACGATCTCGTCGTGGACGGTAAGAATCATCCTCGTCTTGAGCTTCATAGCACGGAGCCATTTCCAAGCCCTGACCATAGAAAGCTTCATCAAGTCAGCTGAAGTGCCCTGGCACATATAGTTCAGGGCCTTATAGCAGAACTTGACTGGGATGTGGTAACGACGACCAAAGGGATTCTCGACGTATCCGTTGACCTTCAACGAGTTCGCAAGCGTCCCCGTTAGCGCTCTCACGCTCGGGAAGCTTCGATGGTATGCAGTGCAAATCCGTGACGACTCTAGGGCTGTTGTAGGCAGTCCCTTCTTCGTCAACGTCACTGCAACTGTCTTTGCTCCAGCCCCATACAGGATGCCAAAATTGACGCCCTTAGCTCGCTTACGTTGTTCACTGGTGATCTTGGATGGGTCGAGCTTATATACCTTTGCGGCTGTGTGCAAGTGGATATCACTTGCAACGGCTTTAGCCATCTCTGCATCTTCAGAGAAATGGGTGAAGAACTTCATCTCAACCTGGTCGTAGTCAATGTGGAAATTCCACCGGCCACGACGAGTGATGAAACACTCCCGAGGCCCGAGCTTACGTGGTTGATTCTGCAAGTTCGGTTCGCTCGATGAGAATCGGCCCGTCAGCGCCTCGCTTTGGTTGAATTTGCAGTGGAGGATGCCGACTCGACGACCGTTGGGCTCGATCCTGACATCCACTGCATTGTTGAGGAAATAGTCGTAGTAGGTCGAAACCATTTTCTTCAGCTGGCGAATCTTCCAGATGAAGGGAGGGACAACCTCTCGAGGTTCGAGTCGATGTTTCTTGACCGTTTCGTGGACCGCATTGTAGAACTTGCGCCACGGCCATCCTTCCTCACTCGACTCCCTCAGCGTATACGCCAACGGGGCTGAGACGTATCGGATGATGGCGTACTCGTCAAACGCCCAGTTCCCTCCACCAGACATCTTACCGCCCTTAGCTCTCTTGGGCTCTGTCTTGAACTTCAGGGGGATTCCCAATTTGCGCCATGCGGCAACGCACTGGGGCTGTGAGTTCGGCTTGAACTTCTTGACCGTCTCGGTGACTGTTACGCCCTTTCGCTTTCGCTCAACCTCGATTGACCCCACCATCGATTCGAGCTCATGCTGAAGAACCTCAATTCCTGCTTCAGCTTCAGCCTTCAATTCAGCGGCCCGGGTGAGGTCAACGGGGACGCCGTAACTCTCCATGTCCACGCAGACTTTCATCAGCATCTGCTCGGTTGACATCAGCTCGGGACACGTTGAGCTGACCCGGGGGTACAACAAACCGAATAGCATGAGAGTGTGCTTGACGTCCCACAGGCACCGACGCTTGACCACGTCTCGAGGGGCGTCTGAGAAGTTGGGTGCCCTGCCATTAGCCGATTTGAAGCTTCTGGCGTTGGTTTTGAGCCAGTGCTCGACCTCGTCTTTGTCGCCGGGGCTGGCGTTCAAGAATCTCATTGCCAACGACCGGAGATCGTGCCTCCCGTTCTCGTTGTAGAGCTTTGACAATATCAGGGTGCAGTGGATATCGGCGACACAGTCGAAGATATCGAGCCCCTCGGAGTGCAAGAACCCGAGATCGAACTTGGCGTTATGGAATACGAGCTTCTTTCGCTTCCTTAGCAGGCGACCAAGGAATCTTTTTGACACTCTATCCCACGGCATAAAGCCGTACTCGCCCTTCTCAGTGTAGTAAGCCATGCAGAATGGCTTATGCCCCTTGACGTAGCTCAGCCCCGTTGTCTCGAGATCGAGAGCGATTACGCTCCCGCGGACAACTGGTACACTGTTACTCTGCATTGCTTCAGTACCTCAAGCCCTTCATGGTTTCTGTACGGGCGGTCGTAGTAAACGGTTCGGACCCCCGCATTGACTAGTCGCTGGGCGCACATTCTGCACGGCTCGGTCGTAGTGAATGCGACCTTGTCCGTTGCTCGAGAATCGACTTGAAGACAGGCATTGTCTTCAGCGTGAAGACATCCGCAACCCCCCTCTCTGCCCCGGCACGACGAAGAGGGGAGTCCCTTTGCGGGTCCGTTGTATCCGAACGCCAGAATCTGCCGTAGATCAGCGGTAGTGATGACGCAGCCCACTTGTGCTCTTTTGCATATCGACCTCTTCGCCCACAATGTGGCAGTGAGCATATGCAGCACTTCGCGGGCGGGTCGGGCATCGCACTCGTGAGGGCATGCTGGATGGTGAATCGATCCGCAGCCCCTACACCGAGACGCTCCCATCCCCACCGACTGTTGGCATTCGGAACACTTCATGACTTTCTCAGCTTCATATGGGTGGGGCAGATAACGCCAACACCATCGATGTATCTCCACCCGGACGTGAAGAGCTCACGACTGATGGACAGGTCGAGGGCCCCGCCAGTGATAGTGTCACTGTGGGGTTCTTCACACTTGATGCACTTGATCGAGTACGAAGTGGTGACATCGAGAATGGTGGTCATGCGCTGAATCTGGGTCACGGCGTTGCTCTTGCTCATCAGAACTCACCTCGCTTCTTCAGGTCTTTGGCGTAGGCGTGGAGTGACCCGGCGAAGTAGGTGAACGCCCCAGTGGTAAGCTTCAGCTGGTCAGCGAACCACAGTTGAAGCTCGAGGGCCAGTGCGATGTCAACGGGGAAGTGGGTCAGAAGGTCGCAAGAGCGCATGGTGTAGATCAGGTCAACTCGCTCTTTTCGGACCATCACCTGATAGTACATCGAGCAGGGAATACGACCACCTCCACCAGCATTGAAGAAGTCGGTGCCCAGAATGGTTCGACCAGCATTGAATGCACTGCCGCAACCAATGATGTTGGAGTGCATCGTGATAATCGCCTGGCGCGATCCGTTGTCATCCTGGAGACGCTTCACGATCTGAGCGATCTGGGGTGCGAACCGCTCAGAGTAGGTGTATGCGAACTCACCCCTCTCATCGAGAAACTCGCGCCAGACGTGCTTTCGCTCAACCCACGCCGTGCCGGGATTCTGAGGGATGCCGCCGACTCGAGCTTGATGCTCCGCCTTGATGTAGGCAAGAACCGAGTCAAGCTCGGATCGGTCATCGAGCAAGTAGAAGATTCCATCAGCCAGATCGGCGCCGTCGTACGACCAGTCGGTGATCTTGAACCCGTAGCCCTGAAGCTCGCGAGTGACAAAGCGCGGGTCTTCGGCAATGTCCTTGTCTTGCATCGTTTTAGTATGCACTTCGATGCCCATCTCTTGAAGGTCGCGGGCCGTTTCCTTCATTGCCTCGAAAGGATTGGTGTAGATTCGCACAAAATGCTCCTTTTCACGGTTTGTCGATCAGCCGCCATTCAATGTGAAAAACGACTGCTTGCAGTGTTCTCGTACCCTTGTCGTCGTAGTCGCTCCCAGAGCGTCTCTCGTCAGTTGTCGCTTGATGACTCAGTCGTCGTCGTCCCCGCGTCCCTCGGAGACGCTGGCGTCACCAGCGCCCCTTGTGATGCAGCATCTGCAAGTCGGTTGACTAAGGGGCTGGTGGCACTTGACACAAATGGTCAACCTCTTTCGCTCGACTGCAACACCACGAGCGATGCAGCCTCTGCCCCACCTAACAACAAGCTCGGCAATCTTCTCGGGATTCGCGGAGTCAAGCTTCCCGACCTCTTGGAAAAACGACTCGAGCTCGGATTCCGTAATCCTGTCAAAGCTCGCCAGCTTGTTGCCGTAGTCGAGCTCGACCATCTCGACTATCTTTTGGGCTTCGACCACTGTGATCTTGTTGCCCACGAAAGAGCAGATAGCCTCGGCTACTGCGCTTTGTCGAACGTCAGCTCGCCCACGTCCCATGATGGTCTCCTGTTCTCGATGTGGCCCTCAGCCATCAGCCAGCACTTTTTGACTCGCCTGAGGGGTCCGTACTTCTCTTCATCCAGGTAGCGCTCAGGTGTTCCCTTCGCTTCCCAGTCTCGAATCATCTTCGAGTACCAAGAGGTCGCATTGCACCAGGCGGGAGTGAGAGTCTTGCAGAACCCCTTGGTCTTGTTCTCGCGCTTTGCGTACCCCTCGAGTCGCTTCTTGAGGTCAGGCTGATTCAACAACCACGGAATCGTCTTGAACGAGTGGAGTTGTGCAGTGCCGATATGCCAATGGAAGTCGATGAGTTCCGGGCTACCGTCAGTGATATACCAAGCCATGACGTAGGCAATAGCCGCGTCGAGCCAGCCGATATAACCAATGTAGGTGGTTCGCGAGTAGAAGATCAGAGTGCCGACGTTTGAGGTGTTGTGCTTGTCCGGATTGCCGATGAAGACTGCGCCCATCAAGCACCCTCCCCATCGATGCTTCTTCGCATACCGAGGGGGGTCATGGAAGAACATGCTGTCAGACGCGCCGTCTCGATTCTCCCGATTCAGAGTCGACTTTGCGTTGGCGATGAAGCGGTCAAGGTGCTCCCTCGGAACGTACTCTTTGATGAGTCGACTCCACCGTTGCGCCGCAAGCCAAAGTGACTTGCCAGCGTCGAACTCATACTCGAGTGACTCCGCGTAAATCTGGGTGTTGAAGAAGTTCGTCTCGATGCTCAGTCGAGCATCGGGTTTCGTACACTCGAACATCCCACGGGCGCACACCTCGAGCGCTCCTGTTAATGTTGCGCCGCGAGCAAGCCAGGCGTTCGAGAATTGACGGTCGAATCCCGAGCGCATCATCAGTACTGACTCCGCTGACGAAACTTGTTCACCTCGCTCTTCTTGAAGTACAGGTCGAAGAAGTCGCGGTAATCAGCATCAAGCGCTGTCCAGACGGAGAACCACTCGGCCCAGACATTGCGGAGTCGAGACCGGAACCGCTCGGTATCAGTCTCCATCTGCGTCTGCTTCCAAGGCTTGTTCTTCAGCTCGTTCGCCGCGATTCCCATCGCTTCGATGAAGAGGTGGGAGTTATTGCGAGCGTCAGTGGCAAAGTCGTTCATCTGGGCCTCCGCCATCAGGTTCACCTCATGATTGCCGTAGTCTTCGTAGAGCGCTTTGAGGTCGAGTGAGTCGACATCGTGGCCCGAGTGAAGAGTCGCTTCGATGAGGAAGTGGAAGGCGTCGGCAAGCTCCTCGAAGATATGCCGAACCTTGGGATTCGATCCCCAGTGAGTTCGCCAGCTGTTGATCTCGTTACCCACGAGGTGAAGCTCTTCCCAGGCTTCGGCAATTTCCTCGGTCGTTCGCCAGAAGTCTTCCTTGATCCGCCACTGACGTTTCGCGTCTTGCAGCGAGATCGGGTCAGCGGGGACGTTGCCCCCGTTTCGCTTCTCGATTCCGCAGTACTTCGCCATGAGCTCGCGCTGACGGTCAAACATCGCGCAGAGAGCTCGGTACACGTTGTCGGGACAGTTCGTGGTGGTTGCGTCGTCGATGTTCACGATTCACTCCTCTTCGTCAGGTAATAGCCAAGAACGCAGTAACCCACCACGTCCATCAGGGTGTCAGCGACTGACTCGCTGACGGGGAGGCCGAACAGAGTATGTTCTTGCGGCCCGTCGGGATCGTCTTCGTGGACCATGTTGACGACCCGCTGCATCTTCGAGTCGATCCGGATTACGACCCCAACCGTTCCCCACCGAGTCAGTGGGGATACTCCGTATCGCTTGTGCTTTTCGATGAGCAGGGCGGGGAGCAGCTTGGGAACCCCAATCCCGTCATTGCCACGAATCGATGCGAAAGAGTCCCAAGCCAAACGACCGAGCTTCAGGAAGAATCCCGACATATCGAGCTTCCGAACCGTACCGACTGTCCGAAACTCGTCGACCATCTTGAGTATCACACTCATCGGGGTGTCGACTTTCTCAAGCTCTGCCATCTTGGTGAGCACTGCGGTGACGTGCTCGGGCTGGGTAATCAAATACTCTTCAGAGGGCATTGAGAGCCTCCTTTTCGTTCCTTAGCCACTCAACAAAAGCCGGATTCTTCCGGTACAGGTTACGTTCTTGTCTCATGAGGCACTTGGCCTTCACCAGCTCACTGATGATGGCGCGGGCAGCAAACGTATCGCCGACATAGTCAGCGATTGCGTCGATGGTCACGTCTTGTAGTGCAAGCATCCCGTCGATCAGATGAGTCTTGTCCTTCCCAAGGGAGTCGAATGTGTCAACGATGTGAGCAGTATCGCCCATGGTTGAGGCTTCATAGGCTGCATCGCTGTACTCGTGATACCTCATGCTTTCCTTGGTGTAGAACAAGTCGAGGATTTGACAGGCGCAACGGACATGCCTCGAAGTCACGATAAGTCGCTCACCCGTTTTGTCGCTGCTGAATGTCCTTGCAGCGACGGCCGCCGATATTTTGGCTAGCTTGACGCGGATGTTCTCGGATTGCACCAGTGGGATTGTTGCGCTATACGAAGCCCCCAGAGCAATGGCTGACTCGATGATTGACTTCGTTGCCGAGGGGGTAAACTTGACTTGCTCGGGTGATCTTGACCAAGCCCAAAGTACAAGCGATTTGCATAGTGATCGATTGAATTGGTCGGGCTCGATATACTCGGTGTCATCGGGTGATCGGATGACGTTGATCACCGACGACGGGACTTCACTCGAGGCAACTGTGAGTGCATAGTCGAACCGACTGATATCCTCATTCGAGCCGACGAGCTCTTTAATTGCCTCCGCTCCCGATCCGTAGGTTGCGAGTGGTTGACCTGATCGGGGGTTTGCACACCATAGAAGTCGAGTGTTCGCTTGAGTAGCCTCTCGTACAATCTTGACAATCTCAGCGACGCCCTCGGATCGTACTCGGGACATTCGGCCGATCTCTTGACGAGACAGGGCGGACGCCTCGTCAATGACAACGAGCCGGTTGTTGTTGAGTGGGATGATTCCCCAAGTAACGAGCCATCGATTGCCAGCTTGTTGAACCCCCCCAACCAAGCCAGCAAAACTGCAGTTCTCACCTGAGGCGATCTCACCCAGCCCATAATACTTCACCAGCCCTTCGCTAACGTACCCCTTACCGCACCGAGTATCGCCGAGAATCAGGACATCGAGCATTCCCCGTTTGACAGGCTCACCGTTGAACTCGAAAGCACTGACTGAGTGGAAGACGAGGTCCACGGCAATATGCAAATCGGGTCTTCGCTTGATGTGGGTAATGTGTGTCGATTGCCACTCTGCAATCTCAAAGAGGTGATCGAGCAAGTCCTCCTTCTTGGGGCGGAACCTCTTCAAATCGGCAAACAGCTCAGGTGTGAGCTCGAAGGTGTCGATGGCGTCTTGCACTGGCATTGCCGAATCGAATAGACAAGTCGAATGCTGATCTTTGGGATGAGACATCGAACGCCCGGTGAATGAGTACGACCGATTCGAGCTTATCCCGTGTCCCGAGTAATACACTGATCGGATTGAGTACTCACCATTCGACGAGTCAAGTGTCGGGATGACAAGCAGCCTCTCGATGTTTTGGGTTTCGATCACCTCAAGCTTTACCTGGCACTCGGGCTTTGCATGGCCGAATCCAGCGTGATTAAGCAGCAGCTTCGCTTGTCGTTCTTCGGGGATGTCAATGAGCTTGAGGACTATCGGATCGTCGGGCGCGATCTTACAGGTTCTGTACTCTTGACCGAGCTCTTTCAACGGACACAGCCCGCAGCTGTGCGAGCAAGCAACGCGGTACTGCTTGGGGACAAAATAGGGTGAACTGTCTTTGCCAGTGACAAGCGCTTTGACCCTCATGGGCTTCTTGTACCACTTCGCAAGTGATGAGTCTTGCAGCGTGAGCTCGACAACCTCATCGGTCGGTAGCGCGGAATCGGGATTTTCGAGAATCGACTTAGCGGAATTGATCCGCTTGTTCCAAGCCTCTCGTTTCCTCATTGACGGCTGGTTGCGAATCCAGTCGGTTGCATCCTTGCCCCACTTTCGTGGCACTTTAAGCCGCTTACATGATCGGACGTTCTTGCGGATTGCGGCTAGTGGCTTTCGATAGCACCGCTCGCCCTCTTCGTCGTTGTCGTAGCAGATGCAAGCGTGAAGCCCAGTGAATCGATCCTCCACTCCCAGTGGCCATGACTTTGCACCTGCGGTCGAGGTGATCGACGGAACACCGACTGACAGGAGAGCAAGAGCATCCCACTCGCCCTCGACTATCATCAGTGTGAGCTCGTCACTCACGCTGTCTTGCATTGTCTGGATAACCGAGAAGGGGAACAACGTAGGAGGTGATCCGAACTTGCGTGGCTCCTCAGCGTCGGGCAAGGAGTAGTTCAGCATCTTGGGCATGCTACCCTTCGGATTCGGATCGTAGAGCTTAGCGTTCACAATCAACCCGAACTCGTTCGGGATTGGGATGACGAATCTCTCTCCGTTGAATCCGAGCTTATATGTCTCTATGACCTCGAGTGAGAGGTGTCTCGACCCAGTCAGATACTTCAACGCGCTCGGCGTTGACATCAACGCTCGATGCCAGGCTCGAATCTTCTTGGGGTCGATGGTTGGATGAATGAATTGGTGGAACAATGCAGCGGCTGCGTCATCGTGAGACGACTGTGACAGCAACGACTCGAATGATACGACTGAGCGACCGCCAGCTGAGCAGCCGTGACAGAACCACTTTCCTGTGTGTCGGTTAACGTGGAGGGATGGGGTGCTATCATCATGAAAGCAACACTTGACTCGTGGGTCGTCGCCTTGGCTCCAGTCGACATCAGGAAAAACTTGGGTGTAGTATTCAACGGGGTCAACTTGAGACCTTACGAATTCGATCAAGCTTTGTTTCATGGTGATAGCAATGAGCGCAAAGAGGGGGAGCTCGACGTTAGAGCTCCCCCTGGCCGGTTGGTTGCTAGGCCTTCTTGATGGCAGCGATGAGCGCAGCGGGCTTGGCGAACTTGCCGGTCAAACCGACATACTCGCCGATGTCCGCAAGCAGGGACGACCAGTCCTCGTAGTCGTCGGGGTCGAACTCGTGGGTCTCGGCGAGAGAGGTGATCTGGGCCTGCAGCTTTTCGCTGATGACCCCGTCGTCAAAGGACAGCTCGACGCCCTCCTCATCCGACTCCTCCTCTTCTTCCTCTTCCTCCTCGTCCGACTCTTCCTCTTCCTCCTCGTCGGACTCGTCGGCTTCTTCTTCGTCCGACTCCTCCTCTTCTTCCTCTTCCTCTTCCTCTTCCTCTTCATCGGACTCGAGGAAGGTCACGTCGTCCCGGTTGAGGTCTTGCTTGTCGCCGTCGTCAAACAAGACGGTGACCGTGCCGTCTTCGTAGTTGGCGACGACTTCGCCTTCGTACTCCTCGCCGTCTTCGAAGGTGCAAGAGACTCGAGCGCCGAGGCAGTTCTCGAATCCCTCTTCCTCTTCGCCTCCGACTTCGTCGGCGTCCTCGAGACCCTCAGTCTCGATCTCGTCGGAATCGAGAGCCTTGTTGAGATAGACGTTGATGAAGTCGCCCTTGTGCTTCACCGTGCACTCGGCATAGGAGCCGACGAGCTCACCGACTGCAGCGGGGAGGCCCTTCGCGCTCTTCGGCCAGTCGACGCCGAGTCGAGCAAGGGTCGTACGGAACCAGCCGAGCCCGGCTTCGTCAGCGAGGCCATCGTGCTTGAAGAGCTTGCGATTCTTGTACTCGCCGTCGATGATTGACAGCTGGAACGAGCACTGGAAACGGCCGGACGACTTCGAGTTGTTGAGCTTCGCCGAATCAATGCGGACGGCGTACTTGCCCTCCGGCACTTCTTCGAAGTTGCCACCCCCCTGCTCGTCGATATCGTCCCAGACGTCGTTGAGCTGGGCAAGAGCGCCAGCGACCTCGGGATCAACGCCGTGCTCGGCGGCCTTGCTTTTTGACTTCTTCGCCATTGGATGAACTCCTGATTTTCTTCTTGGTTGCGGTTGCTGTTTTGAACGTGGAACGGAACTTTGCGCCGTCGAGCAGCTCGTAGCCCTTCGACGGCTTTTGACGTTGAGTGCGATCCTTTGCATACACCGACTCACTGGGCTCGGTGTAGATTACCCGTTTCTCGACTCGCTTGCCTCCTTGTTGCATTGCCTTGAATCCGCAGTAACCGACCAAGTCGACGAGTGGGACAATCACCTTCCACGCCGTCTTACCCATGTCGGGCTGCACAATCTCACGCTCGATTCCGTGAACCCTTATTGTCTTGATCCCCTCATGGGAGATGAAGACAACGCCGACGTTGAGCGCCTTCAGTCGCTGAACAACGTGACTGATCCGACGCTTGAACTCCTTCCAGCCCTGTCCCCACTTCGCGTCTGATAGCGAATCGATCTTGAGCTCGATTATCGTCTGGTCTTCTGCGTAGTTGGTGAAGTCGTCAACGTGGTCAATGCAGACCATATCGTACTTAGGCGCATTAGGCGCCTCGAGCTGTTCAAGAAGATCCAGGATGTCCTGGTAGTTGTTGACCTCGCGGACCTTCGCTTCGAGGTGTCGAGCGCCCCGATCAGTCGAGATAAACAGCACGTCTTGAGCGGCAAGGTCATTGACAAAGGTCGTCTTGCCTACACCCGGTGGGCCATAGAAAAGAGTGATGTACTGGTGAATGTCGGACGCCCCTCGCTTTGCGACCGTGGGAAGCTCGATCACCTTCTTGGCGGGAGTTGGTGGGGGGCTAGCCCGGCGTCGCTTTGCTGGCGGTGAAGTTTTTGCGGCTCGTTTGATGGCCATTAGTCGTCCTCGTCGTTGTTGAGGGCCTTCTCCCAGTTCTTGCGAACAAAGGGCTGAAGGCAGATGGGCGGCTCGTATTCAAGAATGCCCGACTCGATCTGGTCAAACCAAGCGAGGGTGCTTCTCAAGTCAGAGGGGGTCATCGTCTCTGGGTCGGGCGAACCAGTCAGCACCTTACGATTGGCTAGAAGCTTACGATAGACCCTCTTGACGTAGTCAAGCCGGTCCTTCTCGATATTCTTCCTGTTCTCGAATTCGATTGCCCCAGTAGCGACTGCTAGGCGAAGACCAGCGACGATAGCCCGGGATGAGACAGTCTGTTGCGACTCGAGGGCTTGAGACGAGAACGCAGCGTTGACAGTCAATGACGCCAGCAATTTACCATCGCCTGCTAGCAACAAATTGAGGGACTCGTCCCGTAGTTGGTACATCTCTTCGATGTTGTCTGTGCGTCCTCGATTCTCCTTACTCATGAGCTTGCTCCAGCTCAACGTAAGGAGTTTCGGGCTGGTCAAAGAACGTCGCCGCGCCTCGGTCGCAGCCCCTCAAACAGAGATTCTGGTAGGTGCAGATTTTGAAGTAGGCGTTGCACTCTTGGTCGTCGATTCCCCACTCCCGCGGATCAGCCGGGTCATGGGCGTTCTCGAGGACATGGATGAACTCGCGGTGCACTTGTAGCAGCTCGTACTGGAAGGCGTTCAGATCTTGACGATTGAAGCGCAGCTTTGACCGGTAGAAGTGGCTCGAGTCCTCCATGTAGGTCTCAGCGATTCGCTGGTCAAACTCCTCCTGGTTCTCGTTGGTCTTTCGCCGCTTCTTGGTCTTTTTGGTAACGTCGTAGATGACGTACTTGCAGGGCAGCCCCGACTTCCATGCGGCGAAGAGGTAAGCGCGGACTTGGGTATCAAGTGCGAGTCGGTCGATGTATGACTCGGTAATGACACTGGCAGACTTGCGCTCGACCATCACTCGATCCCCCGAGCTGCGCTCGGTCACGATCTGGTCAATCGAGCCCATGAAGTCGAAGTCATCGAACGGAATGCAGAACTCCTTCTCGAGCAACGACTTCTTGACCAGCCATTGCTTCCGATCAGCGGCGTGATGGGCTGCGTATCCCATGCACATACCCCGGAAGATCATCAGAGCGGACTGCATTTTGTCAAGCTCGTCTTGGTCGTAGAACGCCATGGTATCTGTCAGATTCTTCTCCATCGATTCGATGTGCGCCGCTGCAATCGACGCCATCGACTTGCGACTGGTGATCCACTCGCCGACGCACTTGTGGAACGCAGTACCCATCCAGAGGGCAGCAGTCGTCGTTCGGGGTATGATCCCGAGGACGTACCTCCAGTAGAACTTGCGCTTGCATCGGCGGAAGAGCTTCATTGACGACTGGGTCCACGACCACCTCTCTACGTCACCGTATGGAGCCGGTAGGCGCGGCTTCATGTGGAACGGGTTGTCGATCATGAGTGGTGCGAGCTTGAGTTTACTCATTTGGGATTGTCCTTGGTTTCATCGATGAATCTCTCCATCAGGGCTTTGCAAGCAACGTGCTTGCCTTCACGAGAACACCTGAGAAAGTCGTGGAATAGCTTCATCTGCCTCTTGTGCCGTCGTGCCGCAGGCGACCAGCTGTGGAACCACTCCCAGACGAGCCATGCGAAGACAATCGGAGAGAGCAGTATCATCACGGAAACGAGCATTACCAGTCTCCCCTTCCTCGGGTGCTCGGGTCGTAGTACGACTCATCAGCTCGACACTGTGGGCACTCGAGATGACCGTTGTTGACTCGCTTTCCGCAAGCCTGACAGTAGCTCAGGTCGGGTCGTTGTTCGGGCCGCTGTCGTCTTTCGCCGCATACACCGATCCGACGGCTATCACGATGACGGAGATCAGGATTACCCATGACATCACTTCGCCCACTCGAGGTCAACGATGGTCATGCGGCCGTTCTCGTCTCCGAGAGCGGGGATGAGCATGGTCACCTCCTTGGTTCCGACCTTCACGGCGATGACTCGCGGCTTCTCACCGGCGAGCTCCTTGATGGCCGTCTTCTCGATCTCGAGGTTCTGGTTAACAAGCCGGTTCCGATCATTCGTGTCCCGGTCGATGCTCCGCTGGTGAGCATCGATCTTTTCGAGGTTCTCGATGAACCTCTTGACCTGGCTCTTCTTCTCGGATGCGCTCATACGATTGCCTTCCCTTGGCCCCTCTGGGATCGTTTCTTCTCGGTTTCCGCCAGTCGCCTGTGGCGGGATTCACGAAACTCTTTGGCCTTTGGCGACAGTGAATAGAGAACGGGCTTTGCTCCCCGTTTCTTGTTGTCCAACCAGCCCGTGCTAGTTAGTTGACCAATTCTGGTGTGGATCGTTTGCTTCCCTGGGCATTTGGTCATTCTGAGGGGGCGCCCTTCTCTAATGACTCCGACGATAGTGCGAATCTCAGCAGCGGTCTGAGCACCCCTCTCTACGGCGTACATGACCTCCGCAAGGGCCATTGATTCCAACTGGGGCCACCCTAGTGATGCAGCCTCAGCCCTCATGAGGTCTTTCACGATCTCGCATGGGCCCGATTTCCCAGTCGATTCTTTCCACCTCTTCATGGTGTATTGTGGATCGGAGCGCAGAGAAGCGACTGTGGGTAAACCCATCTTTTTCCGGTGATAGAGCACTGTGTTCCGATGCACCCCAGTCATGAGTGCAATCCGACGATCCGAGTATCCCTGCTTGTTGAGCTTCTTGAGGCGTCTGGCGAATTTCTGGGGATTGGTCTGGACTATCGATGAGCCGCGATTGCTATTACCCCACCTGTGACCAAGGTTGTAGCGTCTGATCCGATAAGCCGTAGTCCTGGGAATCCCCATGATGTCGGCGATCTCGGTATCAGTGAACCCCTGGCGATACAGGCTGTCTACCGCTTCGCCGCGTTGCTTGTTTTTCTCGTTTTTGGTTGGCACTTCTTGCTCCAGTGCTATGCCCGAAAACTATCACGACTTTCAAATCCTCGATGCCAGAATTTTACGAAGAGGGTTCCCGTCGCGGAGCTGGTTCATCACGAAATTCGCAACATGGATATTGGTCTTCAGTGACTGCAGCACAGACAGGTCAATTGACCCCTCCGTAACGAGGTCATAATAGGTAATCACCTTATGACCCTCCGACCCCTTACGTCTGATTCTGGCTTCGCTCTGTTGACGGGAAGCAACCCGGTATGAGTTCGAGAAGTAGACGGCGGTGTCGGAACACGCTAGCTCGTTCATGCCGACCCCCATATCCGCCTGGCCAACAAATACTCTCGGCCCTTTTGGTGATGCAAAGGCTAAACGGGCTTCCTTACGTTCCTTGGCGCTCATTGAGCCCGAGTAACGGATCGCGCTGATAGCGCGACGATTCAACTCATCGACGATTCGACGCAGCTCAGCGCTGTAGTTCGCCCAGACGACAATCTTACGCTTCGATGACAATTCCCCCTCAGCGATGAGAGAAGTCAACAGATCGAGCTTGGGACACGTCAGTCTCCGAGTCTTTCGTTTCGCCGATCCGGGGACATCGTAGTAAAAAAACCCGGAGGCAATCTGCCTCAGCTTCGTTACCTGCTGCACAATGTAGTTAAACTCGATTGGCTCATCGTCGTTGTTGACGTTGAGCTCGAAGTGCTCGATGACGTCTTCGGAGTATCGCCGTTGCTGGCCCGACATCCGAGCGCCCTTGGTAATTGATGTCACTGGGGGCAGTTTGAGAACGTCATCCTCATGGACGTGGAACGCCACCTGCCCCAGCTTTTGAGCGATTTGGTCCTTGGCGTTTTTTCGGGGAAACCACCCGCTTGCACCACCACCAACATTGGCCTTGAGGTAGTACTTCTTCAGGAATTTCCACTGGTTGTCGCCGAAGGTTCGACCGAGGTCAATGAAGTTCATTTGGCCAAATATGTCAAGAATCTCATTGGTGATAGGTGAGCCGGTCAGTCCAAACCGTACAGGGATGTGGCGGGTAACTCCTATGAGCTGCTTTGAGCGTTGCGAGGTCGAGTGCTTTATCAAGTGGCACTCATCGGCGATGACTGTCCGAAATGGCGATGCAGCGATTGCGTTCGCCACGTCTTCGTTCTTCACCAGATCGTAGGTGACGAAAGTCCAAGGTGGTAGCGCATTAGGGACGATGTTTTTGGCCTTTGCGCCCGATGTGACGAATTCCATATCCAGTGGTAATGAGCCCTCGGCTGTAAGCTCTGCCTCCCAGGTCATGAAGTCATCCCGGCGACAGACCACAAGTGCTGGCAGCTTTGCACACCTGATAGCTAAAAGGGTCTTACCGGTTCCGGGGCGCATGAAGATGCCGACTTGAGCCGGCTTGGGCCGTGACTCGATGAAGCGCTTTGCGCGCTTTTGGTGGGGTAGAAGGGGTCTGACTACTGGGGCTTTGTGGTCGGGCATTACTTGATCTCCACGATCCAGCACCATTCGTCGCGCTGCTCAACGGCCACGGACTTGATTTCGATGGTGAGGCGGGATGCCCAGTGGGGCATGGTGGCGGATGAGCGCCATTTCGCCGGGCCGTGTTTGTCGTCTCTGAGCGGCCCGTCGGCGCGATAGCAGGCGGTCCAATGAATGGGCCTATTGCCCACGATGCCGCTGTATGGAGCGCGCCGCCCAAAGCGAGCGGGGTCGATGTCGTCTGCGTCTGGGTCGAATAGCTGCCACGCCTCCCTCACCCAACGCCTCTCGCCAGGGACGCCGAGGGGGCATGGGACTTCGTGGCAGCACTCCGGCTCGAACGGATTAGCATGGTGCATGTTCGACCACACCCAGCCCGTCGCCGTCTTGCCGAGCGAACGATAGAACTCCTTCGGCGGCTGCGGCTTCATCGCCCTCACCACCACCACCCGCCCAGTATCGAGCAGGGAGCGGACTTCTTCATCTCGGAGGATGAGGGATTTCATTCGGCGGGCTCCTTGGCATTTGCATAGCATTCCTCACAGTACGGCCCCTGGTCGCCGATGTAGAGGCTGTCATCGGCTCTCCCGGCGCGGCCGGTGGGCTCGCCGCAAACGAAGCAATATTCGCACTCTCCATGTAGCTTGCCTTGCTGCGGGTCGTGCTCGGTTCCGCAGCAACCTCGGTGGGCCTCGAATGCTGCCCTCGTCGGCTGGCGCTCAATGGCGGCGAGAAGATCTAGCAGGACAGTCTCGGTATTCTCGCCAAGATCACTCCTCAGTAGGTTGTGTTCCTTTTCGATCAGTTCGTCTCTTGTCATCACTCTTCCTCCTTCCGCGCCAGCGCGGCGCATTCGATCCGCGTCGTCGCCACCCGACACAAGGCGATGATGGCCTCGATCTCGGCGCGGTACTCGGCCGCGTGGTCAGGCTCGTGCTTCTCGCACAGGTCATCCAGCAAGGATGACCATTCGTCGATGTGATGCGTCTCGCACCCGTAGGCGAGCCGTCCGTCTAGGTAGCACGTGGCCTCGTATCGTGAATAGACGCGGATGACCCCAGTACCGCGCAGGTGGGCCCAGCGCAGGTTGGCCCCGCGCAGGTTGGCCCCGCGCAGGTCGGCCCCGCGCAGGTTGGCATCGCGCAGGTCAGGCACGACACCATCTTCTCGCGCCTCGGCCACTATCTTCAATGCTTCGTCTCTTGTCATCACTCTTCCTCCTTCCGCGCCAACGCGGCGCTTGCTTGCTCGATGAATGCGATCTGATTTCCAGTCAAGTACTTCTTCCAGAGGTTTTCACATCCGGTCATGCCTTTGGCCTCGGCGCGGGCGCAATTTTCGATGGATTCGACGCCGAACGTCAACACATCGCGCAGCGCCGCAATCTCCGCCACAGGGTCGTCGAACTCACCTTGCGCCGTGGCAGGGGAGGATTCGAGGGCGGCGCGGCCAGCAATCCAGCCCATCCGGTCCGCGATCTCGTCCTTACTCAGCGGGCACTTCATGTCACGCTCTCCACTCTCTCCACTTCCACGATCCAGCACCATTCGTCGCGGACTTCGATGCGGCCAGGAAGGCGCGGAGGTTGGGGTAGGTCATCTTCTCCTCCTCCTCAATCACACCCATATCGTTGACTCCACGCACTGACGCCAGCCGTCGAACTCGAACTTGTAGTTGCCGGTAGCGAGGTCAATCTCACGCTCGTAGACCATACTCGTTCCGGTAAATGGGGACAGTTGACCGCTGGGCAGAAGGACTGGATCCTTGTCGTATCCGAAGCTCGGCATGATAAGCTTGACTGGCAGCCTACAGGTTTCCAGCTCGACGACGAACCCGTCTAGCGGACCGCCTTGTAACGAGTATCGAGTTATCGCACTCATGATCTCCCCTTTGCCCGCGACTTGCGGGCTCGAAGTTGTTTGAGGTAGTCGAACAACGTATCTTCAGCTGAGGCGGACAGTCCACCTATGCCCTTTTTGATGTCTTGGATACCGTCGTTCCAGGTATCGCGCCGTTTTTGAGCCCTAACGTCGTAGAGGTAGTTGACGACTCGAATCTGCCATGGATGTCGGGGTCGAGGAAGTGGCGGTGCGTCCTTTCCCCATACGATCTCGACTGCTTCACGAAGCTCCTTTCGGATGTGCGCTGGGGACACCCCGCGCTCCGCAGCGATCTCTCCGACTGTCCGATGAGTCGACATCGCTGCAACGATCCCACGACGACTGGAGACGTAGTCGTTGGGGGAGGTTGCGTCCTTAGCTTTGAATGACCTGAGCCCGAGCTTGTTGATCCAGTAGTAGACAGTCGGAACGGAGACGCCGAGCTTGATCGCGCAGTAACGCGCCGATGGGGAAGATGTGTAAGCCTCGATGAACTGGTCATCGGTGATTGTGGGTGGCCGTGACATCAGTCGTCCTCACTCATCGGGCTCGGTCCGGGAAGCGCCTTGACGAATCTTATGAGGTCTCGTGGCAGATCTGATTCGATCTCTGCTTCAAATCCATCAATGAAGGTCATATGGAGCTCTGGAGGCCCTTCCAATCCCGCGCTGACATGAACTGAGGTAACGAAGTGCAGAAGATGCTCATCACCGTTTGGCATCCTGATCCATACTTCTGTGCCCGCCGTCTCATTGACGAACTTCACGATGATCCGCGGCCGTTTCGTGGGGTTGTTACTCATCGTCGAATCTCCATTCTTGAGGGACGGCTTCGGGGTCTTCTGGGGACGCGCAATCGACACAGAGCCACTCACCCTCGGATAGTTCCCAGTCGTTGCGGGCTGGTGATTCACCACACATCTCACAGTGGTGGGCGCTGGGTTGTGGCGCAATGCCGCCGAACCCATCTGTGTTGCCAATTGCCCGACAATCAGAGATCTCATGACTGCAGGCCTCAGTCGGAGGTGACGGGTTTACACCGCAGACTGGGCCTTTGAAGATGTAAGGGCATTTCATTGATTCACCATGAAGACATGGAAGACGAGGGAGCCGTTAGCCATCAGCACAGTGCCAATGAACTCAAGATCATCTGTGACGTAGTCTAGGGGGTGGCCTACGCTCGCAATTCGGAAGGTTGTCGGCTCGGTCACTGGCTGGTTCATGGGAACTAGGCACCAGAGCTGTATTGACCCTGATGCCAATTCTCGCTGAGAACCCACACTGAGTGGTCTGGTTCCGATGGGCAGGTCGATCACGACCTTGTTACATGGGATGATCTCGTACCTACAGATCTTCATCATTGGTTTGATTGTCCCTTCTTCTCAGCTTTCTCAGCCTTCTCAGCTCTGTGGCATCGGTTGCAGTAGAGGTCGTAGTAGGGCTGACCGTAGACGTTGGTGCGATTTATGATGTTCAGGAATCGTGCGGCTGATCTACCCCAATAGCGTTCACCGCACTTGTCACACTCCGCGTATTGTGAGGAGTTCAGGCCGTAGTTGATTGCATTGCTCATCTGTAGGTGTTACCTCTCTTGTTCAGCCAACAGCTTCTGCACAGGCCCATGAGGTCAATTTGGCCTTTAGCTTTGTGGCAATTAGCGCAAGTGGCCGCGTCTGGGCCGTACGGGGTGGCATGACGCTCTGGAGAGTTGGGCCGATTGGTGGTAGGAAGTGGTACGATGGCTTCGGGAACCTCATTGGCCAGTTCGCGCTTGAGCTTGGGTTGGGGGGTCTTGAGCTTTCGCTCGATAGCCCCAATCCAAGATTCCGAGTCTGCAATACGGGTTAGCAGGTTTCGGATTAGGTATCTGGCCTTCGGCGACGACGACTGGTGAAGCTTGACTGGCTTCGGCTCGGGGTGGGTGTTCGGGCAGGGGAGATTGTCCTCGATGTAGTTAGTATCCATGCAGAGGGGGCAGGGGGCTGCTGGGATGCCAGATTGCTCGGGTGGTCCAGCAGAGCGAAGAGCGATCTCGAGGTCATCGAGTCTGATGACTAGTTGCCCCGTCGGTTCTTGGGTGAGTGTGATGACCACTTGTGGCTTGGTCTTATCCATGGGCGGTTTCGATCCTTTCACGGCAGCGATGACAGCGGCTGGTCAAGTCAGCAAACGACTTTGCTATGGATACTTTGCCAGCTAACGATAGCAAAAGCGTAGCAGGGACGTTCTGCAGGGGTGATTGGTGATTGTAGCCCCTACGGGTCATCTCAGCGACTAGCATGGTGTGTCGCTCATTGATGAACTGGGGTTCGACTAGTCCGTTGTTGCGGA
>Ga0100403_1000214_pt1 | contig 53274 bp, 47 predicted proteins | sample CryGeymet201501t_FD_83663 | JGI IMG/M metagenome (GOLD analysis project Ga0100403, IMG submission 83663) | Groundwater microbial communities from Crystal Geyser aquifers in Utah, USA - Crystal Geyser metaG 2015-01t | ecosystem: Environmental > Aquatic > Deep subsurface > Groundwater | place...
AATGGGCTAGAAAATATGTTCTTGAAGGAAGTTCATGTTTTTTGTTTTTGTTCCAAGAAGGATTGCTACGATTACAGGCGCATCAAGCTTATTAACGTCCAAATCAGGTAAATTTCTTTGTCTTTTGTCATATTGAACCTGTCAAAATACAATTGTTTCGAAGTCGAAGATCCATTCTAACCCATGCCAGATTTTCTACATTTAGATCTATCTTATAATTAATATAGTTAGATTTAAAGTCTATTTTATCGTAAGAATAACTGTAAAATTGACTTTCTGTGCTTATTTGAGGGCGGTATTCTTGATAGGCTTTATCTAGACACTTCTTTAATTCCGTTGTTGGAATTATTTTTTCTGTAGTCATCTCCATTTCTTCTTTTAAATCTCTTAAAAGATAACGAACTCTACATACAACTGGAGAATTTAATAATTTATCAAAATTTTCATCTTCATAATGATTTCTAAAAAGAAGTCCAGGAACCCTTTCAAATAATGTAAATCCTTCTGTTCTTTCTTTGATTTCTTCTAATGTTGGATTTGTTCGAATTTCTACTTCGCACAAATTTTCTTCTTCATCTTCGCATTTTTGGATTGATATGTTTAACAAAGGAAAAAGAAAATCTTCTTTTTTTAGAATGTGATACATGGAATCATAAATTTGATATCTGTATTCGTGATCGTTTCCTGAAAATTCTAGAACAATCTTTTTAAGTTCTGTTATCAAAGAATCAAATGACGACTGACAAGCTTCAATGTCTTCTTTAAGGTTTTTTATTTTAAATTTTGATATGCTCTCTATAATTCTTTTAAATGCTTCCGCCTCAATCTTCATCGCTATATGATCGACCGATTCTTTTGAATTTTTTTCATCAGGAATTTCAGAAAAAAATTCTATATTTGAAATATCTTCTTGTTCATCCAAACTGTCAACATCTTCTTTGATGTTTTCTTTTATATCACATTGATCATATTGCGTCATTATAAGGTAATTCCATCAATTGCTTCATTTCCCCAAATATCCCATCCTTCAGAAGCTCTTCCTCTTGCAAAAAGCTCAACTCTTGGAACGTCTCCATAAAGTTGTTCAATTCTTTCTCTAGCCTCCGGTGGTTTTTCGCTGTGCTCTCTAATCGGTGAAAATATAACAGAACGAACGCTTGCACTTTTTCTTTCCATTTTTCCGCGAGTTCCAACCAAACAAAGTTCCGCATTACTTCGACTATATGAGCCGTTTCCCATAAAACAAAGCTTCAAAATAAGTGGCAAAAGTTCTTCAATGGAGACAAGTTTATTCTCTTCAAACTTGTCCTTGAAAAGCTTATTTACTTCTTTCATTGCCTTGTCTCCCTTTGGATTTGTCTTGATCCATACAAAACCACAAGTTTTGAAATCAAAACCCCAAGCATTCATAACCTTTTCTGCTTCAAAAATAAAAGGCATTGTTACCCAAAGAAAAAGACGAGAATTGTCTGATGCAATATTTCTAATTGGAAGATTACAAATTTCAGGAATCGACATTGTTTTATATTTATAATCGGCTCCTCGCTCTCCTGCATGCATTTTGTCATTATATGACCATGCAGGATCTGCATAGATAATATTGTATTTTTTATTTTGAACTTGTTCGATCATTCTGTATTTTCTTTCTTTGTTTTTATTTTCAATTTATTTCGAATCTTTGTAGAAGTAGATCTTGTCACATTGACGAATGGTCCATTTAGATTTCTAACCGCCTGATAAGCAAAGAATTTCTTGCCTTCACGATTTAGAACTGCAACCATTCCTATTTCATCATCAAATTCAAGAGAGCCAAATCTTTCTTTCGATATCAATGTTGATCTTTCGCTTCTAAGCCCAGAGATACCTAGCGGATTAGGAAATACAAACATTGGTCTTTGCCTATCCATTCCATCTCCATAAGAACCAAGATCAATTCTTTTTTCACGAATCCCGATTGCTTCAAGATACAGATCAAAATCAGAGTTTATAAAATCTCCATCAATAAGCATCATTGTTCCAATTTCAAATGAATTTTCTTCGTCAAGAGGACTTAGTTGAACAAATAAATAATAAGACGAAACGGTCTCTTCTTTTTCGTCTACTTCAATAATAATTTTACCGCATGGAGGAGTCGAATTGAAATTAATATCCCCAGATTTATTCTTTGATGTTTTTACCTCAATTCCGAATATGTTGTCAAGTTTATTTTCTTCTTCATAAAATGCCAAATCTGGGGATATATGAAGAGGAGCTACAATGTATTTTATTTTTTTTAATTTTATTAGAACTTCTTTTTCCAAATATTCAACGAAAGGATCTGATACAGAAATTGATTTAGATTCTAACTTAAATTTGGCCCTAGTTCCATCTTCATAAAAAAAATGATTACATAAAGTATAGAATACCTTTGGAATTATTTGAGACATAGTATTTCATATTTTACGGAGCACCACATGCTTTCAAGAATTCGCGCCACTCATTATTGCAATAGTAGCTATAAAATACATTCCAAGCAGACGTAACTGCTTCATTGTATGATGCTATATTTTCTAATCCATCAAAAATTTCATTATCAAAATATACAAACCATTCATTCTGCTCTTGATCTTCTCTAATTGTAAATCCTGGCGGTAATTTCGGTACTTTTTTCATAATATTTACCTTTGAGCAATTTTCTCTGAAATAGAGTTCAAAGAACTTTCTGACAATCCATCTTGTTGTGATTCAAATTCTTCATCCATTTCATCACATGGAGTATCATCCTCATCCTCATCCTCAGAAGGTTTTAACTTTTTCTTAACTGCTTTCTTTTTTAATTTTTTAGGAGGACCTAACAAAAGCTTTTCAAGAGATTCTAAAGCAGAAGTTATTGATTTTTCTGTTGCACTTTTATTTCCACCAATACCTTCGCTTAGACCTTCTGTAATAACTTGACTGAAATCAAAATTAAACTTTCCATTGCCCGAAAGCAAATCCATCAAATGGTTTTTCGTAAATTCATCCAAAGGAATAATTTTTATATCTTTTATTGTGGCTTCCTTTGTTACATCTTTGAACAAAGGCATTTTTTCTTTTGATTTATCACGAAATCTGCTCATGGAATCTTCAATTTCATTTTTTATTAGCCTCGTTATTTTTTGCTTGTTAGGATGAGGAAGATCGTCATAGTACATTAGTGCCCCTTCAATAAGCGCAATAACTCTCATTGAATCAAAATCGTTTATGACACCATTGTTTTGAACCGTATCATAAACATCACAAATGTTTTCCATAATTTGATCTACTTGATCAATTTCTAATACATCTTTGCTTGATTCAAAAACTCCGTTTACCCAATAAATAAAATCTCTATCGTCCATAATATTATTTTCCTCTCATGTGTGGAAGACCCTCAGAAAAACCAGAAAATGTCTGTATTTTAAACTTAGCATTTTTTCTAAGTTCGTTAATTGTTCTAGCATTTGAATAACTCATGCCTGAGCGAATTCCAGCAGTAAGTTCATTTATAATAGGTTCAACCTCTCCTTTATACGGAATTTCTATTTCTATTCCTTCTTTTGCAACGCCTGGCCCTCTATCATAAGATGATGATCCTTTAAATAATTTTTTAACGTCAACAATTCCACTATCTGAAATCAAATCTCCTGGGGTTTCTTTTGTCCCGGAAAGCATTCCGCCAATCATTACACAATCAGCACCAGCAACAAGTGCTTTTACAATATCTCCACTTGATCTCATTCCGCCGTCTGCAATAAGAAGTTTTCCCTTGTTTCTTGACCAATAAGAACAATCGTTGATTGCTGTAAAAGATGGAACTCCATGACCAGTAACAACTCTTGTTGTGCAAACACTGCCAGCACCGACTCCAATTTTTACACAATCAGCTCCCCATTCATACAAGTCTTTTGTAGCGCTTCCTGTTGCCACATTTCCGGCAACGATAAAGACTTCATCCTTATATTCGCTACGCAGCCACTCTATAGTTTCTTTCATCATGACAGAGTGGCCATGGGCAATGTCGATGACAAACATTCGAGCACCGGCTTTAAATAAAGCCTCGGCCCTTTCTTTGAAGTCTCCGTTAACTCCTATCGAAACAAGGCAATCACGATTTGAATCATAAGCCTTTAGATATTCTTTAACATTTTCTTCGATACTACAAAAACGATGTAAAGCCCCAATACCTCCAAGGTCCCACATGGCTATTGCCATTTCAGATCCTGTTATTGTTTCCATGTTTGCAGAAATAATTGGAGACGTTCTTTCATATTTCCATATTTTAAACGATGTACTTGCTTCAGATCGACTTCTCAATGTCGAGTATTGAGGAATCAAAACGATGTCATCAAATGTATATGCTAAAGGTTCTCCTGTCATATCGTTCATCCTTTAAGTCCCCACCATTCAATTGTTTTTTCTAAGCCATCCCAAAACTTAATGTTTGGCTTATATCCAAGCTTCTCTAATTTTGAAATGTCAGCTTGTGTATGCTTCACATCTCCCGCTCTTTCTGGCGCGTGAACAATCTCAATCCCATGAAATTTCTTTTTAAAATATTCAAGAATTTCATTATTGCTTGTTCGATCTCCGCAAGCAACGTTAAAACAATCTCCTTTGAATGTTTCTTCGGATAATGCAACAATAAGATTTGCATCTACAACATTATCTACATAACAAAGATCTCTTGTTTGTTCGCCATCACCATCTGATCTTAAAGGTTTTCCATGCTTTACTGCATCACACCAAGCTGATACGGCTGTCGAATAAGGACTGTCTCCATACTGATTTGGCCCAAAAACATTGAAGTAACGCAAGCAAGCCGACTCAAGACCATATAAATTATAAAAAAGCTTACAGAAATCTTCAATGACGCTTTTTTGTAGCGCATAAGGAGAAACAGGTTTTTTTGTTTCAGTCTCATGTGTTGGCATCGTATCTGCTCCGCCATAAACAGAAGAACTCGAAGCAAATACAAATCTAGGCATGTTTGTTTCGCAATCTTCACGAGAAGACTGGCGTACTGCTGCTTCCATAAGTTTTACAGTTTTTCCAATGTTTACATCGGTTGTAAAGGACGGCTCTTCACAAGAAAAACTAACACGAGGAATTGCAGCTTCATGGAATATGATGTCATATTTTCCACTCATAATGTTTGACAAAATGATTTTGTCAGCAAAGTCCATTTTGTAAACCTTTACTCTATCACGAACATCTTCTAAAAACTCTTTATGTCCATTAGAAAAGTCGTCGACAACATCAACGGCAAAGCCTTTTTCTACAAGTCTTTTTACCAAATTGCTTCCAATGAAACCTGCGCCACCCGTGACAAGTGCAGCTAATCCTGGTGTTGGAATTTTTCTTTTCCAATTTATTGTTTCTTTTAAATTTGTCATATTGAATCTAAAATCTTTATATTGTTTTTTGCAAGATCAGAAAAACACATGCCATTAATGGCATTATAAAAGTTGACATAACTGCCATTGTCAAGCTTATAATTTGGATGGATTATAGAACGAAATCCATTTTTTTCAAATGTTTGATTTTTAAACATTTCACATTTAATGTGCTTTACTATGTTATATAAGCTCATTTTGAATCTCCATAAGCATAATTCCCTCTATCAACATTTTTTCGCTTAATGTTTGCGCTAACATATTCAAGATTTGGCATCGCCTTTTCAATGATTCTCCAAATTTCTGTATTTGGAAAATCTTTTTGAAGTTGAATTATGTCATCCGATCCCGAAGGGCCAGTAATCATACATTCAATAATATAAGAAGCCTTGTCTACAATCTTTACCATCTTTTTGATTTCATCTGTTGGTGGTTCTATTCCCATAAAATCATAGATTCTATTGTCCAACATGTTTTCCACTTTACTTATGGCTTCTTTGACTTCTGGTGTTAGGTTTTTTATTGGAGAAGGAATATCCCCAGTATAAGCCTCATGAAAATCATGGCTCAAAGCATAAATTAAATGCTCTTTAGGAAATCCTGCAACCATCCATAAAATGGATACTAAAACGCTATGGTGCAATACGCTAAATTCATTATCTCCATTGTTTCCAAATCTATTGTATCTTCCAAGCAAAATAACAAGATCCATGGGACAGACAATGCCTGCCGCTCCCGCATTGGGTAATGGTGAAAGTTGACCTGTCCAAGTTCTCATCGATTATAATTTACCAGATCTAATTCTTCTTCTAAATTGCTTACTTTTCTTTTTTGTTCTTCGTATTTTCTCTTTAATCTTTCCAATTCGCCATAAATGTGCAATTTTTCAAGTTCTGTGTGATGTTTGCTTCCTTGAAAGCACTTATCAGCCATAATCTCTTCAAGAAATTTTATTCTCTTTTTAATTTCTTCAAATTCGCAATTGATGGACTTAATCCAAAAAAGACCTTCGTTTTTTAATAAAAAGAATTTATTTAAATAGGATTCTACATCATATGCAAAATTCTGCCAAGGCAAATTCCAGGACATATTATCGGTTAATTTCGGCTTGACTTGATTAGAAAAAAATAGCTTCTGTTCAATTTTTATTATTAAATCTTTTAGTTTCATTAAAAACTTTTTTCCTTCCATGTTTTTGGAACATTTTCTTTATTAATCTCTAGCGGAATATGATAATCAAAAGGCTTTGGCCCTCTCTTTTTGATATAATCAACAATAGAAGCTATTCCACTTTCTAATGTCATTTTTGGAGAGAAGCCAAATCTTTCTCTTATTTTGTTAGACGAACAGACCGGATGCATGACTTCATGCGGTCTCTTTTCTTCAAAAATAGGATCTAAATCAAAATCAAGAAGCGAAGCAATCAACTTTGCAAGATTTAGTATTGATATTTCCCGATCATCTGGCCCTATATTAAAAACTTCTCCATGTTCAACTTCACAATCTAAAAGCTTTAAGTAAATCTCGACATCATCTTGAATTAGAGAGAAGCATCTTGTTTGATCTCCTTCTCCGTAGATTATTGGCTGACGACCTTGAAGCATCAGATTTGTCATGATTGATGCCACGTTTCTATATGGATCGTTGTATCTCTGCCTTGGGCCAATCACGTTGTGTGGAACTGTGTGAATAACTTTCATTCCATGCATCTCTCCAAGCATGGCCAACATGTCTTCAGCCGTTGCCTTAGCTAAAGCATAAGGATCAACAGGAGACTTTTTCATATCTTCAGTAAAAGGTCCTTTTTGATTTCCGTATCGGCTCATCGATGAACAGTTTATAAAACGAGACACACCTGCTTGAACGGCTGCTGTACCCATGACGGTACTTCCCATGAATACACTATTTGAAATAATGCTAGGGGAGAATACGCTATATCCTTCAGGCGCAATAGCCGCACAATGGTAAATTACTTTTATGCTTCTTTCCTTTAGGATTTTAGATAAGAATTTTACATTTTCATGATTTGTTACATCAGAAAAATAAAATTCAAATCTACTATCTGAGTTTGGAAGTTTTTTTAAAAACTGAAGAGTGTCTTCATATCCTCCGAAAAGATTATCAATTCCAAAAACAAAATGCCCCTGTTCTATAAGCTTTTCAGCAATCCAAGAACCGATAAGTCCACAAACACCTGTTACGCAAACATTCATATGCCCAAAGTATATCATCAAAAGACTATTTTGATATTTCGAATATATGTCTTACTTTTAGCTTAAAGCCAAAATTATCCTGTTCAACGAAAGCTCGATAGCCTGTATTTTTTGAAAACTTAACGCTCTCATCCCAATCCCAGATCTTAATTGAATCTTGTCTTCCGCTTAGTCCTGAAACATTCAAAATAATATATGGTTTTCCATATTTTGTTTTTCTTTTAATCCAATCTTCAACAACGAACCAGCACAACGCCCCTTCCTTATCGTCAGGAAATGCATCAATCGAATTGTAACCTTTGCTAAGTAGCTTTTTTTGTATATTTTTGGGAATAATCAAATCTAAGTTTGTTTGACCCATTAGCTCTTTATACATTTCAAGCTTCTCATTTAAGTCCCAATCAGAATCGTCTGTTTCTGCTGCTAGATCATCTAGCTTTTGACATTGACTATCAAATGTATCTTTCTTTAGCTTTTTCTTGAGAAGTGTCCAATTTCCAATAATCGTTTTATGCATATGAGCATAATTCTTGAATAATTTATTTTCTCCAACACAATCAAGGCTGTCAAAAGCATTAATCTTTATCAAGACATCAAAATTCTTTTTATTGAACTTGCTATGTCTCCATTCTCCACTTTCTTCCCAAAGAAACCCATAAATGTCATCATAAGGCCTTTTTTGAATAAGTTCTGCTATTGATGTTTTTCCAACATCTTTGCATGATAAAAGGCTTGGCATCAACTTTTTGTCACCTTCAACGATTGTCCAGTGATCCGTTGCCTTGTTAATGTCAATCTTTGCAAAGTCATATCCAAAACTTTTTAATTCTGAAATAGCATTTGCTTTTTCTTTTGGATTATTTAGCTGGGTTTCAACATATGCACACAACCATTCGGGCTCATAATATGTCAAAAGCCAAGCACAAAGATAAGAATTAATTCCATAACTCAAAGCATGGCTTAGGTTGAATGAATACTTAGCAAACTCTTTGATGTTTTGATAAAGTTCAATCAAAACATCCTCAGAGAGTTTATTCGTCAAACCTCCTTCAATGAAAACCTTTTCCATCGCAATCGCTTTTGCATACATTGGATCTTCTGGCTTATATTTTTTTGAAACAACCTTTCTCAAAACATCAGTTTCATCAAGATTCATTCCCCCAACAACATTGCCAAGTTTCATGGCCTGTTCCTGAAAAACTAAGTGACCATAAGTTTCTTCCAATACCTGCTTTATCAAAGGATGCTTATACGTTACTTTTTTAGGATTGTTTTTAGAGTCAACATATTTTTTATGAACGTTCGCGCCCATCGGCCCAGGGCGATAGATAGAAGTCAAAGCAGCAATATCAACAACGCTAGTCGGCTTTGCTTCCGTAAAGAAGCGCTGAGTGTCTCTTTGAGAACATTGAAAAATTCCTGCATAATTTCCGTTATGGTAAATGTGCTCATACACCTTTTGATCATCTAAATCAATAACGTTTGGATGTAAATGATCTTTGTACCATTTCTTTATGTCAGCAAACGTTGGGTTTGGAACTCCCTCATGCCTTTGAAGAATTAAAGATATGCACATTTCAATAATCTTTAATGTTTCAAGGCCAAGAAGATCAAACTTGACCCAGCCGAGAGGCTCCAAATAATCCTTGGTCCATGGAGTCTGCTTAACATTCTTAGAAACGATTACAGGCATTCTATCAACAATGTTCTCTGAAAGGATAATGCCTCCAGCATGACGAGACATGGCCCGCTGCTCGCCCATTAGCTCCTGAATATGCTCTCCAACCTTTGGGTATTTTTCAATAAAATCTGCAAACTTCAAAGAATATTTCATCGCTTCTTCAAAGTTGAATTTCAATTCAGTTTTATCGATGGGAGGATCTTCTTTTTTACCTCCAGCAACAATATCTTTATCAACAAACCTAACCGCATCATTTACTTCAGCATATTCTATTCCATAAAACTTTGAAATATCTTTTGCCAATGTCTTTAGGCTCATTGTATTTATATTGGAGATAGCAATAACATTCTCTTCTCCAAATTCTTTCATGAGAATTTTTCTCAATCGATCTCTATCAGAAAAATCGGAATCAATATCAGGCAACTCCGATCTATTCTTTGAAAGGAATCTGGAAAACAATAACCCATATTTGATTGGGTCAATCCCTGTTATGTCAAGAACATAGCAAACCAAAGATCCAGCAGCACTATTATGAACAACATAGTTTGATGTGCAATAACTGCTGTGTCCATCACCAATGCTTAGATCATAAACTTTTGTGTTTACATTTTTCTTTAACTCTTTTGAAAGAATTTTTACAAAATATCCTTCATCAACAAATCTTATATTATGAGACTCTTTCATTGATCTGTTAATTTGAAATCTTATTTTATAAGATTTTTTACAAATATATTTTTCTCTCAAAAATTCTTCTCTAGCCACAATGGACGAAGGGATTTTCAAATAAAGAAGGGCTCTTTTTAAATCTAAAATTAATTGATTGCTTGTAGAGTCGATACTAATTCTACCATCGGATGCTCTGTGTCCGTCAGAATCAATAATGCCATCTAAAAGGTTAGATATTTTTTCATTTGAAAATCCAAAAAATAATTCTGGTATGTACTTTGTACATGATGACTGCTTATATTTTGGAAATAGATAATCAAAAAATTTTACAATTGTTTGATTATAGACAATTAATTGTGTAAGTTTTTTCTCTTTAGAATGCAATTCTTTCGGCCGAAATCCGAATTTCATTAAGTAATTTTTAATTTTTTCAATCCCCGATCTATCATCAGAATGAAATGCGATTCCAAATTTATAATTTCTATTTCCTTTAATAATCCATCCATCTCCGATCCACCTTCCAACAAGATATGCAAAGTCATTGTCAAATGGTATATAAGAACTAATCTTTTTTAAATCTTTTTTTAGTTTCCAATTTTCAATTGTACAATCATTGTTTTTTAAGAATTGATTAAGCTTTTCAACGCATTTTTCATGTCTTTTATTTTTCTTTTTAGGGACAATACCAGATCGAATGAATTTCAAAGAACCTCTTGAAATTCCTGTTTCTTTATTAAGATTTCTTATTGAGAAAATATTATTTTTACTAATAGAAGGCTCAAAGAAGAATCCTTCACAAGTTTGATTTAAATCTTTTGACAATGATTGCAAATCAAACTTATAATCATCAGCAATCTTAGGCTCTTCTTTTTTAGGGAATGGCATATAAAGCCAATCTCCAATATCAAATTCTTCAGCTTTCATCCAAGTCTTTTGAGGAGTAAATGTTTTATATTTTTTTCTTGATTTTTTTGTTATTTCAGACCATGAATCATAGCCATCTACAAGAATCGACTTTGAACCACAAAGCTTATGATCTTTTGTTAATGTAATTTTATCATAAGAATAAGATGTTTTAAACTCTAATAGGTCTTCATTTACATCATAACTAGATGTTTTTATTACTGTACTTTTTTTCCCATTTACATCATAAATCTGCTCTCCAACCGAGATATCAGAAAGGTTCTTATAACCATTAGAAGTAAGGACTTTAGAATTACCAGTTAGACAACCACGCCCGAAACCCACAAGCATGTGCTCATGTGCAATGTCTGTAATCGCTTTCATCGTCAAGAAATATTTTGCAAATTTCTTATCCTTGATCATTTGAAGCTCTTCCTTCAGTCGATCAACATATTCTTTATTGTTGTCAAGTCCCTTTTCTTTTAATCCTTCAACACAAAGTCGAGCAAGAGCCTGCATCGGCTTCTCTCCTTTTGGAACTGTATAACTTGGAAGTTTTACCTTTTTGTCTGGATCGATCTCTTCAATCATTTCATGAGCAACTTCATGGGACCTTTCAATCGCATCTTTTATGATTTCATCTTTTCCTTGGTAGAAATCATATTTGTCACGATGAACAAGATATTCGTCCCACATTTGTTCGGCATTCTTTGGAAATAATTCGCATTTTAGATCTTCAACGCTTTGTGGCAACGGATCGTCGTCATAGCCTTTACCCGGTCTCAGTCTTCTATAAAGCTCACGAGCTTTCCATTTGTCATACCCAGGATAGTGACTATCCGCCGTTGAAATAAGCTTTATTCCTGTTTGTTCTGCTGCTCGCATCAAAAGATAATTGATGGCATGTTGACATGGAATCTTATTGAACTGTAATTCAAGAAAGAAATTCTCTTCACCAACAGACTCAACAAACTTGTCAATCACATTCATGATTCTAGGCATTATGATGCCTTCTCTGCTTTTTACAATGTCTGGTGTTATGTCGTCCGCATCAATGTCAGCACATGCATCAAACATCTCGTAAGCCATTGGTCCACCAAGACAGGCAGTTGTTGCAATAAGGTTTCCTTTGGCTTTTTTTGCAAGCTGATGAAAATCTATTCTTGGAAAGTAATATTGGCCTTCAGAATACCCAAAAGAAACCAATGAAAATAAAGCTTCTAAACCTTCATTGTTTTTGGGAAGAATGACTGTATGATGCCTTCTTCTTAATGGATTTCTCCACTTTTGGCTTTTTGTTGTACTTTCATCTTCAACAGTTATTGTTGTTCCTTCATCGTCGTCAGCAATGGGAGATTCTTTTTGATTCTTTTTTTCTTCCGCAAGATTAAGCTTTAACTTTTCCCACTCTCCAAGATCTGGATATAGGTAAAATTCGACGCCAGGAATATATTTGAAATCTCGACCTTTCTTTTTTAATTCTTGAGAATATTTGTATGCCTCTGCAAAGCTGTTGGCATGACCATGCTCGGTGATAGCCATTCCGTCTCCACCGTTCTTTAAAATAAAATCAAAATGCTCTTTTGATTTTCCAAGTCCATCAAATACACTTAACTCGCCCCAGTATGTGCGTGAAGTCCAAAAAACTTCTTTGGCGTTGCACATACCGGGGCATTTTTCCTTTTGTTGTTCATTATTTTCCTTCCCAATTTAAAATTGTTTTTTTATACATTCTTGATAATTGACGATATTCTTTTTCGTAAATTATATATAAATTTATATGTGGATATATTTCTTTAAATTCTTTTAATTTTTTTTCAAAAGACTTTTCTACTTTTCCTTTAATTTCAAAAAAATCATCTCCAACCTTAAAATCTGGCGTGTAAGAGCCATTAATTTTCAGATTAAATGAAATTGGTTCGTACTCCCATATTTTGTTTTGGAATTTTAATAACCTTGCATAATTTGCTTCCCATCCACTTCTAAAATACATTCCAAGATCTTTTCGAAATCCACCGTTTGCAGAAGTGTACAAACTTTCTTTTTTTGTCCTTAGCCTTTTTTGGGCAGATATTGACATTTTGTTACGAGTTTCTTGAGAGTATTTTCTATTTGAAAACATTTCTGAAAACATTTGTTTATAGAAAGGTGTTTTCATAAAATGTACATCTCCATATTTTTTTAAACATGTAGCTTCTACTTTTCTTTTTAGTTCACCAGATTCATTCATTTTTTTTGTTCTTTCAATAAATTTTTTAATTACATCTGGTGTGTTTGGATTCCATCCATTTTTGTATTTTTGCTTTAATGTTTTAGATAATTTTTTGTTTTGCTCAAACGTTCTTTTGTATGATCCTTTTTCTTTTCTTATTTTTACTCCAAGTTCATACGAACATTTTTTAGAACATGTTCTAGACATATTTCTTTTAGAATCGTCAATAAAAAAATATAGGCAATTTTCACATTTTTTATTTCTACTTTTCATCACTTGTATGGCTATTCAATTTAAAAGTGCTGCGGCCCGTGTGAGCATGTAATCCAAAAAACTTCTTCGGCAAATTCATCTTGGTACATCATAGCATATACTTTTGCCATTTTGAAGCCCATGATCGACAAACCTTCTTTAGTCCCTCAATTAAAGAAGGTTTTGTTTGGGCAGAAATTTCACAATTTGATTCAAAAGAAATAACAATGTCAATTATGTCATTGTTTCTTTTTGACCATTTATTAATCTTGATTCCATCAAGTCTAAATAACTTTACAAGACAACCTAGGTTGTCAAGCATTTTAATTTCAAAATATTCATGCCTACCTTCGAACCTTTTATATGTTGGCCATTCGTTTTTTAATAAACTATAAACATATTGTGCGCCATTTGGCGAAATAGAATCATTGATCCTTATTGGAATATTTAGATGTTTCGAGCCGCTATCAAGTTCTGTCTCAAAGTATTTTGAAAAACCTGATTTAGTATTTTCAATCAAAAATGCATCAATGCCATTAGCTGACAAAAGGCATCGACGAGAATGTGGGCCGCATTCGAAATGGGGTGTCAACATATCACTGACATCAATAAATTTATTGCTCATGTAGTCCCTTAAGTTTTTGAACCTCATTTACCAATTCAATTAGAATGCCAATCATAGGATGATTCTTGCTTTCATCTTCATAAACAACAAGATTCTTTCCATTAAAAGAAATATTTTTTGTGGCCAAGCTTCCCTTGTTTCCCTTAGCCCTTTCTTCCGCTTCTTTTCCAAATACAGGATTATTCTTTATTGGATTGCTTCCTTTTTTGTCTCTCAATTCGCTTTCGAGAAAGATAACAACCTTTAATCCAAGCTCCTTGGCTTCATTAATCATATTAGATGTTCCGCGGCTTTTGCCGTCCCAAATAGCAACTAAAGCATCAGCGTATTTAGCCATCTGTGCATTTCTAATGGGTCCGGCAGACTTTCCATAAGTCTCCCAGTCAGCAGGGAAAGACTTGATAGAAATATTGTTTTCAGACGCCCAACGTTCACCAAGAGAGTCTACTCCTTTTGCTTTTCCTGAAACAATTTCGCTTACTTCCCATGGAATACGATTCATGGCCTCTTTTACGAGGCCATAATCTACAATATCGCGGCTTCCTGCAATTATTGTTTTCATTCAGTAATAAAGCCAGTCTCAGATTTTTCTTGATGTTTCTGTGCCTCGGCCGCAAGCTTCTGTGCTGCTTCCATTAGCTTTTCCATTCCATCTTTATGGGATTTGACATAACTTTGTGCCAATTCTAATTTCCCAGGAACAAGCTCCGAAGGAGCAAGCTTAATCATTCTGAAATGATCTGAAATATCTGTTCCTGTTACCATTGCTAACTGTATAAGCTGAACAATGTTTGCGATTACGTTATCACTAAGATTATATTCTGTCATATTGGCTCCGTTTCAAGAGTATAGCATATTTTACAATCAATATATTCCCTAATCTTGTTCAGCTTCTTGTTCTTCTTTCTGCTCATCTTCAATCTTCATAAACTCGCTATTGAATGAATCCATAATGTCTGGGTATGCTGAGCTTACGTCGGACACATAATTTAAAAATTCAGAAAACCTATCAGCATCACCAGAAGAGCCTTCGTCATCTTCTATTTTGACAATCCACCCATAACCATTTGTGTTATCAGTTTCATGTATGTCACTCCAGTTATTTAAATTTATTACTCCGTTTGCTCCAAGATTTATTGCTTTTATAAGTCTTTTTGCGTCGTTTCCTTTTGTTCCGACAATTATAACTTCATCATTTGGAAATGGCAGGAACATTGAAGCTGACCAAATAACATGTGCATCATCCCCTTCTCCGTCAATCTCCCAATTTACATCAATATTTTCATTGAAACTTTTGGAGATCCGATCAAAATAATTTTGGGCTTCTTGTTCAACTTGCTCCTCAAATGTTATCTGATCTTCATTTTCAAGCCTGACATAGCCACTATATTCGTTTTCAACTTTAAAAAATTTATTTAATAACACGCTAGCTGGCGTGTCTTGATAAAAGCCACCAGCTAACGAAATTTCATCTTGGTCAGGAAATATAAGGTCACCATCTTCGTCGACGAAATTTTCAATTTGCTTTTCGTGACACCAATTGAATGTATCTTCTACGATTTTATCATATCCAACATCTATACCATATACATCTTTTTCTGGAATTGCAATTTCTACTTCTTCGTTATCCTTATCAACCATAATAAAGTTTCTTAATCTAATTCTTGCTATTGGATTAATCCCTTTTATTTTTCTAGCTTTGTCTGTAAAAATTTCCTTTTCATTTAAGTCTACATTGCTAATGTCTTGATTTTTTACAACAAAAACAACAGCGCCACCAGATTTTGTTTCTTCAATTGCACAATCCCAATATTTCCCCGCTTTACGCCCTTCCATTCGGGGAGAATGACAATTTTGAATATGTTTAAAATCTGACATTCTCAAAACATCAATTGGAGCCCTAGAGAATAATAAAGAATATCCACTGCCAATATTATTATATTCTAAATTTAAAGAATTCCAAAAATCATAATCCATAATATTGTCAATAAAATCTTTTGTAAATCCTGTATCTAACAAATATTTTTCTTTATCGGCAACCTTTGCATATTCTAAAGAAATTGCTTCAATCGGATCAGAATATTGTTCTTTATACATATTAAAAGATTTTAATATTTTATCTTCTGACTTTAAAATTTTTGAAATTTCATTTTTATGTTTTTGGGAATTTCTATTCAATACTTTTCCAATTTTGATCTTCTTTTCTACTGGGCCTCTTTCCCTTGTTTCAACACTATAAGAAAGAGTTGAGTCTTCTAGATTTACACTGTATCCCTCTTCCTCTAAAGCTTTTTTTAATTCAATTTCTGTTTCGCTGACATATGGAACAAGAAATCTTAACCTTCCATCAAACAGTTTTTCAAAAGGCAACAAACCTTTATTTACAATATCATTTTGAATCTTATGAAAGTCAGTAAATTCAATTTCCTTTAATAATTCCCGAATAAAGATTTCTAATAGATTCATATAGTGTAATTATGTTATTTTTGTTCAAATTTTCTCAAATTTACAAAACACATGAAAACATTCGTCATTTTCACCTTTTAGCGGATCTGAGCATTCAACCATTTTATATAAAGAATTGTCAATTGCTGGGAAACAAGTATCTCCTTCGAGAGCTTCCAAAACAAATGTTAATAACAATTCATCAGCAAAATCCATAAATTTTGTATATATACCATTTCCTCCAATAACCATTAAATTTTCAACGCTATTGTCTTTTGCAATTTGAATGGCTTCATCAATTGAATTAGCAACAAAAAAGCCGTCAGCTTTATATTTTTGGCTTGTAATTACAATATTAATTCTATTTGGTAATGGCCTTCCAATGCTCTCATAAGTTTTACGACCCATAACAACGGCTTTCCCTGTTGTTAGTTCTTTAAACTTTTTCATGTCGGAAGGCAATTTCCAAGGAATTTGGTTATTTTTTCCAATTACATGATTTCCTGGTGTCATTGCAGCTATAAGTGATATTTTCATAATATTTATTCCTATGAATGATACAATAATAAGAAGTCTTATTCGTGAAATGATTGAATCAGAAAATTCTTGATGAGTTTGCTGAATCAATTGAAATAAACGAAGAAGAAAAAAGTCCTTTAAACAAGCCAATAAGAACGTCTGGCGAGTCAAAAAAATTCAAGGTTTATGTCAAAGATCCTTCTTCTGGAAATATCAAGACCGTTCGTTTTGGAGATCCAAACATGGAAATAAAAAGAGATGATCCAGGTCGGAGGAAAAACTTCAGGGCCAGACACAATTGTGAGAACCCTGGCCCAAAAACAAAAGCTCGGTATTGGAGCTGTTATCAGTGGAGAAAGAGTTCCAAGGTTAAAGGTTAATACTTTTCATTAGGCCAAGGCTTTTCACGAGCATAGTAATCTACAGAATATTCAGGCTCTACTTCATAGAGCACATGTTTTCCTTCAACTCGAACCACAACATCAACACATGACGGCTCCTCTCCTTCATCATTTTTCTCCGCAAAAATCGCAGCGGCTTCATCAGGTTCCCATGCATAAATTTGGGAATATTCATCTTCGTCATCTTTCAACTCTGCCAAACAAACATCCCAACAAGGAGGACATTTATGATTTGTAAAAATAAAATTGCCGCATGTTTTGCAGTAGTTCATGTTCATATGTTATAAAATTTTGAGAAGAATTGCAACAAAAAATTTTCAAATAATTTTGGCAAAAAAGAAAAAATCTTTTCCTCTTGTTGTTCCGTTTCTTTTTTCATATTTTATAACTTCAAACATTTCTTTTTTTGAATTTAGTTCAGATTGTATATCTTGAATATTTCTGTTTTCGTTTGCCATAAAATCAAAAACAGTAGGATCTTTTTTATTTGGCTCTTTCTGTTCCGGCAAAGCCGCAAAAAAACCTATTTTTGCCACATTGTAAACATTGTCAAGAACCTTATAAACATCATATGAATGCTCCAATGAATGACTCATATACACAAAGTCAAAAGACTTATCAGTAAATAAAGAGTTTAAGTTATGCATATCGCATATAGTAATTTTCTTTTCTTTGCCTTGAAAAAGATCAATTCCAACAGCTTCAAATCCACTGGTTTCAAAATCTTCAATTTCTGAAGAATGGCGACATCCAATGCATAAAATATTTTTAATTTTAGGAAATAAAATTTTAATATTTGCAATATCAGATAGTCTTTCCTTTTTTGCTTTTATTGTTCTTTCTCTTGTTCTTTGGTGTTGATTTTGTTCGTTAAGGTATTGATCATAAGATTTATAAGAATATATTTTCATTTTTCATTTATCCACAAAGAGCATATCCGCATGATAAACATGTCAGGCATCCTTCTTGGTATGCCATTTCTGGGCTTCCGCAACTTTCACAAGCCCTATCTCGTTTAACTCCATCAATAATATATTTTTTCAGAACTCTTGCCATTACTTTTGAAAAACTAAACATATTTGCCTCACGATCTCTAAGCAATTGCTCAACAATATAAACAATAGGAGCACCGTGACGCATTGACAAAGAAAGAAGCCTTGTAAAAGAAGAATAGTCAGGATTGTCAAATACCTTAACAATATCTTTTATTCTTAGTTCATCTTCTCCCTCTCCTAAACAAAGATCGTATTTTCCACCAGACTTCATTGATCTTTTCATAATTCTTCCTTCTTTGTATTTTTTTGGTATTTCAATAGTATCAGACAATCCTCCAAAAATTTCAAATGGATCTCCGTTCAAAAGTCCAACAAAAATAATCCACTCTTCTCCTTTAATCGTTGCCCGATGAATATCACAAGAAAGACTATTTGGTCTTTTTGGAGCACTTCTATATTCAACAAACTCAGGAAGTTCTGGGTTTATTTCTTTTATCAAAATAATTTTTTTGTCTATTTTCTTAATCATTGAAATGATAACTCCTTTATGAGATCAGCCAATTTGGTATTTTTGCCATTGTACTCAACTATATCGTCTTCCTTCAATAAGGCAGAATTCCCATCTTCAGTAATCACTTCATATTTTTTCTTGGTTTCTTTCTTGGTTATTAAAACTCCAGTTCTAGAGTTGTCCCTATAAACGGTAACTCCCTTGCATCCACTTTTCCATCCAGTCATATAAATTTGTTTTACAACTTCAATAGGAGTATCTTCAGGAATATTTGTTGTATTACTTATTGCGTGACAAACCCACTTTTGTGCAGCAGCTTGCATTTTTACTTTGTTTACCCAATCAATTTCGTTTGCTGTGGATTTATAATATGGGGATTTTTCTACGTCTTTTTCACCAGATACTTCCATCCATTTTGCATAGCCATGATGATAAACTTTATATTCAACCCACCGATCTCCAACTGAATCAATGAAATCTGGGGTTCCTTCCTCATTGTGCATCATTTTTCTACGACGACCATATTCAAGAGAATATACCGGCTCAAATCCAGATGTTGTTTGGGTTTCACAAGATACAGAGCCTGCCGGTGCCGTTGTAATGTTGGCAATATTTCTTCTTCCGAATTTTTTATATTTTTTTACAACAGACTGAGGCAAGCTTTTAAGAATTCTAGAAATAAATGGATGATTCATTTCTTTTTCGACATTACAAACAGCAAATGCACCTCTTTCTTCTGCCATTTCAATTGAAGAAGTATAACTTGCTAAACAAAGGTGTCTATAAAATTCTTCAACAGTTTCAATGCTTTGATCAGAACCATAACGAATTCCAAGAGCGGCTAAGGCGTCGCCTACTGCTGTAACTCCTAGTCCTGTTCGCCTTCCATTTAAACAAGTTGTTCTTATTTTGTTCCAAAGTTCTAATTCTGGCCTTTTGATATGATCTGGCTCTGGATCTTTTTTAATTTTATTGATTATGCTATCAATCTTTTCAACCTCAAGATCAATCATATCATCCATTAATCTTTGGGCTTTTTTACAAACAGATTTATATAGCTCTAGATTGAAAAATGCTTCTTTTGTAAATGGATTGCTAACAAAAGACAAAAGATTTACCAAAAGAAGTCTGCAAGAATCATACATACTAAGAATGAGTTCGGCACAAGGATTTGTGCTAACTGATCCAAATCCTTCTAGTTCATAAATATCAGAAGGTGTCATTCTTTTTGCAGTATCCCAAAACAGTAATCCTGGTTCCGCAGATGCATGGGCATTTTCAATAATCAAATCCCATAATTCTCTTGCAGAATGCATTTTTGTAATTTCAGGAGTTTTACTATCAACTGGCCAACGCATTTCAAAATCTTCATCGTTTTCAACAGCCTGCATAAATTCATCAGATATTCTTATGCTAATATTGGCACCAGTTACTTTATTGAGGTTTCTCTTTATATTTACAAATGTAAAAATCTCAGGATGGTGAACTGAGATTGTGAGCATAAGAGCACCTCTTCGGCCGCTTTGTGCAACTTCTCGTGTTGAATTGCTATATCTTTCCATGAAAATTCCAATGCCATCAGTTGTTTTTGCTGCATTGTTTGTTCTCATTCCTCTTGGTCGAATAGTTGATATGTCAAAACCAACTCCACCTCGCCTTTTTGAAATTTGAACAAGTTCTTCATCGGTTCTTAAAATTCCACCATAAGAATCATATGGCGATTCTATTACAAAACAATTTGAAATTGATTGAATTTGAAAATCATTTCCAATTCCGCTCATTGGAGAGCCTTGAGGAATGATGTATTTAAATCCCGCAAGAAGATTAAAGATTTCATCTTCTGACATCGGATTGGAATATTTTGCTTCAATTCTAGCAAATTCTTTTGCTAAGCGTTTATGCATATCATCTGGTGTTTGTTCGTAATACTTGTCTCCTTTTGAGAGAGCATATTTTTTTACAAAGACATCAGCAGCCAATTCGTCGCCATTGAAGTATTTTATTGATTTTTCTAAAGCTTGTTCGCGTGTACAGAATTCCATTATTACAACCTTAATTTATACAAAAGTTACGATTATCATCGATTTATTTATCAGTTTATGTTTGTCGGTAAAAGATAACTATCCCTTCCGTTTGCTTAAAAATCCTTCAATTTTTTCCCAATTCTTGACTTTAGATCATCTTCCCTGTCTTTGTCGTTTTGAACAAGATTTCCAAAATCTTCTTCTGAAATAACTTTGAACCGTGATGTTGTTTTGTCTATTTTCATTGGAAGAATGTCTCCATCACGACCATTTCTATTCTTGGCAGTGAATCCACGAATGGCACCAGATGCCTTTTGATCCGGCCGGCAGGCGCCTGTAAATACAAAATCTGGCACGTCCAGCTTTCGAAAGCTTTCGCTCATGTTTTCTCCTGTAACAATTTCAGCAGATGAGCCTTCTTTGTTACTTTGAGAAGCACTCCAAACCGCAAACTTTGGAGACATTTCTCTACCCAAGTTTCTAAGATCTCGATAAATGGCCTTGAACTCGTGCCTAGATGCTGCTGTATCAAATTTCTTGATAGAGTTCATTTCGTCAGCATAATCAACAATGACAAGATCTGGGTAGAAGTTCTTTTTTGTCATTAATTTTTGAATATGTGCTCTAAATGTGTTTGTTGTTACACTAGAGCTTGGATATTCTTTAATTATTAACCTTCCAAGACCTTCACTATTTTCTTGATACCATTTATTTACATTATCTCTATTTCTTGTAATGTCTCGGTTATTGATTCCTGTAAACCAGCCATCGTAACGACGACCAACTTCAGCTTCACCCATTTCCAATGTATAATGAAGAACGTTAAATCCTGCCTTTAATGCTGCGGCGCCAACCTGCACAAGCCAGTGGCTTTTTCCAACAGATGGAGCGGCAACAAAGATTCCAAGCTCTCCGCGGCCTAAGCCGCCATTTAGAACGTCAGGATGGTCAAGGTTTGCAATCCCTGTAGGAATTGGACTTCTTTGAATATCTGTAAATCTTGCTTCACGATCCTCTTCGAAGTCATGGCCATAAGACGACTCCTCTCCAGCAATTAATGCCTTTTTCATTATCTCAAGAACTTCACCATATTCATTTTCTATGATTAATTCTGTTGACTTATACAAGGCTTCTTTCATTGCTTGCTTTTTGCAGAAGTCTAACGCCTTTTCTTTTACATAGGGATGGTCTCTTAGATCAGGCTCTTTCTTTGTTTTCTTAAGTAATGAAATTATTTTTGTTAATAATATTTCATCAGCACCTACTCCGCTTTTTAGATTGTCTTTTAGAAGACTAGCAAGAATAGCGATTGTTGGGAAAGTGCTCCATTTATTGTAATAATCATAATAACGCTTTACAAGATATTGAAAATGTTCAAGATCAAAATATTCAACTCTTATGATCTCATGCATTTGCTCAGCCCAAGCAAAGTCAATCAAAAGAGCCTGAATTACTCTTTCTTGGAAATCTTCTCCATAGTCAGCGAATGATGGTAAATGTTGTACGCTATCTTTTAATGCTGTTGCTGTATTTGTCATAATGTTTATTTTCTAATAGTTCAAACTAGGCACTATGAACAAGAAAATAAAAACAATTGCATATGTTTTCAACGTCTATTCCTTCGAGTTCAAGTTCTAAATAAGTCTTCCAAAATTTGATCTTATTATATTGAGGTTTGAACTCATTTACAATTCGATTAATATCTTGAATCTGATCAATAGAAAGAAGCTTGTTATCCAAGTTCATTAACTGAATGTTTCGTAGTACCAGATCTTCGCTGTTTGCTATATTCTGCCACATCACTAAGGGCTTTTTATCCTCTAAAACGTGTCTTTTTGCCTCTTCTAAAATTTGCTCTGCCGAAACTTTATCTTTATTTAAAGCAATCTTTTTTGATAAAGTTTTAAATCCTAATCGCTCTACTCCTGGGATGTTGTCACTAGCATCTCCGTTGAATGCTTTTGCAACCACAAAATTCTCAGGAGTGATATTGTATTCTTCAATCACATCTTTTTCTTTTATAAATTTCTTTTTAGAAGGATTCCATATCTTTGTATTTTCATCCAAAAGCTGATAAAAATCTTTATCATTAGAAACAATAATTTTCTCTTCGTCTGGGAACTTTGATTTCGAAAGATATGCAATCACGTCGTCTGCTTCACAATTTTCAACATGAATTTGAGTAACTGGCAAATGCTGAAAAAGCTTTATCAATAATTGCTTTTGCGCAATCTCGTTATCTTTTGTGTCAGGAATTGCGTCGTCATATGCTCTATTGGTCCTCATGGGCCGTGACCTTTGTTTATATTCGGGATAGAGCTTCAACCTCTTGGGGCTTCCACCTGTCTCCCAAACGATATAAACTTTTGATGGAGAGAGTTTTTTCACTAAAGAAGCCAGAGACTTTAAGTATCCTATCGTTCCTCCAATAGCATTTCCATTTCTGTCCATTTGTGGGTTCGCCATATAATTGCGAACAAACAAATTCATTGAATCAACAAGCATTATTGGTCTCATTCAACCTCCTCATTTGGAAAAAAATGCCAAACAACACTTTCAGATTCAACAATGTGGCCCCAATTAAAATTTTCAGCCTTATCTTTAAAAAATTGTTTTGCTTCTTCAAAGTCTTCAAAAGAATTTTGAAAGTCACTCCAACCGCCAAATGGATAATAATTGTATCCAGCAAACACTAAATATTTTTTCATTCAGCCAATTCCTTTTCCAATTTTGCAAGCTTCTTTTTTAATTTCTCTTTCTCTTTCTCTTTCTCTTGAAGTTCCCAAATTTTCATTTTCTCTTTATATTCTTCCATTTTCTCTTTATATTCTTCCATTTCTTGCTTGTGGGCATCTATCTTTTTTTTGTATAATGGAAGTTTTTTATTGTATTTTTCCATTTCCCAATCGAAATCTTTATTTTCAATTTCTTCTAAATAATATATTTGAAAATATCTATATGAATCATTTCTCCAATCTTGGCTTGATTCGCTATAGGATTTTATAAAAACTTTATCGAGAGAAATTCCTTTAGGAATCTTTTCAATAATTTTTTGAAAAGAAATTTCAATGTCATCAATGTCATCATTGTCATACAAATATTGAGAAACTTCCCTTGTTTTAGAAGGGGCATTCATAATATATGGTTTGCAAGGCATTTTTGGTTCTCTTGGTTTTTTGATCATATATTTACCTTCCAGATGAGCCAAATCCTTTTTCTCCGCGATCTGTTTCATCTTGACTATTTCTAAATTCAAAACTAACATGATGATTGGAAGTATTTGCTAAAACTGGGCGTATTACAAGCTGTGCAATCTTGTCACCCTTTTTTACATGATAAGTTTCTCCTGACATATTAACAAGACAAACCGAAATTGAACCTCGATAACTAGGATCTATTTCTCCTCCAATAGGAAATATTGTCTTTAAAGCGAGACCAGACCTTCCTTCAATTTTTGTCTCTAAACTCCATCGATCATCATATGCATTATTTCCAAATGGAATGATCATGTCGAGTCTTGTAGGGTAATGAGGATTAGAAGAAAACCCTATTCCTGTGTCAATTTTTCCTGAGCTAAGATTTGGTATTTCAACATCTTGTACAGAATAAATGTCAAATCCAATATCGTCTTTGTTTTGAGTTGGAAGAATTGCATCTTCATGAAACTTTACAATGCCTAGCTTTGTTAAATACTTCATTATTCAACATCTCCCATTATGTTTTCTTCAGTATCTGAAATGCCATCAATTTCTGGATCGTATTCATTTGCTTCTTTGTTATTTCTTTGCATCTTCTTTGACATGATGCTATCGAAACATGCTTGAGTTATGTCACGATGCTTATCCATCAAATATTCTTCGGTATCATTCTTTCTAAATTTGATTTTTTCAATTTCTTCGCCAGTCATGGCGTCGCATACGTCAATTCTTCGCCAAGCACCTGAAGAAAATTGATATATTTTTCCATTAACGCTTATTTCCTTTTCACTGTTCAACATATCCCAAATTGCTGAATGTTCTTTGATTCCAACTCCAAAAATAATATCAAATTCAGCAGAACGAAAAGGTGCTGCTACCTTGTTTTTATGAGTTCTGGCTCGAACTCTAATTCCACAAGGCATGATTCCATTTGCATATGCAACTTTCTTTTCCATTTCGTCAGGATAAACATCTGTTACTTTTGTAAGACCAAGCCGAATAGACGAACCATACTTGATCATCTTTCCTCCTTTTGTCTCTTTTTTCTTGGAATCATATTTCATCGCATTCAAAATATCATATTCTTGGTTTACAAGAACAAATAATGCTGAAGCCTCATTGATTGCTGGCATGATTTTTCGAAGTCCAAACGTAATCTGTTTGGCGTTAAGTCCTGGTCTTTGAATGTCGTCAAAGCTCATGTCTCTTTCAATTCTAGAACCTATTCCACCAATAGAGTCCCAAAAAACTGCAATTGGAATAGAAGGACCCAATGTGGCTACTTCTTTCAAAAATTCTTCAGCCGCTTCAAAAGCTCCTTCTATCGAATCTGCCGTGGCATAAATAAGCCCACTTCCAACATTAATTCCAAGAGCTTCAAGGTTTGGAACAGAGGTTGCCAACTCTGTATCAATATACAAAGAAATTCCACCATTATCTTGAACCCATTTTGCTATTTGATAACAAATATGAGATTTTCCAATTGATTCTGCTCCAAAAATTTCAACAAGCCGACCACCAGGAAGACCTTTGTTTTCTGCTCCACAAATCCAATCAATTGTCATAGAGCGAGTAGAAAACCAACGTTTAATCTTCGCTGGATCTTCTTGATCCTCTCCGAGATTATAAAACAATTTGCCCTTTTTACCAAGCTTTGCATTTAGATTCTCAATCATTTTATTTGTAAAATCTTTAATGTCAATTTCTTTAATTTCTTTATCTTTTTTTGCCATAAGTCTCCTTTGTCTCTTAATAAAAAAAGGAAAGGCACAAGCTCCTTTCCTTTTGTTTTGACAAGTATATTACTTGTCATCGATGGTTTATATCGAATTACTCATCATCATCGTCATCGTCATCGTCATTCATGAAATCATCAAGCTCTTTGAGTGCATCCTCTTTGCTCAATGGCTCCTGTTCTTTCTTTTTACGTGGCGGTGCTTTCTTTGGAGCCTTTTCCGCCTTTTCGGACTTAGCCGCTTCTGTACCTTCACTTTCATCAACCTCAGCAGGTTTTGAAGTGTTCTCCGCCCACATAAGAAGAATCTTCTTTAGTGAATCATAGTCATGACGCTGATACTTTAAAGCTTCATCCAGATCTGGAATGTTGCTTAGCCACTCTTTGATTTTGGCTGGATCTTCTGACAATGGAGCCTTGTCAAAGTCAGGATCAATATTTCCAATTTTCTTATTCATTGGAAACTTTTTATTTGGATCTTCTACAACGGGAACCGTTATCCATCTGCAATTTTCTGGGTCGTTTAGGACTCCATATTTCTCATGCTTCATGAACAGCTCAACAAGTCGTTCATAAACTTTCTTAGAAGAAAATTTCCACAAACGTGGACCTAGACTTTCTTCTCCCTTTACGATAACAGGAATATAAGCAGTCTGTGATGCAAACAATAGTTTTGCATCTTCTTGATCCTGCTTTGCCTCTTTCTCTTCTTTTCCTTCTTTACTCCAAAGCTTACGAATCAATTCTTCTACGGGATCGTCTTCTCCGAACTGCTTGAGTGTCAATGGAGCTTGAATAAATCTACCATTTTCATCTTTTAAGCTAAATCCCTTTTCGTCTTTCATATTTCCAAGAGTGTAATAAAACCATCTTTCTTCAAATGGATAATCGCTTTCAGGTCCCCAAGGCAAAAGATATACTTGATATTCATGTTCCTTTTCTCCCTTTGGAAGTTGTGGCGTCCAGAAAATAGATGCTCTTGTTGATGTTGTTTTTTCGCCCTTAAGTTGGGCAACTTTATTTTTCAATCTGTTTAGGTCTAATTTTTTCATAATTGTTCTTATTATCCTCCAAGCCTTTGCTTGTTTGTGAGTTCTTAAAAGTGTACCTTGGTCTTTCGTTCTTGGTGACCTTTCAAGTACATCTATTTTATACCATCTAATGGCATCTTTGTTGCAAAAGTTGTGCCGAAAATTCATCAATGATTTCAACAACTTATAAAATAGTTTAATTAAAATTTAATGAGTAATTTCAACAACTTACAGAGCTAAAATTGAGGGCAAACAAATGGGTGATGAGAAGTCTTTTGAGCGCGAATTTTTCCACTTTCAAGATATTGCCAGTTCCATTTGGGAGCCAATCCGTTTAGTTCTGGCTCTTTACTTCCCCATATAACAGCTTTTTGATTATATTTTTTTCCAAGATCCATTAGTTGAGATTTGGAAATGTTTGGAATCAAATATCCAGTTTCTCCATAATAAAATGTTGGAAAATGTTCAAATCCCATCTCCTTTATGTCAGATAAAAGCTGATTATTTGCTGCATTGTTATATTCTTCTTCAGAAGGGGCTTTTTGTGGATTTTGTCCAGATATCATTCCAATGCATTGCATTTTTTGATCAACAAACTCTAATAGAGTTGCACGTATAAATTCTCTTAACATATATTATATCTTTATTTCCTGATATCTTCTTGTCCAGTGACTTCCCAAATCAATATTAGCACCACTTCTTACTCTTTGAATGTCCAAATAAGCTTCATTTGTATAATCATAAAGCTTTTCAATTGTCTTTTCAGCTTTTTTGCTTCTTCCGATTTCCATTAATGATTTTCTTAGATCTGTTATGGTTTCTTTCTTTGCATGCTTTGCGGCAGTTCTTTCATTTAAACCAGCAGCAATCGCGTCATCAAAATACTTCCAAAAATTCCAATTAATTGTTGGATTGGACACTCCTCCACGATAAGGAGAAGACATGTCTTCATTTATTGAACCGCCACCAAAAGCTCTAATTGATTGCTCATCATTTTTTTTCTTTTTGCCCTTCTTCAAATAAGGACTTTGATTATCAGGGCCAAGAGGGCCAATATGTCCGGCAATGGCGCCGCCACCAACAGCAGATATTTCATCCAATTCTTCAGAAGTAACAGCGCTAGCAACAGCTTCTTCAGGAGTTGCTCCATCCGCCCAAAGGGCATCATCAAAGTTATAAGCAGAAAATCCATCTCCCTTTGGAACAACTCCAACAATGATTCCATATGGAGAAACAAAAACATCAAAGAGACCAGATTTTCCTTTAAATATAAAACGCCCAGCACTTGTTAAAAGCGGGGCGTCCTTTAATTCTTTTAGAATGTTATTGCAAATCTTTTGAAATGCTTCATTCATAGCTGGCGAACTATCCCAGTGATGAGAAGTTCTCATGTAGTCTGTGTAATATGATGGAAACTGATATGGAGGATTAAATGTTGCTCCAACATCTTCAGGATCATCTGGGTCTCCCATCCAATATTTTATATCTTCTTCCGTAGACGTGTTCTGCATAAGGCGTGAACCCATCATTGAAGCTGATTGATTAGGAGTTCCTGACTGACCACTTCTTGGCCATGGACTTGGTAATCTAGATTGCACATGGGTAGAATGTGGAAATCCTCCACCTACCGCTCCTCGTCCACTACTTCCCCTATTTTCACTTAAATTAAATACTTCTTTAAGTGATATTTGCTTTTTTCCTAAATCCATAAGGCTAATTATTCATTTTTCAAGCAAAAAGCAACATATAATGCAATTTTAGTTACTATTGAATACTTTATGAATAATTTCCATCGGAGGATTAGGAAGCATAGGATTTCCAGAATCTTTTCGGCACCTTTGTTCATATTTGTACCAATCTCTGAAATCATTAGGAAGCAACCAAATAGGCCAAGTTTGATTCTTTAATTCTTCTTTTTGTATTAAACAAGTGTAAGCTTCTGGCCCTACAAATTTTGGCGAAACAGAATTAATTTCAAAAGTATCTATTTTTGGTTTTGATTTATTGTTTTTATTCTTCTTTGATTTCATTTTCTTTAAATCCTACGAAACGAGTTGCGGCATAAACAGCAAAGGCCAAAGGAACTTCTCCAAACTTATAATTGTCATTTGCACCAGTTCCTGAAAGAAAAGCCAAGAACTCACCTTGTGAAAGGGAAATTCCAAAATGATTCATAAGCCAAACCGTTCTATCAAATGGCTTCATAAACTGAAGCTCAGTATTATATTTGAACATCATTCCACGATCCTGATGCCACTTATCTTCTGGAATGAAAAGATCGTTCTCTAAATCTCCAACAAGACCAAGGTTTCTAAAAAGACAACAAAGAACCATTGACTCTTTTGAAAGATTCAATTCAAACTTTTTATTGATAGAAACACAAGCCTTTAGTGTTTTTAAATTAAAATCAACAAGAGAGCCCATCTCTGTCTTTGTACTAGAAGGGCATGTAGCAAGTCTTTCTCCTAGTGCTTCCAAAAGATTATTTATTTCTTTAGATCTTTCTCCGCTTCCATTCTCTGCAAAGTTGCAAAAAGTATCCCAATTTTCTTGAATTTGTTCAGCTTCCATAGCCTATATCGTATCAGAGTCTAGCAAAAGTTTGTCAGATAATCCAGGAATTTCTCCACCAACAGATTTGATTTTTTGAATCCATTCAGTTGAAAGCATCTCAGGAGGCATATCAATTCCAATATTATCATGAATAACAAAAACAGGAATAGCATCTGTATCTTTTAGAGCATTAATTATATTAAAAAACCCAAGTATGGCCGCATCAACCGCTGTGCTCTGAATGATGTTATTGTAAAGTTTGTGACCAGCTCCATCTTCAGGATATATCGCTCTACCAAAATGATTTCGTATTATTTTTTTATCTTGAAATTCTTTTGATAATTTTTTTGTAATATTGTAAATATCAAAAAATTCTTTTAACTGTTTTATCGTTTGCTTACAAACAGAAATTGGCAAACCTGTTTTTTCAGATAAACTTTGAGAACCTGCTCCATACATCACAGACAATGTTGACAATTTGACAACTTCTCTAGAAAACTCTCCTCCAAAAACAGTTTCATTAATATAAGAATAAATGTCTTCAGGAACCTTATGTCCACAAAGAATAAGAGCTAGCCTTGGCTCTAATGAAACATAATCAAACTGAACAACTTTTCCGCCTTTATATCTACTTTTTATAAGTGTCTTTAATTCTTTATTTAGTCTCAATATTTCAGGGCCAGAAACAACCTTGGCCCTTCCAGATATTGTTCCCAATAAATTATACTTAATTGGCTCAGCAAACCCTTTCTTGTCTGGTTCAAAGCTTTCGATTACCGATTGATTGACTCCTTGAATGTCGTGATCCATAATAAAGTTCCATTTTTTCTTATGAATCTTCATTCTTCCTAAGGAGCTTACAACCTTACATGATGCCTTGAATATGTTTTCATAGTAAGCTAGGTCAGAACCCTTTAAAGCCTTAGAAACTTTATCTACAATATCTTGGACCCATGTCTCAAACAAGTTTCTTGGCAATGCCAATTCCCAAGGAATGTCTTCTCTTAAAGTAAAATTTCTAAATACTTTTTGATGAAATTTTGGAGGTTCAATAACAATTTTTGTGCCAGACAAATATAATGCAGTTAATAAATCTTTTTCTAATTCTGGGTGTCCAACAACAAAAGAGCTTTCTTGGAATTCTTCTATCCATTCACCATTTGATTTTCTGTGCTTTTTTGAGCCAATTAATCTTCGATGAATAACAAAATCCATGCAACCATCATACTACCATGAAACAAGAATTTAGCCTTGATCATTCGTTTCTTCAAAACTGGACAAAATTGAGATGGCATCTCCAACTTTTTGAACTGCACTCTGATACTGTCCATAAGCATCCAAAGGCGTCATTGTGACACTTGTATAAAATTTTCCAGGCTCAAGAGAATGTTGAATTTTTGTTGCGGCATAAATGTTATCAAAAGATGTTCCTGTTCCAAAATCACAAAATATTGACTGAGTAAATTCCATAATTGGACAACCAAATAATCTCATGTTCATCTGTGCCGGAAACAACCTTATTGGCAATCCATTTGTTGCTCCACCGTTGGGGGTCAAATCTCCCTTATCTCCCGCATTAATCATGTTAATGGTCGTCAACTTCGGATCTTGCATAGTCTTCAATCCTGCATCAATTACCGAAGAATTATTTACACCATAAAACATTGTTGGCATGGTTTGGGCAATAAAGTTTTTTATTTCTCTTGGCCCACCTTTAAACTTTACAACAGTTCCAGAACCTTTGTCGGTTTCAGTTATTTCAATTAAATTTGATTTTTTTGCTTTGTCAATGATATCCTGAAGAGAAGATTTGTACTTATCTTCATTCTCTCTAGGAAATGAAGCATTTCCAAAAGATCTTATTTCATCCCGTCTTTGGGCTGTCAAAAATGCTTGCTGACCCTCATAAGATGTTGCCAATTTATCAAATATATGAACTCTAAGAACGGTCAATCCATCAAAAATATTTTCTGTTTCGCCTTCGCCTGAAGGTGAGGCTGGGACGCATTCGACATAGATGTCAACTTGTGGCAATTTAAAAATTCCATCAGGAACACCTGCCTCTTTCATTCTCTCTTCAATAGCGCTATTCAAGGCTGTTGGGTTGTTTTTAAAATTTTTTGTAGGAACATTCAATCCAGAACCACCCGTTGTTCTGTCTGGTTCGTATCTATAAAAATCCCTTAATCCATAAAGAGGATTTGACATATCTTCAAAATATCTGCTTCCAAGAAATCTAACAAATTCCTGCAAAGCCAAATTTGCTGTTCTTCTTTTGGTTCCAAGTTTTTTATAGCTTTTTTTGAAATTAGCAATATCTATTGGAAATTCTCCAATATTTTTATTTGCGCCAAAACCAGCATGATCATTCAGGTTATAATAAATAACTTGAATGTCATCAAATTTCTTTGTAAGAGCCAAAGGCTGAACAACAAACAAAAGAACAAGTTTTGCAAGGCTTACAAATTGCTCAGCCTTTTCTCCTTTTTTTAATCCGCCAGTAAAATTTAAAGGATCCAAAAATGGATCAGGTGTTTTTGCACTTCCTTGTATTATGGAAATTTTCTGATTTATTCTTTCTGCAATACTGTCCGACAAAGATCGAGCTTCACCATCCGTTCCATCCGTTCCATACAATTTCTCTAATGCAATTCTTAATTCTTTCGCGGACTCAGAAGGTGTTCCACTCAATTGTGATAATGTTTTTCTTAATTCTAATTTCAGCTCTTTGCTCAATTCAATGTTTGAATTATTATCGCCCGCTGTATTTAAAATTTGTTGGCCTCGAATTTCTTCAACAAATTTTTGATCTTGTTTGAAAACTCGCTGTCTAAGCTGGGATATTTTTTGTTGGAGTTGTCTTACCAGCTCTTGTGACTCAATTGTTGAATCTGTATCAGCAACTTTGCTTGTGTACATGTCAACGCCACCCTTTGTAAAAATAGACAAATCAATATCCATCTCTCCATTGGTTTTCATATTTAAATCATAATTGTTTATTTGATATTTTTCTTTTATCTTCAAAGCATTTATAAAATCTGCAAAAACATTTTCTCCTGATTTGTCAGGATGTTCCCAGCCCCACTCAATCAACATCTCTGTTTCATTATAAAGTCCTGCCTTTATAAAGTCAGCAATCTCATTTAGTCTTGAACGATCATGAAGAGTAAATGAAAGTTTTGCTGTTCTATAAGAAATCATTCCGGCAGCTTGTGAAACATCAACTTCAAACTTTCTTAAAGAGGCTAAGGGTCTAAACATATCAATAACAGGAGTTATTCTGTTTTCTTCAGAATTGTTTTGATCTGCATTGATCATTGTTTGTGGTAATAGAAACAATTCAGTACCAGCTTCTCCGATTCCTTGAGGATTTGAATCTCCTGTCAATGAGAAGTCATTGTCTGTAGAAACTGCTGTTTGCAATTTTAAATTAAAAGAGCCTGCCCCACCAGGAGTTAATCCAGCTCCAGGATCGTCATTTACTAATTGTCCAGAACCTTGAAGAAATCTTAGAGTCGATGGAGTTATTGGTCTGTTATCTGAAGAAATTGCTGGCCTTTGAAACTGGAATTTTATATTAATAAATGGAATTGCTCGACTCCATTCCATTGTTGGAATCGCATTAAAAAATATTGATAATGCATTTCCATTTTTATTGGAAAGGGCAATTTGACTTGTTCTATTAAATATAACAGAAACAGTTGGAGAGTCTTTGCTTGGAGCTTGGGGATTGCTATTTATTCCGTTTCCTTCTTGAGGAATTAAAGTTCCAAAGATTTCTTTAATTGAAGTATCAGGTCCCAAATCTCCAGAAAGGCCATCAGATATCTCGTTTTCAAAAAATACAGTGACAAGATCAGACAATACAAATTTAGCCAAGGAATTCGCTAATCCAGAAGCAGTAATTCCGGCATTTTCAAAATCACTAGATAGATCAGTTAATTTTTGCATCAAAATAGGAGAAGTATAACTACCTCTTTGGGTATTAACAATTATTTCAGAGATTGCTTTGATTGTAGCAGGAATTTCGCCTCCAGGTTGAATTATGGTGCCTCCTATGTTAGCACCAGAGTTTTCACTACCTGGTTCTCCTATGTTTGCCTGAGCTGCATTTGATTGCAGAGAAAGAGTTCTAATCAAATCTCCAGTCACAAATTCCTCTAAAGAAAAAAGTAAAAACCATTTTCTTAATTGATTTACTGCGTCATCAAGTGTCGTTTTAGGCATCGTTATCCTATTATACTAGCAATGTCTGTAAGGTTTGGAATTCTTATAATTGTTTCAGGTGGAACCTGCAAACCCCAACCTATTTCCGAAGCAGCGGCAATTACCCACCAAAGTCTTCCATTGTTATAAATCTCGCCAGCAATACTATCTAATCGCTGACCCTGAAGAACTCTTGAATTCGTAAATCTAATCGTTCCAATTTCAATTCCATCACGTATTGCTTGAATGGCACGAGATGTTCCATACTGCCTATTTGCTCCAATAATATTTGATCTTGCATATCTTCTAAGTGCCATAATTTTCCTTGTTATTTATAATTTAAAGTCCGCCCGGAAAGCCCTTAGTAGACGAGCCCTTTGCATTGGCATTACGCAAAGTGCTTGCCGCATCCAAGTGATTAGAATTGAATTTGGTTTCTGCGTTATTATCTTGAACAACTTTATTGTCGCCCATAAGATGTCTAACCGCATTTCCAACAGGATATTGAAATCCTCTATTAAATCCTTTCTCATCAATGCCAGGTGCAATGTCATGGATTACTGCAAATGTCATATTGCATGTAATCATTTTAGGAGCACGAGAACCAAATTCAGATGTTTCCCAAGTAATGTTTGGAGCCGTCAAATCAGAGAATGCCAATCCCGTAATTACTCCTCCAAGACCTTTTCCTTGAACGCTTTGGAATGATCTAACAATCGCATTTTGCTCTGGGCTAAATGGGTCCGAAGGAGGAGACGAAACTCCAAATCCTGCCGGAATGTCTGGTCCTTGAGCGGCAGAAGATGCTAATTGGCTAATTTGACCAGGATCAGGAACAAGATCATCAAATGTGACAATAAACTTTCCTTCCATTTCACTTGGAGCATTTTCTACTTCCACTTCATAATATGCAACACGATGCTCTCCGTAATCTTCAATCTTGGCTGTTTCAAACAGTCCAGAATCCGGAAGTAAAGGTCCACTAATTTTTACCTTTGTACTAGAGGTGACCACAAGTTTTCTTTTTGGTTCTTGTTGAAACAATGCCTTTACACGAGCAGCCCCTCCCAATGCATCAGGTGCCACAGGATAACCTGTTCTTTTAGGAAGAAGAATCGCTGTCTCGCCAGCCTTATATCCATCTTTTGCATCTCTAGTTACTGCCGGATTTTTTAACATTCTTTCTCTAATTTGTCCAATTTTTGTTTTTATTCCATTTAATGTATTATCATCCTTAGATGAAGCAACAATATTAAATTGTTTTTCTGGAAGTCCTGCACCAAATAGTCTTGTCAATCCTGTCTTGGAGAAGTTTGATCTTATCAAGTCTCCAATCCTAAGACGAATAACGGGAGTGCTTGCTGGAACCTGGGAGAAAGGCTGAATGAACCTTTCATCGCCGGAGGCAACTTCTCGGCCACGTGTCCAAGAGGGATATACTAACGTTGTTAATTTATTTACCTTCCACCACATGTAATCAAAGTCATCTTTAGATGTAGCAAGAATTTTGAATGATAAAGTTATTGTTCTTTCAGTTGAAATATAAGTTCTAACATTGTCAATTCTACCATACGCCGTTGCCGACTCATACTGAGGAGTGTAATTGTCTTCCAAACTATCCAAAAAGGCATGGAATGAAATTATTTCATTTGTCCTTAGATCATGAAAATAAAATGGAACATACTCAGAATCAAGTTCTGACTCAACCATTGCAACTGTTTCTGCTGTTATTCTTCCATTTCCATCAACACTAGCTAAATGACTGCCAGGTAATGATGCCAAGGACTTTTGAGCATCACCAATTGACGCTCCTATTTCCGAAGCTCTCATTATTTCAGGAGGAAATAAGAACATAGACATTGTAGCTCCAGTCCTCATTCCAGAAGACAAGTTGCTTCTTCCATTTCGAATCCTCATTACATTTGTTGCGGGATTGATTGGCAGATTTTCTAATGATGACTTTTTTGTGTCTTGAGGATCAAATCCTTGCTCTCGCGCTTCTGCCGCCTTATCTCCCATTTGCGCCATTATATTAAGAAACGCAATTATCTTGGAAGACTTTAAAACATCAATCAATCCCAAGAATGCCTGAGCAGCAGCTAATGGATTTTGCCCAGAGCCAAAGACTTCAGCAACACTTTGAACAATAATGTTTCCACTTCTAATAATATTTCTAACAAATATAGCAAAAAACTGAGGTTCTCTTATTACTCTTCTAAACGAAGAGCCGTCAAAAGAAAAGAATAAATCTAGCCCTTCATTGACAACCGTCAAAAAGTCTCTTTCTGTATCGCGGATTCCAATGGCGGCCAAACTAAACAACGCACCAGGAGGATTTGGCTTTCCAAACTCTCCTATAATAAAAGGTCCACGGCTTGGAGTTTTGGAAAGTTTTTCTTTTACCATTAATCCAAGAAATCCAACGAAAGCGAATGCAAGAACTCGAATTGCAATTGTTAGAACAAGAGCAAGGGCTGTCATTCCAACGGGAAGGAAACCGCTAAATGGTTCCAAAGGAGTGTTCAAATGTCCCCAAGATTTATTATTTGGATTTATTTGCGCTTCGCTATCTGTTCTTGGTTTTCTTGGAAGATTGAAGTTTTCTTCCATTACAGCACTAGCCCTTAGGTCATTTGTGTCTGCACGAAGCAAGGCTATCTGTGAAGCACCTGGGATTAGGGCTCCAAGGCCCACAGCAAAACTTTCAGGTGGCTCTAAAGGATCTCCTTCCTGCACTGCCTTAATTTCTCGTGCGGCTCTAAACATTAGAGAGAAGCCAATTTTTTGCAAGTCTTTTATTTCAATATCCTTGCCATCTTTATTGTGACGGCCAAACTCAGACTGGGTTCTTCCCATTACTGTTGGCGCAGCTCCGGCATTGATAAATGCTCCATTAGCGCCAGGAGAAAATCTATTATTATCTAATGCTCCTCTAATAGCATCAAATATTGGACCTTCAGCTTGAGCAACTCCTGTTTGGCCAGAGGTATCAGTTAATCCTTCTTCAACATCTCTAAGGAATGTATCTGCCTTTCCTTTGGTCAAATAAGAACCGATTGAAGGAGTGAAAATCTGTCCACTATTTGAATATGATCTTAGTTGAGCATTTTGGGCAGTTGGAGCAAATGGATTTTCAGAACCATTTAAAACATCGTCTAATGGTGCAGGTTCTCCGGTTGATGTTGTGGATGATCTTTTTTGAACGCCAGGAGATATTGTAAATTTATTTTTTTCATCCTTTGATAAACAATGCAAGAATGTGGCAAGGGTTTCAATAACCTCTTCCTTTAGATCGTCTCCTTGCTTATATTTTCCGTCTACGTCACTTCCGTCAATTACGTAAACTACTTCCTCATTTTTATCAACTGATGCCATTTATTTTTCCTTATCTTTATTAGGTATTAGGTTGTCAAGCTTTTGGTAAATTGCATCTTTGAAATCTTTGTCATCCATCTTTTCAATAAGTGGATTAAACATTTTTTCTTGAAAATATCCCATAAACCTTTCCATAAAATCAGACAATTGTTTTTTTTCGTCTTCGTTTTCTATGGTTCCCAGAAATTGTTTATATTTTTCATCCTCGGTCAATGCCTTGTGAATATCTTTGTGCATTTCTTCGATCTTCATAATTTATAACTTTTTATTGGTCTTGGTCGATGTTACGAACTTCTTAGTATCTGCTATTGCGTCAGCAAGTTTAGAAGGATCAAGTTTAACTTCAACATTGATATTAACATTAAAGTTTTCATGTTCAATTCTCAATGATTCGCTACCCTTCAATCCAAGAACCTTTCCTAAGTTTTCAAGTTTTGGCTTTACATTTACTGTTGATAAATTTGAAAGTTCAGAATTTATATGGTTTGAAGTTTGAATTAGTTTTGATATTGCTTTAACGATGGCTAAATCTTTTACTTTGCTTTTTGAAAGCTTTAAAAGCTCATCAGGTACATCTGTAAATGCGTTACCAGCTTCAATTACTGCAATTGGGGCTGATGACAATTTTATTATTTCTGTTGCAAGCTTTTCAGAATTGCTTGACGACAAAGATAGAGATTCAGACTCTGATAATGTTTTTGACAGTTCTTCTAAAACGGAAATCCCTGTTTTAGTAGATTCAACAATAGATTCTATTGCTCCTATGTTTATTTTAAGACCTGATATTTTTGAAATCGAATCAGATATTGATGACATTGACCCAATGGCATCAGAAGCCTTTGTGAATTTTTCAGAATCAAAATCACTAAAGGCTTCAGAAATTTCCTTCATTTGATCTTTTACTCCGCCTTTTTTTAAAATAATTTCTTTTGATTTAATCAATTTAGATTCAAGTTTTTTTATTTTTTTAGGATCAAATTTTGCTGCCCGATCAAAATTTGAAAATATGTCATCAACTGTAAAGGCTTTTGTTTCTGTTTTTGTTTCTGTTTCTAATCCTACTTCTGTTGATTTTTCTGCTTGTGCTTTCCAATTTTCACCAAATTTACCCCAGGCGGCTTCAACGCGGGTTCGAGTGTCTGAGCTAACCAGGTTATTAATTACTCTGCTTCCAAAGTTCTCTAAATTTGATTTTTCAATTGTTTTATTCCAGGAATTGATAGCTGTTGATGCTAAATTGGAAGAGTATTTGTCAGCCAAAGACACATCTTCATCTTTCCAAAAAGTTATTTTGTCTTTAAAATTATGAAACTTATTGACGGCATCTTCTCCAAAATTTACAATGCTATCAAAGCCATCGCTAAATTCCTTTGCAATTTTTGGAGCAATATCTAACACGTATTCTTTAATTTTATTAAATGCTGATGTTATACCTTCCCAAACATTGTTTCCTAAATCTACCCAAAACTTTTTAGAAAACAACTTCTTAAAAGATTCTATAGGGCTCTTTATGATTTCTATGATTCCCCTAAAGACAAAATCAACAGCCTTTCCAATTCCGTCTATTACAGACTTGATTACTTGTCCTGCTTTCTTCATGGCCTTTGATGCAAACGAAAATGCATCTGCAATCACTTTAGCTAAAGTTCCAAGAATAGGAACGTCTTTTAGAGCATCTGCAAGCCAGTCATAGACGCCAGAAACCAAACTAAACCCAATGGAAAATGCCTTTGTAAAAATTGCTGATATTGCCGAACCTATTCTCAAAGGAAGCTTTGCATTGCGTATAATGAGTTCTTTTAGAAAGTTGAATGTCTTGCCAATAAAGTCTGATGCAGCTTTTTTAATTTTTTCTTCATCGCCACTAAAAAATGAAGTAATAAGCTCGCCAGCAGAACCCCAAAGTTCGAAATTTGTTCTTAAATAATTTTTAATATCATCTGCAAAGCTTTTTCCAAAAGCCCCCTCAATAGAATTAAACATTTTTTCAGAGAGCCCGGCAATCCAGTTTGCCACTTCTTCACCGATCCAGTCTGGCATCAATCCAAACGTTAACGCATCAATAATGCCAGTAGTTCCAGCAGCAACTACTCTTTCTGTTTCTCCGAACTTCTTGTCAATAGAATCTTTATATTTATCTAAACCCTGATTTATTCCAATGGCAGCGGTTACTGCAAATGCAACACCCCCAGCCACTCCTGCTGCCTTTCCAAATTTTGAAAATAAACCTTTAAACCCACCAACTTGTGTAAATGCCATTTCAATACCGGACTTAAGAGCTGTGCCGAGTCCGGCAGCAAGAGCCTTAATAACAGCAGGTCCAAACAATACACTAAGGGCAGCTTTTAAGGCTGGTTTTACTTTTTCAAATACTTCTTCCCAATCAATCTTCTTCCACCAGTCTACAATTTTATTCCAAAAGGCAAGCAATAAGCCTTTTGTTGCTTTCCATAAATCTTTTGCAACAGGTCCAAGCTCTTTTGATATGTTGAATAGTATGTCCAAAAGAGCATTTGTTCCTTTCTCTCCGGCAGAACCAAAAACTTCACTAAAAGCCTCAAATAGTGTCTTGTCTCCTTTTACAAATATTGTTATTGCTTCAAATAGCTTTGTAATATTCTTCATTGCAGTTTTTACTGCGCTAAGCATTATTTGACCAATTGCACCAAATAATTCTTTAAAACCTCCAATAACTTTTTTAATAGCACCTTTTTGATCTCCTTCCATTCCAGAAAATGCTTCTTTCATTGAGTTCAAAAGGTTTTTAAAGGCATTTTTAGCTTTTTGAGGATCTCCTAGATCCTTAAAAAACTTTCTAAAGGCATCCAAAACTTTTCCGCCGAGCTTTTCGTATTTCTTTGGATCAAAAAGATCTTTCATTCCTGACAAAAGTTGTTTTACTCCAGGAAATGCCTCAACAAAAACCTGTCCAACCTTTCTACCGGCTCTTTCTGCCGCCCAAAGAGATTTTTTGATTCCAATCATTACATCTCTAAAATCCCCACTCCAACGAACACCTCGTTTAAATCCCATCATAAAACGATCAAAAAATCCACCAGTTCGGCTTCCGCTTTTAATCATTCTTTCAATGCTGTCAGAAAGCTTTTCCATGGCTTCTGCTTGGGTTATCTGTTGTTGTTCGGCTGTTTGTCCCGCAGACTGCATGTCTTCATAAGCAATTCCCTGTTTATCCAATGCAAATACAGAATTTAATGCCTGATCAGCAATTCCCGTGGTTTGTGCAAGGTAATTTCTTTCTTGCCTTGTTAGCTTGGTAATGTCTTTTCCTGCCTGATAAAAAGATTTTCGAACCATGTCAACTCTTTTGCCAAGATCCTGTTCGGCAATCATGTCCATGGCATCAATATTCATTCCAAATGCTTGAGCCATCCTTGCCGCACCTTCTGCCGCATCTTCAAAATTGTCAAACTTATCAACAATTCCAAGAAGATCTTTAAAGTCTGCTCCAAGCTTTCTAGAATAAACTGACAATTGGGCCATTTCACGAACGCCAACAGATCCAAAGGTTTTAAGGTCTTTGGACATTTCTCCAACGTCTCGACCAATAACCTTTTGAGAAATTCCAAATTGTTTTCCAAGAGATGTTGTAAAGTTCGTTGTTTTTCTTAATGTTTCTTCAAATGTATCGCCAGTTCCTTGCGTTAGCTGGGCCAAGGATTTCATCATGTCTCCAGATAATCCAAGTCCTTTCTGATAAGCTGCAAAGTATTCTGATTGTTGGGCAATTTCTAAACCAAAAACATGAGCAACAGAACCAAGGGCTTCAAATTGTTCACGCACAAACTTTAATCGTTCATGCATGAATCCGAGAACACGATATGTTGACAAACCTGTTTCCGCCAATTCTCCTCTTAAGTTTTTATATCCTTGAATAACATGCTTTGAAAGATCTTCTCCGAAATCACCAAATGCTTTTCGTGTTTCTTCAAATTCCCTTGCAAGCAAAGGCTCTCCCTGCATTCGATTTGCTTCATTTATAAAGGCATTAAATACCTTAAATGGAATAGCAAGAATTGCTTTTCCAATTGAAAACATTCCTTGAACAGCAGAACCTGCAAGAGAAATAACCCCACTTAAGCCTGTCTTTAAAAGATTGAATCCGTTGGTTATTCCTGTTACAAAACCTCCAGCCGCAGCACCCCAAGCTGATGCTTTGCTTGTTGCAACTCCATATTTCCCAATTAAGCCTTGAAATCCATCATCAGTTTCTTCAAGGGCACCTGCTGTCATTGATGCCATATCTTGACTTTGTTTTCCAAACTGCTTGGCATGATCACCAGCAACCTTTAATGACTCTTCAAGACTTTTTGATTTATTAATAACATCGTTATTAATGTTGACATTAGAAAGAGATTCAACTATTTTTTGAGTGATTTCTGCCTGCTCTTGCAAACTGCGCGTATTCTCGCGCATAATCCTTTTTTGATCGATCAACAACTTATTTAGCTGTTGTTGAATTTCAACATTGTTTGCATTAGCCATAATAATTTAATAAGCAAAAGCCCTTGCCATAAATATCTTTGAAATCAAAAAAACGGCAAGGGCTTTTGCTTATGGACCATTAAACCTTAATAGCCTTGTAGGAACGTTTGTTCTTTCTTTGTTTTGTACGGACCTAATTTCAGGGGTGTTATGGTGAGGAGCCCTCGATTCGCTTATAGGTTTATTCTGAGGCGTCTGATTGTGTGCCATCATCATTCTGTTCCTAATAAACTCCTTGTCTTGTTTGGAAAGTTCCTTATCCACATCTTCTTCAGGTTTTTGACCATTCTGTCTCTTTAATTCTTTAGAAATTTCATTAATAAAGAACCTTCTTAGATTTATTGGCAAAAACCTAGCTTCATGATAAGTGAAGCCCCCATAATACATTAAAAGAAAAATCTCTCGATTATAGATCGTTTTATCATTCAGGCCAAAAAAAGCCGGCACCAAGAGGCATTCCCACCTCCTCAATATTTCCACATGCAGGACATGATGCCTCTTGCTTCATGATAATCCCAGCCTCATGTTTATCAATATAACGACGCAATGCTTTTGAATCGCCAGCTCTCATATTATCAACAAATCTAGCAATATTTGCTTTTGAAGTTTCTTGATCAATCTGAACAATGCAATGCTTCAATCTTGTGGTAACATAAGAGTCTCTTATGGAACCAAGCTTTTTCATTTTTTCTTGAATAATATTAATGTCTTCTTCGTCAGCTCCTGTCAAAAACTTAAAGAAAACTGTATGCTTTGTAATTGGCAACTTGAATGAGAAACAGTTTTCTCCCGGCCTAACTGGCTCAATTTCCAATCTCTTCAACGGAAGCGCAGCCAAATTGAAAGAATTGTCATAATTGTGATCACATGAGCTGCACTGAATTTCTGCTGGATATTCTGCTCCGTACCCGGTAATTCTCAAAGCAACCATGATTGCGTTTCTATCTCCGGCAATCATGTCTTGAACATTGATGCTTTTGTCCATAAGGCAGCTTCGAAGCAATTCCGTAATAACTGTTCCTTTTTTAATAAGAGCCCTTGAAGTAAGAATGTCCTCTTCTCTGGCTGTCATTACTCGAATGTCCACAGTCTCTCTACCATGCAAACTTGAACTTTCTGGGTATACAGCTCCTTTTGATGGAAGCGGCACGCTTTCAAATGGAACATCGTCAAGAACCATTGGGCCAGAGGCTTGTTGGCCAAAAACAGCATTTTTCTGTTCTCTTGTTGGATCTCCCATTTGAGGGGTTGTGTGGTTTGTGAAATTTTGTTCTTCTGACATGCTATTTTAAAAATCCTTAGATAGACCGACTTCTTCTATCATAGGCTAACAAATGTTTTTTGTTAAAACATTTGACAAATTTACATATTCACTATGTCAGAAATTTGGAAATTTAAAAATCAAAGTTCTTTGACAAATAAGCATTCAAGATATAAGATAGTTTATCTAAGTTTTCTCTTGAATTTTTTATATTATTTTTTATGCTTTGATTTATCTCAAAATATGGCCCAAATGTTTCATAGTCAATTAAACCTTCTAAAAATTTAATTGAACTCAAAAAATCTTTGAGATTAATATGAATTCTATAAAATTCTCTTTCCGGCAATAGCATGTTTTTTAAATGATACTTAGAAACTTTGTTTATTTCATCTTTTGTAATTTTTAATAAAATTTCTCCTGACTTTTCTGTTGTTCCAGCCTTTTCAAGGTTGCCAATAAGTTCAGAGGCATTTGTTAAAAATAGTTTATACTGTTCTTCAATTGGATTAACCCATTTCCACTCAATGTATTTTCTTCCAATTTTTGAAAAGAAAATTAAAGACCAAAATTGTGGATCTTTAGATTCAACTGCCGCATTAACCAATGCATGAGGTGCCATTTCTATTTGGTCATAATCTAGATCTTCATAAATACTTGCAACAAAATCCAAACCAACTTTATCCAAAAGCTTCTTCATTTGATCATTTTCAATTATTAAAGAATTTCTTTTTATAAAATCTACTGCCAAAACATCTGTTTCTTCTGAAATATGGCTAAGAACAATGTCTATGTCTTCTTTTCTAATTTTTGGATGTACTTGATTAATAAAAAATCTGCCATTAATGTCAAAATTTGCCATGTATTCATCTAAATCTTCTCTTTCATAATTTCCAGATATTATTTTTGATAATAAAGATTGTGGCTGTTCCTTTGCGTCGGTTTTGCAAATTTCAATTATTTTGTTGGAATTTTCATATAATTTGTCTAATAAATCAACTGTTACATCATCGTCCTGCGCGTCAAAGATTGAAAATTTCACTATGTTATTTTCTAAATCTCTCTGAAAGGCAAAAGCAATTTTAGAATATTTTTGATCATCATATTTTTTGCTTATAAGATAATAAAAAATAACATTATTTTGTTTGTAATCTTCATAATGAGTTTCTTCTTTTTGTGTTATGCACCACTTGGTTCCTGTGCCATAGATCATGCATGCATCTTTTGAATCAGGACGAATAACTACAACTTCATCATCTTCATATATTTTAACTCCAGATTCCTTTTTCTCTTTTCTAGATAAAAAAGGAGAAAGATCATTTTTTAAATTTCTAATATCTTTATATTGATAAATGTCTTTAATCTTCAATTTGTTTTGGTTTTTTTCAAATCTTTTTATCGTCGAAGAAATATCTTCAATACTTGCACCTTTTAAAAATTGCCTCATCATCCAATCAGAATATTTTTTACCCTTGCTTGGATCTTCTGAATAAATTCTTTCTACATCCTCGCTAGAAATATTTTTATACTTATTTTTCAATATATCAAGCTTTCCCTCAGTTAAGGAAAATACCTCATTCAAATATTTATAGAGAAGATCCATTAGACTAATAAATATAGTCAAAACCTATAGAATACCAATAAAAATGGCCTCTTCTTGAAAGAAGAGGCCATTGTAAAACAGCCAAATCGAAAATAACTATTTTAATATAAAATAATTTTATATTCTTTTTGTATTTTACTAGCCTCCTTAAAAACATCTACAGCACAACTTGTTTCTAATCTTTTTCCAATCACCTTTTTTAATGTAGATTCACATTCAAATACAAGATTATCAAGTGCTTTATTTAATTTTTCTTCATTTGTTTTTCTTTGATTTGTTTTTGCATTTTTTAAAATTGTCTCAACCTTTTCTTTTATTATGCATTGATAACTCATAATTCCATTATACAATTTCAACAAGCAAATTTATGAAATTTTATAATTGTAAGAAGGATGTTTCTGTTTTTATGGAAAACAAAGCTTATTCCTTACAATAAACAAAAATTGGCTCACCTTTTTGTTCTTTTACAACCGAATTCGGAAACTCCATGCTTAATTCATTAATCTTTTTGAAATATTTCAAAGCAACTTTATCCATGTCATTTGAAATGTCATTTGAAATATTAAACGAAAATACTCCTCCTTTTTTTATATAAGGATATATATTTTTTAGGCTATTGTCCCACCATTCCAAAAATTCACTATAAGTTCTATTATGGTAAGCCTGGGATGTGTCTAAACAGTAAATTTCCTTGTTGTAGTATGGCGGAGAAGAAAACGCAAAATCAATACTTTCATCCTCTAATTTTAAATCCTCCATTCCACAATTTATAAATTCAATTTTTTTATTAGAAATCATATCATTTTCTAGCAAAAAATCATGAATTGCCTGCCCTGAATCAACATTTCTTTTATAAGGATCACATGCAATATATTTGATATCCTTATCTAAAGATAAGATTCCAAGCAATCTCTGCCCAAATCCCATACTAAAATCAAGAATAGTTGCGTTATCAAAAACATATTTTTCATATATTGCCTTTGCAACAATGGGCCTAAATGTACTTGTTCTCGCACATGAATAAGAATTTTTCAATCCTTGACGAATCATGGCCCCAGAAATATTAAATGATTCTTTATATGTTATTCCCATTCTATTTGAAATAACATTCTTTAATGTTTCATCATTTTCAAATGCTTCAATCATGCTTGGAGATTTTGCTGATGAAGCTTCAAAAAATTGTGGACAAAAATGCTTAAAAACCTTCAACCCTTCCCTTGACGATAGATTAATTTTCTCACCAATGCCAATTACATCATACTTCAAAAGTCCTCTAAAATCAGAAATCAATTCCTTGTCTTCGTAAATTGGGTATGGAAAACCATTTTTTCTATAAAAATGAAATACTTCATCCAACAATGATTCCTTTTCAAGGATGCTCATTTTATTGAGCATATGTTTTGTTATTTTGTGTCCGTCAACAGTAATTGGACAACTGCCAGAATAATCTTCAGATTTAATAATTTTATTTAATATTTTATTTCCTTTAGAAATATTTTCCCGCCAATGCATTGGCCTTAGATTGCTATAGTGAAAACACTTTTTTTGTTGCTCTGGGTCTGTGAAATCAAATAAGGAACATGGAACAACATGATCAATATGCCATCCATTAGCTCCATAACTTTCCCATGTCATCCCTTCTTCAAAATAGCTTTCTAAATGTTCTTTCAATTTTTCAACTGTACATCCAAGTAAATCAAGAGTTTTATATGCTTTTTTGGCAGGAATGACGTTTTGTTTTATTTTTTGATTTACGTATCTTCTGCAATTTAAAATCAACTGATATTCAATATCTGAATGAAAACGATTACTCATTCTTTTTATAACTTTATCTTTATTGTCCTTATACCATAACCTTGCTCTTTCATTGGCTTCTTCTCTTCTATCTTCTCTATAGTCAAAGGAACACACGTTACAATATGATTGATATTTTTGATTGTCGCTTCTTTTCCCAAAACGATCCAATGAAAGAACTTTTTTACATTTTGGACAATACTTTTCAATATTTTTATTAAACTTGATCGGTGGCTTTGTATTATGTCCATGAACATACTTTTGGTATCCTTTTGTTATGCTCTTATACAAAGGAGTTTCTTCGCATCCACATGCACAAACAGGATTTTCTTCTTTTATAAATAGATAATTGTATAAATCTTGAGAGCTTTTTTTATGAGTTCTTGTCCAATGCCTATTTAGAGATGTTACGTTGTCATAGCCAATATCGCAATCTGGACAATTAAATTCAAAAGTCTCCATGGAGATATTTTACCATGGAGACTTTTAGAATAAAGTCACTTTTTGAAGAATGTCTTGCTTTTAATACTGAAGCACAGCCAAATCGAAACGGATTGTTAATGTAATGTCCGCACTTTCCATGCTGTCATATGCAAGATCGCCAAAATTGCTCGCTTGAATAAAAGCACCTTTAATGTCCCACAACTCAACAACCGAGCCCAAAGGATCAAGCATCTTAAGCTGAATGTCTCGTTTGTAAAAGTCAGCATAACCTGCACGTTGAGTCACGTGCTCATGAGCAAGGCGAATCCATTCCATAACCTGTTGCGCGCCAGATGGAGCGATAGCATCATGCAAAGAAACCTCAATTGTTTCAAACTTATACTTTGAAGCAAGGTAACGTGTTGCATTGATGTAGTTAATTTCTGTTTCTTCTGTTGTGAAGGATGGTCTTGCCGCACTTTTCAAAAGAAACGCATCAAGTCCTTCAATCGCTAATAGCCATCTAAACTTTCTTTTTGGCTCAAACGTATTCGCCAACATGTCCTGAACTTCAAGTACCTCTGCCATAATAATCTCCTATAATTGTATATATCTCTTACTTTCTAAAACTGGAAAATTCAGACCTGAACTCCACTGTTTGTTACAACAAAATCAAGTTGAACAAATTCTGCTGTTCTTGTTGGTTGAATAAAGATCACACCACGAATTGTATTGTTTTCAATATCAGCTTGCGTAGTGGTTGTTGTATCAATTCTAACTCTATAGCGATCAACACCAGCTTGTTCTTGAACTCTATTAAGTATTGGATTTACTCTTGCAGAGAACCTATTAAGTGTATCTTCACGATTAGGTTCGAACAAGAATCCTTCTGCAACCCTTCGAACTCTTCTTCTAAGTTCAAGAAGAAGACGACGAACACTGATGCGATCCAAAGCACTCTGAGCGGCAAGCAATGTCTTTTGACCCCAAACTACAACCCCTGGGCCTCCTGGGAAGGCCGTAATAGGATTGATATCTGCCTCATAAAGATCGTCAAGATTCTCACGATTCAAAAGAACAGCAGCAGAGCTAACCCTAGCCATTGCTCCACGAGTAAATCCAGCAGGTGCAAACCATGGGAATGCAATCGCATCATTTAGAGCATATGCCCCAATAACACCAACAGATGGTGGAACTCGAACATTTGTATTTGTTGTCGGGTCTCTAATAATAACATCTGGAAAATATGCCGCAGCAAAGCTTGAATCAAGCGCTCTTCCTACAAATGTGTTCACTGTATTTTGAACATTGATATCCTGAAGAGAAGATGTAACAACAGAGTTGACCGTATCTCTTTCTTCAACATCCATAATATAAATGGCATCAAATCTTGCCTCAACAGTTGTGATAGCAGCATCCGTAATCACGCTATGTCGAATACCAGGAATTGCCAATACATTGATATCAACTTCGGATGTAATTCCCATTATATCCAATGCTTTTCGATATGTCTTTACTGTCGGACCTTCATCTTGGCCACGAGCAACAAAGTTCATTTCTTCAATAATTGCACGGTTGCTTAGGTCTTTTTCATTTCTATTGAAAATATTGACCCCATCAAATCCTCCTTGAAGACCGAAAGAGAATTTTGCCAAGGAACGAACCCCAAGAAGACTTAGGTCGCTTGCAAGATTGAAAGCTCTTGTTTTTGCTGTATCATCGGCAACAATGTTTCCCTGTCTAACATATGTCCACTGGTCAACTGTTTTCAAATCAGCTTTTCCATTTGAACCTGTTACAACTCTAATCTTCTCAAGAGAGAACTGATTATTATTGAATCTGTCAGCATCAAGAATTCCATTTGCAACACTATCAGGAGTTCCTTCATTATCTCCAACAACCATGTTTTGATTTGAAGTCATGAAATCTGGCAAGTATTTTGTATAACTTAATACTGTTTCATCTTGCTCTGTTCCTTTGTTAGGTTCGGTAACAGAGATTTTCTTTTCAAATTGAACTCCCCAATAAAGATTGCGATTAGCAACTTTCTTAGGATCGACTCCAATGGCAATGTTCTTTCTAAATGGAACAGGTGGCTCAACCGCTCTCTTTAGGGCGTCGGCTGCTTCCAAATAAGCACCATCCATAGAAGTCAATGGAGCGGAGCCAGAGGTTACAAGGTGATACTTACCACGGAAACCGCTAGGCAATGCTTCAGGCTCGATTTCTCCATTCAAAACTTCATCAGTTACTTCAACACGAATCTTTGAAGAAACATTAGGGAAGTTTCCTTCAATAACAATCTTCTGAGAAGCTGTGCTCTTATCAAAATCAAAGAATATATTTTGATCTCCTATTGCTCTTGCAATAAATCTTTCAGAAGAAGGATTTAAACTTAATCCTCGATAGCTTTCAAGAATAATCTTGTCATCGTCTGTATCTTCAATGTCTCGAACTATAAGATCGAATGTACCAAACAAGTCCTCTTCAGAAGATGCTGGCGCAAGGTTTTCAATAGAAATCTTATATAGTTGAGCATCCGCCTCTCCATCAGACAATCCATAGATTCTGAAAAGATTCTTTGGTGAACCACCAAATTTTTGAGAGATAACGAATGGACTTTTTGGAGCGCTGAAACGATCCTCCCAGTTTTCATAGTTTGGAACCGTTGCAGAACCTTCATTTCTATCTAAAGAAGAGGTTGTTAAGAATGCAATTTCTTCCTGCCCAGCACCAGCAGCACCAGCACCAAATCCAGTGTTAATAAGGCCAGTTCCCGTAACGGCAGCAATTGTAGGATGAATTCCGTAGCTACTGTAGAGAAAATATCCAGCCTTTTGCAAGTTGTAAGGATCTTGATTTAGCACATTTGCAAAATAATTTGGAGCGCTTTGATCAAATGATGCCGTAACAACATTTGGGAATGAAGGATCCAATTGCTTGTGACCATTTAGAAGAAGAACAAATTCTTGCTTCGAAGTTCCGCCTTGAAGAAGAATGACAGAACCTGTCAAATTTCCTTGAAGATGATCTTCTCCTTCGATTGCAGGCAATGATGTACTTGGAGCGGCAGAAGCGCTCATAGAAGATGAAAGCTTAGGAATAACTCCTGAAGCTGCCATAATAAGTCCACGAACAATTGGGTGAGAGGTTGGGCCGTCTTGAATGCCTGCGGATGAAAATACATCAGAGCCAGCAGACTCACTCATAAAGCAGCCCAAGAAGTACATTCTTCCAAGGCTTCCCTCGGAAACTGCGTATGGATTGTCTCCAAAGTTTCCGTTGTCTCTTGCCTGTTGCTCTCCCACTACAAAGCCAGCAGCAGCAACACTGCCAGGATTATCTCCTGTGGTAAGTCTTTTTTCTCCCTTTCCTACTCCAAGAACACGAAGATACGTTAATGCTGTTGCATTTGCCAACCATTCTGCCGAAGCCAATGGTCCAAACTTTTCACCATCCGAAGCTCCAAATGTTGCTTCATAATTTTGCAAATTGCCAACAGTAACAGGAACAAAGGCCGGCCCTCGATTAGCCGTACCAATAATTCCTGCTGGCGTTCCTGTTGGTCCAGATACTGTTGGTCCAGACAAGTCAATTTCTGTTGCCTTTATGCCCGCGCTTTTGAATGTAAATTCTGCCATTTGATTCTCCTAATAAATACTTCTCTAATCAAAAAAACTTGTTAGAATATTACGCCTGCATTTGTAACTACGAAGTCAACCGCAATAAATTCAACAGCTCTTGTTGGAACGACAACAATTCTTCCATTCAATCGATTTTGTTCAACATCTTCATTGTTGTTATTTCTTTCGTCCATAACAACGTCAAATCTTTCGATTCCTGCCTGTGCCTGAATCAATCCCAATTGTGGAACAACTTGATTGACAAATCGTAGTCTTGTATCAGTTGTATTCTGTTCGAACACAAGACTTCTAGCAATGCCAGAAACGATTCTCTTAATCTCGATAAGAAGACGACGAATGCTGACTCTATCAAGAGCACTTCTAGCTAGCTGTAGATTCTTTTGTCCAAAGATTACAAAGCCGCTGTTTGGAAAGTTTGCAATAGGATTAATTCTTGCATCATAAAGGACATCTCTGTCCCCTGTTGTCAATCGAACATCAAGATTTGAAACAAATCCTAATGCACCACGATTGAAACCAGCAGGAGCAAACCATGGAAACCCAACACGATCGTTGAAGCCTAATGCAGCTAAGGCCGCAACAGATGCTGAGCTTTTTACTATTTTATTATTTACGTCATCTCCCAAGAATACATCTGGGAAATAAACCGCAGCATAATTGTTATCAATAGCTCTACTATCGAAGTTTTCTGCTGTTTTTCTAACGTCTGGGCGTGTTCCTTCTTCATCTCCGAACAATCTCGTTCCAGTGTCATCGTAACTTGGAATATCCATTAGGTACAATGCCAATGCAAACTCTTTGACTTTTGTGGCAGTGTAATCAGTAATAAAGCTGTCTTTAATGCCAGGAATTGCAAGAATATTGACAGATGGAACGTTTGCTCCGTTGGCTGATAACGTAAATGGATCTGTAAAGATTCTTGCAGCGGTCCTATAAGAGAATACTGCATTGTTTTCTTTCCCAGTTCCAGCCGGATTATAAGCTAATCCTGGTGCCAAATAACCATCTTCTGCCGCTCCACCTGGATCGCTAGATGATGCCTTATCACTTAATCTTGAAGAGTTTTTATCAAGAATATTTGTTCCATCAAAACCTCCCATCAAAATATTTGTGAACTTGGTATAAGTTTGGAATCTATTGAAATCTACAGAAGAAGTTAGATTTACCAAAGTTCCCAAAGTAATACGGCTTGACAAAACCCCGTCAGATACTTTATATTCTGTTGGATCAGGCTTTCCATTGCGAAGATAAGCAGCTTCACGCATATGCTCTTCTGCCGTTCCTGTAAGATGAGCAACGCTTCCATTGCTTAGTGCAACACGTGCCAAAGTAAATTTGCCTTCATTGAATGTATCAGCACTTGTTCCAGTAACAAGCATGTCTAATCCACGCAATCCTTGAAGCTTAGAATAAGCCAAAGCAAGATTATTTTTTGATTTAGTTGTATTGCTGTTCAATGGAGAAGTGTTTCTCTCCAACTTTGTTCCCCAATAAAGCCTACCGTCAGTCTCTTCAGAAATTCCAGGGTTTCCTGCAAATCCTGTAGAAGAAATTTCTCCACGAGTAACCTTGAATCGATATGGAAGAGGAGGAATTACAGAACCTGACAAGAAGTCAATAGAGCCTGAACCTCCAATTCTTGTTTCTGCTGCAAGTGGAATAGCATCAGTAAGAAGATCATTTGTTTTAAGAACTTCCATTCCTCTAAATCCGAATGGTAAAGCTCTTGCAGGAACAAGCCTTCTTTCAACGACTTCATTCATAACAATTCTAACACGAGTTGAACTGTTTCCGTATCTACCTTCATCAATCAATCTTCTTTCTTCATCAGAATCTGCATCAAACATGTATTTGATCTTTCGATCACCAACACGACGACCCACATAATCATCAGAACGAGGATCCAAAGTACAACCAGGGAATCTTTCAAGAATCTGTGGATCTTGATCAGTATCGTCCCATGCTCTTACTTGAACAGCAAATGTTCCAAAAGGATTGCTTGGATCTGTAGAAGCTCTAAGATCCGAAATAGAGATTTTGAACTTGTCATTTGAATATGCTCCATCATCGAGTGCTTCAAAGTGGAAAAGATCAAATTCTGTTGTTCCAAATGGTTGAGAAATAAAGCTTGTTGTTTTGGCTGTTTTGAATCTTGTATCAAAATGCCCAAAAGAATCAATAAATGGAATTGTACTATCTCCAGAACTGTCTGAAGTTAATTCTGAACCAGAAAGGATTGCAATAGAGCCTGCGTCAGAAGAGATTGTTGCCAACTCATCATCAACAGCAAAGTCAAGATAAAGCAAATGTTGCTTTTCTGGGAATCTTTCAGGATTTTTGTTTAAAATTCTTCCAATGTAATTTTCAGAGCTTGGGTTCAAAGAAGCGGTAAATATTGTTGCTCCAAGAGCACTGCTTAGTACAAGCTTGAAATTTTTTCCTGAATTTACAGTGGCAAGGTCATCAACGTCTTCCCAAGTAGACGGAGCTGCCTCATCTCCGTTTAGGACCATGAAACGAGAGCCACTTGTATTGAAGATCATTGCACGAACAACAAAAGCATCATCAGTAGCAGAAGTTGCAGTATAAGTGTCGTTGTCGGTAAATACCGGCATTCCAACAGCTTCATTTGCTTGAACTTCATGTTTTGCTACCAAGAATTGAACAGAACCAACCTTTTTTCCTGTTCCTGCCGCTTCAGAACCCGTTACAACAAATCCTGCATTTTTTACTTGTCCTGTCAATCTTGTTTTTTGAATATCTTCCGTTGTATCATTAGAGCCTGCCCCCAATATGCGCATGTACGACAATGATGTACGGTTATCGAGCCACTTTTGGGCTCCATATGTCCCTGGATGTTTTGAATCCAGTGTTCCAAATCTTGTTTCAAAATCTGGAAACGATCCAAGAGTGACCGGGACAAAGGCTGGTCCTCTAAGTGCCGTGCCGATAATACCAGCAGGCACTCCTACAGAGCCCACTTGTCTCCCCGTAAGGTCTATCTCTCGACTAACAAATCCTGCACTTCTGAATGTTTGCTCTTTAGCCATTCTCTTCTCCTTACCCAGAAAGGGTTGATTACACTACAAATAAGTAGTGGCCATGTACTCAA
>Ga0100403_1000223_pt1 | contig 52441 bp, 47 predicted proteins | sample CryGeymet201501t_FD_83663 | JGI IMG/M metagenome (GOLD analysis project Ga0100403, IMG submission 83663) | Groundwater microbial communities from Crystal Geyser aquifers in Utah, USA - Crystal Geyser metaG 2015-01t | ecosystem: Environmental > Aquatic > Deep subsurface > Groundwater | place...
TAAATTTCCCGCTTCTATCATCTCTCTGATAAAGTAAAAAGCTCCGTCGTGTTTTTCCACAAAGACACCGACTTTCTTCTTATCGAGTGAAAAGCCGAGAGATCTTTCTAAAAAATTCCTAACCCACGACTCGTCTTTTGCTGTGTAGTCTTTCTTTAGTGGTCTATCAGAATCAGGTGTTACATTTGTTCTAACGGGCTCAACAAAAAAATCCAGATCAATGGTCAAGATCATCGTTCGTTTCCTTCAAAAAAATGATTGTATTTTATTTATAAGATTTCGCCAAAAGATTTGATATAAATTCTTGTTTGTCTTCTTCTTTGTCCCTGTAAATCATCAACGTTGATACACTGGCATGACGAGAGTGATCTAGGACTTCTTCTAGGGGCAATCCGACGGCTTGTGCCATTTTACAGGCTTCGGTGATACTTAAGTGTCGGATGCCGTGAGGACGAGTCGTGATGCCAACCTTCTCTCCTATTGATCTTACAATCTTATACATTCCTGTTCTCGTTAGTCGTTTGGCATCGCAAGAATTTGTGAGTGAATGAAATAGCGCCTCAGTGACACTGCTTCGTAAGCGTAGCCAACTGTCAATCGCGGAACAAGTTGATTCGGGTAAATGCAAGGTGGTCTTGTCTTTATGTCCCTTTCCTAAAACATTGAGGATTTTCTCTGACCGTAAATAATCCTCAATGTCGAGATTAACTACTTCGCTTACCCTTAAGCCAAGATCATAAAACAACCTTAGCATTGCATAATCCCGTACTGACTTTGGGTCACCTCCTGAAACAACATCAAGCATCTTTTCAAAGTTCGATTTGCCAGGACCTTTTGTGTCTCGGTAAGGTTTCACTTTATCATTCTGAATCTCAATAGACCAAGTAATCAAACCAAAAAGGCGAGCCAATTTAACGAGAGATCTAATTGCAGCTATCTTCCTACTTATTGTTGATGGTTTCATGCCTAGCGCATTCAAATGATTTTTGAATGATAAAACCAATAAATTGGCACTGCCTCCATCTAGCGTGAATAGATTGTTTGGAATATCCTCTATGTCGTCCAATCTCAAAAATTTACGAAATACTTCAAGATCATCGCGATAGGCTTGAATGGTATTTGGACTCTTTCCCGCAAAGAAGTTTTTAGTTAAAGATTTGTATTTTTCATCGAGGCTCATACTTTCAATATCACTTAGTCTACTTAGTGATTTCATTTATCCCGCCTTGTGTTTCTCTTCGATTAGCTTTAAAGGCCATGCTGTTCCATTCCAGCTATGTGAAGGAGCAATATCCTTTCCATAGACTTTCTTTGCTTCACACTTCAATTCTCTTGCAAACTTCTGGAATGAAATAGGAAATGTAATTGATTGCCACTCTCTCCATTCTTTAAAATTCTCGAATAGATCAGAAGTTCTAAGATTACTTTTTGATGACTCATCAAGAATGTATGACATTCTCAACCATTCTTCTATTATTGTGGTTGTTCTGATTTCTTCTTCTTGAATTGCTGTGACCTTATCGAGGTGAGAGACAAGAGGCGCGGGACTATTTTCATCCACAGACTGCCAAAGACTTTGGTAATCAAGCGTATTGATTGTATTCCAATCTATTTTATCTTTGGTTGTGATCTGCCAGAATCTCCTCGCAGATGTGGGATCGCTGATGCGATCTCTTATGGGTGAATTACTACAGCCAATAAATGAAGAGTTTTGTCTGCCGTAGAAATAGCCTTCCGTTCTCATTACTCGATATTCCATATTCTCGGCCGTTATTATCTGCTTTATTCGATTAATGTCGGTGGACTCCGCGCCATCTAGCTCATCAAAGAAAACTATATAATTTCTGGTAAATTGCTTTTTTGAAAACTGGTCTGAAAGGATACTCATATCAACTGAAAGAGTGAGATCATGTAGCGGTTCGATTAAAGATCGAATGGCCACCGATTTTCCAGCGCCACTTTTCCCAAATAAGACTGGCATGATGTGGTGATCTACTTCCAATCCAAATAGTTTGCGCTTTACTTGCCATATCCAGTGGCGAAGAAGGATAGCATCAAGGTCAGTCCTTTGGTCTGACACTGCTTCCAAAAAGGAGCTCACTAGATCTGAGCGGCTTTTAAGATGTCTAATTTTCTCTCTAAATCCATTCAGGCATTTGAGAGATTCATCTTTTTTCCAGCAAGCCAAAAGGTCCCTAAAATAGTTTTTATACTGTAGACCACCGCTGTTCAGGGCATAAACCCTTAGCTGTGAGATTACATGACCAAACTCTACAGGCCCATCCTGCCCAATTAAGGAGTCAGACTTATAGTCATATCTATAGTTATATGCAGCTAAAAACTTTTTTAAAAAGGATGAAGAATTATCATTCACCTTTGTCACTCCATTCACGTGTTAAATTTTAAATACTCTACTTCACGTTCATTTCTCTTCACCTGAGGCATACCGACTGCACACTTCAGGCCATCTTCTGTAGCACCTACCACTTACTCACTGTGTACCAATACCCAGAGGCCTTCTTGCCATCTGCATCACTTCTAAGCTTGATAGATTCATTTTGAGTTATAAAGACAGTAAAAAATCACTGCTTTTGGTGCTCTCTCTGAGAAAAGAAACGGGAGACACGTATTGTGCACTCCCGTTCCAAAACGTCTACTCATTTAAAACTCTTTTCACCACTTAGGCGACCATCACGCCTAAACCAGTTTTGAACCATTCCCTTGACGTATTTCCTTAGCTCCGCTGGATTAGAAAGTTTCTTCTGGTTGCCATCAGTATCTTTAAGGCGACACCTCTTACTGGAGAGATCATCACACACCAGATCATGAATTTTCTCTAACTGATCCTTGCTGATGACATTCTTGACAACTGGTTTGTCATCGAGCTTGATCTTATCCTTCTCAACGACCTTGCAAACAGATAAATAGACAGACTCTTTTTGACTGAGCTGTTTTGGTCCGTCAGTCTTTTTCTGCTCTTTAGCGGTTTGCTTTATCGATTGAGCTGGGAGCTTTGGCAGCTCAGCAGACGCCTTAGGTTGTTCCGCTTTTACGGCAGTCTCTTCTTTTTTACTTTCGTTTTTCTTGAACATCGTTCACCTCCTGGCTTACTTGCCGAGTCTGTTATCTCAAGACACTGCTACGCCTGACAGAAACGAACTAAAATAGGACCCGCTAGCCTAGGGTCTCTTGAACCTTACTTTTTCAAATTCAGGACTGGCACCTGATATGGTCTGCGAGAAATCCTATGTATGCGCAGATGTACCGGTACCTCTTTTTGATTTTTATACACTATATTTTCCAATCAGATATTGCCTGAGTAGATTGGAGTAAGAGAGATGATTTTCTAGAACCCATGAAATGTAATCTATATTGAGTTTATTAATTTGAGTCCAATACAAGGTAACAACTTGCTTGTTCTCGTCAATGGTCGATCTAAAAGGAAGGGCCAGTTTTAGGTTCTCCCAAATGATCTGGTCAAGCTCCTGTCCTGTAAAATTACAGATGTCAGAATTTATCATTAAGAAACCCTGGCCATTGTACTCATAAAGACAAAGGTATTGCACTTCCTTATCTTTCTGAATTCCCCAAGAGAGTGCGTCTTCACTGCTTTCAGTCTCGGTTCGATATTCCTCGCCTTTCTTTTTAGCTACGTAATTTTCGATTGTTTTAATAAGCAGTGGGTAAAGTTTTTTAAGCTTGTGTTCCGCTTTCATTGCCTCATCTCGAATCTGTCAGATTGAAAACAGATTCGATGGGCGAACAGTTGGTCACTTTGGATGATAAGTCAGTTTGACGGATGATGATTCAGATTTCAGTCAAACTCATCTAAATTGTGGCGAACAATAATAGGATGGAACGAATTATGTTTGGGATCAATTTAGAAAAGCTAATTAGGGAGAAGGGTTGGTCTATTCGTCAGTTTGCTAAGAAGATTGGAGTGAGCCCTAAAACATGCCAGGAGTGGTGTGGCAAGGAAGGGAGATTTCCAAACTCTCCAGACATTCTAAAAGACATTGCAGAAGTGTTTGGAATTTCTGTACATGAACTTCTATTTGGGGAACCAGATCCTAGAGAGATTCTTGGCTCCATACTTGAAAAGTCAGAAATTCATACAGGACTCTACGAAATTACAATTAAGAAAGTTAAAGAGAAGAAAAGGGGGATCTCTGAGTGAGGAAATCAGTTATACCTATTAGCTTGGTGCTTATTTTTCTTTTTCCAGTTTATGGTCACGCACAGACGACCGTATATTCATTTAAAGAGGACGCCAACCTAAGTTCTGAGCAGAATTTAAAACTAAAAAAGCTCTCTGATTTTTTAAATAAAAAAGGTGTCTGTTATATTGCAACAATCAAGGTTCCAACTAGTTCTGTCGCAGAAGCAATGTTCAACAACGAAGATGGCTATAAAAAGGTCCTCTGTATTGCTGACTTTACATCAGATGCGGGAAAGATCGACGAAAAAGACGGGTGTGGATTGGCAAAATACAATGCAAGGACAGATAAATATGATGTTTTAATGCAAGCCAATAGCTCTTGCTATCCCCAGGGCTTGCTCGATTTACAGAAGATGAAGGCAAGCTGTGTTGAGCCATTTAAGTCAGACTCAATTTTTAAATGTATGTACTTCAGACCGAAATCTCATTGGAAAATTGTTTTATTAAGAGGAGCAGCGAAGGGATACACTGAATGGTTTAAACATTATTTACCTAAGTGGGAGAAGGAAAATCCTGACCTGGTTCCTCACGATGAAGAGAAAACAAAAGTTGCCAAGGCAGAACCCAAGAAGAATCTTTCGATGCATGAACAAGCTGACCTGCACGATGCCCAAAGAAATGTTTGTGTTGGCTGGCTAGTAGAACACAAATTTCCAGCCGATTCTTGGCAATATAAGTCCAGCCAATTAAAAAAAGCTCTAGAAGTCTATAAAGAGAAATACGGCAATGGAGACATTAAAAGTCTTGTTGAAACAGTCTGTAAGCCTGTGGTTAAAGAGCAAATCTGTAACTCTCACGCAGGTGGGAAGGTTCATAATGAGGGAGTGATCCCAGGATACTTCATATATGGATATCCAGACCTAAATGTACTATTCAAAAAATACAAAAATTCTATGGAGGTTGCCACTCAGCTTTGTGGGAAGAAAACAGACTTTCACTATCCATCTGTGAATCAAATGGAGGATTATGAGACAGGCACGAAGTAGAATAGCTGTTCTCATGTTCATAGTTTTCTCACTGTCCTGTGTTTCTAGCACTAAGAAAAACTACGATGGAGATCCGGTGGAGTCCGCAGACAAGCTGGGGCGAGATATTGAAGAGGGGAATTCAGATCAGCACTTCTTATTGAGAATAAAGCGATCTGAAGCTGCAATGGCTCTTTTGGGAGAGGCACAGACTCAGCTTCGATCAGGGAACTCACAAGGAGCTATAATTTCGCTAACAAAAGCCAAAGAATACAATCCTTGGCACGATGACATTAAAGATACCTATGTGCTGGCAACAAGAGCCTATGTTACTGCGACTCAAAAGATGATCGCAAGCAATGCTGACTGTTCTTTAATCCTTCGCCGCTTAAGCTTCATAAATTCTGTCGTGCAAGATGAAATGGGTAAATTTAATGATGTCTCATTGAAGTGTAATTTTAAGAGCAGTTCACAGCCGATCGTCTCCTTTGATCGAAATGTCGATCTACCAAGTTCTCAAAAGCAAATCGAGCTTCAAGTGGCAAAAGGTTTGGAAGGAGAACTTGATTACATCATCCAGAGAAATAAGTATGTTCCTGCCCAGGAGCTACTTATCTTAGGAATTCAGTATCTTCAAAATACGACATTTAGAGTTAAAGATATTAAAGTAGATCCAAACACTTCTGGTTCAGACAGCATTATCCTTTCGGTTAAAATCGAGGAGAGATTCACTGGACCAGATAAATTTGAATATTGCGATCAGATTCGCAAATTAGTGGAGGTAGAAGGTACTGGCCACCATTTGAGGTGTAGAGGTCTGCCAGAAAATGAGGGGTTTCGGAGAAGTGGATTTTTTAGTTACAGCAAAGGAGCTTACATTTCCGTTCCGAGTTCATGGGTAGAGCCTTTAGAAAAATATTTTCCTCTTCCTAGAAAATCTGTATTTCGCACCACAATCTTTTATAAAGACGGCACAAACGAAAGGTTTTTTCAAACAATAAATCTCAGTAAAGAAGAGCAACTCAAAGCTCCAGTCAAATCAGAGGAATGTCGTCCTAGCACTATTCTGAGAACTGTTCCGGGGCATTGCACTTTTGTTAAGAAGACGAAAATTGCGAGAGACAGACTGGTAAAACTGGAATCCATCTCAATCGAACTCGACCCAGAAGAAACCTATAAATCTAACATTGAATAGATGTCTATTGGTGGGTAAATCGCTCCTCATCAGGAATACATGCTTCAATTTTTGATTTCAAATGCCCCATGTGATTTTCATGAATCATTTTTTTGTTCTTTTTATAAAATTCTCTAAATGATTCACAGGAACTACTGTCAACCTTCATAGTAATTGCATCGAAATCTTCAGGTTCAATCTTTTTGAGATACTCCAGAAGCTCCCTCGCATCGCGAAGCTGTTCCGCTGTTAAATCTTTCCTGGTGTGGAGCAATTTAGAAAGAAGTAAAACAGAGAAAAAATGATGATCTCGAATTTTGGCTATATTTTTTTCTAAACTGCTAAAATTGGTGTTTAATTTTTCCCTGTCTCTCTCATTCAATTTATGTTCGACAGTCCATTTACTTACTACAAACGCAACAATTATTGATATTATTCCCGACAGTACTAATTCCGTTAACTTGCTCATTTCTTTTTTATTTTTGCCCATTTGTTATGCCGCCTTTGTTTTGCGCAATTCTTCCTTAGCAATCTCATATACTCGCTCTAAAAGAGCCTCTTTAACCTCTTTCATTCCATCAATACTTCCAGCCACCATTACTTGTACGTATAACTTCAAGAGCTCATCAATTTGTTCATCACCAGCCAGTTGCTTTAAAGCATAGTTTATTTTAGCAGGAACACCTCCGCTTCGAGGAGATGAGGTTGGCGAGTATTTCTTTCCGCCATTAAGTCGCGGATCCTTCCTTAACCAGTTAAATAAAATTCTTCGTCCATAAATAAATAAGTCTCTTTCATCAAAGCAATTTTTTGGTCTCTGGATTTGACGAGAGTTTATTAGGTCTACAAACCTGGTTACTGCTTTTTTTGTTCGCTCATACGCTTCTGGATGAAGTCTTTCTCTATGCTTTTCTAAATAACTAGATTTGTGGGCGTGTTCAAAATACTTACGCATAGGTTTTTCTGCGGAATAGAGTTCACCTAATACATCGCAAACGATTTTAAAAACTACGTCTTTCTGACTCTTCTTCTTTTCCATGAAGTCTTATCGGTCTGACTTCAAATCAACTTCAACATACTCGACTTTTAGGGGTTTTGGTCCATTTGGCCAAAGCCCCTTTTTTATTTCCTTTCGTGATTTCAATATGATATATCATTTTCGGACCCCGGTTCGATTCCCGCCGCCTCCACCAATCACAATACTGTATTCAGAATACGGTTAACAGTATTCTGAATACCGAAGGTCAAAAAAGAGAATTTACGTCCTGCGATGGATGCCAAAGGCAAGGGTGAACAGTTATTATTCTCTTTTTACTCATTTGAATGACTTCTCCAGCCTGGCCATATTTTCTACCACGGTATTAAATGCAGCCTTAAATTTAGGTGCATTCGCCACGGTCGACACAGAGTTGGCCCATCCTTGCTCAAGGCGAGCGGTGTTGATCTTTTTAATTTCCGCCGAGATTTTTTTTGGCAGTTCTGTTTCTCTGAATTCAAAGCATCGATTGATCGCGGTCCCTAGTGTTTCGGCATCGGCCTTCGGTAGAAATACCGACAGATCGTGAACATCTTTAGAGCGGGAGTTTGCATCACCGTGCGAGAGCAAGGCATGAAGTTTTTCGGCACAGATGGTTTCGATAGGATATACCGACCAACTGATATCTTCATTCTGTGGGAAGTATGATGGGGTCTCTATCTTCTGTGGTCCCGGAGTCACCGGGTCTCCGAGACCCAAATCAAAATTGATTGCTTGCGCTCGTTTGATGTCGGGCAGGATCTCACCAATTCCAACCCGATAAACTTGGCGAATACCTCCGTATTCACCTTGAGTGGTTAAGCTGATCTGGCTTTCAAAACGAAACCAAGTGCCGTCATCAGAATCTCTTTCGACTCTTTGTTTTACCAGCTCCAAAGTAGAATCGATATTCGCTTTTACCAGAAGAGCATCGAGATCAATCGTGTACCTTGGAGAGTCATAAACTCTAAGGCCGACAAATCCGCCTTTAAAAACCAAATGCTGACTGAGCTTTTTGTCCGTCACTAGGCGAGCGACAAGTCGTTCGATCAAGAAAGCTGTTTCCACATTTCGATAGGGCACTTTGAGCTTTTGAGAGAGATTACTTAATTTTTTTCGAACGGAGTCGCTCTTGGCTTTTGTCGTCATGTTGTGATCACCTCAAAATATCTCGTCAGTACCGAATCAAGCCCTAGCTCTTTGGCGGCCTTTCCAAGTTTTCCTTCTGTCGTTTGTCGGGTTGCGAGCGCAGCCCTTGCTGCTTGAACTGCCGTGCGTTCTCCAATTTTTTTAGCCATTTTAAGGCCTTCAAGAACAGCTCGCTCGACAGTCACAATACGGTAGCCCTTCTCGTTGATAATCCAAAGGTCCAACCTTATTTTTGTGCGGATCAACCGGTACAGCTTTGAGTGTGTTGTTTGGCTCGGTGGAACGAGCACCCACACTTGTCCGGGAACTTGCTCAATGAGGTTGTAATGAAAGAGGGCGGTGATTCCGCCAATCACAGATTTCGGGCCGAACTTAGTACAGGCAACTTGATAATCGATGTCCCGGCTGAGAGTGCCTTCGGAATGCAGATACATTCCTCGGCCTACACGGATGATCTTTTCTTCCTTCACCAGTCGGGAAAGGCTCTGGTGACTAAGGCCCATTGCCTCGGCCTGCGACCGGGTGAAGATCCCCATTTTCTTGAGCTTCGCTTCCTGCTGTTTATTCATGATTTTAGTGTGTGGCCGAATCTAACATTTTTCAATAGAAATGTGAGTTTCGGCCAGACCTCTTAAGGTCGCACCTAACGCTCGTCTCATTATTAGCCCAGTAAGCCGCCACAAAGCCTTTGTGTGCGATTCGCTTATTAAATTTGATCCAAACCCCAGATTCTATCATAGAAAACCTTAAGTTTTGGCCTGAAGTTATAAATTCAAGGCATCCGTTGGGATCGGCAGGATGTATCTCTAGCTTTGAGACTTCTTTTCTCAATTGCCCAGTCCCTCATCCGATAAGTTAGTATTCAACATCGGAGTAAAAAGTGGCCCGTAAACTCGACTTCACCATCTCAGATCTATCCAAATTTATGGGAAGAGAAGCCTCTAACGAGAAGAGCTCTATACAGCGGATCATAGAGGGCGAGCCTGAAGAAGCAATTATAACAGGTGATGTTCTCGGACCCTTAAAATCACATGCACCTGAGGATCGGTACTATGTCCTTCGAGCCGAAAAAGTCTATTTTAGTCGATTCCGTCCAGGCGACAGTGTTGAGCTTGCAACCATCTGCTCAAAAACAAAAAAGTTTAAGAAGCTAAAAGACTCCAGTATCAAAATGGTCCGTTTTCCAGAACCTGGCGTGATTGAGGTTCTCATTCCTGGAGATGGATTGCCTATGAATCACGAAATGGAAGTTTTCATCCTCCCAAAAAGCTTCTCAGGAATTAAGTGGGTGTTGAGGCAAAGGCTCCAAGACATTGATCGGGCTGGCTTTGCCTCAAAACACTTCCCAATTAATAGGCAAGCCGTGAAGCAGAAATTCAGTCAAGTCGCGGAAAAACTAAACACCACACAAAACGAGGCCCTTCGGTTTTTAATAGATAATGATTTTCAAGGACTGGTTCAGGGTCCACCAGGGACTGGAAAGACTCACTTGCTCGTAGATCTTGTTCGATTGGCTGTGGAGAGCAATATTCGAGTGGGCCTCGTGTCCTTAACCCATGCCGCCGTAGACAATGCTTTAGGTCGAATCCTTCAATCCGGCCTAGACCCATCTCAAGTGGTGCGAATCGCAAGTGAAAAGGCAAAAGTTAAAACCGATCATTACAAAGACTTAAGCATCGATGAAATCTGGAGTGGCTCTTTTAAAAGCTTCACCACTAAAATTGAGTATGACGACGGCGGGATTGAGCCTCATGTCTATGCAGCGACATTACACACTTGGTGTCTAACGAAAAAGACTCCGGAAGTGGATGTCTTGATCATTGATGAAGCCAGCCAGGTCCCAATCTACTTCTATCCTTTCCTTAAAGTGCTCTCCTCAAGAGTCATCTTATTTGGAGATCACAAACAATTGCCTCCGGTGATTCAGGTCACGAATCACAACTTACCCGCAGAAGACATATTCTCCTATGAGATTGAACAAGGCACTTATCCAATGCTTGAAATCCAATACCGGATGAACGAGGGCGTTCAAGAGTGGTCATCAAACCGGTTTTACCAAGGACGCTTGCATCCCGATGAATCCAATCGCAACCGAGATGTGATCTTTGGTCTAGACGCCATTAGCGGTCGAATTGGATCCAAAGTTGTAAACATGGTCAGCCATTCGGGACCATCACATCATAACGCCAACAAAATCGAGGCCAGCAAAGTTGCAGACTTAGTTTGGGCCCTAAAGACTGAGCGCAGTCTTCCGCTGGAAGCGATAGGTATTGTCACCCCACACCGGGCCCAAGCTGGCGCAATCTGTGCCCAGCTGCAGGCCAAGCTTGGACTAGCTGAAATGCAGAAAGTCCTTGTTGATACGGTTGAAAGATTTCAAGGCCAAGAGAGAGAAGCCATGATCCTTTCAATGGGTGCTGAAAAAGACAATAGCCTAAAGGGTGATAAGGGATTTCTTGGCGATGGCCGAAGACTCAATGTGGCTGTCACAAGGGCCCGAAGTCGCTTCTATTGTTTTGCTTCTGAGAAGTTGATTGAGAACACTAAAAGACAGAAAAATTCAGAGCATCTAAATAGCTTTTTTGAATGGTGTTCTAAGAGTGATCAGCGCAAAAGGAAAGAAAACGCTAGTTAGTTATTGTAGATTGGCCCAAAAAGTGACCGTGCGAACCAGTCAGTCGGAAAAATATATTCTTCGCTGCACTAAAAGTCTTGGTTATTGAGCTATGTTTCTATCTAAGCAAAAAAAGTTCTGATTTTCGTGTTCCCAAAAAAAACCAGTCATAAATTTTAATCTAAAATTATTTATATATCTAATTAATAAGACTTAAGGCCGTAGCCTAACCCTACCTTTATGCCGATACAAATGTCATCAACAGTGAGGTTAGGAAAGATGCTAGAAAAATATTTGGACTTTTTTCACCCAGATGCGACTAATCTAATCGGAAAATTGATAGGTGCGCTGGCTGGAGATCAAGGGTTAATGACCGAAACAATCTCCTGGCTCATTTTGATTATATTCGCCTTCTCGATACTCAGCTTAGGGAGCGGGCTAGGTAAGTTGAAATCATGTCTTCAATTTACCCTAGACCAGCTTGCAAAAGAGGATATTTCAAGAAACTGGGCAAGTTCAAATGAAAACTTTCAAAAGTTAAATCGACTTTTCTTGCACTCAAATTGTAAGCCACTTGAACACCAATGGAGGGAATTTGCGGAATCAGTGGTGGAAGAGGACGATTCCGCGGGGGAGGGGGTGGGAGTCTTTGTAAATACGGAGCCTGCTTCAAATTTTATAAACTTTAACTCCATTGTCGTTCAATATGATGGTTGGTGGCGAAAGACATCTTTTAGCTACTTTGAATCTGTTCCCACTGTACTTACAGGTCTTGGAATTCTGGGAACTTTTGTGGGTATCATTCAGGCTCTGCCTGAATCTATGGATTTCGAAAATCAACTCCCTGCATTTTTAGGTGGGATGAAAGGCGCATTCGTCACGTCCATTCTTGGGTTGTGTCTAAGTATAATCTTTACTGCTTATGAGAGATACAACCTAAGTCGCTTAGAAAAAAGAATCACTAAGCTTTCGTCGCAATTAGACTTTGTGTTTCGACGAAAGACTCAACAGGATTTTTTGTTGAAAATTGAGGAATACTCCCGAAAACAATACGATGCTACTCGAAAATTGGCATTGGAGATTGGACAAGAGGTCGTGAGGGGAATTACAGGCGGTGGCATTAGCACTGTGGATATCTCAGATTCGGTCAGAGAGAGTATTGGGAGCGGTTTCGAGAAGCTCGGTGATGTGCTCGGTGGTTTAGCAACCGCCCATGATCAATTCGTTAGCACAACGACTATCATTGACGAGAAATTTCGAGGAATTGGGTTGAGTGTGGCAAATCTGAACAGATCCGCCGAAATTTGCTCTCAAACATTGGAAATTGGCGCTAGGGGATTCCAGGAATCTGCTGGTGCTCTGACCCGAGTGGGCGGCGAATTGACTAGTGTGGCAAGTGAAACCACTAAAGTTGTATCAGAGCAAAAACAAGCTGGTGAATCGCTGAATCAAGCATGGCAAGGGATGGACCGAACGGTCGAAGCACTGATTCAATCTAATAAAGACTTCTTGAATGGATACACACAGGTATTTGAAGATTTTGCTAAGAATGTTGAGTATTTCAATAATGCCAACACGAGTTCGCTGGAAAAGAATCTTAAAGCCTTTGATCTTGAGCTAGGTGGCGGCCTAAATAAATGGAAAGGGAATATCGATGGACTAAAGGTTCTTTTGGAAGATATGCAGCCTACGATTGAAAATTTCCAGGCAAACATAAAAGCTTTAAACGAGATTCTAGAATCGAACAAAGTAAGTGGTGGGCATGAGTCAGCATCGTAGTCCAAATAAGCAACCTGGCGACAGGTTCGTATGGGTCGCGTATTCGGATTTGAGTACGATGTTAATGATGTCGTTCATTTTAATTTTCATAGTGCTTTCTGTTAAAAGTAAGTCTTTACAGGATTACGTTGACGCATCTGAAAACCAAAAGAAAGAGGTCCTGGATAAGTTGGAGCTACTTACGTCCGAGATTCGGAAGTCTCCAGACTGCGAGAACACTCTTTGGAATGTCGATAGAGATCGAAATTCCGTGCAGGTCTATTTTGATGATTCTGGACAGAAGCAAGAGTGGTTCAAGGTGGGAGAAGAGCATTTAACTAAAGAAGGCGAGAGATGTGTTAGTCATTTTGCTAGAAAATGGTTGTCCACAATCTATTTGGACCCCGTAAGGTCGAAAATTGCTCAGCTCATTGTTGAAGGACATACGGACTCGCAGAGAATCATGAAAAGTGAGTGCCAAGATTCTAACGGAAAAGACGTTATGAACTTTCTCTGCAATTTGGACCTGAGTCAGAAAAGGTCCTTTAACACCGTAAAAATTATGTTTGAACAAGTTAATAGACAAGACTTCCAGGCCACTTCACTAGCAGAGGACTGGGATCATTTCTCAAGCTGGAGGAAGAGGAGATTGACTGCTACGGGTCGAAGTTTTGCGGACCCAATCTTGATTCAAGTCGGTGAAGGTTCCAATCAAAAAGTCGAGGACCGTGAAAGGAGTCGGCGGGTGGAATTCAGGTTTTCAATGCATGGGGTCCTCGACCGAAAGCCGACTTCAGATGACGAATTTTAAATTTATTCAGATCAAATTTATCGATCCAACTGAGATACGAAAGGCCGGCTTAGAGACCCCGTCCTATGATTTCGATTCAATCAGTGGCGCGAAGGCGACTCGTTGGGATAAGATTCTCATTAAGTTGAGAGGGAATAGTGTGCTTACCCAATCTGAGTTGCGCGTAGGTTTGTTAAATGCTGATAGGTTTGAGGTTAAAGACTTCAGAGCCTTCTGTCAGACTTTTGAAGATTCAATTAGAGATGAGACGGTGCTACGGATTTTACCCATCTTCGCCAATACGTTATCTCCAATGAGGACGATTTCGCTTCTTCTTCGTCTGGGAAGGGTCGATTGGAATTTGGAGTCAAACTTTCCTCCCGTAGTTAATAAATTTAGTGAGCATTTTAAAAATGGAGGTGAGCTCCTTGAATTAGCTATAGAAAGTCTCTCAGATCCATCTTCATTTGAAGGGTTTTTTCAGGATATTTCACATTCCCGGGAGAGCTCAGGTATGACCATTGCGCAGAATGATATTTTCGATCGGATCTGCGATTCAGATGTTGCGGGTAAGCTGATTCTAACTTCGAATGGTTGGCTATCTGAGGTCACTCTTCAGACATCTTTTGACCGGAAGAAGAAGATCGGACTCTTAGATAAGTGCGTGGCTAGCTACATTAGCTTGAACACAAGTCAATGGCGAACAAACCTATTGAGAAAATGCGATCGGCTCTCAGAGCTATGTACGTGGTGCGCCAGTGAATTCGGCGATGTAGATTTGAAAGTTTATGCTCCTTCAATATCGAGTGTCTTATCAGAGCTTCATAAATTAAAGGGAGTTCTCGCAAGCCTTAGCGAGGCGGCTCAAGATAGGGGCAAGTATTGGGAAAGGAAGATTCCAGATAGCAGTGGAGTAGAAGTTAGACTCTTTGGAAGAGCTCTTGTTGGTCTCGCTGTAACATTTGGAAATTTCACGGTCGTGGAGTTTGGGCCGAGCGGCAACTCAGCTTTAGTTTATGAAAGGACTATATTTGAAAAGTTGGTTAGGAACTCAAGCAGTTGGCGTGACATGGGTCGAAATATAAATCTTCCAGGATACTCCTCTCGGCCAGATGGATCAGTTTGGCATATTGGATCATGGGAGAACAACTTTGATGGAATGATTGCTCATCTTAAGAAAATGAGTCGTGGGAGAATGTGATTTGAAATTTCTTAAAGGTCTACTTGATTTAAAACCACACTTTTCTGTTTCAGTCGAATTCTTAGATGAAGGAGTTCACCTTACTTTAAAGGATAGTCGCAAGGAAGTTGTTTCACTTCCCCTGGGTGTTCGCAAGAGAATTGAATTGGGAAAGTGGCATCCAAAAATGAGCAGAGCCATCCACGACCTGGAGTCTGCAGTTATGGAAAAAGGAGATGAGCAAGGTATTGATTCTGAATTTCCAATAGATAGACTCGCAGAGACCGACAAGTCGGCCCCAGACTGCTCACTTCATAAAGGCGGCGTACTTTTGAGCTATCGGTATGTCTCTGAGATACGGATGCAAGATGAAAATCCATCAAGTCTGTCCCGAGACAATCTTACCGACCTAGGTATCCCTGATTTTGCACGTTTAAAGGTAAATCTCACCTCTGAAGGCATATACAGAGAGTCCGATTTTCAGTTTAAACTCGAAATCTCGACCCTAACTGGAGATAAGGTTAGAGACTGGCGGTTGGCCGGACACGTACTAATTGATAGTGGCGGTGCCGTGTACTTTTTGAACCCTCTGGTTAAGAACTTGGTCGATAAGTTTATCTCTCACCAATCAGTTCGTAGATTGACTCAGTACAAAAGGAGTTTTGAGACTAGAGTTCGAGATTTTTCCCAGGTAAGAGCTGCAGCAATTGAAGCTAAGGCTGGTATGGATGATCTAGTTATCTCTGAGGAAATAATGTATCTTGACGATCTTCCCTACGAAATAGATCAAACCTTAGATGGCGAACTAGTCGCTGTCCCGCGAATGCCTGCGGCGCAGATGGAAGATGATCAAGTGTTTGAAGCCGCGATTAGCTCAATAGATGATATTGCTAACGTCACGCAATTAAACTTAAAAGAGAATGATGGGCTTAGTGAAACCAGGAAAAGGGTGTTCTTAAGTGATCAGGCTCGCCAAATGGTTAAACTCATTCGAGAGTTTAATAGTAGTGCTCCGGAACAACGGGCAAAGTGGGCGCAAGACCCAAAGAACTATTTTGGTCATCTTCCGCGACAGATTCTTGGGGATACATTTTCAGATAGGGTCGTAGGATTTGTGATAGGTAAGGGTCTTTCGAAGAGAGATGTATCTTCTTCTGGCACCGAGTGGGGGGCCGGCTTTGAGCAAGATACTATTCTCTTGCGAACCGAAAATTCTTCGACCATAAGAATGGGGTATTCGCCAACCCCCTTAGAATATGTCGAAATGAAGAGGAATCTCCTAGACTTTAAGGCTTCTGCTGAATCGGCCGAAAAAAAATTTCGAGAAGAAAATGAGCTACATTTTACTCCGCTGCCAAGGACCGTTGAGTGCGAGTCCATTCGAGTAGAGTCGCTAAAGTGCAGTTTCTCTTCGCTGGAGTTAGAGAGGTTCTTGAAACTGGTCGAAACCACCAATATCCCCGTAGTCACCAGCGATGAGATTGATCAAGCAAAAGCAGCAATAAGGGCTTCGGAGGAATCGAATCAACTTGTGGTTGAATGGTCAAAAGATGATGGTCGTGAATCAATAAAAATTCCCTTGGCCTCTCTGCAAAGGGCCATCCCAACAGAAAAGGTGGTCAGTGAGGAGCGGGTCAGCATTGATATTGGAGATGCAAGCAAGCTGATGGGAAATCCGCCAAGTTGGGACTGGCGTGAGGTGGACATGACCGATTTTGCACAAGCACCGGGGTTTCGCGCCGGAGTTGAGTTATGGTCACACCAGAGACGTGGTTACGCTTGGCTGAGATGGCTTTACTCTCATGATTTAGGGGTAGCAAGTGGAGATAGAGACAATTCCCATAAAGGCGCGCTACTCGCCGATGATATGGGCCTTGGAAAAACCATTCAGGTTATTGCAATGATCTCATATCTAAAATCGTTGGCGAAGGTAAAAGATAGGCCAATTCTTATCATTGCTCCACCTGGTTTGATTAAGACAAGTTGGATCAAAGATGGCTTTGATACTTTCCTTGGAAATTTTTCTGAGCTGGAGATTCATGACTTTTCGGACTGCCCATTTCGTCCGGATTTAATTATGTCTAAGCAAGAGGCTGAGCGAATCAATACTGAATTGAGTGAAAATAAGAAAAGCATATCAGATTGCTACATCGATAACGGAATCAAATCTGAGATAGACAAGGTTGTCAGGTGGTGTGAGGGAAAGATATTGCTTACGAGCTATGAGACGGCAAGGAATCGCGGCATTGCTCTCGCTGGCGTGGACTTCTCGCTCATTGTACTTGACGAGGCTCAGAAGATTAAAAATTCAGGTTCTTTGCAGTCAAATGTCGTTAAAGCGTTAAAGAGCGAGATGGTTATTGCCATGACCGGAACACCTATTGAAAATTCACTAATGGATCTTTGGAGTATTATGGACTTTGTCCTACCCAATCACCTAGGTGAGAGCTCAATTTTCAAAGATAGGTTCATTAAGAAGATCAAAGAGGCAGGCTTAAACACTGAGGTCAGGCGAGAGGCTAGAGAGGAACTTGAGAAAGCTCTAGCTCCAGTGTGGCTCCGCAGGACGAAGAGTGAAATTTATAAAGATTCGAAAGATCTTCCTGAAATTGTTCACCATGATAATTCGAATACAGGAGACGAGTCCAAGAATAAACATGCCGTTCCGATGAGTGCCCGACAAGAAGAACTATATTCACATTATGCACTTCTTTATAAAAATTCGGGCCTTGTCGCTTTGCGAGGGATGCTGAGCGCATGCGCTGCTCCGTGGTTGGCTGAGCCAATCGAGTTTATATGGGACAATAAGAAAGAGCTTTTCACTCTTTGTCCAAAGTTAGAGATTACGATAGACATACTTGACAAAATTCGACTGAATTCAGATTCAGATGGAAAGAAAGTCATTGTCTTTGCGAATACTCGGGCAATTCAAGGGGATTTGGCCTACTTTATCTCTGATTGGGCGACGAAGACCACTGGAGTCAGACTCGAAGTGGAGGTTTACAATGGTAAGGCGCCCGCAATCAAGCGGGAGAAAATGCTAGAAAGATTTAGATCCGCGGTTGGATTCAAGGTCATCATTATTTCGCCAAGAGCGGGCGGAGTCGGCTTGAATCTTACAGATGCGAACCATGTTATTCACTATACCAGGGAATGGAACCCCGCCTTGGAGAGACAGGCGACGGATAGAGTCTACCGTTTAAAACAGACCCGCACGGTTCACGTCTATTATCCGACGTCGCTCGGTCGGGACCCTGAACGTCCTTCAGCAGAAGAACGGTTGGCGGACCTTCTTCGTGAGAAACGAGATCTAATGGATGATTTCACCATTTCCTCAGAAGAAAATTCAATTGAACAAGAGTTTCATCGCCGAATCTCTTCAGTCAGATATGAGGGGGATCAAATTATTGAGTCCCACATGATATCCTCACTTAACCCGAGAGACTTTGAAGCCTATGTCGCTTGCGTGCTAGAAAAGGCACTTAATTTTGAGACCTACGTAATAGGTCAGGCAAATGATAAGGGCGTCGACGTCATTGCATTTGGTAAAGATCGTAACTTGCTTGTTCAGGTTAAGCACTCGTCCGTAGGAAGAGATGCCGGGAGTAAATCAATTCAAGAGATTCGAGGCGCAAAGTCTCATTATGAGCATATGTCTAACCAATTATTCGACTTAGCGGCTGTGACCAATACGAATTTCAGTATTGGTGCGACAAACCTGTCGATTCAGGGTCAATCAGTAGAGCTTTATGCCGGACCCGAGCTATCTGAGCTGACGACCAAGATAGAAATAAAAATGAGTGATATTAAAAATAAATTAGATTTTAGCGCTAGATTTAAGTTGGGAGCACAGGTTGGTTGAAGAAAAAGCAGAAATTCTTAAGAAAGTTCATGAATGGCAAATGAAAGAGACGGGGGAGACACTGGATATGGAAGACCTCGATAGGCTGTTGGTTGGCCTCGGCGAAAGGGTTAAGAGATTATGGCCTAGTGGATATGCGGCCTTCCTAACTGACCTTGGTATTTACGGATTAGGCGTGCATTACCGAGAGCGAGTATAAAATTTGTTCTATACCTATCGCACAAAATAAATCTTTGAATCAATTTAAGCAGCCTCTTCGCCTGAGTGGAATTCTTCGTAGAGATCATCGAGCCGTCTGCCTTGAAATGTCCAATATGGGGAAGGCTGGAGAGCGGCGCCTTCTTCGAGACCTAGTATCTTGATGGTCGCACCTGTCAGAAATAGTGGCTCCCCTTCGTAATCAACCTTCCTATCACTAACAACAGTAACTTCAATTGGTCCATCGCGGAACCTAAGTATTGATCCGACCGGGATATCAAGATCATTGAAGTTCAAATTAGGTCGCCTAGATTTTTTTAGTCGCTCGCCAGACTCCCGATCTTCCACCGTCGTTTCAGATGTGAGTTCTTGGTTGACTTGAAGTGTTACTTCTTCCCCCAAAACTAATTTTAGAACTGCGACCACTCTATCAGGTGCGACTTTAAAAAATTCTCGATTGGGGTTCACTCGACTGTCACCAAAAGCATAGTGCAAGGTTTTCTCAACACTAAATGCATTCTCAACTCGATAAGCGAAATGACATTCAAAAGGGACTGGAACTCCAGAAGTATAGAGCTGCTTCATCCTACCTTCGACGTCACTTTGGCCAGTAACTCCAATTTTGATGAGATTTGGCATAGAAGGATTTGTTAGTATGTATACGATCTGAAACTCATTGCTCATTCAAACTCCATTTTGATTGGTTCTTCAGCCTTATCTGCTCTATCTATAGACCCTATTTGGACCGAATCTTTCGAATAACCTCACCGAAATTTTTCATTGAATTCATTACATCAGGGATGCCATAATACGCTTTAATTGCGTGACCACCAGCATGTGCTACAGGCTCAACTATTTCTGTTCTAAATTTCCTCACTTTTTCGTAGTCAAATTTACCGAATGTTCGCTCAGCCACAACATACTGACCACCTATTGGCAGGCCATCGACAAATACTTGACCCATGATAATGGCCTTTTTTGAATCTCTGATAGCGCCCTCAATATCGTCTGTATGTTCGAAGTACCTTACTTCTATTTTTGACTTCCCTGGAGGTCTTCTAAGGACCAAGATCGCGATTATGATAATTAGGGCGAAGTTAAAAATTATACTGATCTGAAAGAATTCCCCATTCACGCTGCACCATCCGGAAATGCAACCCTCATCAAGTTCCTATCTTTAAGGTACTTTGATAGTGAAGGACATTTTTCCTCGATAGACTTTAAAGATCCGAGCTTGCGAGCCACACGGATTGCAGTATCTTCGGATTCCCATTTCGTCGTGTTAACATCCAAACCCTTCTCAAGACAAAATTCTGCATAGCTTCCATAAGTCTTCTGAATCTGTTTTTTGAATGAGAGAAAGGTTCCATCAAAATTATATTTTATTTGATAGACATCATAGAGCTCTTCCAAAGTGATTTTTTTTGTATTTGATTCAAGTGGATCGTACCTATCCTCGGGCTCTTCACTAAAGATTCCTGATCCACGAGCCACGCCAAATTCATGTAATATTTTGTGAATTTTTCGATTGTCTGGGTTTGCCTCAAATTTGTCCCAAACCTTAAGATCTCGATGTTCAAATAGATACTTCTTTGTTAAAGCACAAAGATGTGTGTAGTAATCGTCGGAAGCCGATTTTGAAATATCAGAGGGCCGTCGAATGTCAGCAATAACACCCATTCTTCGACAGATCATGACCAGTTCTTTTGAACTCTTAAATTGAGCCAAAGAACCTTTGAAGTTCGCAGCTTCTTTTAGTTCCTTAAGAGGCTTGATCAAGGAATCCACTACGCTCGCTCTTTCTTCTTTTGCTCGGCAAGCTTTGAATGAAACAGATCATGGCAATCCACACATAGAGTTACTAGGTGAGCCATATTGTCGGGCTTCCTATGCCATTCCAATGCACCATCGACACCAAAGGCCCTCACAATTTCTTTAAACTCCCAAGGCGGCATATGATGAACTTCTAAATTTACCTCTCCATAGGCTCGGTCACATCCCTCTTCTCCGATAGCAATCTTACCCTGGCAGATGTACTTGTCTCGCTTTAATATGTAGTCGTAGTACTGTGATCGACATTGAGATCTTAGGCGGTTTAACTCCTTGACCTCTCTTAGCACATCCATTTGGTCGAGTGTGTCTTTATCGATGTGGTGAGTGTTTACGTATTCAACTGCGTTCGGATTATTGATCAATTTTTCATTTATAAAGTCCCGAAATCCCACCTCAGACTTATAAAATACCTTATGTGGTAAATCATAGGCCTCTGAAAGAGTCATTGATGAGGTCGTATACCGAGTTTTAGGCACTTCATCCCCATCGGGATCTACTTCAATTGGTTCTCTCGGCTCCGAACTGTCTCCTCCATCGCTGGAATTCATTTCCCCGATGTCTAGCTTCTTCCCTGTGAGGGAAGTAAGAAAGAGGGTAGCGAGCTTCTTTGGCACCTTGTTTGGATCAATCGGTCTCATCAGTCTTCCAATTGCCTGCATTATTTTAATTTTTGAATTTGTTGGACTAATAAAGACATATCGCAAATGTGGCGCATTCAAGCCAACAATGAGCTTTAACGCCGACACAAGAAAGATTTTCTCTCCCGCCTTTAGCGCAGCTATATCAGAACTAGTGGCTAAAATGTCCGGGCCAAATCGAGCGTTACATTTTTCGGCAAATTCTGCACTATCAGATGCCAGAACCTTTATCCTTCCCTTAAGAATCTTGGATTTAGGACCGTATGTAAGTAGCTGCTCCACCATATCTGGGATAATCACAGGATTAAAGTAACAGATTGCCGGACCATCTAATTCGTTTTCAGGCAACACCGTCATTATGTGGCTCGCCATGAACTCAATGACCTGAGACTTCTCAGTAAGATCCAGCTCTTCTCCGCTATCAGCAAAGTCCGGTCGAGCATTCTGAAGGTTTACTTCTCTCAATGTCACGGGGTAAACGATTTTGTTATCCAGGTAATAGTTGAAATCAAAGTCAGAATTGATTTTATTTTTGGACCAAGTCTTTTGAAACTTTCCATCTGGATGCTCGTAGGGAGAAGCCGTAAATCCAAACGCATTTCCCCCTCGCTCTTTCACATCGTTAACTAGATCAGATTGAATGGTTTCGTTCTGACTTGCATTGCCCCAATGACACTCGTCAATGATGACATACCTAAGATTTTCGCGACGAGATTCATTTCCCAGTGCTTGAACTGAATGGAATTGGATTTTCCCAGCAATGTGACCCCCCAGAAGAGACTGAGCATCGCCTTGCAATTGTTTAAGAATTTCTACGTCATGAACAAGAATCTGTGTTCTTGTGATATCAGATTTTTGAATTAAGCTTGCATAGATGAGGCTAAGACTAACTATTATTGGTACAAGATACGGCTGCTCTTCAAAGATTCCAGGCATTGAATCTTCAAGATCACGAAAGAGTATAAAATCGCCTATTGATAAGGCAGCAAGAGTGATTAAGATGTGCCCTTTGCCTGCTGAGGTTGGCATAAAGCAATATCCGGACTTAATGCTGTCTGTAAGCACGACTTGGTGAAGACAACCCTCAATAGCTTTAACTTGGTGTGGATAAAGTATATGTGCGTCTTCGTTGAAAAGCTTTACTTTCCAATTTAAGACCTGATCACGCATTGGGTGATTTGTGTCTTGGATAATCCCTTGAGTAAATTGAACGAACGAAAGAACACTAGATCGGAATTCCTGCTTAATTGTTACCTGGATGAATTTGGCAAATTCACTATAGTATGTCGAGCCGAATGTGAGCCCCATTTTCAGGCACTCTTCTTATTTGATTTGGGTGATGGCTCAAGAGCGTCCTCATCTACAATCGTAACTTTAGCATTGAGCTCTTCCAAACGCTTCTTATTCACTTTCATTGCAGTTGGTGAAATATCAATTCCAATCCATTTCCTTTTTAGCTTGTGAGCCGCATGCATTGAAGTTCCACATCCAGCGAAACAATCAAAGATAAGATCGCCCTCGTTTGACGCAGATTTTATAATTCGCTCTAGTAATACAACTGGCTTTTGGGTCGGCCATCCAGTGTCCTCTTTGGCTTGGGAATTTACTGGTGGAATATCTATCCAAAGATTCGAAATTGGAACTCCGGGCTGCTCATCCAAATATCTTATTTGCCGTAGCCGTTTATTTTTATCTTCTGGGAAATGTACATATCCCTTCTTGTCCATTTCTTTCATCTTCTTCAGCGTCCAGCGCCATCCGTTTTTGGGGGGCTTATATCCCTTATATTCGTAAATAGTATTTGGATTCAGCGATGGCGCCGTAAGGTTATCTAACTGATATTTTCGGCCACTTGGATCAATTTTTGAATAGTGGGATTTTATATAGGAGTCGTCATACCTTTCGTATTGCATATTGAAATTCCATGTACTTGATTTTGAATAAAAAAGAATCGTATCCGTAGTATTGCCAAACTGATTTTTACTAGCGTTCGATCCGCCGACGGTTCTTTTCCACACAATCTCATTCCGAAAGTTTTTATAATTGAATACTTCGTCACAAATAACTTTTGCGTAGTGTACCGCATGGTAGTCCAGGTGTAAAAAGAAGACCCCCGATGGCTTTAGCATGCGGTGAATTTCGATAATTCGAGGTCTTAACCATGCAATATAGGCTGTTAGACCTTTTTCACCATTATGAACATGTTTTTCAAAAAAATCTTTTGTGTCAAAAAAGCCCTCTAAACGCGCTTTTTCCCAATCAAGTACCGATTCTTTATCTCCCCAAATATTCTTATAGTCTCTTTGAGTAAAGAAAGGTGGATCAATATAGCAAAGATCCACAAACCCATCTGGCATTGCTCGCATAATCTCAAGGTTGTCTCCACGATAGATCGTATTGCTCTTAGGGGAAATTTTCTTGAATTTTGAAGACATCAATAAACTCCTTAAGTTTTATATAAACTTATCGGAGGTCTGCCGGAGCTCTTGCGTCTAGTTTTGGCTTTAAGTATTCAAGATCTATTGTCTCTCTCAGAATTCCTATCTTAAGGAATTGGCACTCGACATTTTTTTGCAAATATAATCCCACGTTTAATCGGAGGCGGGACCGGCTTGTCTAGTCTAGCTATCCTTTTGACTACCCATGCCCATTTTTCTTTATCTTTCTTAAATTTGAAAAGGGGGTCACTTGATTCTACTAGATGTTTGTCTATTTCGCCTTTCCAGTGCCTTTCATTTTTGTATCTATAAGAAGTCTCGAAAATAATTGTTCCAATAATTCGAGCTTTCTCAACCCCAGCATCTTTTCGGCCACGCTTTCCCGGGGTTTCAATCACTGCCAACTCGACACCTTCGAGTCTCTTTGGCAGGCGATATGACCTTGTTTCAACGGATTTCTGCCCGCTCAGCAATAGATCGCTCCAAGGCCATTGAATATTTATTCCGTCCAATTGCTTATACTTGGGCATCACTGCTGTTAGACCTTTGATCAGCGGATACAATTTTGTTTTCGGAAAACTCCTTCATAGCTTCTGATTCCTCAGCTTTCGCTTTTAAAGCACTGTCTTTATGTGGCGCATGTTTTAAGCGCTCTTTCCAGCCGATATCCTGACTGGAAGAATCAAAGGCAGCTACGTTCCCGCGAGCATCACAACAGTCAGATTTATTTGACCAAAGATTTTGATACTGAAAATAGTCTTTCGGGCCCATGCCGATATAACATGAATTAAATCTCATACCGTAGCGCCATGCCTTTTTGGCAAACTCTGAATAGTAATGTCTGATCTCAAGGTCACTATACCTAACATCTGTAGAGCCCTTAAGAGACTCTGACTTAAAGAAGCTTTTCAAATCAACTCCAGTTGCTTTGGTCATATTGCGGATTGCATGAGGCGAGAGTCTCACCACTCCAACCAAAAAGCTTGGGACCTTGGCTTCCTTCATCTGGTCCATTATATCCCAGGACAATAGATCAAAATCTGGAGAAGCTTCAAGACTTCCAAATTTCTGAATTACACTATCCGGGTCGGTATAGTAGCCATCTGCTTTCATTGGAAAAAACGGATTTATTCGAACAGTGGTCCAAAATCCAGATTCGTTTAGTTTTTTAAGAGCCTTAAATCTCGCTGTGACTGAAGGCGCGCCCGGCTCAATCGCTTTAGTTAATTTTTCATTGTTTCCAGAGATTGAAAACTGGATAGAGGCCAGATCCTTCCGTAGTAGACTCATATAGGCGTCGTCGGCAACCAAATCAGATCTTGTGAAGATGATGTAGGGATAGTTGTAGAAAGAAAGGATCTTTAGCAATTCCTTTGTTACCCCGTACTTCTTATCCATCTTCATAAAGCTGTCGCTCATTGAGCCAATTCTAAGAGGCACTCTTTTTTCCAATACGTCTCGCCACTTCGAGGGCTTGTTCGTTTCAAAGACTTGGTGAAATACTTTTCTCACTTGGCTCATATCTAAAGGAAATGGATGAGGTCGATTCCAATATCCATGCGCCGTTAGTGACTCTAGTGCATAACAATAGACGCAGTTATGAATGCATCCTCGCCCATAGGTATCTATTTCGAAGGCATAATGACACTTGGTGCATGAAGAGTGGTGGTTCACCAACTTGAGACCTGTTTTGAAGACAGCTCCGCCGCGAGGCTGATCGTCACCGAATTTTTCATAAAGACGATCATAAACGGACCAGTCAAAGGTATCAGGCATTTTGCTATTTAGGCTGTCTACTCTCTTCCACATTTCTGCGGAAAGTACGCCACTGTACTTTGGCTCGAAGTCGTATGCCGAATCTGGAACTAGTGAAAATGTATCCATTATGTGCCTCTTTCCTTTTGACGAACTTTCTTCTTATCGGCGATCGGTTGAATCTGGATTGTGGGATTCATAATGAATTGGTCTATCGCCATTCGAGCTAGAGAGGAAAAATCCAGGAAAGGATTCCTAATTAGAAACTCCCCAATTCTTTTCATTTGCTGTTCATCCAATCGAACAGTTCTAATGTTCTTTGCCATACATCCGCCTTATTTGTATTTCCCTGTATTACAAATATGCGCAATATGTAAGCATTTTTGATTGGGGATGAATTTGTTATAAGGTCCTTTAAAGCTCAGGCCAGGGGGAGTCGACACTTGGCCCTTAGTAAACCTCAGGGCCAAGTTGAGGATGTATGAAGGGCTATTTTCACGTGTCTAGATGGGCATAAAGGGCCAGTTCGGTGGCTGAGGCCATTGAATACATGTCGATTAGGTGTTTTCGCGGTCATCTAAATCCAATTTAAACATAAGTTCCTCGGCGGCCGCCAAGGGTAAGGGAAGTCGCTCCGCAAGTTTGTCCGTGGTCTTTAAATCCACTTTATATTTTTCGCCCATAATTATTTTGAACCATCGTTCTCGATCAACAACGACTCGATACATCTTCTCATCTTGTGTTTCTGCGACGTAAGGCAGGAAAACATTAATGGGTTGGCCGCACATCTCCACTTTGGCACCCAGCCGATCGACTCGGCCGGTGCGCTGTTCAATATTGCTGGGGTTCCAGCAGAGGTCATGATGTATGACATACCTACAGTTGAGGTGGAGGTCAGCACCTTCGGACATCACACTGCTCGCAATGAGAATGTCTGGATAGAAAGGGGTGTTAAAAGTCAGCATCATTTTCTGTCGTGCTTCTTTGGGGACTCCACCATTGGCCAATCGAACCATTGGGGTCAGGCGATCAGATTTGCTTGAGCTTTCACTCGGATGGTATTGGGTTGAAACATCTTTTCCGGCCCGTTCCCCGGTTCCAATGCTATTAACGGCTGCGATGAACTGTGCTCGTTCCGTTTCGCCACAGCGTTTAGATAGAAACTTAAAAAATTCTTTTAAGATTTGAGAGAAGGTTAAGTCTGAGCCATCTTTACTCTTAAAGGCCAATTTGACAGACTTTTCATCGAAATTTGGATGATCCCTTAAAGGAAAAAATCGAACTAAGAAAGAAGGGGTTCTCAGCATCCGTACCACGTTGTCTACCAACTCAGCCCTGTGGGATTCCAAGTCGGAGTAGTCATCGATAATTTTGTTTATTTCTAGGTTACAGGCTTTTCTAATTTTATTTTTTGGATCAAAGAATTTTTTTCCAAGTTCATCAATTGCTATTTTTGCTTCTTCTGAGTTCATTTTTAGCATTTCACAGGCTTTGCTATCAATTTCTTTGAGTAAAAGTTCGGAAATGTATTGGCGAAGTGCTCTGCCGGTGGCTCTGTAATGGCAAAAAACAATGACTTTTTCGCCCTTTTTCCAAAGTTCGAGGGCCTTGTTCACAGTCGCGTTGATTTTAGGATGACTAAGTCCGGAGGAACCATCCGAAGGTAAAAACATATCAATCTTTTTTAAGTACCAGGCCATTTCGTGATCGCAGTTCGGCCGTTCCACATTTTCATCCTCGGCGGAATCTTCATCAAGTGCGGCTTCCACATCTTTTGCTTTATCTCGCTCTTGTCTCGTATGAAGAAAGGCCTCATAGCTGGAAGAAAGACCTTCAGAAAACACGGGCCTGGTTGAAGGTGAGCATGCTACAGCTCTAGATGCGATGAGGAAGGGCATCAATGAATCATCGTTAATCATAATCCCCTCTGCGTTTTCTTCTGCATTGCCATTGAGAATAGCGTCTCCTCGAAGCGTTGTGCGTCTCTTAACTCCAGCAAACTGGCCATAGAGCTCTTTTGGCTTAATGTGCCGGATCACCCATTTTCTAAGCTCGGCTTCAGCATTTTTTAAGGCCGTTTTTGCAAAGGAGAAGCTCTTCAATAGTCCTTGAATATGTGGATCCAAGTCCGTTTCCGAAGCGGAAAGACTTGTCCACCATTTTTCCATACAAGGTGCCTCTTCACCTTCTAGAGCAATATCTTCTTTTTTGAGCGTTCCCCATATCCGATCCAGCTGAAGGGCCGCTCTTTGCGCATTATCAAGTAGAGCTCTTAATGAGTCGATTTCATTTTGGTATTTGAGAATGTCTGACGATTGATTCCCATTCCAATTGACGCCTTTAAATCGTTCAAGCACCGAACAGAGTTCGGAGTGACCCAATTGGAAGGGAGTGGCAGTTAAAAATAGCATTTTATCAAAGACGGACGCAAATGCACCTTTGGTCACTTGATCAGCATCTTCTGTACCAGCGTCAGTTTTAAAGAGTTGTGAAACCCTGGTATCTGAATTTTTCAAATGATGGGCTTCATCGAAAATGAGCAAGGGCAGTTCCAAATTTAATCTATTTGTGCACTCAGCCCAAAGAGAACGCGCCGCTTGATCTATGTAGGAGCGGGCTCTTTTAAGATTTTCAGTAAAGTTTTGAGACTCCCTGAGTGGCATGTAATTGAATAGACACTCATAGACCTGATCTATATTTATAGTGTGCAAAATGTCCAAAAGGGTCTTAGGCACTGGGTCGTCGGCATTCTCCGGTTCACCGTTGCCATCTGGGTCGATTCCTCGCTTTTGGAGAACCTTAAGCCAGTTTGAAGGATCTTTTGACAGTAAAACCTCCCATAAATCACTGTTGCCATTGCGTTCGATATGTTGAAGGCCTAATAGCTTCCCCGCAAATCGATTGAGTGAAGTTCGGAGTCTACCAATATTTTTTCTTCGATAAAGAGCTCGCTGAATAATGGCCAATTTTACCCACCTGTCAGAAAGGGACCGCGACATGGCACCATGGGTTAGCAGGATGAGGGCACTTTCCTTTCCCACTGGATTGTCCAAGAGTTTCAAAAACTGTACACTTCGTTCGGCGATAGAGCATTTTAGATAGCTGTATTTTTTGGGGAGACACTTCTTTTTAAACCAATCAAAATCTCTTTCCCACTTGCGAGTTAAACCTGGTGGCACCATGACCACAACGGGCATTCTTTTCTTGTCGGACAAATGGACAGACATAGCTGTAGCGAGTGCAACAAAGGTTTTCCCCATACCAACTTCATCTGCCAAAATTAATCCTGGCTGGGCGTTAAGTCGATGGACAATTTCCTTAGCGGTCCGCTCTTGTCTTTGGGCATCCAATTTTGGTATTCTATCTTCGATAAAAAGATTAATATCTTCACAATATTTGAATCGTTTACTCATTTTTCAACTTCCTTAAAAATGCTAGAGCAGTACTTTTCAAGATCTGAACTTTTTTTGGTTTCAGTTATTTGAGCTTTGACCTCTTTCATGACTTCCAATATTAAGATTTTTACTTTTCTCAAACTCATTGAGTTTGTATTTGATTTTGGCGCAACTTTTGAGAGCTCAAAATAAAGCTCGGTCAAAAGGAAGGCCTTTTCAGTTTGGGAATGGGCTTCTTTTTCTATGGCTTCAGCGACGGCTCTCACACCAACGGGTCCAAACAGTCGCCATCTCAATGATTCTTCCGTAGGCACAGGCCGTTCAAGCTTTTCTCGAATAGCTAATAGCGCCCTGGAAACCCTTCGAGTGCGTTGAAGAAGGAACTTAGACGTATCCACTCTTTTGTGTGGATCAATCAATTCGCCATTGTTGTTACTGCCGACCTCCTTCAGGATATTTTTCTTAAGGAGATTTCGCATGACTTCGTATATCGGTCTTGCGGACTGTAAAATTTCAAGCAAATCGGCGAGTTTTAAATCTCTCAGCTCTTCTGGAGGTGGCAAATCATCAAAAGACTCAATATTTACCGGCCATGTGGCCATGCTCTTTGCACTCTCCCAGTAGACATAGAACTCAACAGGGGGCAGCTTTTGATCCCAGCGGAGCAAGCACTCGCTTTGGGACTGGGATTTGACCCAAGTTCTTGAATTTAATACGACAGTGCCGTCTACAGTCCGGATTTCCCAAGCTCTATCGAGCTTTCCTTCAAATGTAAAACGGATTATTGCCTGCTTTTTATCGTTGGTTGAGTAGCTGGCGACTTGGAAGAAGGAAGGTAAAAATTCAAAATCGTCATCCGTCTCATCAGCTTCTTCCGACTTGGTTTTGAACTTGATCTTCCAGTCATCTGGTATTTCCTCACCAGTCAAAGTTGCAGAAGCGATTTGCCTTGCAAATGGTCGGTCTCTATTTAGATTCGCTTGGTATATCAAATTGGCCTCGAAGTTTCTGCCCACCTTTGGATTCGAAATAGCTATTCCGGTTCCAGGGCTTGTAAAATTGCTCGAACCCAAAAGATAGCTCGTCCAAGAATCATTTTTTAATGTTATAGCTTTTGCGTGGAGAGGTCTTAGGTCACCCAAAGTGTCTTCGGAGCTAAGAAGCTTGAAATGGGTGTCGACTTCACTTCTATTTGCTGGCTTAGCCCTTTCGATTGAAGGGGGAGCATTGAAGAAAATTTCTTTTTTCTGTTCATCTTTATCACCAAGGATATTAAAAGCGACCTCTGCTTGGCCTCTTTTGTTGAGTAAGTTCCAAAGGCAAAGTGCGGGATCATTTTCTTTACTTTCAGCATTATAGAAAGGGCTAACAACTTCGGCCCAGTTTGGCCGACCTTGGGGCCAAGTCTCGCGGAGTCTATCAAAGACAGATATTTCCTTTTTTGGATTAACAAAAGCAGAGTAGACTCTAGGCTCGCGAAGGGTTGAAGTTGGTCGCTCGTCCCCCCACGATTTTTGAATCTTCCCCAAATCGTCAATAAATTTTTGAGTTCGGTTGTGAGCGCCATATTGCAATTTTCTATCAAGTTTTGCGAATGAGAGCATGTCGATTAAGAAATCTTTAGTTTCTTGGACTATGGCCAGTGGGGACGCGCTCCCATCGTAATAGTCCAAAGAGCCAACAACCTCTTGATTTCTTCGATAGCCATCGCCAGTTAAGTTGGCAGAGGTAAAAATAAATCTCATGCAATGTTCCCAACGTAAAACAGAAATTTTAGCGTGTTGAGCCCCTTTTCCTAAATTTGTCTGTATCCGTATAGGTATTAGGTCCCACCTCAAGCTTCTTGGCCCTTTCGCATGACGTTCATCTATAAGTGCAGAAGCGCACTCTATACTGGCCAATTTTTCTTCTCGTTCGATGATATAAATGATCTTGTCTTCGTTGGCATCAGTTGCCATACCCAGGAAGCGACTGAGGCATTGCTCTTCAAAATGGACAGAGTTAAAAGTAAAGGACGTGGCGAGGCAGCCAACGGGCAAGCCAGCATTTTCAGGTGGTATCCACAAATCTAAAAGCTTCATTTGTCCGGGATCTTCTTTTTTCTTTGCCATTATTTTACCTGTCCAAGGTCTTTTGCAAATTGCCACATCGAATTTGTCCTATAGGCATGAACATATCCCTCGGGTAAAACATCTTCGGCTCTCTGCATGTATTGTCTTCGAATGATAAACTGACCGTCATCGGTCTGTTCGAACCATGGGTTCTTGGGATTTGGTGGTTTGTTTCTTTGAATTTTAATGTGATGCTGTAATAAAAGTGATAGCCATTCCGGCGGTTTCAATCGTTCATCAAAACCCTCAAAGATCTCCTCAAAGCGTTGGGATTCTGTTACTGCGTTTAGACTATTTGAAACTTCTAGATATAGATTAGGGACCTCCGTTGCTGCTGAAATGACTTTGTCTAAGGTTGCCAGTTCACTTACTGTGATTTTTCTTTTAGTTTTGGAAAGGTGATCAATGCATGCGTAAAACGCATCAAACAAATGACGGGCAAATTGTTCGTAGAGGTCAATGGCTGAAAGAATCTCTTTCAGATCACTGCTGACGACACTCTTTAACTTATCGTGAAGTTGCTTCTCAGATCTAGGATATACCGTGTTCCAAATCTTTTGACCTTCGTTTGAGATTAAAAAATCAAAAACCTGCTTTCTAAACTGATTTTCGTCGTTTAGAAGAGCGGAGTACAGTACTTTTGCCTCTTGTGTCCCCGCGCCTAGTGGGTGTAGGTGTGTAAAAAAGACCTCATGATCGCTGGCCACACCACCAGCTTCCAAACCTTTACTTACTGCCGAATAGAGCTGTTTCCTTATCGCTTTTCCTGGCCCATTACTTGTTCCAAAAAATCCCATCAGATTCTGCTCATTCATCCAAGCATCCAAAAGTTCGGCGCCCGTATTTCCTAAGTTTCCGTTCAGCTCTACTCCAAGGTTTTTTGACAAGAGCCTATAGACTCCGTGAAATCCAAAGACGGAAGGAACGCTCAAATAGCGCTTTGCAGTTAAAGGCATTCCATCACTTCGTGCAGCTTTTGCCTTTAGAACGCCAGGTAGAGCGAATTTATTTTGGGAGCTATCCTGACGTTTTTCCATACTTCTGACTGCAAGCCATTCATAGACCTGCCATGGTGGGCTCACTTCGTCTGAAGCGAGTCTTTCTTCATCGAAATCTTCACAAAGACTTAAACCTGCTGCGATAATCGTTAGGTACCTGGGATGCTTTTGCCTTTCCCTCAGCCCTGGGATCATCTTTACGGCCAAGCCATCTGCGATCGTATAAAGTCCGAGGGGATCAATGGTTCCTTCGCTCTCTTCACCTGGGTCATATTCGGTTTTATATACTTTAAACATTCGTACCTTTTTTTTGTTGATTCTGAATCCATTTAAGATTCAAGATCAAAAATTTATTCAATTAAAGTGCGAAAAGCCACTTCACCAGCTCGACCATCGCTAGTGTATCTTGGCGGCAATACTCAAGAAGAGCTTGAGTTTGCTTTTGGCGTTCAACTTTGTCGCTAATTTTATTTGTCATTAAAAGATCTATGATCGCGCCGGCTTCTGTTCCATCGGAGACCTCTAATTCATCATATTTTAAATGCTTGCCGATAATTGCTGGAGCCACATTTTTAATGCTAAAGCTGCCAAGAAACTCTTCATCATAGATATGATTTTGAAAGATGGGGAGTGGATCGACAAGTCGACTAGCGATATCTAACAATGCTCTTCGGTGTTTTGGAAAAAGATCAGCTAGCTTATTTAGGACACCATTTTCGAAGCTTTTGTTATATGAAACAACGGAGCCTTTAGGGCCAAAGTTTTCAGACAGAGATTTTACAAGCGGCTCCCTCGGGTCAGTGATGTCCGTATGTAAGTATTCAAAGTGTTCCAGGTGTATGGAGGCTTTCGATTTCATCACGTGGCAGCTGAATTGAAAGGGTATGGGGGAGTAGGGTTTAGTTCCGTTGTATCTGGGGATAGCCGGCCCGATAGTTTCAAAATCGAAAAAGTAGAGTGGCCACTGCCAAGATTTAAGCGATTCTTTGACTGAAGCCCTATCAAGATGCCGCTTGCCTGCGATTGTTACCTCAATGGCCCGTTTTGTTTTGCCTTTGAAGTCTTCTGGATTGAGATCTTTGATTTTCCGATGACCTTGATTAAAGAGATCCCAAGCTTTCTTCCCCAGACCAGGCAGTTCGAAGATATTCTTTTCGGGAAAGTCCTTCCAGCATGTTCCAGCGTACTGACAGTCATAAGGCTCGAAACAGTGGGGGCCGATTTCTTTGGGTGGAGGAGCGGAGTCAGCCACAACGGATTTAAGTTTTCCAATGGACTTTTTGACTTCAGAAATGAGCTCCTCAACCTGTGCTGTAACATCTTCTAAGCAAAATAGATTATCAAGATTTGGGTAGATACACTGATTGTTCAAGTGCATGACAAAACACTTGTTCAAGGGGAGGCCTTGATTGATAAAGATCCAGGATTGAACAGCTATGTCATAAAGATGCTGTTCTTTGACTTTAGTGGTTGATTTAACTTCGATGATATCCCAGGAGTTCTTATTGTTCCGTGAGATATTTCTATGTAAGATATCTATTCTTGCAAAGACATCATTGAACACAAAAGAGGCTTCAAAAATGTTATTTGCTCCACTATTGAGCGCATCAACTGTTTGTTTGAGCGCAAGATCACGATCATAGTGAGGAGCGTCGATCAATACGCCACCGGGGTATCTTTTTCTAGCCTCTTCTCCCACTTCATTACCAGCATCAAATCGAGCTTGCTCTGTGGGAGTGACTTGCCCGGCGGTCTCGCGGTTGTTGATTTCCAGATAGAGCTTTTTCTCACACTGGAGACCGCTCATGATTCGTGATTTGCTTAAAATCGTTTTTTTAATCATCTATTTCTCATCCAGACTTTAGACGCTGAAATTAAGTTTGAAGCATTGTCCGGCGTTAGTAGTTTACTCTCTGAGCTTAATCTAAACTTCACCAATTTAAATTAATGATATTGGAAGACAAAGATATTTAGAACCTAATATTTAATACTGGTCCTAGGGACAATGAAGAATCTTTTGGTTCATAATAATTTCTGAGTTCAGAACTTTATAAATCTCATTTCATGAAATTTGAATTTTCTACGAAATCGCCGTTTGTTTTCTTGTGATATGAGGTGAACATGAAATCAACAGTTTAGACCATTGTTCATTTTATAAGACCGCGCTAATCAACAAACCCAATATCCTTCGCATACCTCACAACCTTCCCAAGAGCTGTATAAATCGTCGGATTCAAGTCATCTGGCGTTTTATATTTCGCCTTCAACTTCTTCAAATCAAAAACATGCACGTCATCGCTTGCAAACAGGATGGCGATCTCCACATCAAGGGCGCTGGCGATCTGACGAAGTGCTTGGATGCTTGGATCCTTCTTGCCGCTTTCAATTTGAGCGATGGTGCTTTGGGACACTTTCGACTTCTTGGCCAATTCGCTTTGGGTGATGTTTCTTCCGACTCTTAAGTATTTAAGTCTTTCGGGGAGGGTGTATTGGGAGATGCCTTTTTTTGTTCGTTTCATACCTCTTCTATCGGTCACTTTTGTGAAATTTATTAGTGCCGAACCCACTAAAAAGTGTCTCATTTCAATAAATTAGAGCTTTAAGAGATAAATTATTACTCTAGGCACTTGACGCGATAAGTCAATTCAGTTAGATTGTCTGCATAGGGCTTGGGAAACTGGGTCTGCATCAAACTGATCTCATCTCGATTCACTTCAAAGAACTCATTCCGACAAATAGAAACTGTTTATCTTTTTAATCAAGGGATGACCGACAATGAGACTTATGAAGTTTTCTGAAAATTTGCGCAGGCTGATTCAGGCCAAGGGGTTGAAGCTTCGCACGATCAGTGACGAAACAGGAATCCCTATGAGCACCTTGTCTGAATGGACGGGGGGAAGAGATCCAAAGGTTTCAGAAGCACTTTTAAGACTTTGTGATTGTTTGGAAGTTTCCTTGGATGAACTGATCCTTGGGAAGCTTTCTAAGTACGGGGAGCGGATTCTTTGCGAATCCTATTTTGAAATCAACGGTCAAACTTATTCGATGCGGATATTTGAACCTAAAAAAGGGGAGTAGAAATGAAGAAGTGTTTAGTTTTGCTATTGGTGATGTTCAGCTTTCATGCCTTCTCACAAGAGATGCCAACTGAAGAAGATTCTGAAATTGAAGCTCTAGAATCGGAAGCGGTCGTTGAGCCTGAAAAACCGACTCCGAGGCGTTCAGCTCAGCCCGCGGAAAAGAGAAAATTTCGCATCGGATTGGCCGCCTACTACAGTCTGGCTGACAAGTTTGAATCTTCAGGATCTTTGACCACTCAAGGAACTGTTGTTTCCTACAGCGGTGAAGATAAAACGAATGGTGCCGCAGGAGTGGCGCTTTCTGTAATTAGTGGAGCCGATCAGCCCATTGGTTTTGAAGGAGGAATCTCGTATGAGTTCGACAGAACCGTGGACAGCTTCACGTTGTCGACCAGCGGGGCCAATTTCTCCGGGAACTATACCGGAAGTAAGCCTAAAGTGAAGTTGATGTCCGTCTTTGGAAATGCTCGATTTCAGGTGAACTCTGCAGTTTACTTTTTAGCTGGGTTGAACATAACTAAGGTGAGTTTGGCCAACTCAGAGCTTTCCGTAAGCACAGGTTATGGTGGTCAAGCGGGAGCCGGGTTTCAAGTGACTCGTGATCTCGGTTTAGAGGCCCAGTACCGAATGATCCAAGCAAAAGCCTCCTCAGCAGGGATCCTATCCAACGGGAAATCCTACACTCAAGACATCGATCGGCTGGAGTTCAATGGTTTGAGTTTTTTAGTAAAATATATGTTTTAAATCATTCGGTGAAGCGGCACTTTCCCAATTGCCATTGAGGTGCCAAAAATCTCTCTCGACACTCGATAATGAGTGGTCTTATCCTATTTTGCACAAGTTCTTCGGCTTATGCTGTAGGAAGGATCAACGAATGACCGCCATTTCGACTATCACACTGCTGACCATTTCGAACCTCTTTATGACCTTTGCGTGGTATGGGCATTTAAAGAGCATGAATAACAAACCCCTCATCATCGCCATACTTGTGAGCTGGGGAATCGCTTTTTTTGAATACTGCTTTCAAGTGCCAGCTAATCGCATGGGTTATGGGCATTTTTCACTTTCACAGCTTAAGATCATACAAGAGGTCATCACCCTGGTGGTGTTTGTTGGATTTGCAGTCTTTTACATGGGCATCAAGCCAAGTCTTAACTTTGTGTGGGCAGGTCTGTGCATGGTCTGTGCGGTCTATTTCATCTTCCGAGATGGAGTGTAGGTTGGTCCTGTTCTGGGATCGAGATTCGCGTTTAAAGGGATCGGCCCGTTCTTGAATCCGTTAAAATAGAGAGGTATTGAGTAAAATTATGAAGAATCATTTAGACGAAGTTTATTCGACTTTGGAGAAGCTAAAGTATTCCAAACAGCCCTCAAGGTTCTTGCCAGAAAACTATATCGGTAGCGAGTACGAATACTACAAGCACTTCAATATTCGGGTTCCGAAACTCAGGTCATTGTTAAAAGAAGGATTTTCTTTCTCAAATTTGCCGATAAACGATCAGTGGAAGATTTGGGATTATATCTGGCAGAATTCGAACCTCTTCGAGCTCTCTTTGATTGCTATTCACTTTGCAAATAAACGCCCGGTGGATGAGCTTTATGAGTATCATAAAATGCTTCTCAAATGGATCCGGCGCATTGATAATTGGGCGCTTTCTGACGAGTTTAGCAATGTTCTTGCGAAGCTTTATGAGCATAAGCCAAAAAGATTTCATAGTACTTTTGAGAGGTGGAACTCTTCGAAAAATCCCTGGGAGCGAAGAGCCTCAATGGTGGGGCTTCAATATTATTCAAGACTGAGAAAAAAGCATGTTCCATTTAAAACAATTATTCAGTTCGTAGACCCCCATTTGGAGGATCAACACTACTATGTTCAAAAAGCAGTGGGCTGGACATTAAGAGAGTGTTGGAACGTCCACCCAAAACTGACCTATGCATACTTACAGAAAAACGCCCATCTCATCCCACCAGGAGGATGGACCGCCGCCACGGAAAAACTCTCTAAAAAAGAAAAAAGCAAACTAACTCAGCTGAGAAAGAAGACATAAGGTACGCCGATACTTATTGCGACCGGCTGTGGCATGGCTGCTTGAATATTGGTTTGCGTAGGCGACTCGGTATTTTGAACTCTGTCTTTTTTAAGCCGCCACTTATGGCTCTGTAGGCCTTTTCGGAGTCGCTTTCATTGAGGACCTTTAAGAATTCAGTGGAGTCTTTTGGTATAAGGTCGGCAATTCCAGTTATCGGAGTGACGAGGGGAATTCGGCATTCTCTTAAACTTTTCATAGTCCTCTGCTCGGCCCACTATTTTTGCCTCAACTGGATTTCGATATAAATACTTAACAGCATGAAAATAGTAGTATTCGCTTCGAATAAGACTGGCTTTATAGGGTCCAATAAAAAAGGTGATTGATACGTCCGGCTCTGTCATTGATGGGCCGGATTGCGGTTCGTTGGAACCATTCCATGATTTTACTCAAGGGATATTTTTCCGAAGTCGTGCCGATGAGGTGATAGTGATTGTTCATTAATACGAAGCAGTGAACTTGAAAGGAAAATCGATGACTTACACTAAGGAGTAAATCTACAAAAATGGGCCACGATTGATCTGTTGGGAGATAAAACCAGTCCCTGTTATTTGAGCGAGCGACAATATGATAAGGAAACTCGTGGGTGATTTCTAACTTCTTACGGGGCATGCCCGCATAGGTACAAATTCTAGGCCATAGTGCGTTGGGTCGCAATAAGTATCGGCGTACCCCTAGTCGTAGTAAAGCGTATGTAGTAAACCAAATGTTTACTACGACAAAGGGGGAACATTATGAAATACATTGTCGCATTGGCTGTAAGCTTTGTTGTACTTAATGCTTACTCAAAGCAAAACAAGGCTCCATCACCGGCCACAGAAAAATCTCGGTTTATTTATTTGGAGTTTTACCCAAATGCAAAAGAAAAAGTCACTATACAGTCTATTAAGTGTGACCCGAAGAAAAGTGACCTCAGCGTTCAAAAATTCACAACTAAGTCAAAAGTCACTGACGGTGAAGTGAATGTTATCAACATTTATGCACGCTCTGGGGATTGTAAGGAAAGCCCTTACTCAAGTGTGTGGCAAGAGTCCGTGGAAGTGCCTAAAAATGGCAAACATACTCATGTTTATATAACTATTCTATCTGATAGTGTTTCGGTGTTGTAAATGGCAGGTGAACTTGAACAAAAAGGCTCATTAAGGAAGGCTTTTATTTTGAGTGCTTTGTGATTACGGCGGCGGGATTTTTATGCGGCCCCTTGCCGGGCTTCCCATAAATCATATTCGGCTTGCATGCGAACCCACGATGTTTTGCTTTTGGGGGTAAAAAGTGAAAAAGTTGATTTTTAGTTTGATAATTTTAATAGGCTCAGTTGCCAGAGCCGAAAGTACATCACAAGAATGTTTCGACATCATAAAAGTCAATTTCTCAGGTGCATCTATAGTTCGGTACAAATGCACAGATAGTGATGTTGTCATTCCTGAAGAGGTTAATGGAAGCAGAATTGTAGAAGTCGGTGACCATGCATTCGAAGAAGCTGCTCTTCGGTCAGTGACTATTCCGGAAGGAGTCATCCGTATCGGTCGATTCGCATTTTTCGATACCGGTCTAAAAACAATCATTCTTCCAAGTACGTTAAAAATTATCGATGAACTTGCATTTTGGAATAATCGCATTGAGGCGATTGAGTTACCGGTAGGCTTGGAAAAGATTGGTTATGGTGCGTTCCAAATAAACGGCTTAAGAAAGGTGACTCTACCAGACAGTGTCACTGAACTTGGATATTATTCTTTTGAGCGAAACCTTTTAGGGGCAGTTGTTTTATCGAAGAACTTAAAAGTGATTCCAGAAGGGGCATTTAATGAAAATAGTCTGTTTTCAATTTCGATACCCGAAGGAGTTGAGGTGATTGGGCGGCAGGCATTTAATAGCAATAGACTGGATAAAATAGAACTCCCTGAGAGCCTAAAAAAAATCGAAGACTATGCTTTTAGATCAAATTATTTGAATTCTGTGGAAATGCCAAAGGGAATTGTGAATATTGGCAAAGGTGCATTTTTAAGAAATCAGATTCAAAAGATTATTATTCCGGGTTTAACTTTTATTGATGAGTCATTTGATGGGGATGTTTTGGTTGATAGAGTTGGAGCCACCTATGACGGCTATTGGGTATTGTATAAGAATAAGTCAGAATTTTCTGGGGAAATAGTCACTGACAATGAGACGGTGCAAGAAATTGTCCTATCTGATGACAACAGGGCGTATATGCTCAAAGAAACCACCTATGAGAAAGATGGCTCTTCTCAAGTAAAATTTAAAAATAACATTCAGTCATTTATTTCTCCCGAGAGGGGAGAAAAGAGGGTTAGGGAGTGTGTTGAAAGGGGAGGGGAGTTTTCTGAGAAAGTAGTTAATGGAGTTTCTTTGGACACTTGCCGTAGCGGTCCATTTACATATGCGCCTGTACCATTTGGCATTTACAGTTTTGAGAGTGGAGAAGGAGCGGAGCTAGTTAGAACTCAGCTTTTGTTGGACTTCGGAAAAAATTGAGTTAAGTATCGGGTTTTAGAGGCGTAAACACGGGTTCGCCATTGAAGTCTTGGCCCCCACCAGATTTTGGCTAAGGTATTGATATTGGGAATGAATTTTGATCGACTCTTCAGGGGACGTTGCCGTGGGAAATGATCGCTTCGTTGGCTTCCTGTGAGGTGTTTCCAAGAGGGTGAAGCAGAGAAATGGGCGTTGTTGTTTATAATGATCCGAAAGAGTTTTGGAAAGAGGCTTCGCCGTCACTTAAAAGAGATGAGGCGAGAAACAGTCTCTTTCTTGGTCTCTCTTATCTTTTTCAAACCGCTCCAGAAAACTGTGTTTATCAAAGCCTGTCTCGTGGGCCAGGCGATGATATTGCCGCGATTGTAGTCAGTAAGCATCGGACAAATAGAAATTTCCTCCCAACAACTGTGGAAGATCTAAGTCAGGCGTTGGAGCTTTTCCAAGCGTTCGAGGAATCTCGAATCGAAATCACAGGTATTATTGGAGAGGTCAAAGTCGTAAAGATCTATCGAGACCTGTTCGAGAAAAGAAATAGGAAGTTTGAAGTTCGCATGACTCAAGGGATTTATCGCTGTCGAAAGGTCGAGATGCCGGAGGTGCCATTTGCTCTTGATTTTAGAAAAGCGGGACCCTCTGATGTTGAAAAAATTGGCCAGTGGATTGAAGAGTTTCATCATGAGGCCGTACCACATGAGCCACCTATTGATGGAGTTGAGCTTGCAAAAGAAAAAATTGATATGGAGCAGATCTATGTTCTTGAAAAAGAGGGCCTTTTGCTCTCGATGGCTGGGTGGAGCAGAGACATTGATACCTCCTGTTCAATTAACCTGGTGTATACACCTCGGGACCTTCGTGGGAATGGATATGGAAGTATTGTCACAGCAAAACTGACTCAGCATTTTCTAGAAAATGGAAAGACAGAAACAAATCTGTATACGGATATGTCCAATCCGACCTCAAATAAGATCTATCAAAACATCGGTTACAAGTTCGTGTGTGATTCGGTTCATTTAGGAGTTTCCGACTGAGCCAGATTGGCTTCGGACTCATTGGTGGGCAAAAGTTGGACGGCCGGTCTTCAATAGGACTTGACCCGTCACGACCACTTCCTATCGAATCAATTTGACAGTAATATCCACCTATAAACTGAATTGGAGGGACCATGTCGATTGAATGTCGTGAAGAGAAACCTTCGGACCTTGAAAGCATCTATAGCCTCAACCGCGAAGCCTTTGAAACGGAGGCCGAAGCGCAGTTGGTGGATGCTTTAAGAGATGCAAACAAGCTCGTTCTTTCTTTGGTTGCCGTTAATGAAGGCAAGGTCGTAGGCCATATCGCATTTAGTCCAATGAATCTAGCATCACAAGGTGACAGGAAGTTTGCTGGGCTAGGCCCCATGGCTGTGGCCAAAGCAAGACAAAAACAAGGCATAGGATCGCTGCTTATACAGGCGGGCGAAGATAGACTTAAAAAATTGGGATACGACGCGATTTTTGTCCTTGGCCATAAAGAGTACTATCCTAAGTTTGGCTACAAGCCATCGCTTTCAAACTTTGGCATCAAGTCAAAATATGAAGTGGAGGATGACTACTTTATGGTTAAGCCCTTATCTCAAAAAGGTGTCAGCGGATTGTCAGGCACCGTTCTGTATGAACCTGAGTTTGATTCGGTTTGATTGATTATGCCGTTCACTTTGTTTGCACTTTGGGTGACTTATTTTCTATGGAAAAATAGATCTGCTTTTTTGAAGTGAGCGGGCCGAACTCTAGGTTCAGAGGGCTTGCTGTGGGGCCTGCCGTATCTCTTCAATGGGCGGCTGCTGTCCGCCCATTGACCTTAGATGACCATCAAGACTATGGGCAGTCGTGATCTGTTTTCTTAAGCCTTTTCAATTCTTTGCAAAGGCCTGGGATTAAATCTGCACCTTGTGCTGCATGAATCGTTGAAGTCTCGGGAATTCGAAGTTCTTCATAGCGACCACCATTTTGGCTGCTTAAGAAGACTTCGGAGATCGCTTCGAAGGCTTTTCTATTTTCGGGGCGAGCAAATCCGTGTCCTTCATCGGGAAAGCGGATCAGTGTGACGGGCAGGTTCTTTTTGACCATGGCCTCGGTGATCTGAAGGGCTTCTGCAAGCTTCACTCTGGGGTCATTGTCCCCATGCCCAACCAGAAGTGGTCTTTGAATTTGATCCACTTTAGAGAGGGGGCTTCGGCTCCATAAGAAGTCTCGTCCTTTTTTTGTGTCAATGCTGGCGCCCATTCGTCGTTTGGCATTTTCTTTAAAAGGCTTCCAGTAATCAGGAGTGCTTTCTTCCATAGTGACAAGATTGGCCACTCCAACAGCGTCCACTCCGGCTGAGAAAACTTTTGGAGTGAAGGCGAGACCAACCAATGTGGCGTAGCCGCCATAGCTGGCTCCGGAGATGGCGACCTTATCCGCTCTGGCGATCTTCTTCTTGATGGCCCAATTGACGGCGTCAATTAAATCATCATGCATTTTTCGGCCCCATTCGCCAAAGCTCTTGGATTCAAAATTTCTTCCAAAGCCCGTTGAGCCTCGGTAGTTCACCGAAAGAACAACGTAGCCTCGGTTGGCGTAAAGTTGATGGTCCGTATTTAATCCCCAAGAGTCTCTGGCCCACGGACCGCCGTGAACATTCAAGATCATTGGAAGAGGGCCTTCGCCACCGGCAATGGTGTTGGTTTTCGGATCCCAAGTGTAGCCCGGAGGGAGAGTGATATAGGACACCATTTTTAAATTGTCTCGCGACGGAATCACAACGGGATGCATGGGCACGAGGGGTAAGGCGTCTAGCTCAGGCTGCATAGCGAGCAAGAAGGAGAGCTGTTTTTGCGCTCGATCCCAGATTTGGTAATGAATGCTTTTTTGATCCGAATGCACAGCCAGAAGCCATGTTTTGTCATCGCTGGTTTGGCTCATCACATTGAAAACTGATCCTTCAGGAAGCTGTGAGTTGAGAGAATCTAGCTCGGATTTAAACTCCTTATCGAGAGCCACGTATTCCGTCTTCAGATATTCAGTGGCGAAAGCCAAGGGCAGTCCCGTTCCATCAACTCTTTGAATGGAGCCAGTGATCTGCGCTTTCTTCGGTGAGGCCAGCCGCTTACGCTTTTTTGTTTTTAGATTGAGAGAAACAATTTCTCCTAAATCGGTTTTCGATCCATCGATAAAATACAAAACATCGGCTTTTGTGTCGTAAGAGAGGATGTCGAAGCCAGGAACAAACTCAAACGGAACAGTGAACAGATTTTTCCATTTCGACTTTTCAAATAGGGAGATATCGAACCCGCCTGTGCTATTGTATTTGTAAGCAAGGCGGGGGCTTAGCTTGTCATCGAGGATCACAGCGAGAAAATTTTCTTTGTTTTCATAAAGAAGCTTCTTCTCTTTCGCTTCCAGGTCGTAGGCAAAGAGATCAAAAACCTTTGAATCCCTCGAGTTGTCTTGGAAAAAAATCAAGTTTGGATAATTAGCATCCACAGACACAGATCGAACTTTCACTTTGTCATTGTTTGTTAAGTTGATCTCTTCTTTGGATTGAGTGCTCAAAATAAACAGCTGATCATTTTCATTTCCGCCGATGTCTCTGGTGTAGGCCATCCACCCAGGCTTTAGAGACCAAACATAGGCCGGAAATCTCTCCAAAGGCTCTGGCAGGATTTGGGTTTCTTTTTGGCTAGATCCTTTGATGGGCCGGATAAAAATCCCGTAATAGACCTTTCCATCTCGGACTACTGGCTGAATGGAGCTCAAAGTGCTGCCATCTGGACTTAAGCGCACTCGCATTTTTTCTCCGGGAGCTAAAAGCACGTCTCGCGGAATCAAAGGAGTTTCTAACACCTTATCTGCAATAATCTGGGTGGGATCCTGGCTTGAGGCGATGTAGCGGTTATTTTGACTGGCACAGGAACTCAATGCCAAAGCCATCAGTAAAAAAGCAAACACACCACACCTTGAATAAGTCGTTGTCATAGAATCTCCTAACGAAAAAAACGGGTAAGCTCTATTTCACCAAAGGATGGACACTTTTTGTATTGAATTATCGCCCCGGGGTCCTGAGGCATGGACACAGTGACTCGCCTGGTCTATGCGTCCATTGCGTGAGGAATATTCTAACCCATCGTCTGGCTTTTGAGATTTCCGCAACAGCCTAAAGCCTTGATCTCCCATCGATTGCCTCGGAAGGGCTTCTAATTTTTTTCTCTGTTCTCTATCACTATGAAAGGTTTGCCGACTCAAATTCTTTTGGGATGTTCTAAAAATTGGATTCAGGTTATTCCTCTTGAAAGTTCAATTGGTGAAACCGAAGACCATTTCAGTTTTTTTTCGATGGGGTCACTTCATGACAGGCACTCAATCGTCCAAGATTCCCTCTGAGAAGAATTGTCGAACTGAATATTACATTATTCTGGCTCGTAAAGAGGGAGATGGGCTGGCGTCTAAAAGATGCGCCAGCCCATCTGGGGAGAACCTCGTGTTGAGATTTATGAAGCGGGTGAGAAAGGCAGTGATGAGTCTTGTAAGAAAATCAACACTCGACCGTCATCGGTCTTCACATAGCCTTTTGTGTATTCCACTTTAGTCTCTTTGCCGGTCGCTTTATCAGTGAAATAGTAGTGACCCATCGCTAAGGCCTTGTTGCCAAAGATCTTGATGTTGTGATTATCAAACCGAACATTTGTCCATGGCTTAAGTGCAAAGCCCTTATCTCCCTGAAATTTTTTATTTCCGCCTACAAAGTAAGACAGCGTGCCCTCGAGATCTGGGCGAAAGGTGGTCTCTCCATGAGTCAAAGTTGGCTTGAACTGAATGGGTCCAAGCTCAAAAGCATAAGCAGCTTCGGCGGCACTCTTTGCGGCCTTCTTTGGATCCTTTGCTTTGCCGATCTCTACGACCGCTTCGCCCCACATCTTCTGAGCGCTTTCAATGTCTTTTTCTGTTATCTCGGGACCACTTGGGAGGGTGCCGACGTGGTCAGCCATGCCCTTACTTTTGGACGAAGAGAAGCTGTGACCTGCCACAGGAACAATGAGTGCGAGCGCTCCCAAAGTGAGTAATGTGGACTTTACATACTGATTCATCTTTAACCTCCGGATTGATTTGTTAGAACTTGTCTTAAAGAACTTATCGGGCAAAATTCAGCATTGGTAAAATAGATTAAAACAAGAAGGATCATCGCTTAAATAGATGCAGCCCATGAGTCCTTATTGGCCATAATATTGATGACCTAAGAGAGGTGAACGAGGTTTCGAGGGGTCTTGATAGGAAATTTTTTTGAATAAGACGGCTTTTATAGTTTGAGACCTAAGTCAGGCAGATGCTTTACTTTATGATACTGGAGGGCGGACTTAATGCACTTTTTGAGCTTTAGCTTTGGGATTCGCTCATTCATACCAAAGACAATCGCTCGGCGGCCCTCATACTTAAAGCTTGTTCCAAAGATGTCCTTGAATGTTGGTATCAGCTGACTGGTGCATTTAAAGTAGATTGCATATTGCATGGGATTTTTCTCTTTCCAGTCTATCCGAATGGTGCTTCCATGCTTAGCGATATAGCTCAACTCACCCCATCTTAGCGTTTCTTCCAGGTCGTCCAAGCCCTCGATCTCTTGTGCGGCCTCAATTAAGATTTTCCTTAGAGCCAGCAACTTTTTTTGGGGAGTGCTAGGATAGCTTTTGAGAAGATCTTTCGCACGAGAATCTGTATTTACTTTTAGTTGTCCCATGAAAGAATTATTGATTTGTTTTTCCAAAGGATCAAAGGCTTATTCTTAGGTTCAAACGGCATTCCAGACAGCGATTTGAAGTTGGCCGCTGATGGTGTCCAGAATTGGCTGATCAAGAACGAGAGATAGGTTGGAAAACCAAGGTATGAACGGCATTACACTCTTCAACTTGACGAGAGCTGAGAGTGCTCAATCCTCAAGAATTTGTTATAAGGTGATTGAATTTATAGAAGGGAGAAAAAATGAAAATAGCAATTAACGGAGCCAATCGAGGCATCGGGCTCGCTTTAGTTAAAGCCTACCTGGAGGACCAGAACAACCGAGTTTACGCTCTCTGCCGTGAGCCTAGCAAGGAGCTCGAAAAATTGGACAATGTTTCAATAGTTGAAGGTGTGGATGTGAAAAGTGACCAGCTCTCTAAAGCTTTAGAAGGAAAATTAGAGAAAAACTCTATTGATCTCTTTATTAACAATGCCGGAATCTTAAGGTCTGATGATTGGAAGAGCCTCAACCTTAAAGAGGTCCAAGAGCAGTTTTTGGTGAACACTCTTGGTCCTTTAAATATGTTAAAGGCAATGGAGCCGTATTTGAATCAAGGTGCAAAGATTGGCGTTCTAACCTCTCGCATGGGGTCCATTGAAGACAACACCAGCGGAGGGATGTATGGCTACCGAATCAGCAAGGCGGCGGCCAACGCAGCCTTTAAGTCCGTCGCCATCGACTTTAACTCAAAATCACATCCCGTGGCCATCCTGCATCCCGGTTATGTAAAGACTGACATGACCTCCGGAAATGGAAACATCGAGCCCAAAGAGGCCGCCGCCGGATTAAAGAAGGTGATGGCTCAACTTAGCTTAGAGAACACCGGCCAATTCTGGCATTCCGATGGCAACCGTCTTCCGTGGTAGTTTGGTTGGAGATAGGGGGGATGATCCAACAGCGAACTCAAAAAATGTCTCAAGTTGAGGAGGTTCCGTGAACCTCCTCAAGGCGCTCCAAATCGGGGATAGAAAAGAGATCGCGAGGTCTAAGGATGTGGCCAATGAACTTTTAAAACAGAGTTCATCGCTTAAATCCCTTTTTAATATTCTTTGTGATCATTCAGAAAATGCTATGATTGTCTCCCATGGATCATACGCCCTCAAAGAGGCCAGTCTTCAGAGTTCTGAGATCAGAAGGCGAACGATGGCCTTCTTTCAGAAGGAAATTGATAGATTTGATCAATGGGAAGCTCGTGAGAATTTTCTTAGAATATGTTTGATTGAGCTAGAGAGGAGCCAATCTCTCTTCGAAAAGGTTTTGCCAATGACAAAAGATTCGAGCGCCATTGTGCAGTCTTACGCGTCAGAGTATGTTATTCGTTATGCTCATAAGTACAACCCAAAATCTTTGGAGAGTCTTTTAAAGGATATTGAGCGGTTTGCTGGCCGCGCCTCAGTGAGAGCAAGGATCAAGAAAATTAAGAAGGAACTGAAGATCTTGTAGAAATCTGAGCGCCAGTATCTTGTGTATCTTAGATCTCTGCATTGCGACGAATCGAATGGACATGGCCAATTCAAAGTGAGGCTTAGTGAAACGCCAATGAGATTGGGTTCTAGGTATCCCCAGCCGAAGGTGAGTCTTAACTGGGCGCCCGCCACCGGCTTTAGGTCATTCACATCAACTCTTTTCCATGCTAGCGTTTTTTAAAAAAGGAATGAGAATTGATTACTTTAGTGGTGGGCTCCACAGGAGCTGGCAAAACAACTTATGCTCGAAAAGTTTCGGCTGTAAGATCAGCGGTCGTCTATTCAATCGACAATTGGATGAAAGACCTTTACGGGCAGGATATGCCCAGCAACCCTGAGCCACAGTGGTTTTATGACAATCAGAAGTGGTACATTGAAAGAATCGCCAGGTGCGAAGCTCTCATCAAAAAAATTGTCCTAGCCAGGGCTCAGATTGACCAGCCAAGCCTTTTGGACTTGGGATTTTCAACCAAAGAGCAACGTTTGCGATTTATAGAATTTTTTAAGGGACATGGCATTGAAGTTAGCTCCCACTTTTTGGACGTGCCAACCGAGATCAGAAAAAAGCGTGTCGAAGAAAGAAACCGTTCAAAAGGCGAAACCTTTGTCATGACGGTGGATGGGAGTCTTTTTGACTATATGGAGAGCATTTTTGAGCCTCCGACAGAAGATGAGGGTGCAGAACTTTTAATCGTTCACGGGAGTTAATAGTGGATCCAAAGAAACTGGCTCGGCTGACGGGGATTTTTTATTTAATTATTATTGTTTGTGGAATTTTCAGCGAAGGCTTTGTGCGTATGAGCTTGTTCGTCCCGGGAGATGCCGCGCAGACGACAGCCAATATCCAAGGTGCTGAAACTCTCTTCCGATTTGGACTGGCAAGTGACCTTTTTATGGTCCTTGCTGATGTGGTGGTTGCGGTTCTTTTTTTCTATCTCCTAAGGCCCGTCAGCGAAAAGGTCGCAATGCTTGCGGCCTTTTTCAGGCTGGGCCAAGCGGCCATCATAGGCCTAAACCTTTTGAATTATATCAGCCCGCTGTTGCTCTTGGGTTCAGCTTCAAAAAGCGCTTGGAGTCCTGAGCAATTGCAAGATCTGGTGCTCTTCTTCATGGAAAGCCATCGAAATGGCTATTTGATCAGTCAGGTGTTTTTTAGTTTTAACTGTGCGGTGATGGGATATTTGTTGGTCAAATCCCCATGGTTTCCAAAGGTCCTCGGCTATGGGGTGGGACTCGCTTCGGTGGCTTACTTTGTCGATGCCATGGCAAGCTTTCTCGTTCCAAGTCTTTCTCAAAGTCTGAGTTTTATAATGATTGTTCCCGTGGTCGCCGAGATCTCACTTTGTGGTTGGCTCTTAATTAAAGGGGTAAAGTCTTCATCCTGAATTCAAAAATGGCCGTTGATCTCCATAAGAAAGATATGAATGACAAAGTCGAACCAAAAACAGATCAGATCTGCGACTATTTCAGGTTTGGCTCAGCTGGCTTTAGGCGGATCTCATTTTCTTATTGGCCTTTCTTACAAGGGCATTGAGATCACTTAACTTTACGTTGGATTCCAGTGGGTGTTTTAGTCTTTTTTCGGGGATGGCGCGGTAAATGTTTGTGCGACCGACTTTTTCCTTATCTATATATCCCTCACGATAAAGGTCACTAATGATGCCTGTCACCGAGCGCTCCGTGATGTCCACCTTGAGGGCGATTTCACGCAAGGTGATGCTCTCGTTGTTTGCCAAGAGAAAATAAACATGACCGTGGTTGCTGAAAAAAGTCCAATTGTTCGCAGATTGTTCCATCGGGAACCTCCATGTCCAGTCATTATATCTCAAAGCATGCAGTTTAATACAAGAAATAAAATACCAGAAATATATTGCCATAATAGCCCGAAGCCGCTAGTCTGCCAAAAAACACGGGAGGCTTTATGACAAATAAGATTACAGTGGCTCATGGAGATGGAATTGGTCCGGAGATCATGGAAGCGTGCTTAAAGATCATGCAAGCGGCCGGCGCCAATCTTGAGTATGACACCATTGAAATCGGAGAAAAGGTTTACCTTCAAGGGAACACGGCTGGCATTAGCGACGCTGACTGGGAGAAGATCGTAAAGAACAAGATCTTTTACAAAGCTCCGATCACGACCCCTCAGGGGGGAGGCTATAAAAGCCTGAATGTGACGGTTCGCAAGACGTTAGGACTTTTTTCCAATGTTCGCCCGGTGAAGTCGCTTTCACCTTATGTAAAAACCAAGCACCCAAAAATGGACACGGTGATCATTAGAGAAAACGAAGAAGATCTTTATGCGGGAATTGAGCATCGACAAACTCAAGAAGTCTATCAGTGTCTCAAGTTGATCAGTCAGCCCGGCACCGAGAAGGTGGTTCGGTTCGCATTTGAATACGCAAAGAATGCGGGTCGAAAGAAGGTCACCTGTATGACCAAAGACAACATCATGAAACTGACCGATGGTCATTTTCATAAGGTCTTTGATGAAATCGCCAAAGAGTATCCAGAAATCGAATCTGAGCATTGGATTATTGATATCGGTGCGGCCAAGTTTGCCGACACCCCAGAAAACTTTGATGTGATTGTTCTTCCAAATCTTTATGGCGACGTGATGTCTGACATCTCCGCACAAATTGCTGGATCAGTAGGGCTTGCGGGCTCTGCAAACATCGGTCAAGAGTGTGCCATGTTTGAGGCAATTCACGGCTCGGCCCCTCGACGAGCGGGACAGAATGTGGCCAATCCCAGTGGATTGCTTATGGGCGGGATTCAAATGCTCAATTACATGGGTAAGAATGAAATTGCCGAGAAGATTGAAAACGCTTGGCTCTGCACCATTGAGGAAGGATTTCACACCTACGACATCTATGACGAAAAAGAGAGCAAGAAAAAGGTTTCAACCTTAGAATTTGCAGATGAGGTGATCACGAGGCTTGGAAAAACTCCAAGCCGACTGGATGCAGTTAGCTATCCTAAAGATTCCAAGCCGATTCAAGTTTCTCTCAAAGGTCATCCTAAATCACCGAAGACCTTAGATGGAGTGGACGTCTTTTTGGACCACAGCGATCGAAATCCAAATCAACTGGGAGAGAAGCTGATTCATGCCACAAAGGGTGCTGAACTTGAATTGGTCATGATCACCAATCGAGGAGTTAAAGTGTTTCCAAACGGAAACCCGCTGACCTTTTGCACAGATCATTGGCGCTGTCGATTCATGCCGAAAGACAAAAAGGCGATCACCGGAGATCATCTTTTGGCTCTTCAGAAGCTTGTTGTCGATGCCGGTCTAGAAATTATTAAGACCGAGAACCTTTACAGCTTCGGCGGGGAGTTGGGCTACTCTTTGGGGCAAGGTCAGTAAATTTTGAGAGCAGAAAAGCATCCTTATGAAGGGGTTCGTGTAGCGTTTTCCACAATGCATGAGAAGGAGAGAATCCTTCAACCTCTTTTTGAGTGAGGATGCTTTTTCTGCGACGATTGTGGTTCCACAGTCAATGGATACCGATCAATTTGAAACCTTCTCGGGTGAGATTGAAAGACAAAGTGATCTAAAAAAGGTTCTCGTTGAAAAAGCTAGAGAAGGGATGAGGCAAACTGGTCTTCAATTTGGACTTGCCAGTGAGGGCAGTTTTGGCCCTCATCCCTCATAAAAATCTCTGCTCTATGATTCCTGACTCATAAGAATTGATGGAATTTTTAGGAGACATAAGCGCAGATTTTTAGGGAACAACTTCCTAAGGTTTGTCTAAGGTCCGAACAACTCTAAAGTTTCCATCGGAGTAGAAAAGCTGGTTGCCAATGGCGGTGACTCCGGTCGGCTCTTTTATTGACTTATAAGTGAACTCGCCTCCATTGACTAGATTCGAAGTGAATCCAGATTGACCAATCACTCGTGAAAGAGGTTGCCCATTTGTCGTCGGCAAAGTGTCAAAAATACTAATGCGGTGACGGAAGGCACTGACGATGTAGATCCGGTTGTTCGGCGTGACATAGATCGAATTAGGAGTAAAAAAGGTGTACGGAGTCGGGTTTCCGATAGAGGTTGAAAAATCCAATTGGCCAAGGACGAGATCAGCAGTTTGTTGATTTATATTTGGGAGAGAATTCCAAACTAAGATCCTCCGGTTGTTTGTGTCGGCAACATAGAGTCGGCCATTTCGCACTTGAATATCCTCAGGTTGAGACAAGGATTGACTGCTAGTTCCTCCATTATTCGCGGCGCCGCTTGTAAAGTCGGGTTGGCCTAGAACCAAATCAGCCGCCTGATTGTTAGAGGTTGGAAATGTATTCCAAATCAAAACTCGGCTATTTAGGGAGTCCGCTACATAAAGGCGCTGGCCATCCCAAAAAATGCTAGCGGGCTTTGATAGACTTGAGGCAGATAGACCACCAAAGTTATTTGATGCCGTGGTAAAGGTTGCTTGCCCTAAAACGAGGTCTGCTTCCGCAAAATTAGTCGTAGGAACCGTGTTCCAAATGAGCACTCTATTATTGTACTCATCGGATACAAGCATCTTCCCTTCACTTGTTAATTGAACAGCAGAAGGGCTATAGAGTGATTTGTTATTGACGGCGCCTCCAGCTCTTAAGTCTACACTTGTAAAGTTTGGCTGCCCAACGACAGCGATGGGGTCAGATTGGCTTGAGAGGCCTTCGAGCCTATAGATTAAAATTCGATGAAAGAGACTGTCACTCACCGCAAGGTATTCGTCGTTGTGAGCGAGCTTTGTGATAGGTCCAATGGATTTGTTATTTGGACTAGAGAAATTCGCAATAGAGGTGTCAAAGGTGCTTTGTCCGTAGACGCCAGAAAAGTTATCTAAATTTGCAGTGGGCAAGCCAGAGTAGTAGACAATTCGATGATTACCTCTGTCTGCAATTGCTAAATGGCCATTCATATTTGAAACGGACTCTGGATAACTGAGCTTGTTCGCTCCAACACCAATAATTGAAGACGTTGGGCTAGATTGTGTGAGGTGAAGATCGGCGTTGGGGTAGCTAGAAGAGGGAATGGGGTTGTAGATCATAACTCTGCGGCCATCGGCATCTAAGATCGCCAACGAAGTGCCTACAACAGTCACGTCACTTGGCTTCCTAAGATTTTGCAGACTTGGGGAGGCGAGACTGCAGGAGAATAGATCTGGCCGTCCAATGACGCTGTCAGCGGTCGCTCCATCAGTGGTTGGTATGGAGTTATAAACAAGCACTCTGCCGTTGTCATAGTCTGCGACAAAGAGCTTTCCGGAGGTGCTGTCATAGTGAATGCCGCGAGGCTTGTTCAGAGAGCTTGAGCCACCGCAACCAGAACTTACTATTGACTTATTTGGTTGTCCAATGACGACATCAGGAGCTGTTTGAAAGGGTTGAACGGTGTTCCAAATGCTGATCCTATTGTTGCCGTATTCGGAGACTAAAAGTTTGGTCCCA
>Ga0100403_1000226_pt1 | contig 52304 bp, 47 predicted proteins | sample CryGeymet201501t_FD_83663 | JGI IMG/M metagenome (GOLD analysis project Ga0100403, IMG submission 83663) | Groundwater microbial communities from Crystal Geyser aquifers in Utah, USA - Crystal Geyser metaG 2015-01t | ecosystem: Environmental > Aquatic > Deep subsurface > Groundwater | place...
TGGCGGAGGGGTCCAGTTACGACAGTGTGATCAGCTCGGCTTTGGATGATGCTCTTGAATCCGGCATCACCGTTGTTGCTGCGATGGGAAATGGCAACCCTGGAAAGCTGGTTGACGGGAGCTCTGTTCGCGTGGTTCCGGCTTCTTACGCCGGTCTCTCTGGAGTGATGGCTGTGGGCTCTTATGACAGCGCCACAGGACAAAAAAGCAGCTTCAGTCACTACAGCACCACCTTTGCCGAGATTTCAGCACCGGGTGCTGAAAATGGAACGTCGCAAGGGGTGTTTTCGACCCTACCCACCGGAAAAGGCAGTTACGGTCGATTGGCAGGAACCTCTCAAGCAACGGGAATTGTCTCTGGAGCGGCAGCTCTGGCTGTCGGCTTAATTAAGAAGTCTTACGGCATGGCCCCCTCACCAACTGAGGTGGAAAGATTGATTGTTGAGTCGGCTTATAAGAACTCGAACCTCAGCGCATATTTTAAGAATGGAAATCAGTTGGATCTCATGGCTCTTGTGAACAAGATTTACGCCGACTACCCAGCCACTCAAAACGGAGCTAGTGTGGCTCCTGTGAACTGCTCCCAATAATAGGTTTTCTCGCTATCCACATCAAGCTGAAGGCGCAAGATCTGCACTTCAGCTTTCCTGAGCTGACCCTCAATCCAAGGTAGAACTTGGCTGTAATCTCTAAATCCAAGTCTCGAGTCTTGGCTTAAATGATTATGGTCCAAGAGTGCGACAAGATCCTCCAAAGCCTTCTCATCCGATTCTTTAAAGTTTCCTGGCAGTTGGACTCGAAGGGTTAAGTTTTTCCCTTGTTCAAAGGATTTTGGTGCCTCTGAATTCAGCGAAACACTAAAGGAGTAGGTGAGCTCTAAAGTCATATCCCTTAGACTTACCACAAGGATTGACCTTTAAGCAAAAAGGCCTGCAGAATAAGAACATGGATTTTCGTTTCTTAGGGACTCCTTTTCTTCTCTTTTTTTATTTCAGCCATTTTTGTCTGGCGGCCACGGAGGATCTTTCTGAGCTCTGTGAATCCGAGTTGAAGAAGTTTTCTGGCCCCGTTCATTTGGAAAGTTTAAAGTCGGCTTGCAAGAAGGTGAAGGTTCTTGATGGGTGTCAAAGTGTGGAGGGTCGTCAGATCTTTCACTATGACAAGCTTGGAAGCTCAGAAAAGCCTCAAAGAATTTTGGCTAAGTCACTGATTCATGGAGATGAAACTCCCGCTGGAACTGTCAGTCGTGCATGGATGTCTCGTCTAGAAACCATCAGTCCGAGAAACTCTTGGAGAGTGATCCCCATCGCCAATCCAGATGGGGAGAAGAGAAAAACTCGATTCAATTCTCGAGGGGTCGACCTCAATAGGAACTTTCCAACGGATGACTGGAAGGATGAGGCCACGGACTATTGGAGGCAAAAACAAAAGTCAGATCCCAGGAGATATCCTGGCAGCGGTCCCGCCAGCGAGCCGGAGACACGATGTCTAGTGAATCATTTTGAAGACTTTAAGCCTGATTTCATCATCTCCATTCACACCCCATTGGGCGTGCTCGACTTTGACGGGCCTAAAATGAACAACCTCCCCAGGTTCTCTCCCCTTCCATGGATTTCTCTCGGAAACTTTCCGGGCAGTTTGGGTAGGTACATGTGGAGAGATCGGAAAGTTCCGGTATTAACCATCGAACTCAAAGGGGAGAAAGATTTAAAAACTCTCGAAGAGTTCGATCGGCTTCAAGACATCTCGGGGACCGTCGCCCTTCAATGGAAAAAGCTCAAAGGAAATTCTGATAAATAGTCCGACGGCCTCATGGCTCTTAAGTCTTTCGTATAAACATTCCCAGTTATTCCAGTTCCAAAAAACATTCTTCTTTTTCTCTTTTCTTTTTTTGAGCTCTCAGGCTCCATGCCTTCACCCTCATTTTAAGGCCTAAAGGCCTTAAAAGCGCGTCACGCTTGAGGGAGGAAGCTCAAAAAAAGAAAAGAGAAAAAGAAGAATGTTTTTTGGAACTGGTATTAAAATTTAAGAAGACTTTTGATTTTGTAATCGCTGAGTTTTTGACGTCCATTAAGAAAATCAAGCTCAATCAGAAACTGCAGTCCTAAAACTTTTGCTCCAGCTTTTTCGCAGAGATGACTTGCCGCTGCGGCGGTGCCGCCCGTGGCGAGAACATCATCCACGATGAGGACCTTGTCTTCTTTTGACAGAGAGGTTTTGTGAACCTCAAGAGAGTCTTGTCCGTACTCGAGCTGATAGGTTTCCGAATGGGTGTCGCCGGGGAGTTTTCCGGGTTTTCGGCACAAGACCAGGCCTTTTTTACAGTGAAAGGCGAGCGCCGCACCGAGAATAAATCCACGGGACTCAACGCTCACGATTTTAGTCACCTCGGGAGATACAAATTCGGCCATCTCCAATATGAGTGAGTGAAAGGCCTCTGGGTTTTCAAGCAGCGGAGTGATGTCTTTAAAAACGATTCCCTCTCTGGGAAAATTAACCACATCCTTAACGTACTTGCCGAAATCAGTTCCACCCATCACTTTTTTGGTCCTTTCCAAACTTGAAAGCCCACGTCGAGGGCCTTTTTCTCATCGGATTTTAAGATCTCATAGACATTGTGAGTGCCCGTTGGGGCCCCGCAAACTTGAATTCTCATCATTCCGTCGTCCGCTTTAAACTGTCTAAAAATCTCAATACCTGAAAGGTCTGCGGCCATTCGATCTAAAGAACGACCGGATTTGTCTTGGCACTGCTTACTTCCATCAGGTTTTGCGACGAGAACTTTCTCATCCTTGGCCGCTGAAGTGTCCACTCGACCCAATTGAGCCCCCTCCTTTTTAATGCGGCAGTGATGATTGGCGCAACCCATAGAAAACGCCATGGACAAGCCAATGACTAAAAGAATTTTTTTGTGCGAATTGAATTTCATAGACTCACCTGCCATGGCCAAAGGTGTAAGTGTTTCTTCCATGAAAATTTCAGGCCGTAAAGATTTGCTCCTCCGGACATAAAGAACACTTGGCTTTTTTCAGCGTCAAGGGTGGCTTTAGACTGAACGCCTTGGCCGGGATTAAATTGCTGAATGGGAGCCCCTTTCATGGGATCTAAGAAGACCAAGCCTCCCGAAAATTCTCCCACGATAAGAAGTCCTTTTGTGTAAACAGGAGCCGTCACCAAATTGCCTTTGAGCTGAGTGGTCCAGTGAACCTTTCCAGAGTCCTTATCTAAGGCCACAACTTTTCCATCCGTGGTGGAGAGGAAAACCACTTTCCCTTGCAGGGCCACCTCTTCGTATCCGCCCTCGTCATACTTCCAAATCATCTTTCCATTGCTCTTATCGAGGCAATAGAGACTTCCGTCGTAACTGCTCACATAGATTTGGGAGTCATCCAGAACAGGAGACGCGTCCACATCTTTAAACCGACGAGCGTTTGGATTGATGTTGCTCTCCCAATGAACCTGTCCTGAAGACTTCGTAAGAGCCACCAAGTAGCCATCAGAAAACCCTAGGTAGACGAAATTTCCATCCACAGCCGGCTGGCTGCCTCCGCGAATGGAGAAGTTCGAACGGTCTTGTCTGTCATAAATCCAAGCCAGCTGACCTGTGTCTTTGTTCAATGCGCGAGCCACGTTGTTTCCGGAGAGAAAATAGACGAAGTTCCCATCCACTGTGGGCTTAGACAGACCTTCAGATTTGATCGAAGAACTCCAGAGAGTTCGGCCGGTCCGCGCGTCTAAGGCATAAAACTGCCCGTCTCCTGCGCCAAAATAAAGTCGACCTTGGTGGAGCTCCGCTCCGCCCTCCACTCCATTTTCAATGAGCTTTCGCCAAACGAGAGCGCCGGAATCCTTGTTGTAAGCCACAATCCCATCAATGCTGTTTGCAGTGATCACGAGCTCATTTAAGAAGATCGGTTGAAATCGATGGATCCTTTGTCCAGCCAAATACTCACTGGCTTTTGTGTCTCTTACAAAGGGCTTTTCAATGACGAACTGGTTTGGTGGGCCGCCAACATTCTTGAGCGCGCAACCCATTGTGAACAGACTTAAACTGATAAGAAACGATGCTGGTAAATTCATGAGCCCTTTGTGGCCTGTCCAAGAAGGTCTAGATGGATGATGAGCTTTTCAGCCATCGATTTGGCTTCGGAGTCCGGATACTCCTTTGCAATTCGAGAGTAAAAGTCTTTCGCCCCAGTAAAGTCCCCTTCTTTCTCAGAGAGAGCGCCCAGCTCCAAAAGAGCTTTCGGATGAAACTCTTTGAGTTCAGTCGCGGAGAGAACCTCCTTATAGGCTTCTTTCGCGGATGCCAACTCCCCGTTTCGAACAAACACCTGACCTTTGGTCAATAGCCAAAAACCGAACAGAACATTCGACTTCGAAGGAGAAATCGACACAGAACTTAAAATCTCTTTTTGAAGAGCTTCCGTATTTTCCTTGGTGGAAAGTGCTCCAATCACTTGAATGGCTGCGACAGCAGAGGCTTTTTGATGAGAGTACTCTTTGAGAGCGCTGGAAAACTCTGTGACGGAGAGAGACCCGCCAAGAGTCTCTGGTTTCGTCAGCTCTTTCATCAAGCGATCTTGCACCGGAAAGAGAGCGAGCTCTGCCTGGGACTCTTTGTAATCTGAGTAATAGCCGTAGCCGATCCAAGCCATGCAGGCTCCAATGGTCACTAAGGCGATGCCGATTAAAATTTTGATGTTGGACTCAATCCAAGCGGCTCCACGGCCGGCCAACTCTTGAAAACTATCCGGTGCTCGCAATTCTTTTTTCGTCATTGTCTTGGACATTTCATTCCTCCCCGAATCAAATATTCAGTTATCAAATCTTACTTCTGACGGGTTGTCATCTCCTTCAAAGTCGTAAATGGGCGAGCTGTTCTTCCATGGTGGTGGGTTCGAAGTTGACCGATGGATTGAATGCGCCTTTCCGCCAAGCGATCCGCCGCTTTTTGAGTGGCGATGCCTTCAGTTTCGGCAATTTTAAAGACCTCTGTTAGGCTATGATAGACCTGCTGGGTCTTTTCAAAAGCTCGCTCAGAGGAGTAGCCCTCAAGCTCAACAAAAACGTTCATCAGTCCGCCAGAGTTGATCACATAGTCAGGAGCATAAAGAATACCGAGCTCTCTGAGGGCTTCACCGTGGCGATCTTCAGCAAGCTGATTGTTTGCTCCGCCAGAGACCACTTTGCACTTTAAGGTTGGCAAAGTCTGATCATTGATCACGGCCCCTAAAGCGCAAGGTGCAAACACGTCACACTCTGCGGAGACAATTTTATCTGGCTGAATCACCTCTAAATTGCCATTTTTTTCAGAGATTTTTTTGGCTCGCTCTTGATCAATGTCAGCAATCAAAACCGTAGCCCCCTCTTTACAAAGGTACTCCACCAGGTGAGATCCAACGTTTCCAAGTCCTTGAACCGCAACGCGAAGCCCTTTCAAGCTGTCTGTTTTCAGTTTGAAAGCCACCGAGGCCTTAAGGCCCATGAGCACACCGTGTGCGGTGTAAGGACTCGGGTCGCCACTTCCACCGAAAGAAACAGGAATTCCCGTGACATAGGGCGTTTCCATAAAGACATAGGTCATATCATGAACTGTGGTGCCGACGTCTTCTGCGGTGATGTATTTTCCGTTGAGAGAGTTGACGAAGGCTCCAAAATTTCGAAACAGGGCTTCTGTTTTTTGAGTCTTGGGGTCACCTATGATGACAGCTTTTCCTCCGCCCAAATTCAAACCAGCAGCAGAAGCTTTGTAGGTCATCCCTTTTGAGAGTCTAAGAACATCAATGAGGGCGTCTTCTTCATTTTTGTAGTTCCACATTCTTGTTCCGCCAAGAGCGGGTCCAAGAGTGGTGTTGTGAATAGCAATGATGGCCTTGAGCCCAGAATCCTTGTCTTGGCAAAAGACAACTTGTTCATGATCCCCATGCTTTTCAATCAGTTCAAATGGTAGCATCCGGCCCTCCCTCAAAGTGGTCATGTAGACGTAAGGGTGGGAGAATAATGGGGATTTAGGTTTGAGCCAAGAGAAATTACGCGGCTTTGCTTGAGACGGAGCTAGCTGGGCTATGCTCTCTTAGAAACTCCATTCGAAGTTTCGCGTCATGACAAATCGTGACCCTCTCCCAAATAGAATTCGCTAACTCTTTCACGCGCTGTTGCTTGACGGAATCGACTGAACTTCGTTGCTTAGCGTCGACATGCATCAGGTCACACCGAAAAGCACGTTTTTCAAGGTCTGACTGAAAGATTTCATAGCCTGCAATTTGAGCAAGGTAGGAGGTTGAGTTGTCTGCTCTCGCGGTGCAAATCATCCGATGATGACCACACGCGACCATGTTTAAGATTGTTCCCTCGATGAGAATCGAGGCCGCACTCAAGCCCTCAATTCGAGTTCTAAACTCGGGACAAAGGGAAAGGTACTCTGAGCTCATCACGGTGCTTGATCCGCGCTCTTTGAGTTTCTCAATGAACTGAGATGTGTAGAATGAGGCGTAATGGTGCTGCTGATTTACTGCACAATCCAAATTGTAAATAGATGAAAGGGAGAGTCCTATTGGTTCTAATGGGCGGGACTTTAATGTCATTATAATTATAAAATCTTGCCTATAGAAGTCCGCTGGACTTGGGGAAAAGGTTGAGCCCTGGTCGCGGTATATCTTAAGCCAAAATTCAAACCAATGCTTAAATGAGTTCAACTTGAGCTCAGGGTTTTCGCAGATTGGAAAGCTGTTGCCTGTCATTACGGTGAGAGAAAGGTCATCTCTGGTGATCCCATCCATTTGTTCCTCCAGGATCGTTAAGTCTTCACCCCCGTCTCTTCGGAAAAAATAAAAATTATTTTAATTTATTTTAAAATTTCAAATGAGAAACCCGATGAGATCTTCGAGCAATTCAAAATTCAAAGAGGTGATGGAAATGAAGAAAGAAATGAGTTTTCAGGAGTTTAAAAAGGTTTATTCGGAGAATATGGAAGCCTATCACAAATCGATGGTGAGCTTTCCCTGGGAAGATGTTGAGGCCTATAAGTGTTGGCTTGCACAGACCTACTACTACGTGAGCTTTAGCAGCAGAATTATCTCTCTATCGGCAGCACTACTCCCCTTGTCAAAGTCAAAACTTCATTCTCGTTGCGTCACTCATTCAGCGGAGGAGAGCAACCACGAGATATTAGCTCAGAGAGACCTGCAGGCACTCGGAGGATGCATCGAGGACTATCCCGAACTTCCCTCCACTTCTGCGCTCTATCAGAGCCAATACTTTCATTGCTTAAATGATGGCGCTGATAGCTTAATGGGATACTTTATAAGTCTCGAGGGCCTGGCGATTAAATCCGCATCAGAAGCAGCTCAGAGAGTCTTCAAAAACTTAGAGAACCCTAAGGCCGTCAATTTTTTAAGAGTTCATGGTGATGAGGATATCGAACACGTCGAAAAGGCGATTGATGTTTTGAAATCTTTTTCTCCAGTTGAACTATATGCCGCTGCAAAAAATCTCAAGCGAACTCGGGAGTACTACTGTCAAATGCTTGAGGAGTGCTACTCATGGTCTAAAGAGATCGGCCGAGCCGCATAGTAAAAATCTCTTTTCATCGTTTCTAACATGATTTTCTCCTCCTCTTCTGGGGAGGGGACTTTAAGAAGTTCCGCATCTTCTACGACTAACGTAGCGCGAACATGTCCCTGCCGATCCTTTAAAGGGTAAGCGCCGAGCAAAAAGTAGTTCATTTCGTATTTAAACAGACTGTCCTTTTCTCTTATGAAGTGTTTTATGGGTTTACTATAACTCTCCCATGAAGACCCTGAGAAGGTGTTCTTAACGGCACTGCAGAGATCCTCAAAAGATTCTAGGTCTCTATCGAAGAGCTCGGGCCAAGGTCGACAGCAGAGCTCTTCTAGGCTGTAACTGCAGCAAGTAAAGAACTTAAAATTTCGAAATAGCTGAGTGCTTTCTAAAGAGTAGATCTCTATGACGTAATCATCTTTCAGCTTGCTAAAGAAATCACTGGGAGCATGGAGTTCTAATTCTTTCAGAGCTTGCCAGACAACCCGATATGAATTTGTCAGATCAGAAGATTGACCCTTCAGTGGGGCAAAAATTCTCAAATACGACTCCAGGGAAGAAATGACATCATCTTTTTTTGCATTAGATAGCAGTGAAAAATACGGAAGATCTCTTGAAACGAAAGGCTGAGAGAAAGCTCCGGTCTCCTTAATGAGAAGAGAGATTTCTGTCGTAAGATCTATGAACGTCTGACTCCTAAGGTCTTTGTTTTCAGGATTTCGATCAAAATAATGGGCCATGGCCTTGCCTCGCTTTTTTTAGAAATGCTGTCCTAATATTCATATCATGAATGACACGGATCACAAGAGGAGAAATTGGCTACTGAAATGGCTCAAGTTTCTCACGGCCAGGCAAATAAAATTGATCCAAAATTTTGATACAAATATTCAATAATTATCGATTTCTCATTTCAAATAGACGGCCAGAATTAAACCAGCCACGAAGAGAAAGCTAAATAAAAAAAGTTTTTTAACCAAATCGAGTTGTATCGAAAAAGAAGACTCCAAGTCCTCCACTTTCTTCGAAAGAGCTTCTTTTTCTAATCGAGAAATCCTCCCTGAAGAGTCTTGGGTGATGAAAGAGAGCATTTTCCAGATGTGTGGGGGGACTTTTGATTCGTCTTTGGACCATCTTGTCCAGGCAGAGGGGTCGACGAGGAGTTTTTGGCACATTTTTCTGCGGCTGAGTTGAAGGCGCTCGCGGACCTGCTCCAATCCCCCCAACTCTTTTCTAAGAACTTCCACTTCAGCCATATACCTCATTCTAAGGGCTGTTTTAGCCCCATTTTTGTAGGCTTTTTGATCGATATTTATCTGAGTTGGAGAATCGAATTCAAAGCCCACGTTCAAATCCTTCTTTAATTCATCATTCGAAATCATCGAAAATCCTTTCAAAATATAATGCACCGCATTTAGTTGGTTTCACATCTCTTTTGGTTGCTGTATTTCACAAACTTATGATGTGAAACGCAACAAAAAGCATTGTGAAATACAATGCATGCGCTCATTTTGATCTGAGCAACGCAATGTAAGGTCTTGAAATCACAAGGCTTTTTAAAGTATGGGCCCTGGTACCCTTAAAATCGAAAATGACTATAACTTATAGTTATAAGTTATAGTATTAAGTACTTGTTTTTATTAATAAAAAGGGGGAAGATAAATCACAAATTCGCGCGAGGTGATAGATAATGCGACGCATCCCTGAAATCTTGCTTTTCTCGATAGACCTTTTTGAAGGCTTTTTTGATAGAAATTTGGCCTTTTCTTCAGGCTTATCCCTTATTTTAAAAAAGCAAATTTCAGATTTTTTGGTTCAATTTTTTGGACCATTACCTGGAAGTCGGTCGATCTTTTTCGGGGGTAAAAATGAGTTCTAGAAAAGCCCCCTACTCTTTAAATAAATCCAAATATCTTACAGACTTTGAATTCGAAAAACTTGAGTCGCTTTTAAACAGCTTTGAACTCAAGGACTTTAGGAATGTTCTACTCCTTCGCCTGGCACTGGCCACTGGGGGGCGAGCCAGTGAGCTTTTGGCCATTAAAAAGGGGGACTTAGACGCTCACGAGCGCACGGTCTCTATAAAAGGCCTAAAAGGCAGTCGAGATCGTGAAATCCCACTTAAAAACCACCTCTTTGAGCAACTTTTAAAGCAGGCCGCCTCCACTCCAGGAGAGTTGGTCTTTCCGATCTCTTACAACAGGTTGCGTCAAATTTGGCAGTTGTATCGTCCCGTTCATAAGAAATTTCACTGCCTAAGACACACCTTTGCGATCCGACTTTACAAGAAAACGAAGGATGTTCGACTTCTGCAAATGGCCTTAGGACACACCAATATAGTGAACACGATGATCTATGCAGACTATGTCTATTCGCGCGAGGAGCTCAGAAAGCTCCTTCTTTAAACTCCTGAAACTCATGGTGAATTCTCAATGGGGCCCGATAAATTTAAAAATGTCCTCAGTGCCCCAAAATCACCTGATTTTCCTGATCCAAGAGGACGATCGACCCTATAATTTTTATTTAAATTGGTTCCAAAGTGGACATAAGTAAACCTTATGCTTGGTAAAATTTATTCTTTTGTGAAAACTTTATCTCCCCCTTTGAAAAAGAACTAGAGCGCCTTTTTCAGCCATTTTGTTATTGATATCGCCTTCTTAGGTTCCATGAGGGGGAATTGTGGTTCAGCGATCAAAGCGAGTAAAAAAAATTCGGACTATTGGGCTTTTAAGTTTATTCATGGTGTTTTTCTCACCCAGCGCCTTCTCCGAGCCTACCGATTACACGACATTCAGGCGAGCCGAGCTAGAGAAAATTGCGGAAGATCTTTCCCCTCACTTTAAACTGCTTAAGGAGATCACTCAAGAAAACCGCAGAGGAATGTCTAAAGAAGAAGTCACTGAGATGGTTGAGGCCCTAGGGAGAACTCCGTTTAAAGAGTGCGCTTCAGGTCTCTTTGCGCTCTTTAAATACCAGGTCTTGGAGACATCACCAGCAAATCAAAACAGAGAACTTAAGTCTCGGATCACAGAACTTTTGAAAGCTATGATTTCCACAGCTGACGAAGATCTTCTTACAGACATGAAGCGAACAAATTCGAAAGTGTATGAGCATAAAATGTACACGAAGGAACTTGTCGGCTTTAAGAAGACCAACATGAACTTCATAGCTGGTGCTCTGAAGGAGTTAAAAGAAAAGCCAGAGTCGGCCCCTCTTCCTTCGCTAAACACCCTCATTCATATGGCTGAGGAGACTCGCTTTGAAGTCATTGAGAGCTTAAAAGACTTCTCCAAAAAATTATCAGACAGATTGATCGGTCAACCAGAGGTTGTAAAAGCCATGGAGGCCCAAGAGTGGGAAAGACACTTCATTCACCACTCGAATCAAATGCCAAGTGTCATCTATCTTATGGGAGGGCCAGGCACGGGCAAAGATACAGCGGCAGAGGCGCTCACAGATGCGATCCACTCAAAAGACGGTGCTCACAAAGATCACCTTTTTCGTCTTCCAATTATGCGGAGAGAAGCTGACTTGTGGAAGGTCCTTGGTTCGGCAACGGGCTACGTCGGATCAGAAACCCTGCCTCCTTTTATCGAATTTTTGGTGAAACACTCTGGCGGAAAGTATCTCATTGCCGGCGAGGGCAAAACGGCTCATGTGATTCAAAATCCAGAATGGAAGGGGGAGTCTCTGCCGGGAACCCTGCCTCCAGAGTCCGCCGTGGTCTTCGCCAATGAGTTTCACAATTGGTCCAAAGAAAATAAAGACGTGTTTTTGAAAGAAGCTTTAGAGAAGGGTTTGTTTCGTATTAATGGACCAAAGGAAGGACTCACTTATATTGAGGTTCCTATTCGTTTCGTTGTGGCCTCAAATGAAGGAATTGGACTGATCTCCTCCAGGGAAGCGAACGGAGAAAGGTTTGGGGCCCCGCTGACCTATGAACAATCCTATTCCAAGTGGGAAGCCGTTAGTGACAACAAGTCTTTACTTAAATCTGAAATTCAAGCTGGGAACGGAGCTAAGAATAACGGAGGGGTCACCCAAACGGAGGGCGTGTCGGAGGAGTTTTTGCGCCGAATCCCCAATCGATTCTTGATTCTTATGAAGCCCCTCTCCCCTGAGGAGCTTCGGGAAATTGCGGGCATCGCACTCAAATCGATAAAAAAAGATCTTGAGGTGGCTACGGCAATCAATCCAGGACTCAAGCTGTCCTGGGACACCCAAGTTCTCACAGTCATTCAGGATTATGAGTACATTCCAGAAGACAACGCTGGCCCTATTCTGGACCGAGTCAAGTCTTTCATTAACGAGCCTCTGATCTCCTTTTTGAGATCAGAAAAAATTAAATTGGATAAACCCGTACAGCTTCGAGTCTCGATAGATGAAAATGAAGATGGCACAAAGTCTCTCGGAATCGTCGCACTGGATTTAGAAAACAATGTGATTGGAAATTTCAAAGAGCCCATTGCTGTCACTGAGAAAGACCGATTGGCTGATCCGATTTCCGATGAGCGCATTGATGAACTGCTCACCTTGGAATCCCGGCTCAATGCGCAGGTTTTCAATGTGGAAGATGTTGCAAAGAGACTTTCTGACCGAGTTCTGAGTGCCGCCAACAAACAGGACTCGAGCGCCAGCAATCCTCAAAGAGCCACCACAGTCGTATTGATGGGCTTAAGCTCTACGGGGAAAACGGAGCTCGCTAAGGCTCTCTCTAAGGAGCTGACTCAAAGTGAGAGCGAGGGGCTCGTCATCGACTTCAGTCAGGTGCAAACCCTCCATGATTTTAAAGTCAAGATTCTTGGAATCAGAGACTCTCTCGGAAACTCTACAGCTTCGGACTTTATGAAGCACTACGATCGAACTGGAGGCGACTTGGTGGTCATTTTTGATGAACTGGCCAACGTCAACAATCCAGACCTGTTAAAAGCCCTTTATGACTTTTTCAGAGAGCCTGTGGTTCGCACCTTTTCTGACGGCAAAGATCGAGTCATGTCCAAGGTGAAGGTCATTGTAACAGGAAACTCTGGCATCGAGGAGTATGCCAGTGTTCCCCGAACAGTCCCCATGGAGCAACAGATGGCGGCCTGGCAAAAAATCCATCAAGGGATGGTGGAAAGCCCAGAGGCAAAGCGTGAGATTTTAGAAAAACGCTTTCCCGAGCCATTGATCAATCGCTGGAGCTTAAACAACGTTTTCTTTGTCGGACCTCACACCTACAAGTCTCTTAAACAATTGGCTCAACTTAAGTTCTTAAAGATGATTGAGGATTTACAACCTAAAAGTGGTCAGCGGGGCTGGGAGTTGGGATTTTACAATCCAGAGGAATTCTCAATTTTAATGAACACCATCGTGGAAAAGGGGTTTAATTTGAGAGAGCAAGGCTCCTCGATTGATCTATATATTTCAGATGACATCCGCGCCCCTCTAGAGGCTCTTTTGCTCAGAAACAAAGTTCCGTCTGGGTCGCGAATCATGATTCACCGAATGAATGAAACATTCTTTGTTTCCTCCGAAGCTCTAAAAGAATCTTGGCCCTTGTCATTAAGAAATCGCGTTCAAGAGGAGCGTTTGCCGGTTTCTGAAGGTATGAAGGATCTGCAGATTTTAACGGCCTATCACGAGGCCGGCCATGCAATTGCAAGCCGAGTCTTATTTTCCGGCCAAAGAACCCCAAAAGAAATCACGATTCTTCCTGGAGTCACTCGGATTGGTGGAAAGTGGATCGTTTATAAAGGGGTCGCTGAGGATGAAATTCTCGCTAAAAGCTCTCCAACTAGAGAGTGGTTTGTTCGAGCGATTGCTCAACTGGCGGCCGGAGAGACGGCACAACGTCTCGTCACCAGAGGAGAAGTGCATGACGCTGGGAAAGGCAATGATATGGAGCGAGCGACTTCACTGGCCGAGTCAGCCATTCTTCACTACGGGCTCTCTGAAAAATGGGGAACCGAAGCGGTTCCCTCGGAGGTTTCTCTTCACGAGTATGTTTCGCAATTTTCAGAGCCCAAGAAGAGACTCTTTGAAAAAGAGGTTAAGAAACTGATCAATGAAGGTCGCGCGCTCGCAAGAGAAGTTTTGGTCTTGAATATGGATCAGGTTTTGGTTCCTATGGCTAAACTCCTCGCTGAAAAAGGGTCTTTAAAAGAGGCGGACATGGCTCCGTTCTTTGAAGAATCCGTTTTAAGAAATGTCAGCGAAACCCAACACAGCTCCATTGCTTTCGAATTAAAGACATGGGCCAGATATTTAAAGAGCTACCTGACCGGTCGAAGTCAAAAGAGAGATGGGATCTTTAAAGACCCGAAGTATAAGTCAAATATTGTAGCGGACATTGGCTCGATCACCGAGAAAGAGAAGAAAGATCAATTTGATTCTGTTCCTCCTCCTGCCGATGCGCCGTCAGATGAAAATGAGTCCTCCGCTCGAGATGAGAGCTGCGAAACTTTGCTTCAATGATGTTAAGTGGAGGCGTTGCCCCAAAAGCTTTAGCTGGGGCTTGATTCTCCTTTTCTGAGTGATTTCCATTAAAAAATCCGTAACTTTTTTGAGTTACGGATTTTTTTGATTTCAAGTTCTAATCAGTGAGGTCACTCGACGCTGTTGAATCGGCGATCCACAACTTGCGGGGCCTCTCCCCATCCCAACTCGGCATCAATCAAATCGATCACTTTTTGTTTTTGAGTGCTCTTTGCTTGGGGGCGAGTTCCGAATCCCTGCTTCTCGATTTCTTTTTGAAGCTCTTTGGAGTGTCTTTGGTTGGCCTCAATGCGCTGATTGAAGTCGATGGTCTCGGGCTTGCGCTTGTCAAAGTCGGCAAAGACAGACATTGAGAAAAAAGTGGCAATCATCAAACTTAGGGCTTTCATGGTTTTCCTCTCCTGTGTTGAGTCCATGCTGTACTAGTTTGCAAGCCCTGTGCTCACCCCTAGCCTTCCCATGTCCGCTCTATTGGATTTAAGGAGGTCGAGCTGAGAGGGAAGTTGACGGGGACTTTTAAGTGAAGACAGGTGTCTAACTTTTTGACACACCTTTTTAGCTCTCGGAAAAATCAGGCACGAGTCGGGCCCGATCTCCTGTTACTCTTTGAGATAGCTTTCGCAGCTCTTATTCGCACTTCGAACCAAATCCCTTGGTTGATTTTCGCTTTCTTCCAACTCTATGGAGCGAAGAAGAAGATCGGCCCAAGAATAATCATCAAGATAATTGGCAAGAGCTTTAAGGCGCGAATTGAGTGGATCATAAAGCAAAAACTCAAAGAAAGCAGATTCCTTGCCTTCGCTGGGAACGCTGAGCCGCTGAAGACTGCTTTGTAGAGAGCGCAGCTCATCTTCAAAAATATGATTTAGGCCTAAAATAGGGTCATCGAAGGAATATCCCAGCCTTCTTACAGCGTCCTCAGGATGCTCCAAATTTTCGTAGCTTTCCATGAGCTGGTGACTGAGAGGCAGAAACTTTAACCCTGGAATCAATTTAAAATTTTGGTTTTTGATCCAATTTTGACCGAGAGTGGCGGCTTTGGCTGACTCCAAAACTCTCTGCCTCATTTCGAACAAGCGTTTAAAGATCAAATCCAATTGATTACGATTGAGTCTAGACGATTTAGAGGAATGAGGCTCTAGAATCGAGTCTTGTGAAAGTGGGGAGCTCTCAGATCTTTCTTCCTCATCGGATTCGCCTTCTTGGTTTGAGAAATTCAATTTTGGTCGATTCGGAAGCACGCCTTCTTGCATCTTCAGCTTAGGCAAGTCCAATGGAGTCTTGTTTGGTTTTACCTCCTCAGGGGGCGCCCCATAGGGGGTTCCATCGATTTCAAAATAAGTGCGAGGGTTTGAAACTAGGGTGTGTCTATGCCCAGGCGCCCCTCTTTTCAGGTGCCCTCCGTCCTCATTGCTAAAAAATCCCGTTAAAGGAGTTATCTCCATCGATTGGAGGGAAGCTTCCCCCAACAGCTTCAGTTCTCTCAGATAAGTCTGAAGTAATTGATTTGAGCCCGTGCATTGATAATGCAGGCGACCCTCATCATCGAGATACCTAGTGTACTCCAGAAACGCCGGGTCGCCTGACCAATGCTTCCACCAGGTTAGAGAAGAGTACGTATAGGTTGCTGACGAAGAAAATAGCTGCGCGAGGTCTGCAAGGCGAACGGGGCCACCAGACTCTAAGGACTCTAGTTGTTCAGCCAATTCAGTGAAGCCAGAATTATAGAGGCGCTCGTTGATGATGTAGAGGTTTTCAGGAGAAATCTTGTATTGAATTTGATTTGAGCGATCGATTTCTGGACTATGGTGATAGGAAAGTCTCAGCGTATAAGGTTTTGAGAGAAAGCTTATAAACTCGTCAGACCTTAAATAAATCTGTCGATTCCCCTCAACCTGAAAGGCCTCGAGTTTGGAGGGATTCACTTGAATCCCATCATCGTCATAAACTTCTACTTCGGAGAGTTTGTAGTCTTTTATTTGCACCAATCCTAAAATGGAGCCGCTTGCATAGTTTCTAATGTTCACATCCACGACGAGGTCTTTGGAGGCTTCGCCATCCGTCGCCTCTGTCAACGGGACCACGTCCCTCCTCAGATAACCAAAGTCATCGTAAATATGACCTTTTTTTGCGAAGTTGTAGTAAACCATTCCTTTAATTCCACGGTCATCACAAACCACCTCAATCGCAAAAGGGGAGGAGGAAGCATCATGAGAATCCCCGCATTGTTTCTTAACAAGTGTCTCATCCGTGGCCTGGTCGGAGGCCGCTGGGATTTTTACGTTGTAGTGATTAAAATCCGAATCGAAATCTTGACCTCCTTCTGAGCGCAGGATCCCCGACAGAAAATCTCCGATTGAAGGTAAATTTAAATCTTCAAAAGGGTTCTTCAAGTTTCCTGGTTCTAAAAGTTGTCCAAAGCCGAGAGCCGCTGCGCCAAGAACTGCAAGCGATGCCTTTTTCTTGAGCGAATTCTTTTGACGAGTTCGATCAGGGACATACCTTCCTTTTTCCAGCTGGACTTCTTTTTTGCGGATTTTCTTAACGTTTTTTTTGAAAACTGAATCCCCTCCTCCAGTTTCCTCACCGTAGTAGTCCAGCCCAAGTCTTGCGTCTTGATCAATGCGGATAGACCAATATTGGGGGTGTTGACCCCAGCCAAACCAGAGGAGATCGGAGGCTGCTGAATCGTCGATGGCTTGATTGCCATATCGATTGATTTCTAAAGAGAGGTGCTGACTGGCCTTGCTAACATCTTTGCCTCGGCCCTTCATTCGTTGATTCAGTCTTCGGTAAAGGTCCATTGTTGAGGCGTCTCTTTTTTCACTCAGAAAGTGAACAAGGTTTGCCAGCTGTGCATCTCGAGCCGTGGTTTCAAGAAGGAAGCGGTGGCGCTCGCTGTCTTCTGCAAAAAAATCCGTGGGTCTTTCTGGACTTAAGGCCTCCAAGATTTTTCTGAAGTCAATCTCAGAGATCTCCAGAACCTTGTCATCAAGTGTTTTAAATCTTAAATGATATGCTGTTTTTTGTAGGGGAAGGTGGGCGTATTCATAAAGACGATTTTCATAATCTTTTCTCGCCTGCACCTTCCCAGCGGAAGAGAGCTCAAGCGTCTTAACCTTGATATCAAGGACTTGGAGTTGATCCGCGTCCGAGTGCGCGTTGATAAAACGAGGTCGTAGCTCCAGAAACTCTTCCAAAGTCATTAAATGATCGCCGCTACTTCCTAAGGGGTCTTTAAATTTAAGTGGAAGATCTCGAATTTTTGAGACCTCTCTCATCGAGGCCATAAGGTTTCGTATTCGAAGGGACTGAAGAATTTCGATGAGCTGAGTCTTAAAGAGCTCTGGAGAGTCCATTTGGACCTTTTGATTTGAACTCATAATCTCTCTTAAGGCATTTTGTCTCTTCTTAAAAAAGTAGCTCGCGGGCTGAAGATCTGGGTTCAATCGAGCCATCTGCTCTAACTCCCCCTCCCCCATTTCCGGGAGCCCATAGCGTGAGAGGGTCTCTCTGAGAGCTTGCCTTCGAATGTCCATTTCTCTCGGGGCTGCAGAGGACGTTTTCTTTGATCCGGCTTCGAAGAGAGAGTGAGTTCTGCGAAGAATCTCCAGCTCCGGAGTGAGCATCAACAACTGATCCTCTCTTTTGGGAAAGTGCTTTGTGTAAAAAGATAGATATTTTTTTCTTTCTAAAGCCCCTGTCTCTAGGAGCTCACGCCCTTTCGCAAAGGACTTGAGAGTGCTTTCGCAAAGCTTTCCCTCTTCGGCCTCGCTGACCACCCAGTTTAGAATCTTATTTGTTCCCAAAAATTTGGCCGGCGAGCTTAACAAAGTCTCAGTTAAGCCTTGTTGGCTGCACAGAAGCTGTGATTGCTGAGCCAAAACTAAACATGGGGAAAGAAGAAAGAGAATAGCAATGACCTTAATCATTCGATGTCCGCCTCCCCTTTTGACTTTCTCGAACAAGAAAGGACTCGCAGGTTTTTCCTATTCCACCGAAGGTGTAGGAGTGGGTTCTTTTTACCCAAGCTATCTTAAAAGATTCCTCCATAAATGGAATGAGTCGAACGCTCGACCAAAAAAAGCTTCCTAAGGTTCCAGCAATTGAAGAAAGGCAAAAGGCCATTTGAGAAAATGTTCCCGTGCAAAGCTGTTCAGAAAGGAGGGTTCCAAAAGTTGTGGCGTAGAGTCCCGTATGCAGGCCTACATTGGCCAGGAATACACTGAGGAAGGTTATGGTTTGCAGGGCTCGTTGAGTGTGTGAGAACCGTGGGTCGATGGTGTACTGGTCTAAACCTCTCTTGAAATTTTTGTTTATTGCATCTGGTTGAATTTCGCTCCGGTTGGCCAAGGACGTCTCAAACCTTCTTAAAGTTTCTTCGTCCCAGTGTCCACTTTGCTCCAAAGCTAGAGAAAATGTCTCGAGGATCAATTTTGACCAATCGTATTTTTCTTGCTCGGATCCTTCTAGAAAATCCAACTCGTCTAAAGATTTAAGCCAGCTCTTGTATTGTGATTCCAAGTAAAAGTGCCCTGGGACTTTGATGAGGCTTAATAAAAAAAGCGAATGGTTGTAAAAGTTCCGAAAATAAAAAATCGAACCCTTGAGATTCCTGTTCCCAAGCCTACTCTCCACACCTTTTCTATGAAATCGTTCTGTGAGTCTTTTTTCGATGTTCTCGAAGGGATAATCTTTCCCAAGCATTGAGATGGCAGCACTAAGGTGCTCCCGGCCGAAGTATTTAGCCCCTGGATCGGAGAGTAGTCTTTCTTGATCGAGCTCATCAATAACTCGATCTGGATTGAGAACCATTTGCCTATAGGCCTCAGGCAGGTCTTTTTGTGCAAAGACCCCGTTGGGTGACAATAATAGGCTCAATGACAAAAATAAGCCTAATATAGATCTAAGTATTTTGCCTTGGCCTTCCAAAATCTTCTCCTCTACTTTTTAACCTTCAATTGCAAGCCGAGTGCCTAGTTCAATGCGGATCAACGCCCAATCAGAAATTTCAGATCTAGCCTTTCGATAGCTATTTCTTTTTGTAGGCTTACCTCTGCATGACATAGGAGAAGATCTCGCGGATTATCAAAATAACTTCTTTCTACACTGATAGAGTAGCGAACTCGCCGCTATAGGGGACTGGGCTCATTCAAGTGGTTTTTCCTAGAGCCGGCGACCTGCTTGACGGGCGTAATGGCCCCGTGGAATAAGCCGCCTTTGGCATGGCGGCGAGCCTCGTGCGATCACTTTGCAAAGCCTTCGCAAAGTGACAGCCAAGCCTTGAGTCAATTTTAAAATTCTCTATATTTTTTTCCATTTCAGAGGGCAGGCCTCCCTCACGAGGCCCATTCCTCTCAAAATCTCCATTAGAAGCCTTATGTGTACTTCAAAGTACCTGGTAGAAATCAGCTGAAGTGTTATCTCTTCATGCACAAGGCATCCTAATGACTGTGAAAGGAGTTCCAATGAAATATTTAATCTCGATGGTCTCTGTTTTAGCTTCGCTGAGTGCCAGCGCCACAAATCTAAAGTATGACTTCTTTTGTCAAGAGCCCTCTGGGAATCTTGAACTCAAAGAGGGAAATGACATGGCCATTTGGGGGAAAATTTACCAAGATGGGACGGCCTTCTTCTCGGTCAGACCCAATTTAAGTGATTTCGGAAGCCCTGGAGTGAAAGCCTTCGACGCCGTTTATTACAACACGGCCCTGCTCTCACCAACGGGAATTAAGCTCAAAGACGCCAATGCAAAAATCAAAGTGGAAGATTCAGATCCTCAGAATCTAAGCATCACAATTTCTGGCGGACCAGGTTCACACTATTCTGAAGTTGATAACAAAGAGCTCAATATGATAATCACAGTGACGGCAAGATACGATGACATCGATGAGTGGAGTGTGGAAGTGAGCGGAAATTATCCAACTGGAAATGCCATCTTGCCCATTCTTTCAATGAGTTGCTATGTCGCATTGGAAGGGGAATAGAGGGGTATAGGTTAGCGGTTCAACCTCACAATAACTCTTTATATAAATTATCAAAACCTTTGTGTTTAGCCTTACTTAACCCTTACTTTAGGAGCTTCTTTATGAAGAAATTACTTTTTGTACTCACAACGACAGTCGTCTGTTCAGCAATGAACTTTTCCTATGCGGACGATTTCGAAGAGCTTTCCATTTCCAAACCTGGAACCTATACTGGAAATTATGGAGAAGGAATCAAAGGCTTGTGCTTTGTCGATGTCTTGAAGATTGAAAAGACCGATGGCTTTCTTGGCTTTGGAAAAAAACTAAGCTCCTTGATTATTCGATCCAATCTCTTTCAGGGTGATGTCACCGTAGCCTGTAGCTACTACGGAATTGGTGAGCGATCTTGCGCAGCCAAGCTCGATGGAGGATTCGTATTAAACGTTATGCCTGGAGTGACGTTTTACGATGACGAACACACAGACTATAAGCTCCCCTCAATATCTGTTTCGGAAAACAATAAAATACTTCAGCGATGTGTAGACCTTCAACTCAACCATTGAGCTCAAAGAAATCAAAAAACTCGAAGACCCGAGATCTCTATCTTCGGGATCTTCCTCATCCTTAGAGCGAGTATTCATTCTGTTTCTATCCATCTCCAGAACGGGAGCGAGGGCGCGCTGACTATTGGGAACTTGGTATAATGCCGAGACCTATCAAGCCCTCTCTGGGGCTCAATTCACTCCCGCCTAAGGTAACTTAAGGACTCTCCGGCTTTGAGCTCAATAGCTCTGGATTCAACTTGGAGACGGCACTTCGGGCCGTCTCAGAAGAATTTCGTCCTCAAAGCTTGACCTAGAGCGGCATATTCTCCATACTCCCCTCCCTATGGCGTCAAAGAAATCAAATTATTTTCCCTTAAGATTGAACCTCAACGAGGTGAATGAAGAGCCTTTGGACTTCAATTCTTCACGAGCCAGTGGTGAACTCAATTCCGCTCTAGAAAGCCTGATTCGCGATGAGGACTACAAGGTTGAGGTGAGCTTTCAAAAAGCGGGAAACGCCTACTTGGTCAAGGGAGACATAGACACTTCCTTGCCTTTGGTTTGCTCGGACTGTGGTGGAGAGTTCAATCACCCTGTGAGACATCATTTTGAGGACATTCTTGTGGTGCAAGCGCCTTACAAAAAAGGGGATCATGCCTCGAAGAACAACCACGCCCATGAGTGGGATGAGGATCAGCCCCAATGCACCTATTTGGAAAACCCTGTGGTGATGATGGGAGACCTGGTTTACGAGGAGCTGGCGCTTCAGGAGCCTTTTCGCCCCACCGGAAAATTAGACCCAAAGCATGTTTGCGAAGATGTGAGGCAAATTCAGAGAGATTGGCTGAGCATTGGTAAGGATCAGCCCTTGGAGGCCGAGGGGAAGGCCGCAAACCCCTTCGAGGCCCTTAAAAGTTTAAAATTAAAGAGTTGATTTCAGAATAAAAAACGCTAAACTACCGACCTTTTAGAGGAAAACGAACTATGCCTACACCGAAGAAGAAAACCAGTCGTTCAAAGCGAGACATGCGCAGATCTCATGATGCCATCACGGCTCCAGGAGTTCATAACTGCCCAAACTGTGGAGCGATTGCTCGCCCCCACCATGTTTGTGCAAGCTGCGGATATTACAAAAACCGTGAAGTGGTGGCAGCTCAAGCCTAAGGCTTGAGCTCCAGCCAATGACGATATGACGGATCAGAGCTCCCCATCTCCTTATTACCGCTCAAAAATCGCGGGCACGGGCTCCTATCTTCCCGAGAAGACTCTCACAAATAAAGATTTAGAAAAATTAGTGGACACAAGCGATGAGTGGATCCTTGAAAGAACCGGTATCTCCACTCGCCATCTCGTTGAAGAGGGGCAATACACCAGCGATTTGGCCTTAGTGGCCTCTAATATGGCTTTAAAAGAGGCTGGGCTAAAGGCTCAAGACATCGATATGATCTTGGTAGCCACAGTTTCAGGCGATTATATTATGCCGACCACAGCCTGCGTACTTCAGACCAAACTGGGCGCAACCGACTGCATGGCTTTGGATATCTCTGCCGCCTGCTCTGGATTTATCTACGGGCTTTCCATTGCGGACCAGTTCATTAAAACGGGACAGTATAAGAATGTGCTGATTGTTGGAGCCGAAGTTCTTCACAACCTGGTGGATTATACCGATCGAAACACCTGCATTCTTTTTGGTGATGGCGCTGGGGCTTGCGTTTTGACCCGGGCTGAAGAATCTGAAGACTCTCAAATTTACTCAACTCACCTTCATGCCGATGGAAAAATCTCTCACCTTTTTGAGCTTTTAGGGGGAGGATCTGCCTACCCAACCTCTCAGGAAACTCTAGATAAAGGTCTCCACCACTTGCAGATGAATGGGCGAGAGATCTTTAAGCACGCCGTTCGAACGATGAGCAAGTGCTGCGATGAGGCTTTGGCGGCGAACAAAATGAGTCCAGAGGAAGTCAACTGGGTGATTCCTCATCAAGCCAATGTGAGAATCATGGAGGCCGTGGCAAAGCATTTTGGCATCTCCATGGACAAGGTGATCAACGAAATTCAGCACATGGGCAACATCTCTGCCGCGACAGTGATCGTGGCGATGGATCGCGCCATCCGCGATGGACGGATCCAGCGGGGGCAAAACTTACTTCTGACCGCCTTTGGCGCAGGCATCACGAGCGGTTCCGCACTACTTAAATACTAAAAAGGAGATCTTATGGGTCATTTGGCAGCTCTATTCCCTGGACAAGGAAGTCAGCACACCGGAATGGGTCGGTTTCTCTATGAAGAATTCCCCATTGCTAAAGCCCTCTTTGAAGAGGCCTCTGATGCCATTTCTCTCAACTTAAAAAAATTGTGTTTCGATGGGCCGGAATCGGACTTAGCAATGACAGAGAACACCCAACCAGCGCTCTTGTTGGTGTCTACAGTAAGTTTTCAAGTCTTAAAATCAGAGTTTGGCTTTTCTCCCACAGCTTCGGCGGGGCACTCCATTGGAGAGTATGCGGCGGTCGTCGCTTCCGGGGCCCTCAGTTTTTCTAATGGAATGAAGGCCGTTCGAGTTCGTGGTCAAGCCATGCAAGAGGCGGTTCCCGTTGGTGTTGGCGGGATGGCTGCGGTCATGGGGCTGACTCCAGAACAGGTCGAAAAAGTCTGCAATTGGGTTCAAGAGAAAGCGGGTGAGTCTCCCCTGGAGCCAGCCAACTTCAATGCTCCTGGACAAATTGTGATCTCAGGTCGGATGGATTTGATTCAGTGGCTGACAGAAAACTTTAAGCCGCAGGTGCTTGGAGAGGAGTCCATGAGAGTGAAGTTCATTCCACTCAAAGTTTCAGCTCCTTTTCATTGTTCCATGATGAAGCCGGCGCAAGAAAAGATGCGCGAGGTTCTTCAGGAGATGAAGTTTGAAAAAGCCAACTTTCCGATTGTTCAAAATGTTCATGGAAAAGCGGAAACAGAGGGCGGGACTCTGCGGGAGAACTTGATCTCCCAAGTTTCTCAGTCGGTAAAATGGATATCTTGTGTTGAGAGTCTTAAGGAAATGGGTTGCACTCAGATGGTTGAGTGCGGGGCGGGAAAAGTTCTCTCTGGCCTTAATAAGAAGATTGATGGTGAGGGTTTAGTGACATTTAATATGAACTCCCTTGAGGAATTGAAGGCCTTAGGAAAGGTGGTTTCAAAATGAATTTGGCGGACAAAAAAGTTTTAGTCACCGGTGGAAGTCGTGGGATTGGCAGAGGCATCGTGGAAGAACTGGCCCAGCATGGGGCTCGCGTGGCCTTCACCTACACCTCAAATCCGGCCCCGGCCGAAGAGCTTGTTAAGAGTTTATCCGGAGAGGGGCATTTGGCCGTAAAGATGGATGTTCGCAGTCAAGACTCCGTGTCTGCCGGCATGGCTCAAGTTTTAGAAAGCTTTGGCGGGCTTGATGGGCTCGTCAATAACGCAGGAATCACTAAAGACCAACTGGTCATGCGAATGTCAGAAGAGGACTTTAAAGAGGTGATCGACACCAATTTACTGGGAACTTTTCTTTGCTCGAAGGCCGTATTGAAGCCCATGATGAAACAAAGATCCGGCTCGATCGTGAATCTTTCGAGTGTGGTGGCTCAAATGGGCAACCCGGGCCAAGCCAACTACGTCGCCAGTAAGGCCGGAATTGAAGGCCTCACCCGCTCCATGGCCCTTGAAATTGCCTCTCGGAAGATTCGCGTGAATGCAGTGGCCCCTGGTTTTATCGCAACAGACATGACCGAAAAGCTCACCCAAGATCAAAAAGATCGAATCATTTCTAATATTCCCCTGGCGAGCCTTGGGGAGCCGAAGGATATTGCTGGGGCTGTGGCTTATTTATTAAGCGATATGTCACGTTACATCACTGGCCAGGTGCTCCAAGTCAATGGAGGCTTGTACTTATAACAATTCCAGTTAAATTAGTGGGTCATGTTGTTTCAAGGCCCGCTTAAGGGATTTTTGAAATTGGCATTAACAAGACATTAAAACGGAGGAATCACATGTCTTTACAACCAAAGGTTGCAAAAATTATTGAAGAACAACTTGGAGTGGATCAGGAAAAAATTAAGCCTGAGGCTTCATTCATTGATGACCTTGGTGCAGACAGCTTGGATATCGTCGAGCTTGTTATGGCCATGGAAGAAGAGTTTGATATTGAAATTCCTGACGAGGACGCTGAGAAGCTAAAAACTGTGAGCGATGTCACCACTTACCTCACGTCTAAAGGCAAGGCTTAAGAGAGGTTTTTATGTCGACTGAGAGACGTCGCGTCGTTGTTACGGGACTTGGAATGATGTCGCCCTGTGGACTTTCAGTGAGTGAGAACTGGAATTCGCTCACCCATGGGAAGTCAGGCATCGGTCCAGTCACTCAGTTTGATGTGAGCAACTACGGAACAAAAATAGCTGGCGAAGTGAAGGCGTTTGATCTGGACGCCTTTGTCGCGAAAAAAGAGCAAAAGAAGATGGATCGGTTTATCCATCTGGCTTTGGCTTCAGCAAAAATGGCCGTAGAAGATTCTGGATTGGAATTTAGTGAAGACCTTGGAAGTCGCTCTGGCTCACTCTTTGGAGTGGGCATTGGCGGGCTTCCAATGATTGAAAGACAGCACAGTGTTCTCCTCGAGAGAGGACCCAGCCGTGTGACTCCATTTTTTATCCCAGCAGTGATCACAAATTTGACTTCAGGCCAACTGGGTATCCTTTATGGCCTGAAAGGTCCAAACTACGCGGTCACTTCGGCTTGCGCCTCGGGAGCCCATGCCATTGGCGAAAGTGCTAAATACATCATGGATGGAACTTGCGACGTCATGATCACCGGAGGATCCGAGTCGGTGATCTGCTCCATGGCCATCGGTGGTTTCGGCGCTATGAAGGCTTTGAGCACTCGAAATGATGAACCTGAGAAGGCTTCCCGACCATGGGACAAAGATCGGGATGGGTTTGTATTGTCGGAGGGCTCAGCTGTTCTTATTTTGGAAGAACTCGAGCACGCCAAAAAGCGTGGCGCAACAATTTACGGAGAAGTTTCTGGCTTCGGTTTAAGCTGCGACGCCTACCACTTAACCTCTCCCTCTCCGGGCGGGGATGGCGCGGCTCGCTCCATGAAAATGGCTTTAAAGAGCGCGGGCCTCTCTCCAAATCAAGTGGATTACATCAATGCTCACGGAACCTCGACTCCTCAGGGAGATGAGGTGGAAACAGCTGCCGTAAAACAAGTTTTCGGAGACCATTCAAAAGACCTTTGGGTGAGCAGCACGAAAAGCATGACTGGCCACACACTAGGAGCGGCGGGAGCCATTGAAAGTGTCATTTCGCTGATGGCCTTAAAGACCGGAATCGTTCCGCCCACAATCAATTTAGAAAACCCAAGTGAAGACTGCGATTTGGATTATGTTCCGAACACAGCTCGTGAGAAGAATTTGAATTTTGTTTTAAACAACAGCTTTGGATTTGGTGGAACAAACTGCACCCTTTTATTTGGAAAGGTCTAGCAAATGAGTTCTTATTCTGGGGAGATCCGATTTAAATTCTTTTGGGTTTTTAAATCTCCCCTCTTGGCCTCAAACTCTGCTGAGGTCTGTTTATGAATCCTTTGAAGCAAAAAGATATTTATATCGCCAGCGATCACGCCGGCTTTGAACTCAAAAAAGCAATCATCAAGCACTTTGATTTAAATTTCGTGGATCTCGGTCCTGAGAGCAGCGACTCGGTGGACTATCCAGATTATGCTCACAAAGTCTGCTCGAAAGTCGCCCTGGCTTCAAAAGACTCGGGCATGGACTCCATTGGGATCCTGATCTGTGGATCTGGTCTAGGGATGGCTATGGCAGCAAATAAACACCCTGAGATTCGAGCGGCTCTTTGCTGGAATGAAGAGTCTGCAAAACTTTCTCGGCAGCATAACAACGCTAATGTCCTTTGCTTGGCTGCGCGATTGGTTGATTCAAGTTTAAATTTAAAAATCATCAAGGTCTTTGTGGAAACGGTGTTCGAAGGTGGGCGCCATAAAAATCGCATCGACAAAATCCCCACCGCTTCAAACTAAAGGAGAGCTTTTATGGGAGAAAACCAGGTTTCAAAACAAGACCCCGAAATTTACAATTGGATCAACAAGGAGCAAGATCGGCAGGAGTACGGGCTGGAGATGATCGCTTCTGAAAACTACACCTCCCGTGCCGTCATGGAGGTTCAAGGCTCCATCCTGACGAACAAGTATGCTGAGGGCTATCCAAGAAAACGCTATTACGGTGGGTGCGAGTTTGTTGATGAGATTGAGCAGCTCGCCATTGATCGAGCAAAATCTCTTTTTGGAGCTGAGCACGCCAATGTTCAACCTCACTCGGGCTCACAAGCCAATATGGCAGTCTATTTGGCTGCTGTGAAGCCTGGCGAGAAAATCATGGGGATGGACTTGAATCACGGGGGCCACCTCACTCACGGCTCTCCTGTGAACTTTAGTGGCCTACTTTATCAGGCCAGCTCTTATGGACTGGATCCAGAAACCGGTCGATTGAACTACGATCAAATTCGAGAGAGTGCAAAAAAAGAGCAGCCAAAACTTTTGATCGCTGGCTATTCGGCTTACCCGCGGACCTTGGATTTCGAAGCTTTTAAATCTATTGCTGACGAAGTCGGCGCTGTTTTGCTTGTGGATATGGCCCACTTTGCTGGCCTTGTTGCTGCAGGAGTTCATCCCTCTCCCGTGGGGCTTGCGGATTACGTCACAACCACCACCCACAAGACCTTAAGAGGTCCAAGGGGAGGTTTGATTCTCTGTTCAGAAGAGCGCGCCAAATCTCTGAACTCTAAGATTTTTCCTGGAATTCAAGGTGGACCTTTGGAGCATGTGATTGGAGCAAAGGCCGTGGCTTTTGGAGAAGCTTTAAAGCCGGACTTTAAAGTTTATACTGAACAGGTTGTAAAGAATGCGAAAGTTTTAAGTGAGGCTCTGATGGGACATGGCTTTGATCTTGTCACAGGAGGCACAGACAACCATTTGCTGCTCGTTGATTTGTCCAGTCGTGAGATCACTGGAAAAGACGCCGAGAAGGCCTTAGATCACGCCGGAATCACGGTAAATAAAAACACGGTTCCCAATGAGAAACGAAGTCCTTTCGTGACCAGCGGAATTCGAATCGGCACTCCAGCACTAACGACCCGCGGGATGAAAGAGTCTGAAATGAAGGTCGTTGCGAACTGGGTTTCTCAAGTCTTAAATGATTCTCAAAACGAGACCCTTTTGCTCAAGATCAAGGACCAGATTAAAGAACTTTGTAACAAGTTTCCGATATACTCTTAAGAGTGATGAAATTTGTTATTTTTATTTTTATTCTTCTTTTTGGCGTGAGCTGTTCCCACTACCAAAGCTCACTCACCCGGTTCAAAGGACCGGGTGAAATGTCTTCTGGCAGTTACCAAGTCACGTCCCGTCCGGACAGTGACTTTGAGCTCACCTGGCCCGTGAAGAACGTTAAAATTTCTCAACCCTACCGTCCACGCAGAAATAAAAGTCATCAAGGCCTGGATTTAAGAGGGGCTCGAAACACACCTATATTGGCCGCCCACCCCGGGCGAGTGATCTACGTTGGCCAAGGATTTCGAGGTTACGGAAAAATGGTCATGGTGGAATACAACGGCAAATGGGCGAGCCTTTACGCCCACCTCAATCAAATCCATGTGAGACAAGGTGACTATGTAAACATAGGGGATGCCATTGGTGGTATGGGGAGGACGGGCCGAGCGACAGGGGTGCACCTCCACTTTGAACTTCTTAAGAATAAATTGCCTGTCGATCCGCTCAATTATTTGCCCGACACCTCTCGAATCGCGTCTCATTAGGTACGCCGATACTTTTTGCGACTCTTACAGTCGCAAAAAGTATCGGCGTACCTAATGGAACGATATGTTCTCTCGCTATGGAAAAAATTGGGCGTGCGGGCTTTTAATTTTTTTAAAACCTTATTTAAGTCTTCTAGAGAAATGATCCTTAATCCCTTGAGACACCGCAGGTTGGCCGAGCTCATTGGCAGCCTCCTGAGCTTTCAAGGAGCTGGAGTTAAAATCATCGGAGCCGTTTAAGCTTTCAAGATGCTTTAAGAAAATCCTTTCAACAACTTGAGGGTCAAATTCTTTTCTAAGCTCAAACCAAATAGAGCTGTAGGCCATTCCTAATGCTAAACTGGATCCTTTCTTGGAGGGGCAAAGATCATAAGCCTGCTGAAAAGTGAAGGCGACAAACTCCTCAGGTCTTCTGGCTTTTTCGCAAACCTTTTGTCCTTCAAGACTTTGGCTTTGAAATTCCCCAACTCCACTCAAGTCTTTAAAAAAGAAATCGACAAAGGAGTCTCCTGCGCCTCTTAATATGGCCTGAGAGCAGCCTGAAGAACTCTGGCAGCATCCCTTTGAATCTCCTCCGCAAACCTTGTGAAGGCCTGGGGAGGCCTTGTAAATCTCTCCCTGGCTTGCGATTCCTATTTGAGCCTCTCCAAAAAGCAAAAGCACGACTTCGCCACTCAGCGCCGATCTTTTATTAAGATTCAGGTGAAGCGACTTTTGTTCGAAGGACCAACCATTAAAAGCGTCATCCACATAAACGGTGATTGGAGTGTTGAGACTTGGGTAAGATTCGTAATTGTTTTTTAAGTACTCGTGGGCTCTGTGGAGCCAGAAAAACGCACTTGCAGTGAGGGGGATCAAGTCCGACTCACTGCTGACGCCTTTGCTTGTTGCGAGCTGATCTAGAGAGACCTGACTCCCTGAGATGGACTTCACATCGAAATTCGAGTTTTTAACTTTGCCACTGCGGTCAAGTCCGCTGATCGACACGGAAAAGTTTTGGGCCGCTCCTAGGGCCTCCTTGTCGTTTGGCTCAACGACTCTTCCGGTTTGAGAAACTGGATTTTTTAAGTACACACAAAGCTCTGAAGTCAATTGACAATCGGACCTCACCTCTTCTCCCGGACGGAGAAAAGATTTAGAACTTGAATTTGAAAAGTAAGAATCATTAAAGCTTGAAAGTGATTTTGATTGAAATCCTTCTCCGCAGCCGCAGAGAATGAAAACAAAAAGGAGGGATGTCGATCGTATCATGAAACAGCTACTCATCTAGACCTCCATCGCTGGAGAGTTGATGGTGATGAACCAAGCTTTGAGAGATGGCGTCTAAGTCCAGCTCTTTACCAAGTTTAACAAAGGGGAGCAGACGCTCGTTTGTTTTTGAGTGATCAAGCAAGAACCTCTCAATCTCGACATTTAAGAGGGGGCTTTTGTAACTCTTAAAATAAGAAATAATTTGAGCAACGGCTCCGGCCACTTGGGGTGCCGACATCGAGGTCCCCGCCAAAGAAAAATACCTTTCATTTTTGTAAGTGGACAAGATTTGCTTTGAGCCGTGGCTTCCTGGCGCCGCCACTTCGGTGTAGACGTTGGACCTGTTGGAAAAGCTTGAGAGAACTCCAGACTCACTGTCTACGGAGGCCACACTGACTAGGCCTGGCCGAGTGGGAGCGAGTCCTGCTGGTGAAACGAAATTGGACGGAGTGATTTCCGCCCCGCTGTTTCCCGCCGAGGCGACCAGAAAGCAGCCCTTTTCCAAAGCGTAGTCAACGGCCTCTCTGATGAGGGAGGGGTTTCCTTGAATGGCGAGGGAGAGGTTGATCACATCGGCCCCTTGGTCTGCGGCAAACCGAATGGCATCGGCCACATCGCCAACGCTTCCCCGTCCGCTGTCGTCTTGGGTCTTTAAGATCATCAGTCTCACGGCTTGAGAAATCCCAACCCCACCCACTCCATTGTTTGAAACAGCCGAGATCAATCCGGCCACATGACTTCCATGACCAAGCCCATCCTCCACTTCAAAGTTAGAATCAATGAAGTTGTATCCGATTTGATTTCCCTCACTTCTCCAAAACCGGCCCAAAAAATCTGGGTGACTTTGACTGACGCCAGAATCCACCACGGCAACAATCACGGGCTTGAGGTCTTTAAACAAAGGGCTTTCAAATCGGAGTTGGTAATTTTGAAACCCAATGTAGGGAAGAAACAATTGATCATTGAGGAGCGGATCATTCCATCGAGTCGAGTAAGCGATTCCGTCATTATCAAATCCGAGAATACAGGGGTTGTCCACCTCCAGTTGAATCATTTTTTCAGAAACATCACGAAGAGAAAAAGCCACAGACCTGGCAGAAAGCCCTTCTGGTGGAAATTGATTTGTTCGAAGCCATTGAGGAAGAAGTTGTTCTTGATTCTTGAAGCAATCCGACTTGATAAGAGCCAAACCGAAGGTGTTTTCAGAAGAAGATTTGTCTGCACTTATCTGAATCTGGACTTTGTTGACTAAAAACGGAGAACTTTTAGACAGCTGGGAGTGAGCCTCGACGCTAAGAAAAGAAAGCGCGCCGATAAGAAGAAGAAAAGCCTTGTCCACAAAGGCTTTTCGGTTCATTCCCCCAAGCCCTTAAAGCTTCTTTCTCTCCCTTTTTCGAGCCAGCTTTCTCCCCTCAATCACCACATAAGCTGTCACCAAAAACAAAAGAGCTGGAATCAGTGCGACCATGAGATAGGAGAGGCTTTTAAGGGGGAGCTGAAACAGTCCTGCGATCCTTTGAGAGATCAATCCATCAGCTTGGTGGTCGAGGGCAAAGGCTGCAATAAGGTGGCTGAAAACAATAAGAAGAGAGGTCAAAAGAATCTCTCGATGAGACTTCTTTCTGAAGCTATAAACCGCTGCCGAAAGAGCCACGATGGAGTACCAAGGAGAGAAAAAGGATAAAAGAAGAGAGAGAGCCACTAAAGCAAAAATCATTGGGGGGCCAACTTTAAAATAAACAGGGCCGACTGGCGAACTTTATCGGGAGGAAGAAATTGAACTTCTTTGAATTGACCTTTTGCCCATTCCTCGACATTTTCTGAATAATCTTTGAGAACAGGGTTTCCATTCATTCCTCCAGGGATTTGACTCCAAGCTTTCGGAGGCTCTGACATCTGAGCGACAAATCTCCAGGCCCCGCCATGCGAGCCTTTGTTAGAATTCAGGGAGTATTTGCTCCCTTGAGGGCTTACGGTTGCAGATTCGAATCCGGGAAAGGAAGTGACATGCTTAAAGACCGTGGGCTGCACTTGACCCCAGACCCATGATTTTGGGTCTGGCCGAGAGGATCTTAAATTTTTAATGGCGGAATGAAAGTCCTCTCCAAGAGCTTGAAAAAATTTTTCCGGTTGAGACTCCTTTCGATTCTGAAGTTCTTCCAGTGTGCGAGACTTTTTAGGGTAGAATTTCTTCTTTTGAAAAGAAAAGGGCTTTGCCCAAAAGCTTTCTTCAATCTCTTTTATCCAGGCGTAAAAAAGCGTGGTGCTCGAAGAGGTTGGGGAATCGATCAAATCCCACTCAAGGAGTGGAGCAAACTCTTTTTGCATTTGAGGATTGAGAGAATGGTAGACCTGATTTCTATCGACGATTTTAAAAAAATAGTGAGCCAACTCGTTGAACCCTTCATTTTGCATAGAGAAGACATCTTCAATAGAAACTAAATCCTTGGACTTAAGAGTCTCTCGAATTCGAAGCCCCCGAAAGGGCTGCTCAAAGTCCCAACCGATATAGGTAAAAAAATCAGAACCCACCTGCCGCTGATTTGCGGAATGGAGAAATCCCGAAAGCGGATGGCTGGTGGTTAAGGATTCGTTGAGAGAAACCATTTTGGACCAACTTGGATGGGTTTTGCGCCCATCCTCGACCACCCGTCCAAAACCATACTCCTTCAAAGGAAAAAGACCTGCGGTGACAATCGCAATTTCATTTTTGTCAGCAAGACTAAAGTTTTGAATGGGGCTTGTGTAATTTTTGAGAATGTCTTTGGCCTCCGCCACGGAGCGGGCTTCATCCAGCCCAAGAAACACCTGGAGTTCATTCGAAGGTTCATTCCCCGTCCACTTGACAGCAAGTCCTTTCAGGCCTTCTCTATGCACGACCGGCCCAAATACAGTTTGCAAGACAGAGACCTTCTGCTCCGGAGACTTATTTACAAGCAAGGAACCCTTTAACTCTCGAGCTGAAACGAAATTTCCATCGAGCAGGTAATCAAATGAATCCTCGGACTTAAATTCAATCTCAAACCAATCCACCACATCCAAGGTGCCGTTGGTCGATCCCCAAGAGAGGTTCTGACTCATTCCCAAAATCACTCCCGGCGCACCGGGAAAGGAAGCTCCATAGACATCGAGAACACCGGGGACATAGAGGCGACTCTCAAACCAAACCGATGGAGAGCGCAAGCCCAAGTGGGTGTCGTTCGACATGATGTTGTGTCCGTCTTTTGATTTTTCCTTGGAAATCATCCAAGAATTGCTTCCATCCGTTTGGAAGGGGAGCAAGAAATCCGGAAAAGATTTAAAGCTTGTTGAAAACCCCTTGTAGCTCTCCGTCTTTGTGTTTGAAATTGAACCCTCGGATTGATGAATAAAATCATCAAAGCCGGGAAAGGGAAGGCCGGGCCCATAGTGGTCTGGAAAGAGGTCAAGAGAAGCCTTCCAGCCGAGTTTTTGAGAAACGAGACTGAGCGGCAGATCATAACTTCGTGCCGCCAGATTAAACGCCATGATCTTTAAAAGCTGAGCCACTCGATCCTCTGAAAAAGGACGTGGTTTGAAGCGGACAACTTTATACTCCACTGGCCACTCTTTATAGGTGAGCTTCTCAATAAAAGAGTTTACCCCAAGGGTGTAGGCCTTAATGGCTTGATAAGAGCCTTCATCGGCCTTCATAAGCTCAAAGCTTTCTTTAGAGGCCTGTCTTAATCCCACCTGAAAAAAGAATTGGTCGATTTTTTCTGTTCTTGTGCCGAGCACTTCTGAAAGCTCTGCTCCACCGGCCCTCGTGGTCATATCCATCTGCCAGAGACGATACTTTGCCATCAAAAAGCCTTGGGCTAAATAGAGATCCCATTTGTTCTGAGCGATGATATGGGGAACTTTATTCTTATCAAAAATAATCTCGACAGAAGATTTGAGGTCTGGCAGTTGCACTTGATCAACATCAAAGGTCTTCTCTCTGGCATTGGCAAAGATTCCTTGAGAGAAACTCATCAGTGCACCGAGAGCAGGAAGAGGTCCGATGCCCACGGAGAGAATATGAATGAGCATCACAAAAAGACATGAAAAAATAAAAAACGGACCAAAAGCTCTCATGAATAAAATTCTATGAAGATTTGGTGGGGAGATCAATCAAAGGATGGAGAAACATGATGGAAATATAAAAGAAATGGTTCAAGCTGTTTTCAAAGACCTTGCCACTGTTGTTGAGCCAGAAAAGTAATTTTTAATCTGACCAAAGGCGGATTTAATAACAGCGAAAATCTATTCTCAATTTCTTGTAGTTATTGGCCATTTCTTTCTGATATTTGTCTGTGGGATTAGGATGAGTCCACAGGTCTCCTCCTCACTCACCTAGTGGACTTTGGCAGAGCTTTCCAGCAACATTATTGAAGTTAAAGCAGTTTCTTGATTGAAGACTCAGAGCCAAAAACAACCAGTATGTCTCCCGATTCAAAAACATAAGAACCATCAAGAACCCCTATCACATTGTTTTCCTCGTCCTCCTCTCCCCTCGAGAAGAGACCTCGTTTTTTTGATTTTTTAATAATGGTGATCAGGTTCACACCAAAATTCTTTCGGATGTTTAATTCCGTGAGACTTTTTTTAAGGAACTGCTCTGGAACCTTGATCTCTACAATGCTGTGATCTTTGGAGATCTCTAGGTAATCCAAAATCCCTTGCCGAGTCATCTTGTGAGCCAATTGCTCGGCCGCATCCGCTTCAGGAAGGATCAGATCCTCCACATTCATTAGCCTTAAGAGCTTTTCATGAGTCGGTGACACCACCCGACTAGAAATTTTTTTAACACCAATCTCTTGCAAGTTTGCTGTTGCAAGAATGGAACTTTCAAAATCCTCGCCAATGGCGACAATCACGTGATCCATGTCTTCAAGGCCCAAGCTTGAAAGTGCACCTTTATCTTTGGCATCTGCAACAACGGCATGAGCCACTCGGTCTCTCAACTTTTCAACTTGCGACTCTCTATTATCCAGAGCCAAAACATCAGCACCCTTTTGAGTCAAAGCAAGACTTAAGTTCATTCCAAAATGACCCAATCCAAGCACGGCATATTTTTTTCTCATCATGACCCTCTCTTTAACTTTTATGAAATCTGAACATTTTCCTTTAAGACTTTGTAGCTAGGCTCTCGATATCTTTTGTAAAGGCTGTTTAAAAGAACGAGAAATCCAAGGCGTCCAGCATACATCAAGGCCACAATCAGCAGCTTCCCGCTATCGGAGAGACTTGCCGTCACTCCTCGAGAAAGTCCCACAGTTCCGAATGCAGAGACCACCTCAAAGGCCAAATCGAAATGATTCTTGTCGGGTTCCATCAGAATGAGCGCGCCTGTAGAGCCAATCAAAATAAGAATCGAGCCAAAAATAATGGCATAAGACTTATTTAAGCTTGAGTTTGCGATCTCTCTTCCAAAGACGATAATTTTGTTCGCCCCCCTCAATGCGGCGGTCAGATTCAACCAAGCCATCGCAAAAGTGAGAGTTTTAATTCCACCGGCTGTGGACATGGGCGATCCTCCGATCCACATGAGAACCATCAAAACCAAACCGGTTTCAAAAGAAAGGCTTTCTGTGGGCCAAATGTTGAATCCGGCGGTTCGGGAGGTCACTGAAAGAAAAGCTGACTGACGAATCTGCTCAAAGAGGCCCAAGGACTGGAAAGAATGATTTCCCTCCATCAGATAGATGGCAAAGGTTCCTGTGACAAGAAGAACCAATGTGGTGATCAAAACCATCTTTGTCTGCACCTTCACAAGAGTCCTTCGGGTTCGAGACTTCGTAAGACTGTCTCTGATCACACAAAGAATATTGTAAAACACTGGATACCCCAAGCCCCCGGCAACAATGAGCCCCATGATCGCATAAGAATAGAGATGGTTGGATCTCACCTGTTCCGCATAAAGGCCTTCCGAAAAGAGGGAGAAGCCCGCATTGCAAAAAGCAGAAATGCTATGGAAGGCTGAGCTCAAAAAGAGGGGCCAATCCAGATTTGTTAAGCTTCCTTTTTGCGATATGTAGAGCACGATGGTCCCTACACCTTCAGCAAGAAGTGTGTAAAGTGTCACTTGAATGAGAATTCTTCCAACCTGACCAAGCCTCTCTTCTGCAAGCAGCTCAGAGAAAAGAATTCGTTCCCGAACGGCCATGCCTCGCGCAAAAAGAAACCCAAAACTCATTGTGATGGTCATGATCCCCAGCCCACCCACTTGAAAAAGTAAGGCAATGAGAGCTTGTCCGAAGGGAGTGAAAGCCGTTTGGGTGTCTACGACCGCCAGCCCCGTTACACACACAGCGCTGGTGGCTGTAAATAGAGCATCGAGCCAAGATATCCCCTCCACAGTGGCGTTTGGAAGTTTGAGTAAAAGTGTTCCAACCGCAATTGGAAGTACGAAACTGACCGCCATCAAACGACTGGATGTCAGCTCATAGGAGGAGAGAATCTCTGAATTCCTAATGGATCTCACGAGTTGAGTAAAAAAGATCAGGGATTGAGTGAAGGCCAAATAGCCTACTGCAAGATTTCGAATGGCGGCGTTAGATAGTTGCTGAGGGACAAAGAAAGAAATGATTTCCTCGGCAAAGAGAGTGAGCATAAGAAGAAGAATGAAAATCACTTCAATCTTTCGAGATTTGAGATGATTGATGAAATGGGGGCAGAAAAGAAACCTCAAAAGCTCTTGGAAGACGAAAACCAAGGCGATGCCGTAGAGAATGTAACCGAAGACTTCATAGATTTGAGTTTCAAGAGGAAAACCGTAGTAAAGGATAAAGAGCCCTACACAAGAGACTCCAAGAACCATAACTATCTTATCGAGAAGACCCGAAACCCCCTCATAAAGGGAATTCATCTTTGAAAGCATTAGAGAATTAGACTATCATTTCACTCTTCTGTCATGATCCAAAAGGTTCAAAATGGAGAAAGTGAAATGGTTGGGATAAGCGGACTCGAACCGCTGACCTCTACCATGTCAAGGTAGCGCTCTAACCAACTGAGCTATATCCCAATAAGAGCAAGCGAGAGGGTGAATTTGGCCTTAAAAGCGGACTTCTGTCAACTTTTGTCCCAGCCAAAATTCACCAGGCTTCTGGAATTTTAAAATCCTCTTCAAATTTGCCGCTCCAAAGGGCAAAAAAATCCTCCAGAGAATTCTGATAGTTGAGCGATTGAATCTCTTGCCCAGGGACCCCACAGGGACGAATGAGTTTAAAGAGCTCGGGATCGTTTTTCAGATTGACGGCCAGCCCAAAGAGAGAAACCCCCTGATCAATCCTTAGGCCAATTGAGGCCACTTTTGCATTTTCAGAATAAACCCCAGCCCTTTCTTCACTAAACGAGAAGGATTTTTGTGGAGAAACGGAGCGAATTGTATTTAGTGTTGTTTTTAGTAGAAAACGAACCCAGGATTTTACCCTTTTGTCATAAAATTTTATGTTACAAATAGGATAAATAACAAGCTGTCCGGGCGAGTGAAGTGTGGCCTTACCGCCTCTTTCCACCTGAACGATTGGGTGCCCATTCAATGCCGGCTCATATACCTCTTCTAGAGCGGATGCGCTTCGACCCAAGGTGATGACGGTGTCGAATTCGTAGCCCTGAATTTGGATCCGTGCTGGCGATCTGGTGGCTTTTTGGACGGCCTTTTGCTGGAGGTCGAGAGATTGCTGATAGTCTGTCTTTCCGAAGAATTTACGCTCTACCATTTGAGGCAGACAAGACCTCAGATTTTTTGGAGAATCAAGGGCCAATTGGACCTAGTAAAGCTGAACCAAATCGTTCTCTTTAAAGCCATTGCCTGAATGAATCACGGTGATGGCACCGTCTTTTCCAAAATAGCTGATGACCTCTAATGTGCCCTTCATTCGGCCGGGCGCCATTCCAATAAATCGACCGGTTTCCGGGTCAAAGATTTCAGTCCCATCCTCACTCACCTTTAGAAGGTCCCCCACTTGAATGCCCGAAAGACGTCCCGCATTGACGTAAATCTTCTCTCCAGAAACCATCGCTACGCGGCCCTCCCAATTCAATTTTTCAATGGATTGAATGACCTGGGGCAAAAGGCTCATGTAAGCCTTTTTGGTGGACTCCGTGATGAGCCAGGGATCTTCAGCAGATATCTTAGACTGATTTCCGACTTGAGTGGCGGAGGCCTCTTCCTTGGCGGAAGCCACTTGATTGAAGATCTCTCGACCGCTGCGCCCAGCCGCTATTCTCAAGCGAACTTTGGACTCCACCATCACCTTTTGGTTTCGAAAAACCCCGACACTGTCTCCCTTTTTTTTTGCCTGGAGATCAATGACCTTTCCTTCGATCACGGCGGACACACCCAAAGGAGCCACCACTCGAGAGATACGATTGAGATCGTACTCTTGCCCCTCTTTAATAAACTCCTTTGGATCTCCAGGAAAGTCGCTCAAAGCCACCAGGACAAAAAGGCCACTTCGCCCAAGCTCTCTCAAAAGACTCTCTCGAGCGACCTCAGAGGCCTCGCCGGCTCGATTTAAATTTTCATCAAGAAAGGGAAGGACTAAAAGCCGATGGCGCATTCCATCTTCGCCTCGAGCATCCACAGGAACATCTCTTAGCTCCGGACCGGAGGAAGTTCGCTGGATTGGCTGAAGGGCTGAGCAGCCAATCAGCCCGAGAAGCAAGCCACTAAATATAAGATTTCTCATGAGCCTATTCTATCGTCTTTTTACCTGGAGTAAAATCTCATCTCCATCATTTAGACTTGCACTGTGCTGAAAGTCCTGGAAAGAGAGCGTTTTTAGGAGATTCACAAGGGCCTCGGGAGCCTGGGAAGACTCAGCCTCAAAGGTAAATCGCCCTTTTTGAATGACTCGATCTTTGAGCGACCTCAGATCGCGGACACCGGAGATCACTTGGGACTTGAGCTGACTCAAGTCTTTTGGAGTCAGCTCATCCCCACGAATCGTGAGCAGAAAGGGCTTTGATGAGATGGTCCCCTGAGTCTGCGCAGAAATGATCGGATTCAATATGGCAGCGACAAGTGCGCTCAGACTTTCCTCTTCGCCTTGGACCTCTTCCAAAATTCGTTTGGCCGGCACTTGAATCCATTGCCCGTGGAAAATCTTTCCCTTTTGGCCAGAAGAGATGAGACCAAAGAACACCAAACTCGCACCGAACTGATCCCCTAGTTGAACGAGCTCTTCCCGGTCCAAATTGGCTTTTCGAAATTCTGGAGAAAGACTTTTGATCAGGTCTTTGCTCGACACCACCTCGATGCCCCGCGAGCCAAGCTGAGCACTCAAAGCTTTGACATAGGCTTCGGACTCCGAGGACACCTTTCCATTCGGCTTCGCCCACCAAGGACCAATTCCGACGGCTTGGTTTTTATCTTCAATAAAAACCAAGGCCCTCAGTGTGTTCTGACTCAGTTGCATCAGACCTGTTTCTCTCAAGACGCGGTCAAAGGCCTCTTGCGAGTAGCCCAACTCAACGGTGAGTAAAGACTCTCCGATCTCTGAACTAAATCCTTTCCCCCTCACCGAAAGAATGTACTTGGCCGAGTTAGCAAGAACCTCAGATTCAAAACGCTTTTTGTTCTTTTCAAGAAAATCTGTTCCCAGTCGAGCCATCGACAACTCTCCACTCAATTGCTCTATAGCTTTTTGAAAGGCCTCGTTTCTGGCCTCGGCCGTTTGGGCCGCCACAGGAATCTTCAACTCCTTGCTTGCAAGTTTTTGGGCAAAACTTGTGCTAGAAAAATAAACAAAAACGGGAGGCAGAGCCAACGTGAAAAATAAAATTCTTAAGATCTGCTTAGTGTTCATAGGAAAAGCTTAGACAACTCTCGCTAAAACAGCAAATTTTAATGACCTCCATCAAAAAATTATTATATACTTATCCTTCATCAAAGGAAAAAATATGCTTGATTATGACAGAGTGAAATTAGGTAAGTTTTTAAAAGCTCAGCGCGTGAAAGCAGGCTTTACTCAAGGGGAAGTGGCTTCCCGTTTAGGCTACTCCAGCCCGCAGTTCATCTCAAACATAGAGCGCGGTCTTTCTGTGATCCCCCTTAAAACATTGGCCGTCTTGGTGAGCCAGTATAAAATCAACCAAGAACTCATGATTAAAACCATCATGGATAGCCAGCGCCAGATTCTTAAAAAATATCTATCTAAGGCAAAATAGTCCCCAAAGAGGCTAAAAATTGATTTTTGTAGCCTCTGTCGCCGTGATTTCTTCCCATTTTAGCTTTTCAAGGATTGTCTTCTCCCTTTTGAGCGCTTAATTTGATCTTATGTCGGACTGTCAAAGATTGGCTCCAGAGTGGGATCAACTTGCCCTTGAAGTGGGTAAGTTCATGCGGTATTGGGGCTTCAAGGTGATCCATGGCCGAATATGGACTCATATCTATCTCTCCAAGAAACCCTTGGACGCAGGAACCCTTATGGAGCGTTTTGGTCAGAGCAAAGCTTTAATGAGCTTGTCGCTCAACGAACTGCTCAAACATAAGGCCATCCTCGAAGGCCCCAAGAGCGAAAAAGGCACCCAAACCTACGTAGTTAACCCGGACATTTTGAATGTGATTTTGAACGTTTTAAGATGCCGGGAAAAATCTATGCTCGCTCAAATCAAAACGTCTCAAGAGCTCCTCGCCGTGGTCGCAAAAAAACACGAAGGCCCTCTAGCGATTAATATTGATCAGCTTGAAAAGCTTGGAGAGATGGTCACCAAAGCTCAGGAAACTCTCCACTCCATCTTGGAATTGGGAGAGCTCGATATGCAAGAATGGGAATTTATGAATGATATTTCTTCGTCACCATCTGAGCCCGATAGGTAAAGATCTTCTTCACATCGCTTAACACAAAAGCAAAACCACCGACCCTTCCTAGAGCTCCTAAGGGCAGCTTAAAATGCACACAATCTGTGAGAAGCGTTCCTCCGGCCAGTTCTTTAAAGCCATGGTGGTGGTGCCATTTCTCATAAGGGCCTTTCAGCTGCTCATCCACAAACTCCTTCGAAGGATTCCAAAGGGAGATTCTTGTGCGCCAGGCGGCTGGCACTCCATGGATTCGGAGCCTGTAATCAATCAGGGTGCCCTCTTCAATCTCATCTGTGGACTTCCCAATCACTCTGAAATTCAGGTTCTTTGGTGTGATCTCCTCAAGGTTCTTCTCACTTGAAAAAAAGTCCCAAACTTCAGTGGGCTTCTTAGGGACCCACAAGAAGCTTTCAAAACGAGCCTCATTTTTTCCTAACCCCCCATAAATCGCTCCGAGAGCCTCTGACAGAGTTGGATATTTAAAATGCTCTACACTGCGTTTTGCAGATAGACCTCGTTGCGAATAGAGGAGGGCTTGAGACATCTCTCCAAAAACGATCTTCAAAACGAAAGCTGGTGCAGGAATCTTTGCCATCACTTGAAAGGCTTTTTCTAGTTCTCGAGTGAGCTCCGAGTTGGAGACAGGATGAGGGGCCGATAAGTTGTAAGTCCCCTCGATGGACTCGTCCTTCAGGCTGTCACTAAGAAAGCGAATGAGATCATCGATATGAATCCAACTGATAAATTGCTTCCCACTCCCCAACGGTCCGCCCACTCCAGACCTGAAGATGGGCTCTAACCGATCAAGGAAACCTTGGTTCGCACCCAAAACCACCCCCACTCGAGGGATGACCAGCCGCACACCCGGATGACTCTTAACAATCGCTTTCGCTGCATTCTCCCAATCCTCACAAAGATCGGCCAGAAAACCATCACCCTTGGTGCTCTCCTCATCAAGAATCTCGTCGGAACGATCTCCGTAATATCCAACGGCAGAAAAGCTCACAAAAGTTTTCAATGTCTGCGCTCCTTCAAAAGACTCAACCAAATCTCTTGTCGCATCGATTCGAGAGGACCTAAGAGCCTGCTTCCTCTCCTTCGACCAGTTTTTGTCCGCAACTCCTTCTCCGATCATATTCACAACGGCATCCACCTCATGAATAGCTTCTTTTGAAACAGGACCAGCCCCCGCCCATTGAAAAATCTCGCAAGGATAAGAGAGCTTGGATTTTGCTCTTTCTACATCTCTCGTTAAGCACACAACTGAGTGACCCTGCTCAACAAGCTTACGACCCAATTCGTTCCCGATAAATCCAGTTCCACCTGTCAGTAAGACTTTCATTTTCTACTCCAAACTTTCTTTGTACGTTTTCAAAGCCCGTCTTCTCGCGTATTCATGGTCGACCATGGGTTCAAAATATTCAGGCTGATCCATTTCTGGCACCCAGTGCTTCACATAGACCAAATCTGGATCAAACTTATCCATTTGGGATTGAGGGTTGAAGATTCTGAAGTAAGGAGCCGCATCCACACCGCATCCAGCCGCCCACTGCCAATTTCCAACATTCGAAGATAAATCGTAATCCAAAAGGTGCTCAGCAAAAAACCTTTCGCCCCAGGTCCAAGGGAGAAGAAGATGCTTGCACAAAAAACTCGCCACCACCATACGCACGCGATTGTGCATATAACCGGTTGCTACGAGCTCTCTCATCCCTGCATCCACAAAGGGGTAGCCCGTTTTCCCCTCGCACCACCTGGAGAAATCCTCGGAATCCTCTCTCCATGGGATTCTTGAGTACTTCTCTTTAAAAGCTGAATCGACGGATTGAGGAAAGTGATAGAGGATCATTGAGAAAAACTCTCTCCAGATCAACTCATCAAACCAGGTCTTTGAATGATTTTGAGCCACGTTCACACAGTGCCTGACACTGACGGTTCCAAACCGAAGATGGACCCCTATTTTTGAGGTTCCATTTTTAAGAGCCGGAAAGTTTCTCGTTTCGCTATAGCTCTTTAAAGCAGATTTATAAAGGGACTTCGAGGGGACTTCGATATTTGACGGCTTAAAACCAATGTCGGAAAGCTCTCTTATTTTTGTAGGCCGGATGTCCGAAATTTTATCCAAATGGTTTTCACTTGGGTAAGTGACGAACTCTTTTTGACGAAATCGCTTCATCCAAGATTTGTTGAATGGGGTGTAGACCAAATAAGGAGTTCCGTCCGCCTTCAAAACCTCATTGGGAGAAAAGATCACATGATCTTTAAATCCCTGAGCCTTAATGTCATTTTTTTCGAGGAAATCCGTGACTCGCTGATCTCTTTTTATCGCGTAAGGCTCATAGTCCTCGTTATAGAAAACTTGAGAGATCTCATAGGTGTTCTTAAGCTCTTTAAAAACCTCTAGAGGCTCTTTAAAGAAAATCTGAATAGAACCATGACCTTTTTGGTCGAGCTCCTCGTTGAGACCCTTCAACTCGTTGAAGATGAATTCAACTCGAGCATCCGATTTCGACTTCAAAGGAGACAGGATGCGAGGATCAAATATAAAAACGGGAACAACAGTCTTCCCAGCCATTAACGCCTGATAAAGACCATGATTGTCTTTTAAGCGCAGGTCCCTACGAAACCAAAAAACATTGACGTTTTTCATCGAGAACCTTTCCACAAGGAACTCTTATGTTTCGTTTTTGCTAGCGCAAAACAATTGGTTGAGACGACTGGCCCAAGAGGAAGCCGCGCCTTGATTCTAAAGGATTTGATCGAGCACATGGGCAAGATGATATCAGTTTAAAAATCCTTGAACCACGGCTTTCTCACACCGTTGAGTTGATTTTTATAAAAACTTAAGGGACCCCCCGATTAGCTTTTTAATTTCTCGTAGATTTGGGCTTCCACATCGATTCCCATGAGCTCGAGGATTTGAACCAAATCACTGGCTCGAACTTCACTTTTTCCTCGAAAAAACCGGTTCACTGAAATTCTTGAAATTTCTGTCTTTTTCGCTAGATCCGTTTGCTTGACCTTTAGCTTTTTAGAAAGCTTCCCCACGAGCGGTCCCAGTGGACTGATGTTCTCTTCGTCCTCTGCAATTCTTAGAGCCACCAAATTCATACTTCCCCCCTCCTCTTCCGAAAATGGAGTCAAATTGACCCCAAAAACTCACTCCCCCCAACAAATTGCAAGTCTGAGACCAACGTCGAGCAGGGCCATTCTGACTTCAACTCAAGAACAATGAACTCCGCCACCACCCAGAAGAAGAAGAAGAAGAAGAAGAAGAGACGGAGCCGTAGGAGAAAAAAAAAAGAACTTCAATCAAGCCCAAAAGTGATGCAGAAAAACAGATCCCACCATCCTCAGCCAACTCTAGACATCCCTGAATTTGATTTATCGAGGCGCAAGCCTGAAGGCGTATTCCAAATACGTCGAAGGCGCAGCAACGAAGAGAAATCAAATTCAGGGATGTCTAGTTGTGGGAGATATGGATGGATTGGGGATTTTCGATGAGCTCCAAAAGATCTTCAAAAAACACTGGGGACGGCAAAATCCCTTTCGTGTCCTTAATCTCCAAACCCACAATTTTATTCAGATCCTTAAGCTCAAGAGCCAGTTCAAAGCCCGTTTCGCCGGAGTGTTTTTTCATCACTTCCTTAAGAAGACTGAGCTTGCTTTCATTCTCTTGGGAGATCAGAACGGAGACTTTTTTTATCTTACTGTAGATGGTGTCCAGGGTTTTAATCTCTTCCAGAATCAGTTTCTGGCTACCACCGTCTTCTTTCTCTAACACCGCCGTGATGATCACTGGATCTTCAATCTTTAACTTCGCCTCAACCTCAGCAAAGGTGTTGGGGAAAATCACCGTTTCAATAGAGCCGGAAAGATCTTCGAATTGACCAAAAGCCATGCGAGTCCCTTTTTTGGTGATAAGTTCCCTTGTCACATGAAGCAGGCCTAACATCTGAACCTTTGACTTGGGCTCAAGCTCACTCAAGCCTTCAACCTTCCCGCTCACCCAATCCTTAAATAAGGGATCCATTCCTTGAAGCGGATGATCCGTCAAATAGAAGCCAAGAACCTCTTTCTCAAGACCCAATCGAACCATCTTAGGAAACATGGGCTGCTTATCGAGATGAATCACTTCGCCCTCGACTTCATCTTCAACCATAGAGAAGAGAGACACCTGACCCATCTCACGCTCTTCTCTCGACTTGTGAGCCCGCTCAATGTACTTGCTGTAGCCACTTAAGAGTTCGTTTCGATTGTGCCCAAATCCATCGAGAGCGCCCGCTTTGATCAAGGACTCCAAAGTTTTTTTGTTCACTCTTTTTAAATCAATGCTTTCGAAAAACTGAGCCAAAGACTCAAATTTCTTGTTTGGTAGGGATTCTCGAGCCTGAACAATGCTCTCCGCGGCCCCTTGGCCAACCCCTTTGATCGCCCCGAAGGAGAAGTAGATTTTATCTCCGTCCACCGTAAAACGATACTCTGAGGAATTCACATGAGGAGGAAGGACTTCAATTTTATGCTTCCAAGCATCTTTGACATATTTCACAATGCCATCCGTCTTATCCATCTCCGTGTTTAAGAGAGCCGCAAAAAACTCGACCGGATAATAATGTTTCAGCCAAGCCGTTTGAGCGGTGACCACGCAATAGGCGGCTGCATGGGACTTGTTGAACCCGTACTTGGCAAACTCAGCCATCAAATCGAACAGCTCTCCGGCTTTTTTAAGATCAAAATTATTTTCAGAAGCTCCCTTTAAAAATCGTGCTTTTTGCCGTTCCATCTCCTCGGCAATCTTTTTTCCCATGGCTCTTCGAAGCATGTCGGCTTCTCCAAGAGAGTAGTTGGCAATCTTTGCGGCCACCAGCTGCACCTGCTCTTGGAAAACAATCACTCCATAGGTCTCTGATAATATGGGTTCCAGCTCATCAAAGAGGTACTTCACCTTTTTTAAGCCGCTCTTCTTCTCAAGCCACTCTGGAATCATCTCCATGGGACCAGGTCGATAAAGAGCCGTGATGGTCACAAGATCTTCAAAACGATCCGGCTTCGCTTTTCGTGTCAGGTCCGTGATCCCCTCACCCTCAAACTGAAACACGCCCAAGTTATCGCCATTTCCAATCAGCTCATAAATCCCTGGATCTGAAAGGGAGATGTCCGTCGGAGATAGACTTTGACCTCGATTCTTTTTTATCAAGCGGAAGGCGTCTTGAATGTGGGTTAAAGTTTTAAGTCCCAGAAAGTCAAATTTGATCAGCCCGATTTTTTCAGCGTGCTTCATATCGTATTGAACGACATTCTCGCCATTAGCCCCTTTACACAGTGGGGCATGATCTACAATGTTTCCGTCAGCAATCACAACCCCAGCCGCATGAATCCCCGCATGGCGAACCAAGCCTTCAACCTTCAAAGCCAAATCCATCAGAGTTTGAATCTTTGGATCTTGCTCCATGATTTCGCGAATTCTTGGCTCTGTATCAATGGACTCTTGAATTCCAATTCCCAGCTTGTCAGGAATCAGTTTGGAAATGACGTCCACCTCAGAAAAGGTCATCCCCATCACTCGCCCTACATCCCGAAGGGCTGCACGAGTTTGAAGCTTTCCGTAGGTCACAATCTGAGAGACCGATTCGGCACCGTATTTTTGAGTGACGTATTCAATCACCCGCCCCCGATTGTCCTGACAAAAATCAATATCGAAGTCAGGCATAGAGACACGCTCAGGGTTTAAGAATCTTTCGAAAATCAGCTTGTTTGGGATCGGGTCTAAGTCTGTAATGAATAAACAGTAAGCCACCAAGGAGCCGGCACCGGATCCTCGGCCTGGCCCGACGGGAATATCATTCTCTTTTGCCCACTTGATAAAGTCTTGAACGATAAGAAAGTAGCCATTAAAGCCCATCCCATCAATCACACCCAATTCAAAATTGAGGCGAGAAAAATACTCTTCATGCTGAGATTCATGCACCCCTTCCCCACGACTTTCAGCTTCTTTAAAGCGAATCTCTAAACCTTTAAAGGCCAAGCTCTTAATCTCTTCCGTTAAACTTCGACCCCCTTGAGTCGGGTAACTGGGAAGATGATAAATGGGCCGTCCCTCTTCATCTTTTAGTTTAAAGGTGACATTGCACTTATCTGCAATAATTAAAGTGTTTTCTAAAAGTTTTGGATCGTCTCTAAAAAGACCTCTCATGGCCTCTTGAGACTTGAAGTAAAACTGATCAGACCCAAGACGAAATCGATTTTCATCCATTAAGGTCTTGTTTGTGCCCACACAAATTAAAACCTCTTGAGCGAGCTGATCTTCCTGATTCACATAATGAACATCATTGGTGGCCACCAACTCAACGCCAAGTTCTTGGCCACATTTTTTAAGAAAGGGCGTGAGCTCTTCCCATCCTGGCACTCCTGTCTTACAGACCTCTAAATAAAAATCGTCTCCGTAAATCTCCTGAAAGAGCTGAACTCGCTCTTTTGCGACTTCCGGTCCCTTTTCTCTGAAATGATAGGCCACATCTCCCATTAGGCCACCAGAGAGAGCCACAAGATCACTGCTAAACATTTTTAAAATTTCAACATCGACACGAGGCTTATAATAAAAACCTTCTTTAAAACCGATCGTAGAGATCTGACAGAGGTTTTGATAGCCCTTAAAATTCTTGGCAAGCAAAACGAGCCTGGTGTTTGGCTGCTGGGAGTCTCGATCTTCCCCTTTTACGAATCTCCCCTTAGGAGCCAAATAGACTTCAAGGCCCAAAATGGGCTTTACGCCCTCACTCTGACAAGCAAAGTAAAACTCAACCGCCCCGTACATGTTTCCGTAATCGGTCAACGCTAAGGCAGGCATCCCCATTTCTGCGGCCACTTTTGCAAGCTTCTTTGCCGTGCATGTCGCCTCAAGCAACGAGTACTGAGAGTGCACATGAAGGTGAACAAAAGAGGGGGCGAGGGCGTCTACTCCCACTCAATGGTCCCGGGAGGTTTTGAGGTGACATCGTAAACCACTCGATTCACGCCTCTCACTTCATTGGTGATCTTATTTGAAACCATGGAGAGGAAAGCTGGGTCGAAGGGGTACCAGTTGGCTGTCATTCCATCCACACTGGTGACCGCTCTTAACCCTAAAACAAAATCGTAGGTTCGACCATCTCCTTGAACGCCAACGGTTCGAATAGGAAGAAGAACACTAAAGGCCTGCCAAATCTCATCGTAAAGACCATTGGCCTTTAGCTCGGAGATATAAATGTGATCGGCTTCCTTTAAGATGTCCAAACGGGCTTGAGTGACTTCGCCCAGAATTCGAATTCCAAGGCCTGGGCCCGGAAAGGGATGTCTCCATAAAAATTTACGAGGAAGGCCAAGATCTTCACCAAGCCTTCGAACCTCATCTTTAAAGAGCTCTCTTAATGGCTCCACAAGCTTCAGTCCAAGATCTTTAGGAAGCCCGCCCACATTATGATGGGACTTAATGGTGACGCTGGTGCCTCGAGGGCTCACGCTCTCAATCACATCAGGATAAAGCGTTCCTTGAGCCAACCACTCACACTCACCAATCTCTTTCACAGCCTCTTTAAAAACCTCGATAAAGAGGTGTCCAATTTTTTTTCTCTTTTCTTCAGGATCGGTAAGACCCTTTAATCCATCCAAAAACTTCTTCTCCGCACGAACGCCATGGACGTTCAAGCCAAGTTCTTTGTACATTTCCAAAACCTCTTCGAATTCCAGTTTACGAAGAAGCCCTGTGTCCACAAAAACACATTTCACTCGCTCCTTAGAAAGAGCTTTTGTGAGTAAGGTGGCGGTCACCGTGGAGTCCACTCCCCCACTCAGCGCGCAGAGCACCTGCCCTCCCGACTTCACCTGTTCTTTTAGATCTTCAAGGAGATGGTCCTTAATGGACTTTGTCGTCCAGTTCTTTTTCATAGAGCAAAACTGATCGGCAAACTGCCGAAGCAACTCACTGCCGTGATCGGTGTGGGCCACTTCTGGGTGGAACTGAAGGGCCCAGTAACGATCGGCCTTGATCGCTGCTGGGTGTTTGCCTTCACTGAAGCCAATGATCTTAGAGTCCATCGGAGGTTTTTCCACTACATCCCCATGACTCATCCAAACCGATTGGGGATGTTCAAAATCTCCGAAGCTGTCCTCCCATTTTACTCTTGAGTGCCCATACTCTCTCGAACGAGAGGGAGAAACTTTTCCACCCAACTGATGAGAGAGAAGCTGCATTCCGTAGCAAATTCCAAGAACTGGAGCGATTTCCAAAAGCTCTTTCACATCTCTTTGAGGAGCGTCCTCAGAAAAAACGGAAGAGGGACCTCCGCTTAAAACCAACCCTAAAGGGCTTCGACTCTTCAAATCCTCAAGTGGGGTGTTGTATGGAACCAGCTCCGCGTAATAGCCCAGCTCTCGAAAGCGGCGAGCAATGAGTTGGGTGTACTGAGATCCAAAATCTAAGATAACGATTCCGTGAGTTTCGCTCATTCTATTCCAGCCTGTAATTTGGAGCTTCTTTAGTGATGCTCACGTCATGGACATGGGACTCTCTTAAACCTTGAGGGCTCACGCGAACATACTCCGCCTTTTTTTGGAGATCTTGAATATCCACGGCCCCTAAGTATCCCATTCCAGACCTCAATCCTCCAATCAGCTGATGAAGAATACCGCGAGCCGATCCTCGGTAAGGGACCTTTCCCTCTATGCCTTCGGGAACCAGTTTATCCATTTCAGTGATATCGGCCTGGCCATATCTGTCCTTAGAGCCTTTCTTCATTGCTCCAAGGCTTCCCATTCCGCGATAAACTTTGTAAGTCCGGCCTTGATACAAAATGGTTTCCCCTGGGCTTTCATCAGAACCAGCTAGAAGATTTCCGATCATGACCGTGTTTGCACCCAAAGCTAAAGCTTTGGTGATATCTCCAGAGAACTTAATCCCTCCATCTGCGATGATCGATTTCCCCATCTTACGGGCCACTTCAGAACATTTCATCACCGCGGTGATCTGAGGCATTCCCACTCCAGAAACAATCCTGGTGGTGCAAATGCTCCCAGGACCCACTCCAACCTTTACAACATCTGCTCCTGCAGCCATCAAAGCTTCGGTCGCAGAAGGGGTCACAACGTTTCCCGCCACAAAGACCACATCCTTAAACTGAGAAGATCCCCACTTCACAATGTCCAAAACATTTTTCGAGTGACCGTGGGCTGTGTCCACACAAAGAACATCCACACCTTGGTGAACCAGGGCCTCCACTCTCTCTCGAGACGAAGCATCTGTCCCAACGGCCGCACCGACAAGAAGTCTACCGTGGGAGTCTTTAGTGGCCTGAGGAAACGTTTGGGCCTTTTCAATGTCCTTAATGGTGATCAGGCCTCTTAAGCGATTCTCTCCGTCCACCACAGGCAGCTTTTCAATTCGATGCTTTTGCAAGATCACTTTGGCTTGCTCAAGAGTTGTGCCCACAGGAGCCGTCACCAAATCTTCTTTGGTGGTCATAATATTTTTAATGGGCTGAGAGGTGTTGGTTTCGAAACGAAGATCTCGATTTGTTAAAATCCCGACCAACTCCCCTTTTTGCGTGATGGGCACTCCACTGATGGAGTACTTCTGCATCATCGCCAAGGCTTCATCCACACTCCGGTCTGGGCCGAGAGTGATTGGGTCAATGATCATTCCGCTCTCATACTTTTTTACTTTCTCGACCTCGAAGGCCTGAGCCTCGATGCTCATGTTTTTGTGGATGATTCCTAGTCCACCCATTTGAGCCATAACGCGGGCCACCCGATTTTCGGTCACCGTATCCATTGCGGCCGAAAGAATGGGCATCGTCAGTCGAATATCTCTCGCAAAGAATGACGTGCATGACACTTCTGAGGGGACCACCTCAGAATATTGAGGAATCAGTAGAATATCATCAAATGTGAGTGCATGCTCAATGTCCACGGCCTTTTCTCCTTTATGAATACCAGCTCATATACTTGATATAATTGTCTGCGGATTGATCTAAAAACCTCAACTCTTCTTCTTTCAATGGGCGGACCGCCTTCGCTGGCCTTCCCAAAATCAACCATCCAGATTCAAACTTGGAGCCCTCTGTCACAAGAGAACCCGCTCCCACCACGGAGCGCTTTGGGATGCAAGCTCCATCCATAATCACTGAACCCATTCCAATCAAACAAAGGTCTTCGATCGTGCATCCATGAAGAATCACAGAATGCCCAACGGTCACTCTCGCACCTATAGAGGCCGCCGCTTTTTCAAACGTTCCATGAATCACAGTGTTGTCTTGAATGTTCGTTTCATCGCCGATCTGAATCGGCATCACGTCTCCACGGAGGGTGCAATTGAACCAAACTGAGCATTTTTTGCCCAAGGTCACTGCGCCAATCAAATCCGCAGAGGGGGCCACGTAGGAGCCCTCTCCAATTTCAGGCTGAAATCCTCTGGCTGGATAAATCACAAATCACCTCTAGTTCAAATATGGATGAGGGTTTTTAAAATCCTGCGGCATCAACTTCACCGAATGAACGGCTTCTGACATCTGCTGCTCCAAAGTCTGAGAAAGCTTCAATACTTTTGGAGTAGTAAAAAAAGTGCAGCCGGCGTGCAAACAAAGCGAAACCACATGGTCCGCGCGAGCCTTCATATTCTTGATTTTGCGAGTCCCCTTCAGCCCAAGAGAGACAAACTGATGGTGGCCCACCACTTCGTCAAAAGAGCATGTGGTGATCTCCACATTGAGTTGCTCTAAGAGCTGCCTAGTGAATTCATGTGGAGAAGGAGAGGCTGACTCTCCTTGATGCTGAATGAGACTGATTCCAGCTTCCAAATGACTCACCCAAACCGGGAGCACTCTCTCCCCACCCACTTCTCTAAACAAAACCATGGGCCTAGAAAAATCAGCAGGAGGGCAAATCCCAACTGGTTCGAGCTCAATCCACTTTTCTTTGGAAGGCTTTCTAATGGAAATGCTGCTTCTTACAGATTCTTTCCTCAAACCAACTCCTCTCTTTGAACGACGGCTCCGTGAAGAGTTGAGGGATAAGCCACTTCAATTTCCACGGCAACCGTTTGCCCAATAAGATCCTTGGTTCCAGTAAAATGCACGGACTTATTTTGAGTGCTTCGGCCAAAACAGCGACCGTTTTCTTCGTGGAAATCTTCAACTAAAACAGAGAGCTTTTGACCCACATATTTTTTAGCCATCTCGAAGGCCAAAGTATTATGTTTCTCAAAAAGGCGAGTCAGTCTTTCATTTTTTTCCTTCAGGGACATTTGATCCTCAAATTTTGCCGCTTTTGTAAATGGACGAGGCGAATAGGAGAAGGCAAAAAGGCTTTCATAAGGCACCTGATCGAGCAAACTCATCGTGTCCTCAAACTGCTTTTCAGTTTCGCCAGGGAAGCCGACAATAATGTCCGTGCTCAAAACACAGCCCGGCATCGTCTCTAGGATCATATGCGCGAGTTCAATGTATTGCTCTCTTGAGTATCCACGATTCATCCTCTCTAAAATCTCTGAATTGCCCGACTGAACAGGAAGATGGACGTAATCCATGATCTTTTCTCTATGCTCTTGCATGATCTCCAAAAGATCTCGGTTAAAGTCTTTTGGGTGTGGAGTTGTGAAACGAATTCTTTCGATGCTTGTCTTTGCACTGACATTGCTTAAAAGCTCGCCAAACCCAGCACCACAATCTGACGTGTAAGAATTGACGTTTTGTCCCACGAGGGTCACCTCTTTCACACCTCGATCCACCAAACGATGAATGTCCGTTAAAACTTGCTCCATTGGACGAGATCTTTCCCTGCCGCGAGTGAAGGGAACAACACAAAAAGTACAGAA
>Ga0100403_1000229_pt1 | contig 51972 bp, 45 predicted proteins | sample CryGeymet201501t_FD_83663 | JGI IMG/M metagenome (GOLD analysis project Ga0100403, IMG submission 83663) | Groundwater microbial communities from Crystal Geyser aquifers in Utah, USA - Crystal Geyser metaG 2015-01t | ecosystem: Environmental > Aquatic > Deep subsurface > Groundwater | place...
CTCGTAGCTATCTATCTTTAACAAAATCAGCTCGAGTTTGAAAAATTCATAAATTATGACATTTATTCATTGTTTGAAAATTGAAAATTGCAAATTGAAAATTGCTCTCGGCGTTATTCTAGTTTCAAGTTTCTCTATTCTAGTTTCTGCGCCTTCGGCCTCTGCCGCCACTCTCTCCAAGCCTCCCAACAACCTTGGTTTAGTTGCATACTATTCCTTTGAAGATGGTAACAGCAACACCGCTACAGACTTCTCCGGCCGCGGCAACACCGGCACCCTCACAAACATGGAAGCCGCCGATTGGGTGGATGGAAAAATAGGCACAGCTCTTCAGCTTGATGGTGACAATGATTTTGTTAACCTTGGATCATCATCTGAGCTTGACCTCACTTCCTCATTCAGCATTTCAGCCTGGGTTAAAATAAGCAATAAGTGTAATTTTTGTAAAATTATTGCCAAACAAAAAGACGACAATCAGCCTTACTCTATCATGTTCGATGACTCGGCAGACCAAAAATTCGTTTTTGAAATTAAAAACTCATCACAGGTAGCAGCACAAAGCAAAAGCACCACCGTACCGGCGTTAGACACGTGGTATCACATCGTGGCCACCTATAACGGCACCACCCAAATACTTTACGTAAACGGCCAGGACGAGGACACCGACACCCCCTCCTACACTCTCCCCGAGACTGACGCCGATCTCCTAATAGGAGCACGAGAGTCAGCTTCTTCTCCTCCGGCAAAGCTTTTCTTTGATGGCATAGTAGACGAAGTCCGTATCTACAACAGAGCTCTCTCTGCCACAGAGGTGGCGGCGCTTTATGCTCGGACGGGGATAACCAAGGCGCGGGCGGCCGCACCGGCGAACGGCCTTGTCGGCTACTGGAGCTTTAGCGAGGGCTCGGGCAGCTCCACCGCAGACCGGAGCGGAAATGGGAATACAGGGACGCTAACCAACATGGAAAATACCGACTGGGTCACCGGCAAACGCGGGAAGGCGTTGGATTTCAATAATGGCACCTCTTCGGAATATGTTGCTGTTTCTGACGCCAATTCACTTGATTTAACGGACTTAACGATCTCTTTTTGGTTTAAGCCAAACACTACCTTCAATTCCGGTACTGGTAGAAAAGATTTAGTAACCAAGTATCTTTCGTACTGGATAATACTGAACTTTCCCGGCAACGACGGGAAGCTGATACTGACAAGTGATAACGGTTCAACACATGTGCGTACTACGCAGACTTCGTGGGAAGCCGACACCTGGTACCATTTTGCAGCAACCTTGAGCGGAAGCAGTGCGACACTATACGTTAATGGCGCACGGGATGTCACGGGAACCGTTAATCCTCCTAATATAACTACGAATGATTTAACCTTTGGTGGGAATCCAACTGCTAACACTTATGGAAGTTTGATAATGGACGACATCCGTATCTACGACCGCGCTCTTACTCCGCATGAGGTTAAGGTGCTATATAGCGCCACGGCGGAGACGGTGCGTACGCGGATAAACTCTACGCCAACGACCGGCGCGCTAACGACGGGCCTTGTCGCCCACCACACCTTTGACGGCGGCTACTTAAACACGACTACCAGTACAGACGCGACAAACAATGGCAACGACGGCACCCTCACCGGCGGCCCCACCCCCACCATCGGCAAACTCGGCCAAGCGCTGAAGTTTGACGGGTTGGATGATTATATCAATGTTGCTGACAGTACTACTCTAAACACCGCTTCGGTGACGGTATCTGCATGGGTAAAGCCCAGCACTATTGCATCTACGAGGAAGCCGATTGTTCAATATTATTATCCGGGTAGCATTCCTAGCGGGTATCTTTTAGCGAACTATCAATCAGCGTTTTCGTTTTGCGTTAATACAGGCACCTTCACTGGTTCCGCGTCGTGTGGTGGATACGATATTAAAACGGCCAGCAGCCTTTCAGTTAATACCTGGTATCACCTTGTCGGATCCTTTGACGGTGGGACAAAATTGCGTTCTATATATTTAAATGGAGTGTTAGAGAATTCAACTTCCACTCCTGCCGGCATTAATTACACTGACTATCCCACCAGGCTAAGTTTTGAAATTAGCAGGGATTACCAAGGTAATGCGGGTATGCCGGGTCTCATCGACGACGTCCGCATCTACAACAGAGCTCTTAGTCCAGCAGAGGTTTTACAGTTATACAATGTGGGCAGGTAAAAGTTATGATAAAGCGATTTCTAGAATGGATTGGGTTAAAAGAAAAATTACACAATTATGTTTCAGTTTCGCCGTTGGTTAGCGAAAGAGATTTATGGTGGGTTAGTCTTGGCGAAAATATAGGTTCGGAGATGAATGGAAAAAGTAAGTTATTCTCTCGTCCTGCCGTAATTATTAAAAAACTATCTCATGGATTTTTTCTTGTCGCGCCCACAACATCAAAATTACATAATGGTTCGTGGTATGTTAAAATACGACAGGCTGGACTGGAAACAGATGTATGTTTACATCAAATTAGAACGATAGATTACCGGAGGCTATCCAGTAAAATGGGACAGGTTGACACCAATGATTTTGCAAAAATAAAAGATGCATTTAAGAAGCTCTACTATTAAAAAAATTCCCCGCCTTGTGGGCGGGGCCGCGGCTAATGCCGAATGTAGCTACAGTATAGCACTCTAACAAAATCTGTCAAGATGCCATCCAATCATAAAGGACTATATGTTTAGTAAAAAATTACCCGGCTCCACCCGCGACGTAAGAATATATAACAGGGCTTTTTCTAGCTCTGAAGTTTTGCAACTTTACAACATGGGCCGGTGATTCTCCCTTTGGTTCGACTGGGCTCACTACGAGTCACGGGAATGACAGAAGAAACGGGAATGACAAATATAAGTCATATATAACCGTATACGACTTATAAATACATTGAAATTTCATGTTTGGTTGTGATAGGATGTTAATATATGCAAAGTATCATTCAATTTCATATTTCAAAGGGCGTCAGGCAATATGTTGCTGAAGGCGCGAATTTGCCTATTGTGACTCAAGGCAAGACTATGGATGAGCTTTTGAAAAATATTCACGAGGCTGTAACTTTACACCTTCAAGATGAAAATCTTGCTGATCTAGGCCTGGCTCCCAAGCCATCTGTTTTAGTGAATATGGAGCTACCAGCTTTAACAGATGCCTAAATTACGGACACTATCTGGAAAACAGGTGATTGCTATTTTTGCTGAATCTGATTTGCATAGTAGATTCTATGGATAATTTTTCCCCGGCTCCACCCCGTTAGAGATAGGGAGCCAGAGGCGCACGTCGCGCTTTTATCGCCAGTCGCGCCTTCGGCACAGGCCGCAGTGATATCTAAACCACCAAATAACCTAGGATTAGTAGGCTGCTGGTCATTTGAAGACGGCAGGGGCAACACCGCCACCGACTTTTCCGGCAACGGCAACACCGGCACGCTGACGAATATGGAAAACAGCGACTGGGTCACCGGCAAACGCGGCAAGGCATTGGATTTTGACGGAGGCAGTAGTAGTGAGTATGCGACAACAGGCTCCTTTAGCCAATTTTCCGGCGGGAAGGTTACGGCTAGTGCTTGGGTGAAAAAAGCGGCAAATTCGCAAAACGGATTTATTGTTTCTAAGTCGCCCGTAAATACTAACTGGCAGCTTTTCCTCCAGGGAACTGCGCTCTATTGGGGTGCTGTTAGTCCTCAGCTTTCTTGTGGGTTTGGAGATCAATATTTGGATGTTTGGACTCATGTAGTGGGCGTGCAAGACGGAACAACAGGTCAAATTTATATCAACGGTGTTCAATGCGCATCAGGTACTATTGGTGCGTTCACTGAATCTTCAAGCGCTATTTTAATCGGTAAGCACAGTGCGAATAATTACTATTTCTCCGGCTCCATCGACGAATTCCGCATCTATAGCCGCGCCCTCTCCGCCACCGAAGTCCTCCAACTCTACAACATGAGCCAATAAGAAACCCGCCCGCACACGTTCCGAAGTGGGACTTCCGAACGTGTGCGAACAGGGGGGGGTGTGGCAGTGACTAATATATCCACACAACCATGCCAGCGTTGTGCTATAATAAAAACATCAAAAGGTACGAATAAAATAATCACATATCACTTCAAAAGTATGAGCGACAAAAAAAGCTGGATCCTATTAGTTATAGTACTTATAGTCGTTGTAGTTGCCGGATACATGTTTTTCACTTACCAACAAGAATCCGGGCAAGCCCTAAGCACCGACGCAAATACGAGTAAATACCAAGCCGTCTTCTTAGACAACAACCAGGTCTACTTTGGTCAGATAACTAGCACCTCCGGAGACTTCATCACTCTGCAAGACATCTACTACTTGCAGGTAAACCAGCGCTTACAGCCGATTCAAGAAGGGGAGACGCCGGCAAACAACCCGGACATCAGCCTGGTTAAACTCGGCGGTGAACTTCACGGACCAACAGACGAGATGCGCATCAACAAAGATCACGTCCTGATTATTGAGGACCTCCGCAAAGACTCAAACCTCGTCGGTGCAATAGAGCAGTACGTAGCCAACCAAGCCGCGACGCAGTAGAGACTAGAATACAGAAGCACAAAAAGGCTCCGGCACCCGTCGGAGCCTTTTTGTTTGTGGTAGAATTATTAGCATGACAAGGCCAATCGAATCTATCCGTCCTATGCGGCTTATATTAGCCGCAATGATTCTAGCTTCTAGCTTCTCTATTCTAACTTCTGGCATAGCCCCGGCGCACGCCCAAACCGCCAGCTCCACAAATTTCACCGTGGAAAACCCCACCATAGGCCAGCTCGGTGGGTACGCCACATCAAGCAACTTTCAACTCTGGGGATCTATTCCATTCATAAGCCCTGGCACCGGGTCCACGACCAACTTCATCCTTAAGCCGGGCTTTCTTAACTTTCCGGCCGAGTCCGCCGCCACCTCAACACCGACATCAACTCCAAGCACGCCAAGTGGCGGCGGGGGAAGCGTACCGGGGCGCGCAATCCCGGCAGCAATCTGCGCCAAGGTAGACTTCAACAAAACTGGCTGGGTGGATTTTGTGGACTTCTCAATTCTTCTCTTCTACTTTGATAAATCAGGAGAAACTATCCGCCCCTACGACCTTAACAACGACGAGAAAATAAACATCGTCGACATCTCCATATTCATGTTCTACTGGGACGGCCACGTAGTTAAGTGTCCAACAATATAAAATGAAAGAAGTTTGAAAAATTCATAAATTATGACATTTATTCATTGTTTAAAAATTGAAAATTGCAAATTGAAAATTCTCCTCGCTATTCTCCTAGTTTTTAGTTTCTCTATTCTAGCTTCTCCGTATTTTGCGATCGCGCAAAATACGGGCGCTCAGCTATACCTCACCCTAAACTACTTCCAAGCAGTAGAAGCCGAAGATTTTTCAGTAACCATCCTGCTTGATACTCCAGTAGCCGTAAACGCCTACAACATCACCTTTCAATACCCAACCAACATCCTAAAACTCACCAGGGTAGACACAAGCCACTCCCTAATAACAGTCATGCCGGGCGAGATAGAACAGCTTCCGGACGGGCGCATTACAATTCGTGGCGGTAGCGCCGAAGCTTTTAACGGTCAATCAGGAGAAATTGCCGTACTACACTTTAAACCAATCGCTACAGGCGCAGGGAATATGGGATTTGTCTCCGCGGTTATTCACGAAGCAAACGGCCAAGGCACTCCTCTTGTACCAACTGCGTACCAAACACCTATCCAGATAAATTCGCTAGCACAAAAAGAAGCTGGAAGTCAGAAGATAGAAGACAGGACAGTACCGCTCAACACAGAACCAAAGCGTAGTGACCCAAACTTCAAAGACACAACTCCACCACTGATAACGCTAATGCAGATAACCACCAATCCGCTTGAGAGCGGCAAACTCCTTATCTTTGAGGCCATTGACGAGCAGTCCGGCGTCTCTCACTTTTTACTTCGCGAGCGCCGGTGGATATTCATGGGAAACTATCAGCGCGTCTTCAATCCACACTCAATCGCTTCGGGAAGCTGGGCAGTTGAACTTACCGCTGTGGATCGCTTTGGCAACGAGGACACAATGACCATTTACCAGTGGGGGGGATTCATCTGGAAAATAATATTTGCGCTCATTCTACTCACAGGAATTTGGCTTGCCAAAAGAATGTATGCAACTTGGCTCAAACATCAGCAAGATAATAACAGCTAAAAAAACAAAAAGTGGGGTATACTAAGAGAGAATTTATAATTTCCAATTTCCAATATCTCAATTCTTGAATGTTTTAAACATTTAGGCGTTCCTTATGAAATTTCTTCATTGTTTGAAAATTGAAAATTGCAAATTGAAAATTGCTTTCGGTCTGATTCTGTTTTCAGTTTTCTCAATTCTAGCTTCTCCACATTTTGTGCATGCACAAAATGTGGGCGGCGCAACTCTATACATGGGCCCCGCCACCGGAACCTTCACAGTCGGGTCCACCTTCACGGTTTCATTCTATGTTGATACGGGCAACGAGTTCATCAACGCCGTGGAAACAAAAATACTTTTTCCTCCGGACAAACTCCAAGTAGTCAGCCCATCAACAGGGGCCTCGTTCATTAACGTCTGGGCCATAGCCCCAAGCCACTCCAACACCGAAGGAACAATCAGCTTCCGCGGAGCCGTTCCCAGTCCCGGCATCAATACCGACGCCGGCCTAATCTCTACCGTCACCTTTCGGGTTAAGTCCGTTGGTCGGGCCACTATCCGCTTTAACGACGACTCGCGAGTACTCCGCAACGACGGCCTAGGAACAGACATTCTCCGCCAAAAGCAAGCCGGCATCTACAGCATGGAGCTACCGCCACCGGCCGGCCCGGTTGTTTCCTCTGAAACTCACCCAGATCAAAACTCTTGGTCAAAAGAGGACACTGCTATTCTAAGTTGGGGGGGCGATGCCGCCGCCTCGGGCTACAGCTACGTCCTTAACAACCAACCAATAGATACTCCGGACAACATCTCAGAGGGCGCCCAAACCAGCGTTACTTACAAAAAACTGACAAGTGGCCAGTACTACTTCCACGTCAAAGCGCTTAGAAATGGAATATGGGGAGGAGTAACGCACTACGCCATTAGCGTAGACAGAGAGGCCCCGGCGAATTTTAATCTGGAATTCATACCGGCAGCACGCACATCCAGACACGAACCTATATTTCGCTTCTTTACAACCGACGTCCAATCCGGAATAGACTTTTACGAAATGAAGATAGTCGGCCTAAACGTAGACATGGCGCTAACCTCTCAAGAGCAACAATTTTTTATAGAGGTAGAGAGTCCATATCTACCGCAGTCTCTTCCATATGGAGCGTATGACGTTATTCTCCGCGCTCACGACAAGGCCGGAAACGTAAAAGAGGTTATCTCTCGGCTGGAAATAGTGAAACCACTGTTCCGAATAGTTGGCGACGAAGGAATAAGCTTTAGAGAGTCAATCTTAATTCCCTGGTGGATAGTCTGGCTAGTTGGAATCTTTATCCTCATCTTCCTGGGAGTAATAGCATACCGATTTGAAGAGTGGCACCGGATGATCAGCCACGCCAAGGAAAATAAAAAGCTTCCGGGCGATGTCCACGACAAACTCAAAGAGCTAAAAGAGTACCAACAACGATACGGCAAAATAGCCTCCGCGGTTTTGATTCTAGTTACAGGTTTCTCTATTCTTTTTTCTGGCATAGCCCCAGCGCGCGCCGCCAGTGAATTTACCCCGCCATCAATAACCGAGGTAAGTAGAAACATCTTCAACGACGAGATCTTTTACATCGGTGGTCAAACAGGGCAACCGGAAACAGAAGTCGTACTCTACCTTCAAAGTCAGGCCGACGGCGCGACCCTCAGTCAACGACTACTTTCTGACGCTGACGGAAACTGGTTCTACCGGCATCCAAGTTTCTTGCAAAGCGGCTCGTACGTACTCTGGGCCCAAGCCAGTCAGGATAACGAGCTAAGCCCGCCCAGCCCTCAAGTTGCTATGAACGTCGCCAGCCACGCCATTCAGTTTGGCGCCTCCCGGTTTAGTTACTCCGCCATTTACCTGATCTCCTTAGTATTTTTGCTTGGCATAGTAATTGCGCTCGCTATCATCATCCTTCACCACTACCGACACGGTAGAAGAAAACATAAACTCTTCAAGGAGGAAATCCGCACGGCCGAAGAATCTATTCGCCGTGGCTTCGCCCTTCTCCGTCGCGACCTTGAGACCGAATTCGCCGCTGTCAGCCGAACAAAAGCAACCCGCGCGCTAAGTAAAGAAGAAGAGCAAAGAGAAGACCAGATCCTACGCGACCTGGAATCAGTCAGACGGAACATCGGCGAAGAGGTCTGGGAATTGGAAAAGAAAGAAGCCTAAAAGCTCTGCTATTAAGTTCTCCACAGATAAACCCTTAAAGAGGCATATTTTTGCTATAATAAAAGGGCTGAATTAGGCGCCTAGATTCAGTAGGTCGATAATGAACTGGCGCCAGCGAACACTAGAAAATTACACATTAATCACTAACTAATATCTTAAACATGGAAAATAATGCCGCACAAATGTGGCTTGAAACCACATACGGATCACTCGGGGGCCTATGGCAAGAAGTGCTGAATTTTTTGCCAGCACTACTCGGAGCGATCGTCATTCTTCTTATTGGCCTCATCGTTGCCGCTATCTTGGAAAGAATAGTTGAACGAGTCATCTACTACCTCAAGATAGACGAGCTTTTTAGAAAAGCAGAAATAGACCGCTACTTTGAGCGGGCCAACATCAGGCTAAATATTGGGCACTTCCTTGGGAAGTTAGTCTACTGGTTCATCGTCATAGCCTTTATTCTTGCCGCCTCGGACTTCCTCGCGTTTGACCAGTTCGCCCAGTTCCTGCAGAACGCCCTGTTCGGTTTCTTCCCGACAGTAATCGTTGCCGCCTTGATCTTGCTCGCCACCTTTGTTATCGCGCACTTCCTGCGCGGCCTGGTTACAGCAGCTGTAGCCGGCTCCGGTCTGCACCACTCCCGTGGCGTCGGCCTAGTCACCTGGTGGGCGATCTTTATCTTCGGCTTTGTGGCTACACTTGATATGCTCGGTGTTAGTACTGCGCTTATCGAAAATCTGATCACCGGCCTGATCGCAATGCTTGCCATTGCCGGCGGTCTAGCCTTTGGTCTCGGTGGCAAAGAACACGCGCACCGCTTCCTCGGCAAAATAAGCGAAGAGATGAAGAAGTAGCATCTTCGCTGGTTATCGTAAATTAAACGGCTCACAAGGGGATTTTCTCCTTGTGAGCCGTTTAATTTACTGGACTAATGCCACCTGGAATTGCTATGATAAACTCGTTACTTGCCTGCCCTTCCGTAGCTTTACGCGAAGGAGGGCCCTTGTAGTTCAACGGATAGAATACCTGGCTTCGAACCAGGCGATTGAGGTTCGATTCCTCACGAGGGCACAAATTAGCATTATTACCAAAATTCGTATATTCGCGAATACTCATGGAAATCTCCAAAGAAGTTCTACAAATCGCTGAGATTCTAAAACAAAATGGCCACCAAGCGTATTTGGTCGGCGGCTGCTTACGCGACCTGATAATGGAACGAGAGCCGAACGACTGGGACGTAGCCACCGACGCAAAACCAGACGTTCTTTTAGAGCTTTTTCCCGACAGCGTCTACGAAAATGAATTTGGAACCGTAGGGGTAAAAACGGAGTCCACAGACCCAAAACTAAAAGTCATCGAAGTCACCACATTCCGAGTAGAAGAGGCGTACACAGACAAGCGCCGCCCAGACAAAGTCCACTTTACCAAGAAAATCGAAGACGACCTAAGCCGTCGCGACTTTACCATGAACGCCTTAGCGCTTTCCCTTACCCAAAGCGATGCCGAGATCCTAGATCCATACGGGGGACTAGCAGACATCCAAGCGCAAATAATTCGGGCTGTAAGGGATCCACACGAACGCTTTAGCGAAGACGCCTTGCGCCTTATGCGAGCGGTTCGCTTTTCAGCTCAGCTCGGTTTTAAAATAGAAAAAGGTACTGAATCCGCACTGGCAAAGCACGCGCCTCTTCTGGCCGGAGTTAGCCAAGAGAGGATCCGAGACGAGCTAACAAAACTGGTGATGAGCTCAGAAGCCACCGAAGGCATCAGACATATGGTATCAACCGACCTTCTTAAATACGTTATCCCAGAGCTCCTGGAAGGAGTCAATTGCGAGCAAAACAAACACCACATCTACGACGTCTTTGAGCACAATCTAAAGTCTTTAGAGTACTCCGTTAACCAAAACTACTCGCTCGTAGTCAGACTAGCCTCACTCCTACACGACGTTGGCAAGCCGGCCACGCGTCGCTGGAAGTCCGACCCGCGCGGCGCAAAACAGCAGGACGGCAAGGCAGGGGATTGGACCTTTTATGGCCACCAAGTAGTTGGGGCAAAAATAAGTAAAAAAATACTCCAACGCCTAAAATACTCCAAAGAGATAATTGAACGCGCCAGCCTGTTAGTACGCGAACATATGTTCGTTTACGACCCCGAAGTTGTCACTCTTGCCGGAGTCCGCCGCCTACGAGCGCGCGTCGGCGATGAAAATTTAGAGGACCTTATCAAAGTTCGCGAGGCCGACCGCATTGGGTCCGGCGTCCCCAAAGCTCAGCCTTATCGACTACGCTACCTGCAAGCAATGCTGGAAAAAGTAAAGACAGATCCAATCAGCCCGAAGATGCTCGCTATTGATGGCGGAGCGCTAATGACAGAGCTAGGCATTCAGCCAGGGCCGCGCCTTGGCCACATCATCGCCGGCCTTTTAGAGAGCGTCCTGGAAGACCCAAACCAAAACACCAAAGACAATCTGCTCTCACTTGCTAAAACACTCAACAACCTTTCCGACAAAGAACTGGAGCAGATCCGTGCAAAAGGAAAAGAAAAAGCCGAGGCCACCCAAGAATACATAGACGAAGAGATCAAAAAGAAGTACTTCGTTACGTAGCTTGCTACGTAACGAAGTATCTCTTCAATTTCTAATTCCGCTTCAATGCTATTGAGAATTGATCTGGATTCGGGTATTCTTTTGGGGTATCGGGCTGTCGTATACCGGTAGTATGCACGATTCGGGTTCGTGCGGACTGGGTTCAATTCCCAGCAGCCCGACTTTTTTATATATTAGTCAAACCAGGCTAGATTAATGCACGCATGACATTTGACCAATACCAAGAATTTACAAAAAAGACCGCCGTCTACCCCACAGTAGGCCAAAGCTATGTATACCCAGTGATGGGTCTAGCAGGGGAGACCGGCGAAGTCGCCGAAAAAGTAAAAAAGATCTTCCGTGACAGCGACGGGGTGGTTACAGAAGAACGCCGCGATATGATAAAAAAGGAACTTGGCGATGTCCTTTGGTATGTCAGCCAGGTTGCGGCTGAGTTTGGCCTTTCGCTAGAGGACGTCGCTTCGCACAACATGGAAAAACTCCTCTCCCGCGTGGAAACGGGAACTGTCAAAGGAGACGGAGATCAGCGCTAAAATACTCAAGCACTTATTGCTAGGAAACCGCGTTTTCAGTCGTTCTTCACGTACACCCTCACCCCTTTGGTCCAAATCACAACCGCCCTAGCAAAAGACATAATAGAAACCAGGTACTTAAACTCCACCAACAACTTCAAAAGCCAGCCACCAAACCCGGCAAAAACAAAGCTGCGTACCTTTGCAATTGCAAACTTACCGCCAATAGGAATAACATAAGGATAATCCCTAAGCTGATACGAAACAAACGCCGGCCTTGTTTTCTTATGCGTCGCAAACGCTATCTCCTCAAGAATGTTAGCCGCGGCAACAGCGGCCTGGTCAAGCGCGGCCGTCGCGGTTGCCGGCGCCATTTTTCCACTCACCGAGTCAACAAAGCAAACCGCGTCGCCAACACCATAAGCATGACTCCGCATCCGCTCATCCAAAGCGGGAATGCCCAGCTGCATCTGCTCGTCAACAAGCACGGCGCCACGCTCATCTTTAGCAAATCCGGAATTCTTTAATATCTCCGGCTGCTTGATGCCTCCTGTCCAAACAAAAAGATCATAGGGGACAGTGGCACCATTTATAAGGCGCACATCTGACTCAGTAACTTCACTAATAAAACTGCCATATTCACCAGCAACACCAAGTTCATCAAGCCGGCGCTGTGCCCGCGCGACAACCGCCGGCACAAACCCCGGCAGCACGGTAGGCGCTCCATCCACCAAGGTAATCGCCGCGCGACAGGTCTTGGGCAGCATCTCGGACTCCGGACACAACCACTGCGAAAGCTCGCCGGCAAGCTCCACGCCGGTCGGACCGGCTCCGCCAATAACAACCTTAAACTCCTTGCCGCTCCAGCCCTCACTAAGCATAGTTATCTTCTCCCGTAAGCGCACTGCGTCCGTAAATGTCTTTAACGGAAAAGCATATTCAGAAATCCCAACAATACCAAAATCATTCACCTGCGCGCCCGGCGCCAAAACTACATATTCATAATTAAGCGCCTCTCCGCTATCCAATCTCAACTTCTTCTCGTCTACCTCCACAGACTCAACCCTGCCCACAACCACCTCCACAGGCAAAGAGCCTACAAGCTCTTTCAAGGAAACCGTAACAACATCGCGCAAGCCACGCATACTCGCAGCCTGCTGAGCAGTCGTCGCCACCTCGTACAAAGTTGGGGTGTAGGTATGGTAAGAGTGCGCCTCAACAAGCTGAATCTTATATTGAGCGGAACAGCCAAGTCGCCGCAAACCCCTTGCTAAAAGAACAGTCGCTCGCAAGCCACCAAAACCCGCCCCTACAATTACAATTTCACTTCGCTTCGTTGTCATGGCCTTAGTATATATGATAAGCTACTTCTTATGAAACAGGCTATTCTCATTTTTGGCACGCCCGGAAGCGGTAAGGGAACACAGGCTAATCTTTTAGAGTGGACAAAAGGTTTTTACCATTTTGATAGCGGTAAACAACTACGAGCGATTTTGCACGACCCTACTCGTCAAGATGACCCGTTTATTAAACGCGAGCGGGCCCTTAATGACGAAGGCGCCCTCAACACCCCAAGTTGGGTTTTAGAAATGTTTAAAACTGAAGCTGACAAAATCGGTAAAGCCGGGATGAGTATAGTTTATAGTGGTTCGCCCCGAACAATCTACGAAGCTTTCGGAGATGAAAAAAATGAAGGCCTGATCTCCTTCCTGCAAAATCTCTACGGTAAAGAAAATGTTCGTGCATTTTATCTAGATATTAATCCAAGCCTTGCCGCCGCTAGAAACAAGGTCCGGCGCACCTGCACAGTTTGCACAAATCCGGTATTAGGAGATGCGCCGGTAACCGTCTGCCCACTATGCGAAGGGGAGCTTAAAATCCGTATTGATGATAATCCAGAAACATATAAAAATCGCTATGACCAATATGTGACTCGGACCATGCCCATCATAGAACAGTTACGAAAAGAAGGCTTTTCAATTACAGAGTTAGACGCAGCAAAGAAACCACACGAAATCTTTGCCGAAATTAAAACAGCTCTAGTCGTATGAGCCTCATCAAGAATGAGTCAGAGCTAGCCAAGATCCGTCACTCCGGAGCCATCCACCGCGAGGTAATGGCTAAGCTTAAGGCCGGTATCAAACCGGGCGTTACTCCTAAAGAGCTAGACACTCTCGCCAAACGGCTGATAGAAGATGCCGGCGCCCAGCCGAGCTTTCTAGGCTACCAACCGACCGGCGCCACCAAACCATATCCGGCCACCATCTGCGCCTCCTTAAACGAAGTCGTGGTTCACGGTGTACCTACAGATAAACCACTCCAAGCCGGTGATGTTTTTTCCATAGACATGGGCGTCTTATACCAAGGCTATCACTCAGACGCCGCTATTACCGTCATCGTCGGCGGCCGAGCAGATAACAAAGTCCACGAACTCCTCACCGTCACCAAGCAGGCTCTAACCCTCGGCATTGCCGCCGCACAAGTCGGCAACACCCTGGGCGACATCGGCTCTGGCATCGGAAGCTTTTGTAAGGAGCACGGCTTGGCCGTCATCCAAGGGCTGACCGGCCACGGCATTGGCACCGAACTTCACGAAGACCCATATGTATTTAACGAAGGCCAGCCGGACCAGGGGATGAAGCTAGAAGCCGGCATGGTTCTAGCCATTGAACCAATGACATCCCTAGGATCACCGCGCATCACCCAAAATAAAGACGAAGGCTACGCCACCGTTGACAACAGCCTCTCCGCCCACTTTGAACACACCATCATCCTCACTGAATCCGGCCCCCAAGTCATCACCTAAAAATTCCCCACCCCGGCCTAATTTAAACGGCTCACACGCTCAAACCTTTTTAAAAAACAGCGTATGAGCCGTTTCCCTTCCCCACCAACACCACATTATGACATTAGCAATAATGTCATAATGTGGTATAGTAAAAGTGATGAAAAACTCCAAGCAGATCGAACGCCACTTTAAAGGTATCGCCAATCATTGGCGCATTGAAGTCATGCTCTTGCTTGCACAAGAGGATAGCCTAAGCCTGGAAAAGATAGCAAAACGCCTAGGCGCTAATTTCCAAACCATGGCTGAACATGTCCGAAGGCTTCACGTAGCCGGTCTTGTGGATAAAAAATACCACGGCCGAGAAGTCCATCACTCGCTTTCACCCTACGGCAAAAAATTTGTCTCTTTTCTCCACGTCGTCCAAAAACTCTAACCACACAACATTATGACATTAGCAATAATGTCATAATGTTGTATATCGAGTGTATATATGAAAGTACAAAAATTTCATCACTCTTGCTTGCTAATCGAAGACGGAGATACGAGCGTTCTTATAGACCCGGGAGTTTTTAGTTTTGGACCAAACAGAATAAGCGCGGAATCTCTACCAAAGATAGACGCAATCCTTATAACTCACAAACACGCCGACCACTGTCACCCACCGACCATCAAACAACTCATTGAGCGCGACAACGCAACCGTCTACTGCAACGCTGACATTGCCAGCGAACTTGTTACACAAGGAATAAACACTCAAACGATCGTCGTCCCAGAAGACATCAAACTTAAAGAAATAGCCATAGCCTCAGTTGCGGGCGAACATGAACCACTACCAGTGCCAATTCCGCAAAACAATGGCTTTTACATCAACCATCGTTTACTTCACCCCGGTGATAGCCACTCATTTGAACAAAACCTAAAAAACCCTCCAGAGATCCTCGCCTTACCAATCGCCGCGCCATGGGGGACGGTAACCCGCGCCATTGAAATAGCGCTCGCCCTAAAACCAAAGCACGTCATCCCAATTCACGATGCTATAATTAGCAATATCTTCCTGCCGCGCCTCCACGAAATGTGCGCGTCCGTACTAAACAAGGCAGGCATCCAGTTCCACCCACTCCAACCCGGCGAAATCCTAGAGCTCTAAAACCACAGCTACAACATTATGACATTATTGCTAATGTCATAATGTTGTAGCTGTAAAATTGCGGGAGAAATATTCATGATATACTTCTAATATCCTAATCAGTTAAACACTCTCCGTATGGCGAACGTATTTCTTTCAGTAGTGATCCCCGCGCACAATGAAGCGCGGCGACTCCCACTCACACTCATAGACATTGACCGCCACCTCGCGGCCAAGGACTATAGCTATGAAATTATAGTGGCGCTAAGCCCAAGCCAAGACAATACCGCCGAGATATTAGACCGCTTTAAAGGCCTACTCAAGCCACTGCGCGTCGTTAACCTCAAGGAAAACAAAGGCCGTGGGTATGCCGTAATAGAAGGCATGAAAACCGCCAAGGGGCAGTGGCGCCTAGCCATGGACGCGGATAACTCTGTTTCCATCACCGAATTGGAAAAGATGCTGCCCTACCTTGGAGACAAAACTCAAAAAAAGGCCAAGTATCACGAAGTCTATGACATCGCCATTGCATCTCGATTCACTAGTGGCGCACATAACGACCCGGCCGAACCGGCCAGTAGAAAGTGGCAACACGCGCTCACGCGCCTGCTGGTTACTAAAGGAGTCAAGGATCCAAATTGCGGCTTTAAGGTATTTTCCGCACAGGCCACAGAAGCCATTTTTCCGAACCTCAAAACCACTGGCTGGCTCACGGAAGCCGAAGCCCTACGAATGGCACAAAAACTTGGCTATAGCATCTACGAAACACCAGTCTTTTATTCTTATGACAACAGCAACCCAAGGCAGACAAAAGATCACTGGCAAATACTCAAGGACATTCTTAAAATAAGCATGAAACGGGGAACTGACCTTCCAACATCAAGCACTGGTAAAAAAGCCTAACCCGTGTTATTCTATCCTAACTAAATCAGTATAGTAGGAAAGGTTAACTGGAATTTACGAAATCTAAACTCTTAAAATAACCCGCGTGTCGCGGGCACGACGGGGATAAAATATACATTAATGGACCATTACATAACCCAGCAAAAACTGGAACAGCTCACTCAAGAGCTAGAGGAATATCGAACCACTAAACGCCAAGAAGTGGCCCGTCGTTTGAAGCGAGCCAAAGAACTTGGCGATCTCTCCGAAAACTCGGAGTACTTTGAAGCGCGTGAACAGCAGCAGCGTGTCGAAGGCCGCATCCTGGAACTAGAAGACATTTTGCGTAACGCGCAGATAATTGAAATGACCCACGGCGCAAAGACCATTCAGCTCGGCGGCACTCTCACCACAAGCAAAAACGGTAACAAGGTAAAGTTCACCATTGTCGGTGCCGATGAAGTAAACCCGGAAGAAGGTTACATTTCCAACGAATCACCGCTTGGTCAAGCGTTTCTAGGCAAAGCAGTAGGTGACAAAGTTACCGTGGCCACCCCAGGCGGTAAATCCATCTACACGATAGAAAGCATCGACTAAGTTTCCGAATAGCGAATCGGAAAACGAATCAGCGAATTGCAGGCCGGTAAAAATCGCGGTAGAATAAAGCGTACTCACATTCGATGATTCGCATCTAATTCGTTATTCGCACACCATGCTTGAAGATATTCGCGCTGAGCGACTCAAAAAAAAAGAACAACTGGAAACAGCCGGCCAAAATCCCTATCCGGCCACAGTCAACCGGACACACACATCTGCCGAACTTTTAGCGCAGTGGGATGAGCTTGAAGCTCAAAAAACAACCGTCAGCGTTGTTGGCCGAGTTTTCGCTCGCCGAGGCCAAGGCGGCGTTATGTTCCTAGATCTCAAGGACGAGTCCGGCGGGATTCAGCTTGTCTTTAAGCAAGATACCGGGGAGCAGTTTGAGCTTTTGCGAGACACTCTGGACATTGGTGACTTTGTAGAGGCCACCGGCCAAGCTTTTGTAACCCAAAAAGGAGAAAAAAGCATTGAGGCTAGCAAGCTGCGCATCATTACCAAAAGCCTCCGCCCCATTCCATCCGAACACTACGGCGTCAAAGATATAGAAACCCGCCTGCGCCAACGCTACCTGGATCTTCTAATGAATCCGGAACTAAGACAGATGTTCCGCCAAAAAAGCATCTTCTGGCAAAAAACCAGAGATTTTTTAACAAACGAAGGATTCCTAGAGGTCGAAACTCCAGTTTTAGAAAGCACTACCGGTGGCGCGGAAGCTCGTCCGTTTGCAACCCACCACAACGCATTAGATATTGAAATGTATCTAAGAATCTCTCTTGAGCTTCCCCAGAAAAGACTCCTAGTCGGTGGTTTTGAAAAAACTTTTGAAATAGGCCGAGTCTTTAGAAACGAAGGTATGGATGCCGACCACCTCCAAGACTATACCCAGATGGAGTTTTACGCTGCCTATCACAACTACAACGACCTAATGAGAATATCTGAAAAACTCATCAAGGAAGTAATCCAAGCTACCGTCGGCACCCTCAAAACAACCTACCAGGGAAACGAGATAGACTGGTCAGGGGAGTGGAAGACGATAGACTACTGCGATGAGTTTAAAAAAGAAACCGGTATTGACATCGCGGACTGCAACTTAGAACAACTTCAGGAAAAAGCAAAAGAGCTGGGGATAAAATTTGAGAAAAATGATGGAATGGGAAGGTTGATAGATTCAATCTACAAAAGAACCGTCCGCGCCAAAGTTATCCAGCCGGTATTTCTAATTCACCACCCTGTGATAATTTCCCCCCTCTCCAAAAGAGTTGAAAAAGAACCTCACAAAACAGAAAGAGTTCAGCTTCTTGCCGGTGGCAGTGAACTGACTAACGGCTTTTCCGAGCTAAATGACCCGATAGATCAACGAGAAAGATTTGAACAACAGGCAAAGCTTAGGGAAGAAGGGGATGATGAGGCTCAGATGATGGACGAAGATTTTGTTATCGCCCTAGAGCACGGTATGCCACCGGCCGCCGGCTTTAGCTATTCCGAGCGACTCTTTGCCGTCCTTATGGATAAACCCATCCGCGAAACTGTATTCTTCCCAACTCTCCGACCCAAGCAAGGGGAGTAGCCAAAAATCAACACGGGGCGAGGATCCTTTCAGATCCTCGCCCCGATGCGCTGACGCCACGCAGTGAAGTAGCGAGCTACTTCACCGGGAACTTCGGCTGCGGGTTCCACGGGCCGTCCGAACCCCGTGGCCGCACCTTCTTGAATCGGTGCGCCACGATCGTCATCGGCGTCGGTCGACAGAAATAGAGCACGAGCGCCAGAACTGCAAACGCCACCAGAACGGAAACAAGCTCTCCCATCACAGAACCTCCCTTGCGACAGTGACTGCCCCATGCAGCCACAGCCAAGTCAGTCTTCACAATACTACGCGCATCCAGCTTCAGTCAAATACAAAAATACGGTATCATGCAGAGTATGAAAGTTCTTGTCTTCGGTACTTTTGACGGTCTCCACGAAGGCCACCGCGCCATGCTTTGCCAAGCTCGTCTGATTGATCATCAGGGCAGCGACTCTACGCACTACGAACTACCTGCCTCGCCGGAGACAAGTCAAGGCGGGAGTACTAAGCACTATCTCGTTGTTGCCATAACCCCGGATCACCTGGCTCAAGAGCTCAAAGGCCATCAGCCCAGAAAATCCAGCGCCGAGCGCATCCAGGCCCTTAAAGACGCCCGTCTAGCCGACGAAGTCATTCTCAGCGACTCGCAGTCGCACTCTTGGGCCATCCTAAAGCGCGTTAAGCCAAACATCATCGCCCTAGGCTACGACCAGGACGACCTACGCCAATCCCTAGAAGCCCATTTAGAACAGGCGTATCCGGACATAGAAACAGAGGAGGGGTGGCAAACTAACCAAAAAAAACCTACAATAGTAGTACTAGACCCATATCACCCAGAAACTTATAAATCCAGTCTACTAGCTGATTAGCTTCCTAGGAACGTAGACCGCGACCTAAACAGCTACTTCGCTAATAAGCTAAACAGCTAAACACATGATCGACATCGAACTCCTACGCACAAATCCCGAGCTCTTTCGAGACTCTATGCGCGCGCGCAATTATGACCCGGCAAGCATAGACCAATTCCTAGCTATTGATGCGACCTGGCGCTCCCAAACGCAAGAGGTAGAAACAATGCGCGCCGAGCAAAAAAAGATTGGTGAAGCGCGCAAAATAGAAGAGGCAAAGGCCTTAAAGGAAAAGATCGCCGGCGCGCAAGGAAAACTACGAGAAGTAGAGCAAGAGCGAGACCAACTGGTTCGCCTCATTCCAAACCTTCTGCACGCAAACGCCCCACGCGGCACCAGTGAAGAAGACAATATTATACTACGAACCATTAGCAAAAAGCCGAAGCTTGATTTTCCGGTTAAAGACCACCTTGAGCTGGGCACTAATCTAGGCATTATTGATACCGAACGCGCCGCTAAAGTATCCGGCAGTCGCTTTGGTTACCTGCTTGGTGGCGCCGCCCAACTTGAACTCGCCCTTATCCAGTTTGCGCTTAACACCCTGACAAACGAGAATCTGCTTAAAAAAATCGCAAAAAAAGCAAAGCTAACAGTACCCGCAAAACCATTCACTTTTGTCATACCACCAACGCTTATCAAAAGCGAAATGATGTCTGCTATGGGCTACACTGAGCGTGGCGGTGATGAGATATATAAGCTGCAGGATGACGACCTCGTTTTGGTTGGCACAGCCGAACAAGCCCTGGGGCCAATGCACAGCGACGAGACACTTACCGTAGAGGAACTTCCCCGCCGCTATCTCGGCTTCTCATCCAGCTTTCGGCGCGAAGCCGGCAGTCACGGCAAAGATACAAAAGGAATTCTACGCGTGCACCAGTTTGATAAGTTGGAAATGCTTTCCATTACCACAAAGGAAGAATCGGAAAATGAGCATAAACTCCTGCTCGCAATCCAAGAATACCTTATGCAATCCCTCGACCTCCACTACCAAGTGCTAAACGTCTGCAGTGCGGATTTAGGTGACCCGGCGGCCGCTAAATTTGACATTGAGACCTGGATGCCCGGACAAAACAAATACCGAGAGACCAGCTCCACCTCCAACACAACCGACTTTCAGTCTCGTCGCCTTGGTATCAAGTACCGCCAAGGACAAGAGACAAACTTCGCGCACCTAATTAACGGCACCGCTTTTGCCATTGGCCGAACCCTCATCGCCATCATAGAGAACAACCAAACCAAACAGGGGACTGTTAACATCCCCAAGGCCCTGCAAAAGTACACCGGCTTCAAGGAAATCAAGAATTAAGGGGACATGACCCATTAATTTTCCCTTTACCTTTTTTTTGCAAAATTTTGAAACTCTGGGGATAAATTAGCCTATACACGGCTAAAAATGCATGCTATTATAAGAAATATAGCTTTATATTTTCTTGCAAAAATATCAAAATTTAACGGCTCACACGCTCAAAAATAGGCACGTGAGCCGTTAAATCAGAATTAATCTACACCAAGCTAGTGTCCAATCGCATCTTCAAAATCGGTCTGATCTGTGGCGGGCCCTCCAAGGAGCGGGGGATCTCGCTTAACTCTGCCCGGTCAGTCATGGACCATCTGCAAAGTGAACGGATTGAGATAGTTCCATTCTACTTAGACGAAAAAAAGCGCGCCTACGAAATAAGTCCAGCCCAGCTCTACTCCAACACCCCCTCCGACTTTGATTTCAAGCTCGCCCAGTCGTCCAAGTCGCTGTCAAACCAAAAGTTCAAAGAAGCCCTCAGGGCTACCGACATCGTCTTTCCGACCATGCACGGGCCCTACGGTGAAGACGGCGGAATTCAACGCGCGTTGGAACGAAGCAACATTCCCTACGTCGGCTCAAGCTCTACTGCCTGCAATCTTATTTTTGATAAGTTTGATTCAAATAAGTTCATCAGAGAGCATGGGTTTTTCGCTCCAGCCTCGGCCGTCTTAAAGATATATCATAAAGACCACAAGCAAATAATCGACCGCTTCTTCAAGGAGCACAAAATTAAGCGCGCGGTTGTAAAGCCGGCTAATGGCGGCTCCAGCATTGGGGTTTTTTCCGTGACCACTCCGCAAGAGGCACTAGCCAAGGCCGAACTTCTTTTTAGTAAGCGTATGGACACGCGCGTAGTCATTGAACCATTTGCCCAAGGCATAGAGTTCACGGCGATAATTCTGCAAAACAAGTTTGGCCTACCAGTCTGCGTCTTACCAACTGAAATAGAGACCGACTACACCGAGAACCAGATATTTGACTTCCGAAAAAAATATCTGCCCACCCGCCAAGTCACCTGGCACTGTCCGCCGCGCTTTTCCAATGATGTAATTGAACGTATCCAAGTCCAGGCCGAACAGCTCTTTCAGCTCTTTGGTATGGCCGACTTTGCCCGCTTTGACGGATGGGTGATGGACTCCGGTGATATCTGGTTCTCCGACTTTAACCCAATTAGCGGCATGGAGCAGAATAGCTTTTTATTCCAGCAAGCCAGTCGCATTGGCATGAGCCACAGCGACGTCCTTCGATACATCGTCCGCAACGCCTGCCACCGCCAAGGTATTGAATTCCCTAGTTTCAAGTTTCTAGTTTCTAGTTTCCCCAAAAAGAACGTGCACGTTCTTTTTGGCGGCAACAACGCCGAGCGGCAGGTCTCTCTCATGAGCGGCACTAACGCCTGGCTTAAACTACGCCAATCTAAAAAGTATGACCCAAAACCATTTTTCCTAGACCTAGATAACAAAACTGTCTACTCACTCCCGTACGCCCTAGCCCTAAGCCACACCGCCGAAGAGATGAGCGAGAACTGCCGTAGCGCCCAAGCCGGAGAAAAGCGCCTGCACAACCTTGTTGAGAAGGTAAAGCTACGCCTCGCTCTTAAGAAAGAAGAGGTGAGTGAACCCTTTTTCCTACCAAAAAAATACACGCTAACAGATTTTATTAAACAGGCTCCATTTGTTTTCATCGGCCTTCATGGCGGCATGGGTGAAAGCGGCACGATTCAAGCCATGCTAGAGTCCGCTCGCAAACCCTTTAACGGCTCCGGGGCAGATACATCAGCTATATGCATAGACAAACAAAAAACCACTCTACAGATCGAAAAATACAACATCAAAAATGTAAGCGTAATTCCAGAGCTCGCCGTCCAGTCAGCCACACTGGCCAAATTGAGTAATACAAAGAATGAGAAAAAACTACAACTGCTCTGGAACGAAACATGCGTAACTCTAAAGACACGTTCGCTCATCGCCAAACCGGCAGACGACGGCTGTTCAGCCGGTGTTGCCCACCTTTATAGCGCTCAAGACCTAGCAACCTACGCGCGCCTAATTACATCAAAGGCAACTCAGATCCCCTCCAACACATTTAAGAACCAAGTTCAGGAAATAGAATTGCCCTCAGAAACACCCAAAACAATACTTCTTCAGCAGTACATCGCGACAGACAGTTTGCGTGTTAAGGCAAATCGCTTAAAATATACAAGAAGGAGCGGCTGGTTGGAAATCACCGTCGGCCTTCTTAACGGCAACGCCCTTAACCCAAGCATCACAATCGCGGAAGGGGAGGTGCTAAGCGTTGAAGAAAAATTCCAAGGAGGCACCGGTGTCAATCTCACACCGCCACCCGTAAGCGTGCTCCCGCCAGAGCTACTGCTGAAAATAAAAGCTGCGAGTACGGAAATATCTAAAAAGCTTAACCTTAAGGGCTACGGCCGTATAGATGCCTTTGCTAATTGCAAAACAGGCGAACTCAAAATAATTGAGGTCAACACCCTGCCGGCTCTCACTCCCTCAACCGTGCTGTTTCACTAAGCCCTATCCGAACCAAAGCCAATCTACCCCGTTGAATTACTTGAGATGATAATACAATCTTCCAACTATTAATTAACGAGCCTCTTAGCTGATTAGCTTCTTAGGACGGTAGCCGCGGCCAAAACCCTAATAAGCCTGCCTACCGGCAGGCAGGCTAAACAGCTAATAAGCTAAACAGCTAACATGCAATACAAAACCTGGGTCTCAATAAACCGAAAAGCAATAACGCACAACGCCAAAGTGCTCCGCAGTCATATCCAGAAGAAAACCCAACTCTGGGCCGTTATCAAGTCCAACGCCTATGGCCACGGCCTCTGGCACATGGCCGAAGCACTTGATGAAATTGGAGTTGACCCCGTTAGAGGTCGCGCTCGTGCCAAAGGCACGAGTCCGCAGGACCGCGGCGCGGCTACCTCTAACGGGGTTGACGGCTACTGTGTTGATAGTGTTATTGAGGGCGCTAAACTACGCCTCGGCGGTATTAGTAAACCAATCTTAGTGCTTGGCCCAACCTTCCCTAATCTTTTAGCCGATGCGGCTGCACACAACATCACCTTGTCCATCTCCACAATGGAAGCACTCCAAGAGCTTACTAAAACCATCAAAGACCCGGCTGTCCGCCCCTCTTTTCATCTAAAGGTAGACACCGGCATGAACCGACAGGGCTTTTATCTAAAAGACTTGCCTCGCACCTTAGCCTACATCAAAAAACACAAACTCCCCATAACCGGCATCTTTTCGCACTTCGCCGCCGCCAAAGACATAAACTACCCCACCTTCAGCGAGCAACAAAATAAACAATTTCTCAGCGCCATCGCCTTAGCCAAGCGCGCCGGCTTTACTAATCTGACTAAGCACCTTGCCGCCACCGCCGGTACCATACTTAGCTCAAAGTATCACTACGACGCGGTCCGCTGTGGCATTGGCCTGTACGGTATCTATCCATCCAACGAGCTGGAAGCCCAACTAAAACGCGAGTTTCCGTTCCAACCGGCCCTAAGCTGGTACGCCCGCATCAGCGAAGTAAAACATGCACCGGCTGGCGACTTCATTGGCTACGACTTCACAGAGCGCCTCGCCAAAAAAACTCAAATAGCTATCGTTCCGATAGGCTACTGGCACGGACTATCGTGGTCACTCTCCGGTCAAGGAACTGTTCTCGCCGGCGGCAAGCGCTGTAAAATACTCGGGCGCGTCTCCATGGATCTTATCGCCATCGACACCACTGGCAGTAAAACAAAAGTCGGCGACCCGGTCGTTCTCATCGGCACTCAAGGAAAAGAAACTATCACCGCCCGCGAGCTAGCCCGCCTCACAAACACCACTCCATACGAAATAGTCACTCGCATCAATCCGCTCATCCACCGAACAATTAGCTAAGCGCTTGAATGAAGCAAAAGAAAAAACTTCCAAAGACAAGGTTCATCGGGCGCGACCACAGCCAAGCTCGCCTGCATCGCCAAAAACAGTGGCGTCGAGTCCGCTGGTACGCCCTAGGTGGCGGTGTTTTTCTAATCCTTGTGGGCATTCTTTATGTACTAATATACTCATCTATTTTCCAGATCCAATCAATTCAAATAGAAAGCCCGTCTCAAATAGACAGCGCCAAGTTGCTAACTAAACTCCGGCAACAAGTTCAACAAACAAAGTTAGGAGCTCTACTGGGAAGCGACCACTACTTTAGCTGGTGGACCAATAGACAACACTACCAATTGCCGAGCTTCGTAACCATCACCGTCACTAAAAAACTCCGCGCTAGAGAAGTTTTAGTTAAAGCTGTACCCAGAGCAAAATTCGGCTCCTGGTGCCAGGAAACAAATCTACCAGAGTTGGAGAAACCGCAAGAAGACTGCTACTGGATAGACCAAGCCGGACTGGTGTTCGAAAATGGACCAATCCTAGAGGGGCAGATGATCCCCGCCATTTACGAAAATAGTAGCAGTAGCCCAAAGATAGCAATCGGAGAGCCAATCCTAGAAGAAGATGCCTTTACCATAATTAGATCCATCATCCCAATCATCCGCGCGCTTAACATCAGCGCCACAAAGATAATTTTTGATCGCGCCGCTAGCGAACTCCACGTCCAGACCAACGCCGGTGCGACCTTACTTTTCAGTACCCGTTTTGATCCGGAAAACACCGCCTTGCCGGCACTCATTCGTATTCAAAAAAACCCCGGCCTCAAAAACCTGGAGTACGTAAACCTGACCGTGGAAAATAGGGCATTTTATAAGGTCTCCGAATAACGAATTAAGACAACGAATCATCGAATCAGATTCGCGGATTCGTTAAAAATTCGACATTCGCAAACACCATGATCTCCTTTCCGAAAAACGATTCTCAATTTTCCTGGACTACGCACATCAAAAATAAGATGGTTTTTTATAACATCGCCCCGTCTAAAATAAAGACAATCTTTCGCAAACCAGACCGAACCGAGGAGGGGATAGCCCCCGGCACCATCGCCGCCATGCAAGTTAAAAAATCAAACAGTGCCAAACAAAAGGAAACCGAGATCTGGTTAATGTACAAAATCAACAAAAAAAGAAAATCTAGGGTCACCATGATCTCCGCCTGGCGCTACCCCGGCCGTACCAAAAAAGGGCAAATGATTCCGATCCCGCCAGAAATTCTCGAGGAACTGCAAAGTATCCTGTAACCCAATAATGTAAATCGCCACTGTAGTGCAGGTATGTCATCCCCGAGACGAGCGAAGCGAGGAGTCGGGGATCCAGTCTTAACAACAAAACCATGGATTCCCGTCTTCACGGGAATGACAGACCGAAAAAGTTCACCTCCCAATTGACGCCCCGCCCCAGCTACGCTAAGGTAAAAACTGGACCTCAAACCAAGAAGGAGGGAGATGTGTCGACTTCAAAAGAAAAATCGCGGTGCACCTTCAACAGGGAACCTCGCCCGACCGGTCAGACCAGTGGCCAACTCGTCTGGGGAGCCCTGATCCTCCTTGTCGTTGCACTGGCCGTCGGCGTATTCCAGATCACTCGCGGCCTCCTCCAGTAGCCCCAACGTCTGTGCGACGGCGGAACAGACCGGCGTACGCCTCGAGGTTTTCGTAATCTCGGCGCGCGCCAAACAATCAAGGACCCGGCAGAACGCTCTCCAGCGCTCTCCGGATCCCTCTCATTTTCAACTCCCACCACCTTCAAACAATTATTGCCAAAACAATGCTATACTACATATAATAAGAAAGGTCCAGATTATCTGGCAAAAACAGCTTTCCTAACTAAACCATCGCAAAATTAAAAGCCCGCCTCTCAAGACCACCCAAAAGAACAACGCCAATCCCACCAAGGATGAAGGCGTTGAGTAAAACGGGAGTAGCAATCATACTTACCTTTTTTTATTTTGGCATTGGCGTATCTACCGCGACGACGAATTTGATCACCGCTTCAATCAGGTCGACTACAACTGACACCTCAGCTCATCTTTCCTGGCAGACCCTCAGCCCCTCTCTCACCTGGGTACTTTATGGAACATCTATACAATTCGGCCAGGAGTACAAATCCACTGAATATTCAACTACACACAGTGTCGACATTTCCGACCTCACTCCCGGCACAAACTTTTATTTTCACATCATCACCCAGGATGAACAGGGGATTATCTCACCAGACACCGTACCAACCCTCTATTCAACGTTCCAAACAGTAGGCACGGCAGACATTGCCGCTCTGAAAGCTAGACTCGCCAACCTTCGACTCCAATTAGCTGAGCTACAAAATATTATCAGAGCAAGAGCAGTACCAGCGACAGCACTGCGCCTGACCCGAACATTAAAGCAAGGCGATACCGGAGAAGACGTCAAAAATCTCCAGCAATTACTAAACAAAGATTCGCGAACCAGAATAGCTCTATCCGGGGCAGGTTCACCAGGGCTAGAAACAACATACTTTGGGGTAAAAACAAGGATCGCGGTCATTAAGTTTCAAGAATTATATCAGGCGGCAATTCTCACGCCAGTAGGACTTACAAAGGGGTCAGGACTTGTCGGGCCTCTAACCACCGCCCAACTCAACACTGTCTATCCGGCTACCAACACCAAAACAACTGCTGTCGCGGTGACTGGCAGTCGTGCCGAGAGTATCCGTAACTCAATCGACTTTATAAACAACGCAAAGACTGGCTCTCGCACAAGCGCAAGTGGCGGTGGTGGTAGCTCTGGATCCCTAAACGCAACCGGCAGCACCCCGCCATCCAGCGCTCCGGTAAAACCCGTAAATCCCTCCTCCCCGCCAAGGACTCCCACACCACCAATTGCGCCAGGGCCTACCATCCCAACCAAGCCAAGCACCTCCGGATATGGCCCGATTGCACCAATGCAACTGGCACACCCAGACTTCTACGTGACTGTTACTGGCGGAGGTACGCATACCGGCAATCAACAAAATCCCTTTTCGTTATCAGAAGCGCAAAGCTTCGCTAACCAAACGAATAATAGAAACAAGTCTTTAGTTTTTTCTCTGGCGCCGGGCGAGTATGGTTCATTTACAGAGCAATCAACCCGCGGAAAGAACGCCTGGGTAACTTATCAAGGAGATAATTTTAGCAACAGACCAATATTTCGCGGAAACGCCCTGGAAGACGCGATCTACATCCGTAACACCCCGAGCGCCTACATTATCTTCGCGAATATCAGCGCCTACAATAACCGCGAGATCCCAATTGAAGTTGAAAATGCGGACTACGTCACAATCCGCGATTCATATATTGAGGGCGGAAACGCACAATCATCAGTCGGCTACTCCGTTCGGATTTTCAATGCAGACCACTTTACTCTTCAGAACTCAATTATTCGTTACGGAAGTAACGGCATCTCCACTTACGGAACCAATGAGCTTGCAATCATTAACAATGAATTTGTCGGACAACTAATTGACGGAGGGCACTTCTCAGATGCCGACGGATTCGTCATCATTGGCAATGATTTTCACGACGGCAGTGATCCAAACAGGGTCTATCCCGAATCTCACGTTGATGGCGTGCAATTTCACGCGACCGAGGGTGGCATCCGAAACGGACGCTTTGCTACTAATCGCATCTCCAACTTTAATGGTCAGGGATTGTTTATGGGGCATGCCAGCAATCTACCAATTGATATCATCAACTCTATTGAAGTAAGCGGAAACCTGATTACTGGATCATACCTAGCTTCACCATTTCAGATTGAAGGCGATAATCTGACTGTTACCAACAACACAATCGCCCCGCAATCTCCCATTGTCAGCCTACTAACAGAAGATACAAATCGAAGTAATGTCCAAAACAACCTCTTTACCGCCTCATTTTTAAACTGTTCCAAAAATGCAACGCAAGACCATAATCTCATCAGTCGCTACATAACCTTTGGCTGTAACGGATTGAATGTGCCGGTTGGCACTCACGATGTGACCGGCGTAACTATTCAACTAGATTCTCACAACGCACCTACCGTTGATCAAACATTTACCACCACAGCCGGATTACGCGTAACCGGATGCGCAATGTCCTCCACCGGAGGCGCTGTCGGTTCTCAAGCCTGCGAAGCAGTCAACACCACCAACCCCAATCCGGTCATACCAATCTCGCCGCCACCCACATCATCTAATTCGGTTTCACCAACCACCTCCGATAATTTAATCGGCTACTGGTCCTTTGATACAGCAGACACCGCAAACGGAATAGCCACTGACACAAGCGGTCAAAACCATAATGGTACACTAGTTAACACACCACTAAGTATCTCCGGACATCTAAATGAAGCTCTCAGCTTCAACGACGCCAACTCACAAAGTGTTCGCATAGATGCCTCCAACTCCGTCCTTAATCAAGGATCTGGTTCATACACTATCAGCGCCTGGATAAATGCCTCCGACCTAAACGCCTTCACCGGCTCCCACTTCGGCGCCGGAATCATTAAATCAATAGGCAATGCCGGCAACGGATCCCAGGGAGACTTCTATCTCGCAGTTGATAACGCCGGTGAGCTAGTATTCACAAATTGGCAGGCATCAGGCAATGTTCCGGACGGCAGGCACTACGTTGACCTAAACAACCCTGCCAATACCACTATCACCGCCAATCAGTGGTATCACGTAGCGGCCACATGGAACGAATCAGCTAACGCCATGTACATCAACGGTCAACCGCAGACATTTATCACGACAAATACTGACGGAGGATATAAATCAGCCACAACCATCGGATCGCTAATCAATGGCGCAGCTCACTGGCAGTGGTCCGGCGGAATTGATGAAGTTAAATTATTCAATCGTGCTCTATCCCAAAGTGAGATAGCATCCATTTACAGCGACACCTTCAGCACAAATAATCAAAATATCAATTCCTTCCTGTCAAATATTTGGACGGCCTTTTCAAGTCTTTTCCGCTAGGTGGTGCCCATGCTATCACTTCTTTACCCGCCGATTGACAAGCGAAGATCGAATCATGGCTAGAGTCCTTAGGCTTTCAATTTAGTCAATTTTCCAGTATTCTTTGCTTATTGAAATTACACGGTTCACCTATGAAATTGTCTATCGGCATCGTCGGCATGCCAAACGTCGGCAAATCAACGCTTTTCAAACTGCTCACCAGCAACGACATTGTCATTGCCAACTATCCGTTCGCGACCATTGATCCGAATGTCGGCGTCGTACCCGTACCGGACGAGCGCCTGGACGTACTCACCAAAATGAGTAACTCCAAAAAGACCATCCCGGCTGTGGTGGAGTTTTTTGACATCGCCGGTCTTGTTAAAGGCGCTTCTACCGGCGAGGGCTTAGGCAACCAGTTCTTAACCCACATTCGCGATGTCAGTGCTATTTGTCAGGTAGTTCGCTGCTTTCCGGATAGCGACGTTATCCACGTCGATAGCTCCGTGGACCCCATTCGCGATCTAGAGACCATCAATGCCGAGCTAACCATCAAAGACTTGGAAACCATCGGCAAGCGCCTACCCAAAGCCGAGGCCGAAGCTAAGACCGGAGATAAAGACGCAACCAAAGAAGTCGCCGCGCTTCAGGGTGCCCAAGACCTGCTTAGCGCAGGTAAATCCATCCAACACCTGGCCGATGATCCATTTATTAAACGCATGCTTTTGCTAACCACCAAGCCAAAATTTTATCTGCTTAACGGCGAACCCGAAGACGTATCAGCAGAGCTGAAATTAAGAATTAAGGATGAAGGATCGGAATATATTATCGCAAATGTGGCATTAGCAGACGAACTTCCGGAACTGATTAAAAAAGCCTACGAAATATTGGGCCTAATAAGTTTTTTCACCACCGGCGAAGACGAGAGTCGCGCCTGGACCATCCGCAAGGGGAGTACCGCCCCGCAAGCGGCCGGCGCTATCCACTCTGACTTTGAGGAAAAGTTCATCCGCGCCGAAGTCGTCAGCTACGAAGACTTTATCACTACCGGTTCTTGGCCTAAGGCCCGCCAGCAAGGCAAGCTCCGAGTAGAGGGCAAAGAGTACATCATCGCCGACGGCGACATTGTGGAGATTAGGCATGGTTAAGCAAAGCTTAACCATGCAATTTCTAATTTTCAATTTCTAATTCCTGCCTGCCGGCAGGCAGGTCTAAACAATTTCCAATGTTTTAATTTCCAATGTTTGAAAAATTCACTCATTGTTTGTAAATTGGAAATTTGAGAGGCAACTCGATATAGTGCTATACTTAGCATAATGACTCTCCTTTTAACCTATCTCCTCATCTTCATCCTTGCGATTCTAGCCGCTTATCATCTGCGAGGCATAATTCGCGCCGAAGAGGCCAAGCTCGTTCCTCTCCTGGTTATTATTCCTAGCTCACTAAAAAGGGGACAGGCCCCTCTTTCTAAAGGGTCTATCCCCTTACCCGATCAAGAGCTGTCTGAAGAGTTATACAAACGCCTTCAGAAACAGCGCGTTCCATTTTCAATCGAGGCCGTTGTTCAAAGCGTTGGTGAAGAAATAAGTTTCTACCTCTCTGTAAACAAAAAGTATCAAAAAAAGGTAACGCAGTTGATCAAGAGCCTCTGGCCTACTGCTTACGTTGACGAAGCCGACTCTTACGAACCCTGGGCGACGATAGATGAAGCCGGGTCTGAGGCAACTATCCTAACAACAGTTACTCTCTCTAAACCCTACGGGCTACCCCTGAAAACCAGATCCACTACTAGGCACAACCAAGACTCTTTCGCCCCAGTTCTGGAGTGCCTGGCAAAATTAAAAACCGTTGGCGAATCCGCCATTATCCAGTGGATCGTTCGCCCAGCCAACCCCGGACTACTGCGAGATCTTGGTACTGTTATCGCAAGTCTGGAGCAGGGGGATTACAAAACCAATAATCATATCCACAACCAGTTCCTTCTTACCAAACACAACCTTCCTATTCTCAAAGAAAAAGTAGGCAGTCCGCTCCTGGCCGCCAACTGTCATATCCTGGTCCACGCTCAGAGCGAGTCGCGCGCCGAACAAATAACAAACGAACTGACCCAGGCCCTGTGTGACCTATCTTCAGGCGACAATTACAACCAACTCCAAGCCAATCAGCCCAAAAACCAAACAAACGCAGTAACTACTTTCCTAGACCACCGCTTCATTGAAAGCAACGAGCTGATAATCAGCGCCCGCGAACTTGCCGGAGCGTTTCACCTATCCGGCTTCAGCCCAAGACTGGCATCAGCTAAAAGGGGACAGACCCCCTAGGCTACCAAAGAGGTCTGTCCCCTTATCTTTCCGCAAACTGGATTTTTTTGCGGTTTCGTGCTATAATATAAAACATGCTAAAGCTACGGAAGCGCTCAGTCGTTTTTCGTGCCATTGCGCTGCTCGCGATAATAGCAATCGGCCTAGGATCATTCCTTTGGCTAGTGGGAGAGGAGTATGCTGATGGCGGCCTCGCGCTAATGATAATCGGCGCTTTAACTGTAATAGTTGTTTTTTTAGTTTCACCAATCCTAGACCCAGAAAGCCCCCGCGGCGTTCGCCGGAAAAAAGAGATCCAGGGCAAAGCATTACGACGCGCCTACCGGAAAAAAGCGCCACAGCTAATCTGTCATATTTTTGAAAACTACATCCGCTACTACCCGAAAGCATTCAGGGATGCCCCCGAAAGACTCCCAGCTAGCGTAGAAGCCTGCTGGGAAGAAAATGGCGTGATCACAATACTTTACAACAGCAAAGAGTTCGCCTTTCGCTTTACCGAGATACACAAAAACCAAGAAGATCTGGCGCCGCGCCAGGCAAGTCTTGAGTTATACAAAAACGGCCGCATGCGGCTTCGCATGACAATAGAAGAGACTGTCGACAAGCATTACCTAGCTCACTGGCAACCACACGAAGTTCAGTATCTTGACTACGGCTACGGCACCTGGATAGCCGATCTAAGAAACTTTCTCAAATCCGCTCGAAAAGCTGCCTGGCGCCGAGGCCAACGCCCATCCTAATGCAATATAATTGCAAAACAAAAAAAGGCCATGGCCGCGGTGCTGATCTGGGTTTTCGCACCATTAACTGCGAGATCCCTCCGGAAATAACTGAGGATCACGGCATCTACGCCGGCTACACCCACATTGACCAAAAGCGATACCCGAGCGCAATTCATTTCGGACCTATACCCGCATTTCAGCAAATAGAGCCAAGCCTAGAAGCGCATCTTATTGATGCTACCCTAAATACTCAACCCGCAAGTATTCAAATTGAACTCCTGCAAAAGATCCGCCCAATCCAAGATTTTAAAACAAGCGAAGAACTCACGGCCCAAATCAGTAATGACGTTGCCCAAATCAAGCAAATTTTATTCTTCCTTTCTTAAAGGGAGCCTGTCTGCCGGTAGGCAGGTACCGCGAAGCGGGGAGGGATTTCTAACCTCATAACCCTTTCATCACCACCATGGTCTAGTAAAGGCAATGACCTGGTGGAGCAATGTAACACAATCGCGCAAACACTATTCACCCCAGACGGTCTTAACCGAACTTGGTGTTTTTAGTGCTGAGGTATTATCAGAACTGCAACACCTGCTCAGGCTAAGAAAAGCCCGTCCCGTCCGTATCGGAGCAATACTTCTACTAAGCATTAGCGCCGTAGCACTTCTCTTCCAAGCAACGCCAAAAAATAACGCCCCGATACAACTGGAAAAACTCACCAGCTCTTACCAAGAGCTTATCGCACTTCCGTGTGAAGAAAATTTAAGCACGCAGAGCTTAGTAGACGCCACCCTTAAACCGGGAGTCTACTGCATCAAACGCGATTTTCGGCACACTGGTGTCATTGAATTTGATGGCCGCGGCGACCCAAACGCTCAGTTTATTCTGCAAATCCACGGACGGTTCATTGCCGACCCAGGCGCAGTCATCCAACTCACCGGCAAAACAAAACCGGAAAATGTAATTATCATAAGCAGCGACAGCATCACAATTAGCGCCAATAACAAAACCGCCGGCATACTCGTCGCTAAAAACAACATCTTTATCGGACAAAATACCCGCTTCACAGGAACGCTCATCTCCGCCCAAGGAACCGTAGAGGACAACTCAACGCTAGGCACTGAGGCCATAGCCAATTCTCTTTAGCCAGTCGCGCTGCTCCCACTCCCATAGCTGTTTCGCTCCAAGAAACGCGCGAAAATCCTCCCGCCAATCATCCTTTATCTCTTTAAGTTCACAAAATCCGCTTGCCGACCCCCAGTCATGCTCGGCCTCCGGACACATTTTGGCAATGTCATAATGTGCATGAAAACCATTTCCAAACAAACGCCCGGAGCTCCGCCAGTCGGCGGATGGCCGCTTAATCTTTTCCCTGCCTCCTTTAGTCCTTAAAGTAGCACCACAGCGTTTACATGTCTGCCACTGATCTATGCGCAATATCCAGCGAGCCTTAAGCTCCGGAAAATCAACTAAAAGAGCCTGCGCATATGCGCTGGTTTGTAGATTATAATCCCGATAAATAGCCGCGGAGGTCTTAATATCCAACACCCCTAGGCGCCCGCCTATCTGCGCGACCGCATCCAAGGTTCCAGCGTAGCGATGCTCCAAACAGTGCACGCGCCGCTCAATATGCCCGGGATCAAGAATCTTGATCTCCTGTTTACTCGCAAAATCAATAAAGGCGTTTATTGAAGGAGTAATGCCGGGCGGAACATCACCGACTGGCTGGCCAAGCATCAACCGTTCCACAATCTCGTGCACCGCCGTGCCTTCCTGTGCGGATCTTTCGCTTATCCGGCGCGCGCGATCATAACCAACCTCCGCATAAAAACGCAGCAAAGCCGGCTTTGCCTTCATATCTACTATCCTAGTAACCCGCGGGTACCAGTTCCCTTCGATCTCATACCCACAGTTGGCCTTAAACTCCTCCTCATTTTTAAACTTAGTTGGCGACATAGTCCCTAGTATAGCATGCTAAGCCTGGCTCTTACCTTAAAGCCCAAAACAGGGGAGGAGTAGGGTTAAAGTTCTGATTTCTAATTCTCAATTTACAAACAATGTTTTAGACATGGAAAAATTGAATATTACAAATCGTCTGAAAGTCAAAAATTGTTTTTTCTTGATTCTAACTTCAATATTCTAGTTTCTGTATTCCTTATTCTATACCAAGGGGGATGGCTATTCCCAGGCATAATACCTGTCGCACAATATACCTTTTATGACACTTTTATAGGCTGCCCTAAGAAACATCATAAAAGGTGTCGGAAATTTTATAACAGCCCCGGCGCGGCTATCATAAGATCTCCTACAAAAAGATTTAGAATCTTCTCTAAGAATTTCTCTGCATCTCCTAGGTATAAATATGATTAACTTTTTTCATCAAAAAAATTGTGCCTAAAATTTTCAATTTATAAGACGTTAAGACATATAGGCCCGTATAAGCCATATACGGGCCTATCCCAAGCACCCATAGGCTGAAAAAGCTAGGTTTTATGAGGGTTTTTTGCTATTTCGCTCAAAATGGCTCTCTAACGCGTTTTCCGCTTTTCAGAGTGTATTGATACCTTAGAATCGTCCCTACGCAGGCAACATGACTCCAGACAATGAAAATGTGCTCCGGAAAAGCGCTTCGATATAACCAAAGCGCTCTAAGTACCTAACTCATTAAGCTAGGCACACAAACATACTCAAACTGTTGCGATAGATAATCTTAGCGCTCAATAATGCCTGTTACATATTATTCTCGGGTAAACATAACTACCTACGCACCATGCGCTAAACTTATTACATTTTTCTTTCAAACGGACCAAAAACATAACAAGCAATTCTCATTCAGGCTCCCTAATTAAAAAATAGGCGGCCGCCCATTTTTTAATTAATACATGTCGTAAAATATAAAAGGTTAGGGGGCGGGTCGCAAGCGACCCGCCCCGGACATCAGAGGTGCCTACCAATTATTTCCACAGCCCTCGTAGCTCACCTCCCACTCCGCCTACGCCAAACGCGCGGGTATGCACTGACTCGTAGTCTCGGAGGAGCAGATGCGCCACCCCCTTTCCGACGGGTTAGATACCGCCATCGAGCCCAGGCCAGTGCAGGTTGCTCCTCTGCTCTCATCATACTCCAAAATTACAAAAAAATAATCCCCAGCCCAGGATAGGCACCCTCTCCACCAAAAAAGTAAAAAGTATGCGGCCACATACTTTTTACTTTTTTACGTAGGGCATGGGATTCTTAGCAACAAGAAACGCATTCCCGTTTTTTGCTTTCTTTTCGTAAGCCACCCCACCACCCCAAAAAAAAGAATCGTGCGATTAATCGCACGATTCTTTTTAGAAACTAGAACTTCCCCAGCAACCACTTCAGCCCAGTCAGCATCCACTCTAAAACAATAACAAACCAGCTACCAATTGCTCTTAAAATCCCACCCAAATTAATACCTGCCTTTTCAGCCAACCAATTATCCACTACCTCGAAACCATTTGTGGTGGCCTCCCACATCCGAACAAGAAAATTCTTTGTACCCGCAACCTGCTCCAACGAAATATCGCCCGTGATCTCCTTCAAAGAATCTGTAGTACTCGCTGAAAAAGAAAAGCTCTTGTCACCATGATCCACTGCGGCGTTCGCCACTTTGTTAGAAACTAGAATATAAAAACCAGAAACTAGAATCAGGCCAAGAACAATTTTCAATTTCCAGTTTTCAATTTTCAAACAATGAAAAAATTTCATAATTAAAGGCCCCAATATTTAAAACATTCAGAAATTGAGACATTGGAAATTGTTTAGACCTGCCTGCCGGCAGGCAGGAATTAGAAATTGAAAATTAGAAATTATCCTAAAGGGCCGGCAGATAATCAAGCGGATTAAGCGTACTGCCAACAGGCACCAAGCCGGCCCCGACAAATGACTTTAGCAACACTGAAGGGCTGGCGTAGACCACAAAGTGCAAGTGCGGCGCTGTTGAGTAGCCAGTATTACCACTGTAGCCTATCAGCTGGCCCCGGGCAACTGTCTGACCCTGTGTGACCGCGAACTGAGACATATGCGCGTACAGCGTAGTTAGATTATTTTGGTGCTTTATAAGCACATGCCGCCCATACTGCACCCTTCCGTTATCCCCGGTAGCGAGAACAGTACCATCCGCTGCCGCATACAACGGCTGACCTACCGGTCTAGCTCTAAGGTCTATACCATTATGAAAACCGCTTTTGTACGCCTGCTGAGCAAAAGCAGTTGCTCCATACTCCTGAGTCAAATAAGGCACAGCAGTCGGCCAAGACAAAACATTAGTACCCTTGGTCGGCAAAGCATTCGGGTCTTGATCTGCCCGTAACTTCGCTTCAATAGCTTCTATGTCGTTACTGATTGCCTGCTGGCGCGCCTCAAGGTCATCCAATATCTCTTTATACTTCTGCTCCTCGCTTTTTGTTTGAGAAAACAACTGATCCTGTTCGCTCTTTTGATCCTCGGCAACGGACTTTTTTACAACTAAACTCTTCTGCTCCGTTTCCACAGACTGCTTCTTTCCAGTCAGCTGTTCCAGCTCAACCGTCAGCTTCTCACGCAACTCCTGGAGCCGCGCTACCTGCTTAAGCAACGTACCATTAATATCTTCCAGGACCTTCGCCTCCGCAATACTTTCCGCCAAACTCTCACTTTTTAGAAATACCATCAGCAGATTCTCATTATCCATCACCTGCAAACTTCTAAGAAGCTCAGCAGCAATCTCGCGACGTGACTCAATTGCCAGCTCCTGCGTCTCAATATCAGCCTCCAGCAGCTGGATCTCAAGCTTTAACTTCCGGATTTGCGTTTCACTTGATTGAATACCCAGATTCGCCTGTCGAATACCGGCTTCCAGCCGAGTTATTTCTTGCTTCAAAGTTGTCCCTCTGGCATTGATACTGGTAAGAGTTTGTTGGGTCTGCTGAATTTCCTGATTAATCTTACTCTGCTGCTTTGCCAGCTCCTCTATCTGCCGCTGCAACTCAGAGGTTTGCGCAAGCCCCAGAGGGGCAGAAACTAGAATATAGAAACCAGAAACTAGAAGCAGGCCAAGAATAATTTTCAATTTACAATTTCTAAATTCCTGCCTGCCGGCAGGCAGGTTCAAACAATGAAAGAATTTCATAAACCGAGCCCAAAATGTTTTAAACATTGAGAAATTGAAACATTGAAAATTGTTTGGAAATTGCAAATTGAAAATTTACCTTTCATAGGTCATTGTGAAAAATTCTGCGGTGTTGTCAGCGAACTTAACTTATCCAGCGCACTATCTATCCGCACCAGGGCTTCATCTTTACCAATAACAGTTAATATCTCAAGTGGCCCAGGAGAATGCTCCAATCCGGATAGCGCCACGCGCAGTGGCCACAACAAATCACCCCTCCCCCGCTCCCCCGCCAGCGCCATCATGTCCGCGCCCGCTTTAATAGCCTCACGCGCCGCCTGCAAATTCTCCTCCGCACTAAGCGCATCAGATTTTTTCCACACCAGTAGCCGTGGATCGTACGGTGGTATCTCAAAAAAGAAACTTGCCTCTGTGCGCAAGTAGCCAAGAGTAGCAAGCCGCTCTTGCTCCACCGCGACCACTCGCTCAAGCAGTGCCCTGTGTTCCAGCCACTCTTGAGGAACAAAATCACCGTCAATTAGTAGTTTAACAATATAAGACGGCTCTAAGCGCCGGATGTACTGATTATTAAAATGATTAAGTTTATCAAGACTAAAACGGGCGCCGCCTTTTTGCACTCGGTCCAAGTCAAATAAAGTGACAAGTTCCTCCACTACAAAGAACTCCCGATCCCCCACCGGCGATCCGTCCAGACCGAGCTGCTCCGGCCCCGGGTGCCAACCAAGCAACACTAAAAAGTTCACTAGCGCCTCCGGCAAATATCCAGCGGCCAGATACTCCTCAATCGCCGTTCCTCCATCACGTTTGCTCATCTTTCCCTTTCCGGTTGCACTAAGAATAACCGGCACATGCGCGTAAGCCGGACTAGAAAACCCTAGCGCGTCGGCGATAACAAGTTGCTTCGGGGTATTGTTAATGTGATCATCACCTCTAATAACATGGCTTATCTCCATGGTGAAATCATCCACAACCACCACGAAGTTATACAGCGGCGCCCTAAGTGACTTCGCAATCACCATATCTCCAAGCAATCCCAACTCAAACTCCACCTCCCCGCGGACAAGATCCATGAACTTTCTTTTTCCATCCGGAACCTTTATCCGAATCACACCCCTTTTTCCCTCCTTTTGAAAAGCTTCAACCTGATCCTTAGCAAGAGATCTACACGTGCCAACGTAGCGCGGCGACTGCCCGGCCGCTTGCTGACTCTCTCGCTGTGCGTCTAACACCTCTTTAGAGCAAAAGCAGTAATATGCCTTGTGCTCGTCCAGGAGCTGCTGCAAATAACGCTCATACAGATCAGTCCGAGCACTCTGTCGGTACGGCCCGTACTCACCTTTCTCAGAACCATCAGACATAACCCCCTCATCAAAAGTAATTCCCAGGCGAGCGAATCCGTTCAAAATATTCTCCTCCGACTCAGCCGTAGACCTGGCCGCGTCCGTATCCTCAATTCTTAACAAAACAATGCCCCGGTGTCGCCGCGCAAACAAAAAGTTAAAAAGGCCCGTTCTAGCCGTCCCAATATGCAGATTTCCGGTTGGCGAAGGCGCCATTCGGACCCTAATTTGTTTATCTTTAGCCATCATCTGTACCTTCTAGAGTAGCAAAATCCGAACCTATTCGCCAGTAGCGGTAACTAGCTGATTAGCTTCTTAGCTGCTTAGGAAAGTAGGCCGCGACCTAATAAGCTACCGCACTAATAAACTAAACAGCTAACGAGAGCACATCTTCTGCAATTTGCCGGGCCGCATTCGGCTTATAAAACGCCTTAGCCGCCTCTCTCATCTTAGCAACTGCATCACTGGCCTGAGTCAACTTCCGGGCTTGATCCATAAATATACCAATAAGCAAATTCGGCTCCTCTAACACGATTCCCGCACCAGCGGCCTGATACGCGTAAGCATTAGCCAACTGATGACCATTCGCCGACTCGGGCAGCGGTACCAAAATTGCGGGTTTGGCATGTGCCGCTATTTCAAATACAGTGCCACCGCTTCTTGCCACAACAAGATCGCTTGCATTAAGCGCGTGCGCTAAATTCTGTTCATCAAAAAATGCATATGGGAAATAATTCTGTTTCAGCTCCGGAGGAAAGTTTTTGGTCATAAAATTCCACTCTTTTAAAAACCCGTCAAAGTTTGCGGAGCCAATCTGATGAACGATCTCGAACTCGCGTAGCAACATTTCACTATGCTCCAAGATAAAGTAGTTAATGGCAGCGGCACCCTGACTACCACCAAGCACAAGCAAGACCGGCTTTGTGTCGGGAAGCTTTAACGCGGCGCGGGACTGAGCACGACTTTCTTCTATTAAAACCGCCTCCCGCACCGGATTACCAACAACCTTAGCGATCTTCTGTGCCGCCTCCGGAAAGAGCGCCACAGACTCAGCAAAAGAAACCTCAACCCGACTGGCAAACTTAGAAGCAAGTACGTTTGACCGCCCCGGAACAGCATCTGTCTCATGGATAACCACCGGAATCCGATACCAGCGAGCTGCCAAAATAACCGGCATCGCCCCCGGACCAGACTTTGAGAAAAGAGCATCCGGCATAAACCAAAATAACTTCCAAAGCGCCTGCAAAAATCCAAAACCAAATTTAAATATATCCAAAAAATTCAAAATTGAACCATACCGTCGCCACTTACTACCGGCAACACTCGCCACCCCAATCCCCTGCTTAGCGAGCTCCTTAGCAAAAATATTTGGAAAACCGAAAAAACGTAAATCAACATCATTACCCTGCATCATCGCCGCTGCTTTGATTTGCTCAGCAACAGCCATCATCGGGTACATATGCCCGCCTGTTCCCCCCGCCGTTAAACCAATATAAATCTTTTCCATTATCTTATTCTAACACACCCAAAGTTACGAGGCCGAACCTCGTAACTTTACTCGTTAATCCTCTAAAGTAGTAGTCGAATCCAAATCACTAAACAAAATTTCTGCCTGAAGCCAGCGGAGAAAACCATCCTTATAGGCCTGCGGACCATCCACGTACTCTAAAAGAAAATCCCGCTGCGTCACCGAAGGCATGTTTTTCTCTCCAATATAATCTGGGAAACTACTCCATTTATACTTGCATAAGTATTCATAGGCCTCCTCCGGTTTAGAGACACTCCCACTTCGCCATCCACGGTCAAAATAATCCAGTGGATTAGCATGGATATAATATGGTAAATGTATAAAGTGAGCCTCACCTTCGAGCGCAACCGCCTTAAACGCCCCCTGAAAAAGAACTCCTTTGCGTTCACTCCTGGCGTTAAAATACATAGTATAGCCAGTACCAAGTTTCTGCATAAATTTTGGTATACCCCCATCGATAATCGGTTCCAACAAAAGATGAAAATGGTTCCTCATTAAGCAAAAACAATGAATTTTTACAATTAACTCCCTATGGCTGACTGGACGAGTACGATATTTTCCAACAGAAAAGTTACGAGGTTCGGCCTCGTAACTTTGCAAATCATCGATCAAGGGCTGATAGAATGCGTGAGGCACTGATGCGGTATCGTTAAAAACAAACAGGCCATGAATAAATCGGGCATAATCAGAGTCGTCGGAGAAAATGGGGCGCCCATCAGTTCCCCTATTATAAACATGATAAAGCTTTCCGCTTTCAAATTGCAATTTTCGCATAAATTTTAAAAATTACGAGGTTTTTACGAGGTTCGGCCTCGTAACTTTTTGCACTAATCCGATACGTAGCGACTGATATTCACCACCACTCCCATTATCGCCATATACACGAAAAGCTGAGTTCCTCCATGGCTTATAAAAGGTAACGGAGTCCCCGTAAGCGGTAAAACGCCACTCATCGCGCCCACATTTGTTATCACCTGAATGGCAATAAGAGAACCAAAACCAATTAGTAGAAGCGACCCAAAACGATCCGGAGCTCGTCGCGACAGTAAAAACATCCGCAAGATAAGAAAAAGGAACAGGCCCAAAAGCACAAGCACGCCCACGAACCCAAACTCCTCCGCGTAAACTGCAAAAATAGAGTCTCCTATTGGTTCCGGCAAAACATACTTAACACTGGACTGCCCAAAACCAACACCACCAAGGCCACCTGCACCAATAGCCGTCTTTGCCTGCAAAATATGGTAACCGGCACCAGTTGGGTCTGCCTCCGGAGTCAAAAAAGCAAGCACTCGCTGCGCTCTATACGGCGTCACCACAATCATCGCCGCGATAGCCAACGCGCCAACCAGTAGTACACCCGCGACATACTTAGTCTTTGCCCCACTCATAAAGTACATCAGCAAAGAGACCGCTATCAAAATAGCAACCGGGCTGGTACTGTTTTGCGCCAACAAAACCGCCGCAATACTACCAATTACAATGGAAAATGGAACAAAGCCTTGCGCAAAATTAGTCTGCCGGTTACTCACCCCACTCAGCCAGCTAGCCAGATAAACAACCAAAGAAAACTTCAAAAACTCCGCGGGCTGAAACTGAATACCAAGATCAAGCCAGCGCGTAGCACCTTTAACAGTGACCCCAAGAGGAGTAAAAACAAGCGCGGCCAAGGCAATGGTTGCGACCAACAAAGAAACACTTACCCAGCGCTTCTTAAAAAAGCGATAGTTTAAAAATTTACCCAAGAAAAGAAAAGCGATCAATCCGGGAAGCAAGCCCTTCAGTAGCTGACTCTTCAAAAAAAAGTAGCTATCTTCATATTCAGTTGCGCCAACATGACTGGATGCGCTTGCTAAAGCGACAAAACCAATCACAACCAAAAACCAAAAACAAACCAAAATTACATAATCAGGCTTACTTCTGTTAAAAGAAAACATCTTCATGCAAATTTACGTTCGTCGTAGGATTTTTCCGTTATAAACATCCGCAAAAGCGCCATCAGCAACTACCTGCTTGCCGCCAACAAGAACATGAGTCGCGCCAGTGTAAGCGCGGCTTGAACTTGCGACCGGAGAGCTCAACAAGGCAATATCCGCTATCGCCCCCTCTTTAAGCAAGCCGCGATGAGGAATATTAAACACGCCCGCCGGCACAGCCGTCAGCTTTTTCACACTCCACTCAATCGTCTTCTTCTGAGCAGCCGCAATCTCCAAAAACCGCGAAAAAGTATTTTTAGCACGCTCATTTTCAATAACGTTCCTTCCCTCCACCAAACTAGGACTGTTAGATGCCACTAGCGCCCTCTCAGACAGGAGAGCCTTAGAAGTGATATCAAAATTAATATTCTTGTAAAAAAGAACTGCTCGCAACCTTGTTAACTTCATTAACTTCAAAAGAGCCTGCTTCAAATTCAGCTCATTAGACTCGGCAAAGTGGCCAATCGTCTTACCAACCAAGTAATCAAAACCCGGCGCGCGCGCTATTACCAAGTCAGCCACTCGCAACCTTGGCAAAGACTCATACACGATCCCTTCACCATGAGAGGTAGATAAAGCCGCAAGCATATGTTCCAAACTCCCCACCCGAATCGAATCCGGCAACATCATATAAACCGGTAGCATGCTGTAATCAAACGGGTAAGCGTCAAACCAAATTGGCACGCCTTCAGCCGCCGCAGCCTCTATCAGCTCCACAGACTCCTCAAACTGAGCCTCAGAGCCCTTGATGGCCCGGAAGTGGCTAATTATTGTTGGCAATTTACTCTCCTTCGCAATTGAGATCGTCTCCTGAACACTCTCAAGCAAGTGCTCAGCTTCACTGCGCAAATGCGTTGTATACACTCCCCGACGCGAGGCCACAACATCAGTCAAGGCCTTAATCTCCAAGTAGGGAGTGTGGCGCGAATGATTATAAGCAAGCCCCGTAGACAAACCAAAGCCGCCATGGTCCAGCGCCTGCTTCAAAAGACTCTCAAAGGCCTCCATATCCCGCGCCGTTAAGTCACGCGCATCTTCACCAAGCAGCGCCCGACGAATAGTTGAGTGGCCAACAAGTGTGCCAAAATTTACGCCAATTTTTAATCTGTCCAGTGTAGCCAGAAATTCATCCATCAACTGCCAGTCAACATTCACCGCGCCGGTATCACCCCATTTTCTTATTGACTGCAAAGATCCGCGTAAAAGCGGCGCTAAACTACTGCCACAGTGACCGCCAAAAATAGTTGTGACTCCCTGAAGTAAAAAATCATGCTGGCCTCTGTCCGTAAACAAACTCAAATAGTGATCCGAGTCCGTGTTCACATCAATAAATCCGGGTACCGAAATCAAGCCACGCCCCTCAATTACGGTCGCCGTTTTTTGACTTCCCAGCTTACCAATGGCCGAGATACGATCATCCTTGATCAATATATCCGCCCGCTCCCCAGGCTTGCCAGTACCGTCAACAACAGTACTATCCTTTATTAAGATCATCCTTTTAAGTATATCACGTACTAGTCCGTACGCGGATGTGAAAACAGCGCAACCAACCTGCCGGGGTTGGTGCGCTGTCACGCGCTTGTCCACGCTCCCTCGCGCTTAGGGGAAGTGCCTCAAAATCCTGGTGCGCAAGCGCCCCCGATCCTCACCCTTCAGCTCATTGGCGGAAACGAGCAGATCGAGATGAGTCTCGATCTGGTCCAGAGCGTAGACCACGATGGTATTCCTGCGGCGAACCTCGATCTTACACACACCCGGCTCGCCATCCCTGCAGCGAACCACGCGCGGCCCCGATCCATTCTGCATAGCCATCACAAATCTCCTGTCGCTCGTAGAAAAAAACCGGACAAGAGATATATACTACAACATAGGCTCCTCTCTGTCAAAATCTACAAAATCCGAATTGAAGCCAAAGTGGTGTGCTGGTTAGCTACCAAAAGCGTCACCACAAACAACAGCAAGCAAAACGCGTACGCCATATGCTTGTAGTGGTGAGTCTTTAGCTCCTTAAAGAGCATAACCATAGACACCAAGGCGATCAAAAAGCCAATCAGCAGATACAGCATCGTAACCAGTACGCGTGGCTCAGTCCGCAGCTCATCCGCAAGCGAAGCATAATCCGAAGCCTTAGCCACAAAAGAAGTAGCCGGCACTGCATCAGTCACAATCATAGTATCGGTCTGCTGGACCACCTGCGCCACAATTCGCGCCCGTCCAGCGGCAGCTTCTCCGGCAATGCCGGGCGCCGACTCATTTCCGGCAACCTCCTCCCGCTCATCTTCAGGAGCAACCGGCTCAGTTGCCACAGAAGCCGGAATAGGCTGGCTAACAGTAGAAGCTAAGACTGGGTTTTCGTCCACGGCGACAGCAGCGGCGGGCTTGCCCTCCGACTTGTCCGCCATAGCCTTGGCGAAGGAGGAAGCTTCAGCGAAGGCGGGCCGGCCAAAATGTTGCACCACAAATACCGCGTCCATTCCTTGATAAGTACCTCGCGCGGTCGCTATTCCGATCTCTGTGTAATTACTATTTAAAATGTTCTCTCTGTGTGTCTGACTGGCCATCCATGCCCGCTCCACATCCTCGGACTCAAAAAACCCAACCGCCAAATTCTCACCGGCTGTTTGGTAAGAGTAGCCCGTCTGCTTGATCCAATACCACGGGCTTATTCCATCCGGACTATAATGCGCAAAATAACCATTCGTAGCCATGTGATTTGCCTTTGCCTGCGCTGACATCTGCAGCTTCGTGTTCATTCTTAAGGCATTCAAACCGCTCAACCCTCTGTCCTCGTTCGCAAGATCCACGAGCACTGCCGGCAGCACCGCCGCCCGCTCCGCTCCGAAATAAAGAGCCGGCGCCTGACTAAGCACGAAAATACCCAACAACAAACTCACCAACACAAAAACCCCCATTTCCTTAAAAATGTGCGGGATGTTGTTATTCCCCGAATGCGGAACAAACGTATTTTTTAAGATCTCCCTCATTTCTTTAGTATAAGTAGATCATCACTATACCTTATATTATAGCATAAATCCCCAAAATACACAAATTAAAGAAATAAATAAAAAACCCCTCCGTCGCCAAGGCTGTGAAGGGCGCAGCGCATCAAGGCTTTGGGAAGCCGGCGAATCCTACTTTCCCACTCGTCGAAACAAGAAGTATCATCGGAGCTTTGCACTTTCACTGCTCAGTTCGGAATGGGATGAGGTGGTGCATACAAAGCTAAATCACCGGCAAGCCAAAACCATCATGCGGTTTTGAAATTGCAAAAATCTATATAGTGTGCCGCTCTCTACTAGAGCGAGCCTCGCCCATTTGTGGGCGGGTAGGTATTCGTAATCAAGCACTTCAACGGTTAGTCCGTTACAGCCATTCAATTGAGATGGCCGTAGAGAAAGTTTAGTGTAATCCTTTCAATAAAGAAAGGACGAAAGATTGATGATCGATTAGTACTCCTCGGCTAAATACATTACTGCACTTACACCTAGAGCCTATATACATGGTAATCTGCCATGGATCATTGCCCAGGGTTTCCCCCGGACTGGTATCTCATCTTGGAGTTGGCTTCGTGCTTAGATGCCTTCAGCGCTTATCCGTTCCGAACATAGCTACCCGGCGGTTCACTTGGTAGCAAAGCCGGTACACCAGCGGTTCGTTCATCCCGGTCCTCTCGTCGTTTATTCCCCTATCACTAGGAGCACAGACTATATCTTCACCCACGTGGGGTGTCGGCGTATTACCCAAGCAGCCCTGCCTATAAACTTCTAATATAAGCTTTCCGGTACTGCCTAAGTCCGTCCATTTTCATGGAACAAGTCGTTACGGGGTCAAACCCAAAACTTCTAGCAACTCACCGCGTGTTCTTTTTCTCTTGGTGACATAATTACTATTTTGAATAGTAACTACGTACCCCACAAGATTCCTTAAATCTGCTTTTGTTAGAACGCTTCTCTTTTTCATAGTTAAAATCGCAAGGGCTGAAAGCATTGCCTCTGCCTGCAATTTCTTAAACCTAAGAAATGGAGATAGTTCCTTAAGAATACTGGCAACCTGCTCAAAACCATTGATGCGCAACTCACTCATGCCATCAACTCGCTGAATCAGATAACCAATACCCAAAACAGATCGAAACCACTGTAGAGGAATTTCATGACGACTATCCTGATAAAAACAGATAGTTGCCATAAAACGCCAACCGGCACGATCGTCTTTCCGCTTCTTTACCTGAAGCATCAGACTCCCGTCACCATCGAGAAATCCCGCGATATATGCTAAATCAATTTTAGATCGACTTCCCACGGTATTGTCTTATGAATTTTCCGGTCCTCAAGTAAATTGTACCATACTGGCCGGACCGGGCACAGTATGGCTATCAACGAACCGGAACACATAAGATTCCACCGTTATTAGCCGAATTGTCATCACGCATTACTGCGTGAAGTAGCAAAATCTACTAGGGACAACTCTCCTCAAATACCAAACGCCTGCAGCAGATAGAGACCAACCTGTCTCACGACGGTTTGAACCCAGCTCGCGTACCCTTTTAATTGGCGAACAGACAAACCCTTGGTAGCTTCTCCACCACCAGGATAGGGTGAGCCGACATCGCTGTCATGTTTGCTTCTGTTACCAGAAGGATCGGACTATATCTTCACCCCATGAGATGAAACTAATCTATCTCTTTGGGGGTTGGCGTGTTAGCTAACAACTTTAACCATTGTTAACTCCGGCTTTGTGCATTCCACGATGCTTAGGCCAAGTCTCTACGGGGTCAATCCACGATCAAAAATCGGGACGACTTCCCACGGGGTTGTCCATAAAGGTTCTATCACGTCGCTTTATGGAGTTCTCCGTTATAAGCCAATTTTTTTATTACATTATCGTTTCAGATAACCAGGAACACGATTACTCGTGGTGCACCCCGATATGTTAAGGTGCCGAGCGTCGTCGTCGCTGTGAACGCTCAGACGACACTAGCCTGTTATCCCCGGGGTAACTTTTATCCGTTGTCTTCGGCCTTCCTAGGAAGATCCGTCGGGTCACTAAGTTCTGCTTTCGCACCTGCGTGACATGTACGTCTTGCAGTTAAGCCAGCATACGCCTTTACGCGTCCAGCTCGATTTCCATCCGAGCTAAGCTGACCTTAATAAACTCCTCCGTTACTTTTTGGGAGGAAAACGCCCCATTTAAACTGCCCGCCAGACACTGTCCCGCAACGTTTTTGCCGTTGAGGTTAGAACCTAAGACCAAGAAGATGGGTATTTCACTGGCGACTCCACCACAACCGAAATCGTGGCTTCAAAGTCTCCCCACTATACTACGCATCAAAGCCCTAGGGCCAATATCAAGCTACAGTAAAGCTCCCGGGGTCTTTTCGTCTTGCTGCAGGTACCCCGCGTCTTCACGGGAATCGCATTTTCACCGAGCTTCTGGTTGAGACAGTTCTCAAGTCGTTACGCCATTCGTGCGCTCCGGAACTTACCCGGAAAGGAATTGCGCTACCTTAGAACGATTATAGTTATCGCTGACATTGACGAGGGCTTCGCCCACTCAGCCGGATTATAAATAATCCAACCGGCAGGATTAACCTTCTCGCATCGGTCAGGCGTCACCCCCTATACATCGACTTACGTCTTCGCAGGGAGCTGTGTTTTTGTTAAACAGTCGCTTGAGAGACTTTCGCTGCGGCCCATCCACCAGCGCACAGCGCTGGAAGCACCAAAATACAAGCACCAAATAACAAATAAATCTCAAGTTTCAAAATTTGAAATTTCGAATTTGTAACTTATTTGACATTTGGATTTTCATATTTGGAATTTCCAGTGCCATGCACTGACAAACGGGCAGGCCTTATCCCGAAGTTACGGCCGCTTTTTTGCCGAGTTCCTTAACCAGAAATCACTCGTTCCCCTTGGGCTACTCGCCCAATCCACCTGTGTCGGTTTACGGTACGGAGTCTGCACACTAAACTTAGAAGTTTTTCTTGGAGGGCTCTTCAGCTGTATTAGTCATGGAAAACCATAACCTTACGCCCAAGCGCGCGAGTCGTCATCAAAGACAGTATCCCGGATTTACCTGGAATACCACGCTGAACTTGGTCGACGCCAAACCATTAAGGCGCACAACCTTATATCCCCCGTCACTCCATCGCGCGAGTACAGACGGGCCGGAATATTAACCGGCTTCCCTATTCGACTACGGATTTCTCCATCGCCTTAGGATCGCCTAACCCGTAGCTGATTGCCATTGCCACGGAAACCTTGGATTTTCGGGGTGCGGGTTTCTCACCCGCATTGTGGTTACTCATACCAACATTCTCACTTCCAAGCGCTCCACCGGCTCTCGCGAGTCCGGCTTCAACGCCCTTGGAACGCTCTCCTACCGCTCCAGCCCCACTCAGCCCCAGTTCTGCAGTACAGTAATAATTAAATACTACAAAACTGGAACTGGAGCTGAGTGGAGCTGGAACCCGCGACTTCGGTACTATGTTTAGCCCCGGTACATTTTCAGCGCTACCTGCCACCCCAGCCCCACCCAGCCCCAGTTCTGCAGTACAGTAATAACTAAATACTACAAAACTGGAACTGGAGCTGGGTGGAGCTGGGTTTGAATAGTGAGTTGTTACACACTCTTTAAAGGATGGCTACCTCTAAGCCAACCTCCTATCTGTCAATGGCAGATAACAACTTTTAACACTTAACATAGATTTAGGGACCTTAGTCTGCGATCTGGGCTGTTTCCCTTTCGAACATGGAGCTTAGCCCCCACATTCTAACTAGCATGTATTCTTTTATGGTATTCGGAGTTTGACTGAAAGCCCGACCTTTCGGCCTGTGACTCTCAACCAGTAGCTCTACCCCCATAAAAGTCCCTACCATATAAATACAGCAGGACATGCCGCCAGTCCAAAAACTGTCTCGGAGAGAACCAGCTATTACCAGATTCGATTAGCTTTTCACTCCTTACCCTAGGTCATCCGAAGATTTTGCACAATCAACCGGTTCGGGCCTCCACGCGATCTTACTCGCGCTTCACCCTGCCCAGGGCAAGCTCATCTGGCTTCGGGTCTTACATATGCGACTAACGCGCTATTAACACTCGGTTTCCCTGCGCCTACGTTGTAAAAACAACTTAGGCTAGCGCCACACAATGTAAACTCGTTGGTTCATTCTTCAATAGGCACGCCGTCGTCCTTGCGGACTTCGACTCTTTGTAAACATACGGTTTCAGGTACTATTTCACCGTCCTCACCGGACTGCTTTTCACCTTTCCCTCACGGTACTGGTTCACTATCGATCACAAGATGTATTTAGCCTTACCAGCTAGTACTGGCGGATTCCTGCAAGGTGTTTTTGCCTCGCAGTACTCACGAATAAAAACGAATGGTCCTCTTGTTTTCGCTTACAGGGCTATCACCTCCTTTGGCGTTTCTTTCCAGAAACTTCTGCTAACAAAAGGTTTTGTAACCATCCTTTCCACTTTATTCGTGCTCGTTAGAGCACTATATAAAATGAAAAATGTTTCTACCGTACAACCCCCAGCCCCACCCAGCCCCAGTTCTGCAGTACAGTAATAATTAAATACTACAAAACTGGAACTGGAGCCGGGTGGAGCTGGGTTTGGGCTTTTCCCGTTTCGCTCGCCGCTACTCAGGGAATAAAATATTTTTTCTTTTCCACCGGTTACTGAGATGTTTCACTTCACCGGGTGCGCTCTCTTATCACTTACGGATAAGAGTAATTGAGGTCTACTCAATTGGGTTGCCCCATTCGGAAATCCCCGGATCACAGGTTGTTAAGCACCTACCCGAGGCTTATCGCAGCCACACTACGTCCTTCATAGCCATCTTGTGTCAAGGCATCCACCGTATGCACTTAAGCGATCTGACGCCTGTCAGATCTTTCTAACCACACGTCACTCCTCCGAAGAGAAGCAACTTACTTTCTTGGACTAACCGTTGAAATGCTCGACGCAGACCACTCTGCTTAAAACAAGCAACGATCAGTTTTGTGTCATTCGGCACGAATGACACAGCTATTTACGATTTTGTTCTTTTCTTTGCAAAGAAAAAAACGATACCTACACACTATATACTTTATCTCTCTTCTTCCGCTTGAGCTCCGTTCTATGAACAGGCTTCGGCAAGCCGATTGCGGCGCCGGAAAAACAAAGTTGGATTTTTCAAGGTTCAGATTGGCCAACCCGGAATCAAAAACCGCTCTTTCGAGCGGCTAACAAACCTATAGTAACTTTTCCTTAAACAGGAAAAGTAATTGGTTTGATGGCCGTCGAAAATTTGGTTAAAATACTCATTCGTTGGGTTAGTAGACCAATGCGAAGTAGTATAGCAGATAGCCTAGAGCTGTCAATGATTCATGGGGATAGGCGCACTTGCCGATTAGCACTCCCCTGTTATACTGCTGATAGACAAGCGGGCCCCTTCCGCAACGTGTGTTGCGGACCCGCTAGGGCGCGTCGGTGTCTAGACCTCCAACGGCGCGCCCACTCAAACAAATAGCCGCCCGGAATCACCTGATTCCGGGCGGCCTTTGATTTTACAAATACCCAAAACGAGGGAAGGCCGGACTGTACAAGACAGATACCGGCCTTCAAGGTGCGAGTAGGTGGGATTTGTGGCGCCGCTACCGCTCTGGCAGACGTCGTTGCCGATCTTGCGCACAATTGGGAGCGTGTCCATTCATAGAGAGAAGTAGAGCTGACTTACGCCAGATATCTCGTCAGTGTTTGGCACGCGCCGTCTCGAGAACGTGTTATCTCGGCAGGCCAGTACTTTTGGCTTTACACGCTTGGTGTTATGACGACCTTGTCCTTGGGAGCTACCCTTTGGACTCCGCCGTACTCCTCCAAATCCCACCATGTCAAAACTCAGGTGACGGGGCGAGGCGGGCTAGACGCCTCCTCGCCCCGTCGGTCAGTCCGGGGTGTTTCTATGTGGCGGCACCAACAGACGCCACCACACAAAGCCGGATTACGTAGCCGACTCACCGGGGAACTGCTATTGCTAACCATAGCACGGTCTTCGCTTTTGTGCCAACTGCTACGCCCAACCACCTAAAATGGTGCCATAATCAAGTCGACAAATCATTTGCTACAGAACCAAAAACTGCTTTCACCTAACCCCGCAACCATGCGCTACATACCTATATAAAAATACATTTAATTAAAAAATGGGCGGCCGCCCATTTTTTAATTAAATCTCACAACCGGATGATCCACCTTTAAAAAACCTACGCACTACCGAATCTCCGCTTCAAACTGCTTGGTAGTTTCTTCAATAATCTTGTCCTGAAGTGGCTCTATCTCCGCCGTCTCTAAAGTCCGTTCCATAGAACGATACA